>Ga0172365_10001802_pt1 | contig 15488 bp, 6 predicted proteins | sample LakKivSesite48cm_FD_114535 | JGI IMG/M metagenome (GOLD analysis project Ga0172365, IMG submission 114535) | Sediment microbial communities from Lake Kivu, Rwanda - Sediment site 48cm | ecosystem: Environmental > Aquatic > Freshwater > Lake > Sediment | place: Rwanda: Western Province, Lake Kivu...
GAAGGAAGCTTTCTCGCCCGCGCCCGACGGGAGCGGTTATACGCAGGAGATCGCTCTGCCTTGGAAGCTGATCACAGGCCAGAGCGCCATCGTGAGGGAAACGGGCAAGCCATATGCCGAGCCAAAGAGCTATCAGGCAGGCGATTCTCTTAACATAGGCCTCGATTTCAAATGGGGCGACGTGGACGGCCGCAGCAATCCGCTGCAGCAGTTCGGCGATCTGGTGAAAGAAGGCGGCACCCGCACGTGGTTCTTCGCCGCCGACACGTCATGGGGCACGGTTAAGCTTGAGCCGGCCGGCAAGCTGAAGCTGGCTGCCCCGGACTACTCGGCCGCGGCAGCCCTGGCCCAGCAGAAGACCACAGGCCCGATAGCAATGTCGTATAAGATGCCCTTCGACGGATACGCCACGCTGGTCATCGAAAACGAGCAGGGGCTTCGCGTGAAGAACCTCATCGGCATGGCGCCGCGCGGCAAGGGCAAGCAGACCGACTACTGGGACGGGACCGGCGAGGACGGCAAGCCGGCGCCGCCGGGCAAATACCGCTGGCGCGGCCTGGTGCACAAGGGCATCGAGCCGGAGTACGCGGCTTCGTACGGCTGCCCGGCTGCCACGCCGTGGGAAACAGCCGACGGCACCGGCGGCTGGCTCAGCGACACCAATCCACCGTGCGCCGTGGCGGCCGGCAAGGATGTGATGGTGATCGCCGCCGAGAGCGCCAAGGCGGGCTGGTCGATCATCTGCGTGGACCTCGACGGCCGCAAGAAGTGGGGCGATCGCAGCCTCGCGGGGATCAAGTACATCGCCGTTGGCGGCGGACAAGTCTACGCGCTGTTGGCTCCAAAGGAAGCTCCGCCCGCTCTGGCGCGGCTGGATCTGAAAACGGGCAGGCCCGTGCCCTTTGCCACAAAGGAAGGCCCCAAGCCAACCGTGCCGGTCTTTGCCGAAAAGCAGGAGGTGCTGACGATAACCGGCATTGCGGTGATAGGCGAGAGAGTGGGTGTTTCCTTGCGCGACGTCTCCCGTGTTCGCCTCTTCGACAGGGAAACCGGCGCCTTCATCAATGACGCGGGAGGAGCAACTTATTCGACTGCAATGTGCGGCACCGAGTCGGGTGCCACTTACATCTGGTCCAAACGTCCTCCCTTGCAGGGGATTGTCAAGATTGAGGGGGATAGTTTCAAACCTATCGCCATCACGCGGATGAACCAGCCTCCGGCGATTGCCGCTGACGAGACTCGCGGGCTTTTCTTCGAGGTTGATCCCGTAGCCAAACAGGTGCGGGTGTATGACAAGACGGGAGCATTTGCCCGAGCCATCGGCAGACTCGGCGGCCGCGAAGCCGGCGGCCGCGAAGCGGGCACCTCGTGGCAGGGCGAGGGCATGCGCGACCCGAGCTCAGTTGCCGTGGACAGCCAAGGCAGGGTGTGGGTGGCCGAGAAGAGCGTGAATCCGGGCCGCGTGAGCGTTTGGGATGCGGACGGGAGCCTTGTGAGGGATTTCATCGTGGCGCTGGGCGGTGCGGAAAAAGCGTCCGCCGACCCCGACGATAGGACGCGGGTTTTTGCCGGCGGGTGCGAATTCAAGTTGGACTACAAGACCGGCCGGGCGGCGCTGGTGTCGGAAGGCTTGGGCGACGTGTCCGGGCAGGTGATGAAGTTCAAGGGCCGCGAATACTTCATGAATAAGAAAGGCATGTTGTACCTGCGCACAGGCGGCACGCTCAAGCCCGTGGCCACGATCGCGGGCTTCATCTGGGCGGAAACGTGGAAGTACTGGGACTATCCGATCCAGTTCACTGTGGAAACCGAGGCCAATGGCGATCCCAGCGGGCATCACTGGTGCTACGAATCACACTTCCTCTGGATGGACCTGAATGACGACGGCAAGCCTCAAGACGACGAGACCATTGCCGGTGGAATTGTTGCACGATCAGCCGACTGGAAATTTCCTTTCGGACTCGCCGGCCAATGCGGTTGCTATTGGCTGGACGAGGATTTCAACCTCTATTCGTCCGGCAGGGAGGCAACGTTTTACGGTCAGGCCGGCTTCGGACCGGCGGTTGTAAAGCTGCCGCTGAAGGGCTGGACGCCTGGCGGTACACCGATCTGGGACTTCAAGAATCAGCGGATGCTGATCGGCGTCATCAAGTCTACCTACTACGACGATTGGCACGCCAAACCGCCCACAATGCGGTACACCGGCTCGGCCAAAGGCTATGAAGTGAAAGTGCGCAACGGGCAGAACCTCTTCTCAGGCGATCCGTGCTTCTACCTGCCGGCTGACGGCAAAGCCGTAGTGGGGCCTCCAATCACCTGCGTCCGAGACGACGGCACCATCCTGTGGACATATCGGGATGAATGGCCGGGTCTGCAGATGACCTATTGGGACAAGACCATTCCCACTGTCGACCGCGCTGACTATCTCATAGGCACGGCCGGCTGCCTGGGCCGGGCCAAGACGAAGGTTGGCACCGTTTTCGCCATCCACTCGAGTGTGGGCCGCATGTACCTGATGACGCTGGACGGCCTGTTTGTCGCCAGCGTGTTTGAAGACAACAGGCTGGGCAGACCTTGGCCGAGCGCGGCAAAGCCCGGAATGTCGCTGGACGGTTTGACAATGGGCCGCGACTGGCTCGGGCACTTCTACAAGGCAGGCAGCGAATACTACGTGATCGCAGGCACAACGGCCTGCAACGTCATGAAGCTTAACGGTTTCGACAGCCTGAAGGCGATCCCGGGCGGGGAACTCACGGTGGCGGGGAAGGAATCGGCGTCCACCACAGCCGTGAAGGTTGCGGCGCCCGCTATCACCGTCAAGACCGGAAAAGCACTCGCCTTCGACCTGAGCAAGGCGGTGGCAAAGAACGCAACGCTGGCATCAGGAGCTGACACTCACGCCCCCAGGATTAGAATCAACGGCAAGCAGCAAGGCCCCGCCGGCATCGAGATCCCCGCCGACAAGTGCGATCTCTCCGCATACCGCTTCGTGGTTGCGGAGGTCAGAAACGCCGGCGCACGCCCGGTTGCGGTGAGGCTGCGCATCGAGAACGCAAACGCCGCAAGCTTCGTTGCAGACGGGCTGGACCTCGACCCGCGCCAGGGTTGGACGTGGGCCAAAGTCGGCATCCGCCGCCCGGGCGATGCGGTCAAGGTGAAGATGTTCGGCATGGCCGAGTATCCTTGGGGCCGCCCGCACGAAGCCGTGAAGACCGGAGCGGACATCGATGTGAATGATCGGTGGCTGACGAACGCTTTCCCATGGGCGCGGGCTGTCGGCGCGGCCGACGGGCCAGGCATCGACCCGGCCAACGTGGCCAGGATTTCGATCCTCGTCGACAGCCCGGCCGAAGACTGCACGCTCGATGTCCGGAACGTGCAGGCCGCCGGTGTTGCACCGTCGGCCGAACTGCTCGCCGATCCAAACAGGTTCTTTCCCTGCATCGATGAATTCGGCCAGTATATCCACGCCGACTGGCCCGGTAAGGTCAAGGATGTGGCCGACCTCAAGAAGCAACGCGAGGCGGAAGCCAAAGACCTCGCCGCCAACCCCGCCCCCGAAGAATGGAATCAGTATGGCGGATGGAAGAACGGCCCATCCCTCACGGCCACCGGGCGCTTCTACGTGACAAAGTACGAGGGGAAATGGTGGATGGTAGACCCTGAAGGCAAGCTCTTCTTCTCGACGGGCATCACCAACCTTGGCATTCAAGCCCGTGAGACTGTAGAATGGCCACGTTCGACCGAGGCCGATGAAACGCCCGTCCAGGATCGCGAGCCGTGGTTCAGGAACATGGCCAAGCTTCACGCGGATTTCGGCGAGTGCATCGTTGCCGGCTCAACCTCGATGAAATCCTCGGGCTACTATGGGCACGGTCCTGTCAAGGCGAGCTTCGACTTCCCGCAAGCCAACAACATGCGCAAGTATGGTATCACGTGGGCTCACGACGTTTCTGCGATCGCCCACCGCCGTTTGAGAAGCTGGGGCATGAATACGGTAGGTATCAACACGCCCGACAGAATGTGCTACATTAACAAGACGCCTTACATCCTGTGCTTCCGCGCGCGGCCCCCGGCCCAGCCGGCGAACAGGCCGCGCCTGGAGAACGGCGTTTTCCCTGACCTGTTCCGCGATGATTGCGATGGCACGCATCCCCAACAGGGCTTGGGACACGTACCTTTTGGCGGAATGTGGATGGGAGCCTTGTTCGACGTAGAAGGCCGGGGCGAGATCGCACTGGATTTTGGCAGCGACGACGTGGCCTATGCGCTTGCGGCTCTCCGTCAGCAGCTCGATCCGGCCGTCCCGAGGTGTGCCAAAACGGTTTTCATCGACGACCTCAAAGGCAAGTACGGAACCATCGAGAAGCTCAACGAAGCATGGGGCACCGGCCACGCCTCCTGGGATGCGCTGCAGGCAAGCACTGAAACGCCCGACGTGAAGAAAGCTCACGCCGACCTTGCGGCATTCCACGCCAAGGCGCTCGACACCTATTTCAGCAGGCCCGCATGGAGAATGGCGAACAGGCTCTACATGGGAGCTCTTTTCGAACGAGCGGGCGCCGCGGCCATCGCCGCCGCCGCGAAATACTGCGACGTGCTCTGCTTCCGGCTTAACAGCATCTCTCCGGCCAACTTCAGGCTGCCGGAGGGCATCGACAAGCCCGTGCTCATCGCAGAGTTCGGTTTCTCCGCCCTGGACCGCGGCATGCTGGCCGGCAACCTCCCCGACCAGGCCGCTCGCGCTGCCGCGTACAAGCAGTACATGCTCGAAGCGCTGAGGAACCCGCAGATCATCGGCTGCCATTGGTCTCAATACCGCGATAATCCGGCATCCGGACGCGTCCGCGATGAAGCCAACTACAACGCCGGCTTCGTCGACATCGCCGACACGCCCTACGCCGAGATGGTGCAGGCCGCACGCGAGATCGGCAAGACCATGTACAGGACGCGGCTCGACGCGAGATAGAGCAAAGGAGTCTCGATGAGGATGATGACGTGGACAGCAGCTCTTGCACTGCTGACGTGGGCTCTGCATGGCAGCACCGTTGGGGCCGATTGGCCGAACTGGCGCGGCCCGGCCTGGGATGGCAAGTCTCCCGAAACGGGCATCAACAAGGACTGGAAGACCAAGCCGCCCAAGGAACTGTGGCGGATCAAGATGTCGGACGAGGGATTCGCCGGCCCGTGCATCGCCGGCGGCAAGTTGTTCATCACCGATCACGATGCCGCGGGAAACCAGGATCTGCTTCGAGCCATCGACGCAAACACCGGCAAGGATCTCTGGCGGTACGGATTTCCTACCGTCGCGGCACCGAACTATGGCTGGAGCAACGCCACGCCGGCCTTCGATGCCAACCGGCTCTACCTGCTCAGCCGATCCGGGCAGCTCCATTGCCTTGATCCCGAGAAGGGAACCAGAATCTGGATGCGCGACCTCAAGGCCGACTTCAAAGCGAATAGCCTCTTCGATTTCAGCTCGTCGCCGGTGATCGATGGCAACAACCTGATCATCGCCACCGGCGGGCCCAACCTTATGGTGGCACTCAACAAGGAAACAGGGGCCGATGCCTGGAAAAGCGCGCTCGAGAATGCTGCCAACTGCTGCACCCCGCTGGTTGCTGCTCTGAAGGGCAAACGGCAGTGCATGGTCTTCACCTTCGACAAACTGGTCAGTGTGGACGCAAGCACCGGGCAGAAGCTCTGGGAGCTTCCTGCCACGTACTACATCCCTTCCCCCATTGTCGCAGGCGACAACATATTCTACGGAGCTACCGGCAGCGCTCCGTTCAGTTGCGCCTTGGTGACGCCTGAAGGGACCAAGGTGTGGGAGAACCAGAACATCGCTCCGCACCTGGGCACACCGATCTATGCCGACGGATACGTCTACGGCACCACCGGCCCGAAGCAATCGGGCGGCCTCGCCTGCATCGATGCCAAGACGGGCGCTTTCGCCTGGCAGCAGAATGAAGGCGGATTCGGAGAGCTTGCCATGATCGCGGTAGACGGCGTGTTTCTCGCGTTCAAGGACGGCGGGCAGCTCGTGATGGCCAACCTCACGCCGAAGGCGTACGAGGAATTGGGTAGATTGTCCATCGGCGGAAGAGGCTGGACCGCCCCCGCCGTCGCCGATGGAAAACTGTTCATTCGCAACGAGCAGGCACTGGTTTGTTTCAACCTCAGATAAGAAAAGAAGAACAGGTGAAAGGACGCGACACGATGAAGAGAAGCTGTCTTCAGCACACGGCGGCATTGCTTGTCGCCGCGGCATTGCTGTGCTGGTGCAACGTGGCGGAATCCTTCGCGGCAGACGCGAGCTACCTGAAATTCGACATGGGCAAAGCAAAGGCCGAGGGAGCGGAGATGAAGCCGATCAAGGAAGGCGCCGGGCCGGCGATGAAGATCGAGGTCAAGACTCCCAAGGAAGGTCTGGCGGGCGTCGAGCTGCCGGCGGCGGGCGGAGCGTGGGACCTCTCGAAATCGCGCTTTGTTATTGCCGAGGTCAGGAACCTCGGCCCCAAGCCGGTGAAGATCATTCTTCGTGTAGAGAATGCGGATAGTAAGAGGAACGTGGCCGACGGGATCGAGATCGATCCCCGCTGGGGCTGGACGTGGACCAAGGTGGGTCTGCGGCGTCCTGTCGAGCAGGTGAAGCTCGACCTGTTCGGCATGGCGGAGTATCCCTGGGGGCGGCCGTACCAGGCGGGGAAGAGCTTGGTCGGGCGGAAGGACAACTGGTGGTATGTGCTACATCTGGACCGCAACGCGCGCCTGGACTTCCCCTTGTGCGATGCCTTCCCCAAGGAGCCAACCGGAGTGGATCCGTCCGCGATCACCAAGCTCTCTATCGGCATTGACGGCCCGACCGGAGGTTGCTCGTTCGAGGTGCGCAATATCCGCGCGGCGGGCGCGGCTCCCTCCGCGGAGATGCTTGCCGACCCTGCGAAGTTCTTCCCGTGCATTGACGAGTTCGGCCAGTATATTCACGCCGACTGGCCGGGCAAGACGCACGAGGCCGCCGACATGAAGAAGAGCCTTGCGGCGGAGACCAAGGATCTCGAGGCGAATCCCGGTCCCAAGGATTGGGACCAGTACGGCGGCTGGAAGGCCGGCCCAGCACTGAAAGCGACCGGTTTCTTCCGGACGGAGAAGTACAAGGGCAAATGGTGGCTGGTGGATCCGGAGGGCCGCTTGTTCTTCTCCAACGGAGTCAGCCACGTGAGGGCCACCTTTGAAACGTATTGGGCGTATTTTTCCGACGACAGCGAATCGGACCACACAATGATCCAGGACCGCGAGAACTGGTTCAGGGGCATAAAGGGGCTGCAAGAGGAGTTCAAAGAGTGCGCCACGCCCTTCTTCTGCGCCGGCCTGTCAATGCCGATGCCGCTCACGGGCCCGTGTTTCGATTTCGGCTGGGCCAACGCTATGCGCAAGTACCAAAGGGGAGTCCAGGAAGCCGGGCTGCGCGGGAATCCCGCGCCCACCGATTGGCGAGAAGATTACGCGCTGACGGCGCAGAAGCGGTTGCGAAGCTGGGGGCTGAACACCATCGGTCCGTTCTCCTCGGATTCCGTGCGGAACAGGAGGAAGACGCCCTACGTGGTATGTCTCAAGACGCACCACTATGCGCATGGCATCATGATGTATGACAGCGGCGGCCAGCCGTACGGCCTCTTCCTCGACCCGTACCAGGACGGCTTTTCGGGAGCCATCACGTGGATGTTCAGCGAAGTGGGGCTGAAGCCCACCGCGAACGACCCCTGGTGCATCGGGTTCGCCGTGGATGCCGAGGGGCAGAACCTTCCCAACGGCCTCGGCGACGATGAAATCTGCATTGCCATCGGTACGCTATGGGGTGGCCCCGACTCGCCGGCCAAGAAGGTGTTCATCGCGGAACTCAAGGCCAAGTACCAGGACATTGCGAAGCTGAATGAGGCCTGGGGCACGACCCACAAGTCGTGGGAGGACCTGCTCGCCTTCAAGGGCGCTCCGGACGCGAAGAGGGCATCCGCTGACCTCCTTGCATTTCAGACCAAAATGTACGAGGACTACTTCAAGGCCTGCCGCGCCGGCGTGAAGGCCTTCGCTCCGAACCAGCTCTACCTTGGATACCAGGGCCGATACCTGAATGCGTCTGTGCAGAAGGCTGCGGCGAAGTTCTGCGACGTGCCGGACTACATCATGCACTGCTCTTCCCCGGCCGGGTTCAAACTGCCCGCGGGAGCCGAAGACAAGCCATTCATGATCGGCCAGTACGGCTTCTCCGCACTTGACCGCGGCATGTTGGCCGGCAACGTGCCTGACCAGCAGGCCCGTGCGGAAGCATACAGGCAATTCATGAACGGCGCCCTGAGCAACCCGCAGATCGTGGGGTGCACCTGGTTCAAGTTCATCGACTTCCCCGCGACCGGCCGCGCCCGCGACATCGGCAACTGCAACTGCGGTTTCGTGGACATCGCCGATACCCCGTACCCGGAAATGGTGCAGGCCTCTCGCGAGATCGGCAAGACGATGTACAAGACCCGGATGGAAGCGAAGTAGCTCTCCAGTGCCTCCGGTGTCTCCCTTGCATCCGCATGCTGCCGGGAGACCGGACAATGAAGGGAACGAAAATGTCGAGAATGTGGATGATACTTGCGTTCGCGGCAATGACGCTTCTTCCAGCACCGGCACGAGAGCTCTATGCCGAGGAGGATTGGTACAAGAAGACCGCCGCCTCCATTCGGGAGCTCACCGGCGCCCACACGCGCATCGTATGGTTGCGGGATCGCGACGAGAACGTCAATTCCTGGGGCTTCGGTACCAACACGATGATCATCGGCCTCGATACCGATGACGGCAAGGGAGAGCGGACGATCGTCGGCGACCAGTCCGGTGTCGCGTGGCCCTTCTTCACTCCCGATGGAAAAGGGCTCGTCTTCACGAGGGTCGATTTCAACCCGCTGAAACGCCACCTGATGTACGTGAACTGGGACGGCACCGGCCTGCGCGAGATCGCCGTCGGCTGGCTGGTCGGCGCAGCAGGCAAAGACCCGAAAGAGGGTTTCACCTGGCTTTATGGACTGGCCGAAGCCGAAGGCGGCAAGCTCGTCGTGAAGCGTATCAGGATGGACAAGCCCGAGGTGGTCGAAACACTCTGGGACAAGGAGAACGGCCCGGGCGGCGGCACATTCACGCCTGACGGCAAGTACGTGGGCGGCGTGTACAATTTCGCCCCCGGAGCTGCGCCGTGCGGCGTCTACGAGACTCCCAACGGCGCTTACATCAACATCGCCAACGGCTGCCAGCCCTGCATGCTGCCCTGCACCAATCCCTACCGGTTCTTCATCTTCAACGGCGACCACCGGAGCGGGAACATATACACCAATTTCAATGACAAGGACGCGATGAAAGCGCAGCGGCTGAACCTGGCTGATGCGCCTGCCGCAGATAACAAGCACGAAGTCTGCTGGCCGCGATGGAGCAATAGCCCTCGCTTCATGCTCCTGGGGGCACCCTTCTCTTCCGCCCGGAACGAAGACGGCATCCCCTTCCCCGGCGCGGCAGAGGATCCCAAGTACCGCCGATTCCACGACAACATTGAGATCTCCATCGGGCGACTCGACAAGGACCTGACCAGGATCGAAAAATGGGTACAGATCACCAGCAACAAGAAGGGCGATTACCTGCCAATGGCGTGGATCGAGCCCGGCAAGTAGCGGACCCCGAGCGGCGAGGCGGCTCCGGGAGAGCCAGCCGACCGCATTATCGACAGTGGTATGGAACTGCGACGAGCAGGATCATTCATATAAGGAGCAACGAGCCCCAACCAGCTCTACCTGGGATTTTTGTGCCGCTACCCGGCTGCGTCGACTTTGAAAGCCGCGCTGAAGTACTGCGATGCGGTGGACTGTCGGCTGACGTGGCCATCGCCCGCGGGATTCAAGCTGCCTCCGGGTGCCGAGGACAAGCCTGTCCTGGTCGGCGAGTTCGGCTTTTCGGCGCTTGATCGCGGGATGCTGGCCGGGACCCTGCCGGACCAGCCGACGCGGGCGGCGGCATACAAGGAGTTCATGAAGGCCGCCCTGAATCATCCGCAGATAGTCGGATGCACCTGGTGGAAGTTCGGAGACTTCCCCACGACCGGCCGCGGCCGCGACTCGGCGAACTACAACGCCGGTTTCGTCGATATAGCCGACACGCCCTACGCCGAGATGGTGCAGGCCGCGCGGGAAGTCGGAAAGACGATGTACAAGACGCGGCTCGAGACGAAGTGAACGATGCAGCGCCGGGTGAAGAGGATCAACGTATGAACGGCATAATCAGGATCCGAATACTGGCTCTCTTCACGATCAGTACAGCCTGCGCGGCACTGCAGTGCCTTGCCGGGGACTGGCCATGCTGGCGTGGGCCTGCCATGAACGGAGTTTCTGATTCCCTCCGCGTGCCGACAGCGTGGAGCGCCGAGGAACACATCGGCTGGAAGACTCAGATCGAGGGCGCCGGCAATAGCTCGCCATGCGTATCGAAAGACTCAGTCATCGTCACCTGCGCAACGATGGCGGGCAACGAGGTGAAGGGCACGCATGTGGTGTGCCTGGATAGGGCCACGGGCGCTCAGCGATGGAAGACCGAAATTCCTATCCTCAGCCGTCCCAAGCAGAAGCCGCACGACAACAATGGATGGGCGACGCCGACGGCCGCTTCCAACGGCGAGCGTATCGCCGCCGTGTTCGCCACAGGCACCATGGCGTGCCTCGACATGACCGGCAAGCTCCTCTGGACGTTCGATCTCGGGCCCCTCGACCATTATTGGGGGCTCGCGGCCTCGCCCGCGATGGACCGCAAGCACGCTTACTATTCGGTGGACCAGGAGGCGGCACAGCCGCCATCATACGTGCTCGCCATCGACCTCGCCACCGGCAAGCAAGCCTGGCGCACTGATGCCGAAAGGAGCGGCGGGCGCGGCTATTCCTCGCCCGTCGTCTTCTCGCGAGACGGGAGGAGCGAACTCCTCGTCTGGGCCGACAACATGCTCACGGGCTACGACACGGCCACGGGCAAGCGGCTGTGGAAAGCGAATACGTTCGATCAGCCCGAGCCCATCACGACGCCGATGATTGTCGGCGACACGGTCTACCTTGCCCAGTCGGACCGGGCAATGGCGATCAATGTCCAGGGTACCGGCGAGGCCACAATCACCAAGGTCATCTGGTCAGGCAACGGCAAGACCGCGCGAATCGCCGGCAGCATAGTGTACAAAGACCGGCTATACACGGTTTCCGATCCGGGGGACGTTTCGTGCCACGACTTGAGAACCGGAAGACAAGTGTGGACGGCGAAGCTGGGCGGCGACTTCCGTGCCTCGCCGGTTGCGGCGGAGAACCACGTCATCTTTGTCGCAACGAACGGCAAGTCTCACGTCATCAAGGCCGGCGATGTCTTTGAGCGCGTCGCTGAGAACAGCCTACCCGGATCCGTCCAGGCCTCGCCTGCCATTGCTGATGGTATGCTCTTTGTACGCGCCGCGGATGCAGGCACTACTACTGTATGGTGCATCCTGGCGAAGTAATATGAAAGGACTGATTATGAGCTGCAAACTCGGGGTGCTCTGGATTGCCGCAATGTCTCTTGCGATTGCCTTGGCGGGAAGATCGGCAGGCGCCGAGCAATCCGAGGCGCGGCTGCAGAAGACCACCGGCCCGGTGAAGCTCGCGTACGCCATGCCCTTCGACGGCTACGCCACACTGGTCATCGAGGACGAGCAGGGTTTGCGCGTGAGGAATCTCATCGGTATGGCGCCGCGCGGCAAGGGCGAGCAGACCGACTACTGGGACTTCAAGGGCGAAGATGGCAGACTGGTCAGCCCGGGCAAGTACCGCTGGCGCGGCCTGCTGCACAACGGCATCGACCCAACCTACGGGTTCACGTTCGGCACTCCCAACCCACAAGGTGCATGGGACGCCACAGCCGACCCAGACGACGAGACGCGGGTGTTCGCGGGCGGCTCGGAGTACAAGCTCGACTACAAGGCGGGCAAGGCGACAGTGGTGGCCGGCGGGCTGGGCGATGTTCCGGGCCAACTCATGAAGGTCCAGGGGCGCGAGTACTTCATGAACAGGAACGGAAAACTGTTCCTGCGGACTGGAAAGACCTTCAGGCCGGTGGCAACCATAGCGTGGTTCTTCTGGAAGGAGTTGAACAACTACGCGGATTACCCTGTTGCTTTTGCGCAGGAGGTGACAGGGGCACATACGCCCAGGTTCTCGACCTCTTTCCTTTGGATGGACCTGAACGACGATGGCAAGGTACAGGACGAGGAGATGACAGTCGCTTCCCGTGGGTGGGCGTCGAACGAGTATAAGGGGAAGTCGGCCACCGGCAAGTATCCCAATCCACCAGACTGGAAATATCCTTTTGGCGTCACCCGTCCGTCCGGCAACTATTGGCTGGATGAGAACTTCAATCTCTATTGCTGCGGCTACGAGGGGGATTACTACTACTACGGGTCGATGGGACCGGTGATGTGGAGAGTTCCGCTCAAGAGCTGGACGCCGGGGGGCGCGCCCATCTGGGATATCAAGGACCAGCAGTTGGTGACCGGGCAGATGAAGGTCAGTATCTATGACGGAGGTGTAGTGGGCCCGTACAAAGGTTTCGAAGTCCGTGCGCGCAATGGGCAATGCCTCTTCTCGAAAGGGGAGGCCTCCACGGGCGCGCGCGTCTACCTGCCGGCGGAGGGCAAGGTGGTGGTCGGCCCGCCGATCACCGGCATCCGCGATGACGGTACGATCCTGTGGACCTACAGGGAGGACTGGCCCGACAGCCTTCCGTGGTTTGACAAGAACATCCCTGTGGCCGACCGCGACGATCTCCTCATAGCCGCGCGGGGCTGCAGCGGCCGGGCCAAGACGAAGCTCGGGACGGTTTTTGCCATTCATTCGAGAGTGGGCCGCATGCACCTGATGTCCGTGGACGGATTGTTGATCGGCAGCATCTTTCAGGATTTCCGCGCGGGTGAGCCGTGGCCGAACGAGGCCCGGCCCGGCATGTCGCTGGCCAAGGTGTCCATGGGCGGCGAATGGGCCGGGGGCCACTTCTTCAAGGCGGCAAAGAGCGATGAGTTCTACTTGATCACCGGGGGCGGCGACAAGACGGCCTACAATGTGATCAAGCTGAATGGCATGGAGAGCTTGGCGGCCATCCCGGGCGGGGAGGTAACCGCCACCGAGAAGGAGCTGCATCCGGGTGCGCCGGCGATCGCCAAGAGGCCCGCGGCGCCGGCATTGGACGCCAGCGCCGGGAAGAAAGCTCTGGCCTTCAACCTCGCCAAGGCGACGCTGAAAGACGCGACCCTGACGCCGACCAAAGACGGCGCCGCAATGACAATCGCAATCAAGGGCAACCAGCAGGACTGGGCGGGCGTTGAGCTGCCGGCGGCCGGCGGCAAGTGGGACCTCTCGAAGTACCGCTTCGTGGTTGCGCAGGTGAGGAACCTCGGCGCCAATCCTGTGAAGGTCAATCTTCGCCTGGATAATTCCAACGCCGCCGCCGTGGCCGATGGCCAGGACGTGGACCCGCGCTCGGGCTGGCTGTGGACCAAGGTGGGCATCCGCCGGCCCGCGGACGCCGTCAAGGTCAAGCTGTTCGGCATGGCCGAGTACCCCTGGGGCCGGCCATACGAGGCGCTGAAAACCGGGGCAGACATCGAGACGAACGACCGCTGGTGGTTCAATGCGTATCCCTGGGGGCGGCCAATCGGGAAAGCCGATGGGGCAGGGATAGACCCGGCCAGTGTGGTCAAGCTCGTCATCTCCGTTGCCAACCCGAAAGAGGACTGCACGCTCGAGATTCGCGACATCTGCGCAGCCGGCGCGGCTCCGCCGGCTGAGTTGTTCGGGAACCCGGCCAAGTTCTTCCCCTGCATCGACGAGTTCGGGCAGTACATCCACGCGGACTGGCCCGGCAAGGTTTACGAAATTGCCGACATGAAGAAGCAACGCGAAGCGGAAGCCAAGGATCTGGCCGCCAATCCCGGCCCCGAAGAGTGGGACCAATACGGCGGCTGGAAGAACGGGCCGGCACTCGAGGCAACCGACGGTTTCCACCCGATCAAGCACGAGGGCAAATGGTGGCTGGTGAATCCCGATGGGAAGCTCTTCTTCTCAAACGGCATCAGCGGCGTGGGCAGCCAGTCATGGGAAGGCTGGTCAAGCCCCGGCGGCGATGAGACGGACGAGACGCCCATCCAGGATCGCGAGGCGTGGTTCAGCGGTCTCACCGAACTGCAAGCGGACTTCCCGGAGTGCCTGCTCAAGAACTTCGGCTCCGTGAAATGGTCCGGTCACTATTCGCATGGGCCGGTGAAGACGAGCTTCGATTTCGCGCGGGCCAATAACCTGCGCAAATACGGGAACACGTACGACAGTGACTCCGCCAGGATCGCGCACCGCCGCGTGCGCAGTTGGGGTATGAACACCCTGGGCATCCACTCGTCGCGCGCCATAGCATTCCAGAAGAAGACGCCCTACATCATGTGCGCGCGGTGGACCCCCGATGAAAAACTCGGTCTTGCTCATCCACGCATGGATAATGGGGTCTTCTGGGACGTGTTCCCCCCGGGGAACGTCACTCCACCCTTTATCGGGGGCTCAGGGGGGGCTTGGACGCCCTCATCCGGAATGCGTGCGGCGACAGCTCCCGACGCTGGCGCATCGGTATCATCGTTGACGAGGCCGGTCGGGGCGACCCGCCCTTGGACATGGGCAAGGACGACACTGCGTACGCGCTTGCGGCGCTCCGCCTGCCACACGAACCTCCCAAGCTAACACCAAAGACAAATTTCGTGGCGGGCCTGACGACCAAGTACGCCACGATCGAAAAACTGAACGAGGCGTGGGGCACGAAACACGCCTCCTGGGATGCGCTTCTGGGCAGCCGTGAAGCCCCGCCCGACTTGAAAAAGGCCCACGACGACCTGGCCGCGTTCAATGCCAGGGCTTTCGCCCTCTACTTCCAGAATGTCGGATCCTCCGTACGCTACGTAACGGGCAATGGGCTCTACCTGGGAGCCGTTCTCGACGAGACAGCAAGCCCCTCGATCGTGGCGGCCGCCGCGAAGCACTGCGATCTGCTGTGCTTCCGGCTGAACCGGATCTCGCCCGCCGACTTCAAACTGCCGGACGGTATTGACAAGCCCGTCCTCATCGTCGGATTCGGCTTCTCGGCGCTCGATCGCGGAATGCTGGCCGGCGACCTGCCCGACCAGACGGCGCGGTCCGCCGCGTACAAGGAGTTCGTGCTCGGGGCGCTGAAGAATCCGCAGATTGTCGGATGCCACTGGTCTCAGTACCGCGACTATCCTGCGTCGGGGCGCACCCGCGACGAAGCCAACTACAACGCCGGCTTCGTCGACATCGCCGACACGCCCTACGCCGAGATGGTGCAGGCGGCCCGCGAGGTCGGGAAGACCATGTACAAAACGCGCCTTGAGGCGAAGTAGACAA
>Ga0172365_10001804_pt1 | contig 15487 bp, 10 predicted proteins | sample LakKivSesite48cm_FD_114535 | JGI IMG/M metagenome (GOLD analysis project Ga0172365, IMG submission 114535) | Sediment microbial communities from Lake Kivu, Rwanda - Sediment site 48cm | ecosystem: Environmental > Aquatic > Freshwater > Lake > Sediment | place: Rwanda: Western Province, Lake...
AAGACACTGTCCATTGACCTCAATGGGCGCCGTGGTGTCTGGCCATGGGGCGCTGTCCCAATGGGCGATCCAGACGTCAAAGCCGTCATCGACGAGCCACTGGGGAAGATCATCAAAATCTATGGGCAACTGCAAGTCGGGGTAGTGGTCGACGCCATACTCGCACTGATCGCTGGGCCCCGCTTCTCCCAGGTAGCCGTGCACCAAGATGACGGGCGGGCGGCTAGTGAAGTACTGAGCGGTGAAATCACGCGTGGCATCCGGTGGCACGGTGACGCTGTACCCGGAGGGGGAAATCGACACCCCCTCTCTGGAGGCCGTCACATAGTAGGTACCCGCTGGTAGCCCGAAGCAGTAGTAGTAGCCCCCGGAATCGGTGAAGGACCGTACCACTTCGCCGCAGTCTACCCGCACATTGTAAACGGGACGGTTGTCGCTGGTCATCACCCGTCCGGTGATCGAATACGTCGCAGGGGGCGCAGTTGTGGCGGTGGGCGTAGGCGTGGGCACCCAGGGCTCCGTCCCGAAGCCGCGAACGGCAGTGACGTTTCCGCCGCGGGTCACGACGAGCAGCTCGCCCGTCACGGGATCGATCGCCGAACCCTGAACCCAAGGCAGCCCGGTCAGAAAAGTGCTCCGCGAAGTGGGAACCGGGTTGCTTTCAGAGTCCAGCGAATAGGCGCTGATGGCGCCGTTATAGTATTCTCCGACCAGCATTGCGCTATAGTCGGCGAACTGGGGTGATGAGGGCGGCACGTAGACAAAACCCTCAGGGTAGGATGAGAGCTTGGCCTTCTTTGTGATGGTCGCGATCGAGTAGGTGCCATCGCCTTGCGGGGATAGTGTCGCCGCGTACCAGTCGCCGGTTTGATTGGTGACGAGCTTGAGTTCGCCCTCATGCGGAAACCCGGAAGGGACGAAATTGATCCCCGAGACTGCCGGAGTGACGCCAAGTGCAGAGAGAGCGATGACCTTGTCTGTCCAAATGCTCCCTGGCTTGATCTCACCGAGCTCATTGACAGGCGAGCGCGAATAAAAGAGGAGGTTTCCGGGTCCATACGCCATCCCGGTGCTCACATAGGATGCCTGGGCAAAGGGCGTTCCGGGGTTAGGAAAATCGATGATATGGTTGTCGGCGTCGCGGTGGACGGGGACGGCGTAAATCAGCCCGGGGCTCGTTTCCGTGTATGCTGCGACCAGAAGTGTGTTGGGATCGCCATGCTTGAACGTGATCGCTCCGATGCCTGCGGCAAGCCCCGTGAAGGCTCCCAACGCGCACGCCACATAGTCGCTCGAGTAGGGCGGCTGGATCACGACCCCGGCGGCAGGAGTGCAGTTGTCAAGCAAAGACGCGGACCTGCCTGCCGATGAAGTCGGAACCATGCCAGCCGAGCCGATGGCCATGACACTCATTAGCACAAGGACGAGTGCCGCGAAAAGCGATTTGCCGAAAGTCTGTTGCTTCATTGTGGCCTCCCAGGTCGAATTTCAGGACTCTCCGAAAATTAAAGGCGCCTGCCATCTCTCGCGTCTAGGCGCGCGAAATGACAAGCATCTCCGGCCAAGCGCACAGCACAGGTCGTGCCAGGCGATCCAACCACCGAGCCCTTGGGCAGGATGGCGAGCGCGGCACAGGCCGGCGAGTTGGTGACGCGCCGGTAGCCGGCGCCATTGTAGCCAATGGCGTAGACATCACTTTCGTAGTAGGAGCAGGCCTCCTCGTGTTCGCTGGAGAAAGCCAGCTCGCGACCGTCGGGCCGCCAGGCTAGATCGTGCGCTGGCAATAGGCCGAGCGGCCGGGGAGCGGCCCAGAGCACCCGGTCGCCGGTGCCGTCAGGGGAGATGAGGTGGATGTCGTGCGTCGAGCGGCGCACGTAGGCGACGACCCCCGATCGGGCATCGACAAAGTAGCCACGCCACACCCCGGAGCTACCTGTCTGTACCGTACCTGCACCGTTCAATGCCCCCTCAAGACGAGGGGCAGGTAGACTCGATATTCGTCCTGAACCGTGATATATTGATCTCTGGTCTGCGTATCGGTCCCACCCGGGCCGCTGACGGTCAGCGCCACGGTGTAGACCCCCTCCGTCGCGTAGGTGTGCGTGGGGTTGCTGCAACTGCTGCTCGTCCCACCATCGCCAAAGGTCCAGGCACAGGTATCGTAGTCGCCCGTCGATTGGTTCGTGAAAGTTACGAGAAGGGGCGGGATGCCAGCGCTGGGACTGCCGGCAAAGTCCGCCTGCACGGGCTCATACACTGTGATAGAGTCCGTGCGAGTGAGCGTGTCTGTGCCCCCTGCACCGCTGACGGTCAGCGTCACAGTGTAGACCCCCTTCGTCGCGTAGGTGTGCGTGGGGTTGCCGCAACTGCTGCTCGTCTCCCCATCGCCAAAGGTCCACGTGCAGGTGTCATAGTCCCCAGTCGATTGGTTGGTGAACTGCACAGCTAGAGGACTCACGCCCGAGGTCGGCGTCCCCACGAACTCGGCATCCACCGCCTCAGGGACGTAGGTGGGACCCCAGGCAGGGCGCCCCGCATCCTCGACGAGAGGGCGCTGGCCTGTGCCGTCACGGTTGATAATGTACAGGTCGCTCGTCGGGTCCCACGGCTCCGTTACCCACTCGAAGACGATTTGCTGACCGTCGGGCGAGAGGCTGAACGCACGCGCTTCATTGTCGTCGGGGAGGTCGGTGATCTCGGTGCTCTCTCCCGTCCCGAAGCTGTACTCGAAGATGTTGGTCCAAGTCCCCAGACTGACGTACTTCTTGCTGTAGAGGAAACCGGATGCGTCAGGCAGCCATTCGATGTCGAACACCATCTCGCCCTCAAAGGCGACGACTTCCACGAGTTTTGTACCACCGCCCGGGTTGGCCAGGGTGTTCAGGTAGATCCCGTCATCCCTTGCGAAGTAGAGATACAGATCGCTGTGTGCAGCATCCGGGCCCCAGGCAACCAGGGTGGGCGCTGTACCGACGACCACCGGGATCTGCTCGCCGACGGCGCCGTAGGGTGGATTGGCGGAGATCTGATTGATGCGGGAACCGGTGCGCATGGCGTAGGCCAGGCCCAAGCCGTCGGGCTTCCAGGCGAACTTTCCGGGTCCGAACTGGCTGATGCTCACTCCCGGGATATTGACGGTGCCTCCGGACACCGTCTGATTGGGCTGGACATCCGCATAGGGTGGATAGCCCTCGGAACGCTGCTCCCCCCAGAGGTTGGTGTAGATGCCGACCGCGCGCTGCAGCACCCCTGGCCCAAAATCCGCGACGTTGTCGAAGGTCATCCTGCCGTTGGTGGCAAATCTGGCACCCGATGCCCCCTGCACGTAGACCATCGACCCGGGACTGGCGTAGACGCTCACATCGACCGTCACGGAGCCTTTGGGCAAGTCAGCGAGCGCGGCGCAGGCCGGCGCGTTGGTGATGCGCCGGTAGCCGGTGCCATTGGGGCGAATGGCGTAGACATCACTTTCGAAGTAGGAGCACGTCTCCTCGTGGTCGCTGGAGAAGGCCAGCTCGCCGCCGTCGGGCCGCCAGGCGAGCTCGTACGCCGGCCATGGCGACTGCGGGTACGGAGCGGTCCAGAGCAGCCGGTCGCCCGTGCCGTCAGGCGCGATGACGTAGATGTCGTGCGTCGAGCGGCGCACATAGGCGATGACCCCTGGGTCTTCAGACAAGTCGGACAGCGCACCGATGAAGGTTCCAGATTGCTGTTCCCAGGCAGCCCGTTCGGCCGTGAAGCCCGGGACGGTAGAGGTCTGGCCGCTTGCCGGCACTGTCATTATGCTGACGAGTATGAAGGCGGCAACGACCGCCGAAAGTTGGAATCTCTTACGCATCGAATTGCTCCTTTCAAAATGCTGAATGGCCTGTCATCTAACCCAATTGATCCGTCGCGCTACCGCAGCACCAGCGGCAGATATGTGTAGGATTTCTCGGGCGGCGGTGGTCCAAGTGCCACCGCCGCCGTCGGCGCGCTGGAGGAGCGGTAAGAACAGCCTGTGCGGCGCGGCGAGGCCCCAGTCGCCGGGGCCGGTGACGCCCGCGCACTCGACCCAGTTCTGAGCAGTGGAGGCGGCGCTGCTCGGCTGTAATTGCGCATAGCGCTAATCTCCAGTCTTTTTGCGCGGATTAGTGCGGACGGTTAGGGCGGGGTCGGCGTGGTGAGATAATCCACGGCGGCGGCGACGCCGAACTCAATGCCGGGCCCGTCGATGTTGCCGAAGAACTGACCGGGGCCGACGTCGGCACTGGAGGTGACCTTCATGCCGAGGTCGCTGACGCCGTTTTCGCCGACCCTGACGAAGAAACCTTCGTTGACGCTCAGGCGCCCCATGCCGGTCGGAGCCTGGATTTTGCCACCAGCGAAGAAGGTGGTGGTCTTGTTGCGCATGTTGACGGTGACCTGACCGAAGACCGTCATGAGACCGGGACCGGAGATTTCGGCTTCGAACAGCTCACAGTTGGCGCGAATCGTCACCAGGCCCAGGATGTTGATGCCCACTTTGCCGCGCGTGAGGGCGTCAGGGCAGCGGTCAGGCCGGTCATATTGGGCCTGGCTGTCTTCGTTCTGGGTCGCCTCGGCGACGCCCTCGCAGTAGGTCCAGAAAGCCCAGATCTGTTCGGCGTAGGCGTTGAGGTTAAACAGGCGCCAGTCGACGTCGGTGTTCATCTCACTTTCGATCCTGAGCATGACGTACTCGTGGTTGAGGAAGTCGGCGAGGTTGGCGGCGGTGCCAGTCATGGCGGCGTATTTCGCGGTGGTGAGGGTTTCGAGGTTTGCTTCAAATTCGCCGTATTCGGACATCCACTGCGGCACGTGGCTGCGTAGGAGGCTGCGGCAGGCGTCGACGTAAGCGTTCCAGTCGGGGTAGTCGTCGGCAAGCGCGAGCCACTCAGCGCCCTGTTCGTCTGCCAGCTCCCAGAGGCGCGCGTCCTTGTCAGCTACAGCCTGGTATAGGGCCTCGATGTCGGGCTCGTACATGACGCGCATAGCGGTGGTGGTGATATTGTTGAAGCGAGCTTCGGTGAGTGGCCCTGGGCGGGGACGCTGGTTGCGGGCATCGGTGTTGGCGTCGATGAGGTCCTGGAGTTCCCCAGCGCGTTCTGTGCTGCGCTGGATGAGCTCGAGAGAGTAGTTATAGACGCTCTCGGCCTGTTCGGGTTTCTGGAAAGTGCCGAGGGGCGGCAGGGTGAATAGCTTGCCGGCTGAGCGGTTGAGGGTGAGGTCGGGGGGCAGCTGGATCGGAGGATCCCATTCGGTTACCCCTCCACACAGGAGGCGGCGGGCACCGAGGCGATACATGCGCACGGCGTCTTCGTCTTCGTCTTGGCAGAGGTGGGCCTGGGAAAGGTTGAGGCGCGCTTCGGAGAGATCCGTGCCGGACTGGACGAGGGGGTCGAGGATGGCTTCGGCCTGCTGCCACCGGCCCTGGAGGAGGAGAGCGTAGGCGCGGTTGTTGGCGGCGAGATGGGCGGCGGGAATACCCATGGGCGTCTCTGCCGCAACGGGCTCGGGCAGGGCGGCGGCGGCGTCGAGCAAGGCAATGGCTTCGTTAGGCATGTTGAGGGTGGCGAACATGCCGGCGGCGTTGATCAGGATGAGGGGCGATTGCGGTTCCAGTTCGTGGGCGTGTAGCATGGCGGCGAGAGCGCCGTCAGGGCGGCGGTCGCTCATGGCAGCGAAGGCGAAGGCCTGCGCGCCTTCGGGCGTGGCGACTTCGGCGGCGGCGCGGAACATGGCGAGGTTAGCGGAGCCGACCTGTTGTGTGAGGTAGGCCCAGCCATTTTGCAGGGCCTGTTGCAGGGTGATGGGATTGGCGGCAGCGCGCACCTGGCAGATCTGCGCTTTTTGCATTTGCAGCATGGGCAGCAGGACGTCGTTGGGCAGCACAATGGCGGCGTCGCTGTAAGCGTAAATGTGAGGACCGATGCCGGGTATGATTTTGCCGGCCATGGGCAGGTAGAGGGTGAATTCATCGTCGCCAGTGCTGAGGCTATGGCGCGCTGCGGTGGGTCCGGTCAGCGGCAGGATGCCCAGCGTCGCCACCAGGAGGATTATGACCAGAGACAACCTCAGCAACCACGCCAATGGGAGGCGAGTACCGAGTGCGGACCGATAAGTGTTTTTCATGATAGCTCTCCTCATTTAAATTTGCCGACTTAATAACCCTCGCCAAGACATGCCGCTATCCCTTTCACTTAGCTCCATTATGAATGCAAACAACTGCTCCAAACTGGCAAAACCGAATCGCTCCTTGGTGGACGGGTCTTCCAGGGAAGCATGCCAATCGGCTGTCTGCGGCTCACCCACGCACCATAGGCGGAGTATGTACGAGCGGCTGTGTATAGGTGGCTGGGTTTTCATAGGCTCGTCTCGGTCGTTTCTTCATTTGCATCCAGTTTACCAAAGCATCGTCAGGACACCGTCAGGGGATCGTCAGGAATGTTGTGTCACGGCTGATTTTGCAGGGCCTTGACAGTTGCCCGTTTTTGTCATATAGTTATTACTAGCATTTGCACTCTCCGCATAAGCGCATAAGGAAGACCGAATGGCACACCTGTCGTTGGGCGTGTTGGGTTCGCTGCAAGTCTCGATAGACGACACACCGGTTACGACGTTCGAATCGGATAAGGTTTGTGCGCTCTTGGTCTATCTGGCGGTAGAAGCGGACCGTCCGCACCGAAGAGAATCCCTGGTTGGTTTGTTGTGGCCAGATTGCCCCGAGCCAGTCGCCCGTCACAACCTGCGGCAAGCCCTCTTCAACCTGCGCCTGGCGATTGGCGATCATACAGCCAGTCCTCCCTATCTCCTCATCTCGCGAGATGCCATCCAGTTCAACCGCGCCAGTGACTTTTCGCTGGACCTCGCTCAATTCGACGCGATTCTTCGTACGTGCGAAGAAAACCGGGGCCGAGGCAGTGAAGATCCTTCGATCCGTGCTGCGCGGCTGGAGGAAATGGTCAAGCTCTATCGCGGCGAGTTCCTGCAACACTTCTTTCTGGAAGACAGTGCCGAGTTTGAGCAGTGGGCGCTGGTACAGCGCGAGAGCTTGCACCAACGTGTCCTGGATGCCCACAGCGACCTGGCGAACTATTACGAGCTGCACGGAGATTTTCAGGCGGCCCGGCGCCACGCCCTGCGGCAGTTGGAGCTGGACCCGTGGCGAGAGGAAGCCCATTGCCAGATGATGCGTGCCCTGGCGTTGGATGGGCAACGCAGTGCTGCCCTGGCCCAATATGAGACCTGCCGGCGTGTTCTGGCCGAGGAACTGGGCGTCGAGCCATCCGCCAAGACGCGCGAATTGGTTGAGCAGATTCGTATAGGAAGGCTGAAGACGAAGGATGAATCGCCCCCCTCCATTCCAACTGCCCCCATCCACAACCTGCCCGTATCGTTGACGTCCTTTCTTGGACGAGAGCAAGAGCTGATCGACCTGGACCGGCTCATCGCCAACCCAGAGTGCCGATGCATTAGCCTGGTCGGTCCGGGCGGCATCGGCAAGACGCGCCTGGCTCTGCAGGCTGCCCAGCAGCACCGGGCTGACTTTGCTCATGGGGTCGCCTTCGTTCCCCTGGCTCCTGTTGGTTCTGTCGAAGCAGCCATTCCGGCCATTGCCAGCGCCATCCGCCTTACCTTCTATGGCCCGAACGACCCCAAGGTACAGCTTCTCAATACCCTGTGCGAAAAGCAAATGCTGTTGATTTTGGATAACGTAGAGCACTTTTTAATAGAAAGGCCCCTTCAAGCGAATATCGTGGAGTTCATACTCGAAATTCTGCAGCGCGCCCCAGGGGTCAAGCTGTTGGTCACCTCGCGAGAAGTGCTCAACCTGCAGGGGGAATGGGTTTTCGAAGTCCGAGGGCTGGACTTTCCTGAGATGGAGCAAACGGAAAGATTCGACGAATACGCTGCCGTCGCGCTATTCATTCAGCGCGCCAGGCGCGCCTCACCCGGGTTCGCCTTCAATGAGGCGGACCTGGCAGGGATAGCCCATATCTGCCGTCTGGTGGAGGGGATGCCCCTGGCCATCGAGCTGGCTGCGACGTGGTTGAGGATGTTATCGCCTGCGGAAATCGCCCAAGAGATCGAAGGCAGCCTGGATGTTCTGAGCGCTTCTTTGCGTGATCTTCCGGAGCGGCATCGTAGCATGCGTGTGGTTTTCGACCAAACCTGGCAAAGACTTTCGGCCAAGGAGCAGCAGGTGCTATCGCAACTGTCGGTCTTTCGGGGTGGGTTCAGCCGCCAGGCGGCCGAGCAGGTGGCAGGTGCATCGCTACCTGTCTTGTCCACTTTGGTGAACCGGACGCTGCTGAGGCGAGCCGCAGCCGGTCGCTACGAACTACACGAGCTGATCCGCCAGTACAGCGCCACTCACCTGGCGGCCGACACCTGGGCGCACGCGGCGGCGCAGAAGCGTCACTATGACTACTTCCTTGCCCTGGCCGAGGCTGCCGAGCAGGAATTGAAGGGACGCAATCAATTGGAATGGCTGGGGCGGTTGGAGCAGGAACACGACAACCTGCGAGCCGCGCTGGCATGGGCTCTCGAAAGTGTCCGCACGGCGCCGGGAAGTGATGAATTGGCGCTGCGGCTGTCGGGCGCGTTGAGTCTATTCTGGCGGATGCGCGGGCATTTCCATGAAGGGCACAGGTGGCTCACAGAGTCACTCCAGCAACGCCCGGAAGGGCGTACAGCGCCCAGGGCCGTTGCTCTGTTGGGACAAGCCCTGCTCATCAACGCGCTGGGAGACCTCGGCGCGGCGCTCCCACTGGCAGAGGAAAGCGCGGCCATCTGCCGGGAGTTGGGCAATCCGCATGGCCTGGCAGAGGCGCTTACGCTAATAGGGATCACGTTGATCTGGCAAGGTCAAGCGAACCTGGGCCAGGCTCGGCTGGAGGAGGCACTGGCCCTCTGCCGCACAGCAGGTGACCGGTGGGGGGAGGCTCAGGCATTGCACAGGTTGGGAAGTTGCCTGGCAGATTACGCCGGCGATCCCACAGGGCGGGCCATGCTCGAAGAAAGCACCGCGATCCTGGAGGACCTGGGGGAAAAGTACGTCCTCAACGGTGTAGTGACTTCGTTGGGAATTCTTGATGTGGGATTGGGGGAGTACAAGGCCGCCCGCGCGCGCCTTGAGCATGCCTTGGCGATTGCCCGAGAGATCGAGCACCCGTGGGGAATGGCGGACACGCTCACCAATCTTGGCTCTGTTCACGGGATCCTGGGGGAATATTCGACCGCTCAGTTCCACCTGGAGCAGGCTCTCCAAGTGTATCAAGAGCACGGGCGCAGTATGTGGGAGGCCGACGTATTGTGCGCGCTGGCGGAAAACGCTCTTTGCCAAGGAGACTTGACCACGGCGCGAACCCACCTCCAAGCAGCCTCCAATCTCTCAGGGACATCCGAGAACAGATGGCTCCAAATGCTGCGGTGTTACTTCCGGGGCTTGCTGGCGTATTATGAAGGGGATGCCGCGGCAGCCATGACGTTGCTGGATGAGACGACGGCGCTGGCGCGGGAAGGTCAATTCAAGCCCGATCTGGCACGGTCGCTCGTCGCCCTGGGTCGTGTGAAGCGCACGCTAGGCCAGCTCTTGCCGGCGTCCGAACTGCTTACGGAAGGATTGGATTTGTTCCGAGCGCTGGGCCACAAACTGGGCATGGCCAACGCGATCGAGGAGCTGGGCGCCGTGAGCGTGGCCCAGGGTGACGGCCTGCAAGCAGCGATGCTGTTCAGCACGGCGCACGCTTTGCGCGAGGGGATGGGCGCACCACTCCCGCCGGTGGATCGCGCCGCCTATGATTCTGTCCTCGCCGCCTGCCGCGCCCAGCTTGGCGAGACCGCTTTCGCCGAAGCCTGGGCACACGCCGCAGCCAGACCGTTTCAAGAGGTGGTGGAAGACGTCTTGAAACGGTTTCCGCGTACACAATAGTTAGGCAGCACATCGGGCTACCGCCGATTGCGTCGATCTGCGCGGCTAAGGAGGCCTCAAGTCCTATGTCTCGCTTCTCAAAATGGGCCCAGAAGGAACACAGCGAAGGCGCCCGCCTCATTGCCTTGCTTCCAGCCGGCGTCCTCTTCCTGATACTCCTTCCATACATTCTTCTGGTTATCTCCCCCTCCCTTGACGCACGGCTTGGCCTGGATCGCCTCAGCCCCGGCCCCGCGAGCTTCATCATCGGTGCAATCCTGCTTGTCGTTGGGCTCTTCTTCGGCCAGTGGTCGATCCTCATTCAATTCACCCATGGCCGGGGCACCCCCCTGCCGATGATGCCTACCCAGAGGCTCATTACCACTGGCCCGTTCCAGTATTGCCGCAACCCCATGACCCTCGGGACGATCCTTGCCTATCTAGGTCTCAGCATTGCGGCAGCAACGATCGTCGGCCTCATACTCGTAGCGGCTTTCGCTGCCCTTCTGCTCGTGTACATCAAGCGTATGGAGGAGAAAGAACTCGCCGAGAGATTCGGCGAGGAGTATCTCGCGTACAGACGAGACGTCCCATTCATCATTCCCAGAATACCTAGAAGGGGTTGAGTCTCGCCCCTCTTTTGTGCTGCCTAGACAATGGTTAGGCGGCCCAGTCTATCGCTGGAGAAGATATGTCCAATTCCGAGCTCGCCAAGTTCACAGCCTCCATCGACGCTGCTTGGAAGGATCTCCACTCATTCCTCGCGGCAGTCACCCTTAGCCAAGCATCGAAGCGAGACCCAGCCGGCTGGTCGGTGAAGGATCATGTTACGCACCTGGCCGTATGGGAGGACTCGGTCGCCATCCTCTTCCGAGGAGGCCGTCGGCATGAGGCCCTTGGAATTGAAGAGCCCTTCTACGCTGCCGGCAGCTTTGACGAAATCAACGAGGTCATCAAGGTACGCCTTGAAGGCACCGCGCTCCAAGAGGCAATCCGTAACCTGGAAGGAGCCCACGGGCAGCTTATGGGCCACCTGAGGACCCTATGCGATGCTGACCTCAACGCGAAGGCCCGCGAGTTCTTCCCGCAGGCGCCAAGGAACGACGATCGATCGCTGATCTCCCTCATCTGGGACAACACAGGCGGGCACTTCACCGAGCATTTAGAATGGATGCGTGATCTCGTAGGAAGGGCCACCTGACAACTCGGTGGTGTGCCCCGAAGCTGTCGTCTGCTCGTTGGTGATGGCCCCCCCGAGCAAGCCGTTTCTCCCGGCTCAAGCCGAGGGCTCGATGCCTGAGGCTTGAGAAGACTTGTTCACCGCGCCGGTAGTCGTGACCGTTGAAGGAGAGGCGATAGCCGCAGGGACACACCGGGATACCGCGGGCATCATAGCCGCGTTTCAGACAGATGAGCGGGTTCTGATCGGCGGCGTCGTGGCGGGGGATGATGGTGCGCAGGGCGTGCAGGTCATCGTGGACGAAGCGCAGGATGGAGTCGAAGCCTTCGCCGGAGTCGCCGATGACTTCGCCGATGGAGAGGGTGGGGAAACGGTGGCGCAGGTCGTGGAAGCCGGGGAGGGTCTGCAGATGGTCGTTGCGGTCGGCCGGGGCGAAGGGGCCGGAGATGGGCCACCAGGCGAACAGGCGGTCGTCGACGATGTTGAAGGCCTTGGACTTGTAGCCGAAGCAGTGCTTGCCGCGGGAGGGCTCCGCTTTCTCCACACCCTCTGAGGCAGACGCGGACGGAGAGGAATCAGGCTGGTTAGAGCCAGCGTGGAAGACGTAAGTCGCCTCCGCATCGCGTGGGGTGGCGAAGCGGCAGTGGATGGCGCAGGCCTCGGTATCGCAGGCACAGCCGCGTTTGCCTTCAGCGCGGGCGGCGCACTGGCGCTGGCTGGGGGGTAGGAAGCAGCGGGAGTTCTGATAGCGACAGCGCATGTGGGAGCGCGCCGCCAGCAACTGGCTGGCGAGGGCGATGCTGACCCCCCGCTCCGGCGGGTCGCCGGGGAAGGTGGAAGCGCTGGGGACGATGCCGTAGGCCATCAAGCCCTGTAGCAGGCTATCCTCACGGTGCAGAAAACAGGCGGCTGGGGTATGGGCGAGGGCTGCGCGGAAGGTGGACGCGGCCGGGATGTCGTGGGGGTCCAGGCCCAGGCGCACGCAATAGCCGGCGCCACGTTCCGGGGAGTGCAGTTCGGTGAGCAGGCGAGGCCAGGTCCAGTTGCGCCAGTGCGCCAGGAGAGTGGCCAGACTAATGGTGACGGGGTCGAAGGGGGGTGGACCATACTGGCTGAACAGGCGCTGGCCCAGGATGGGCCGCCACGGGCTGAAGTCGAACAGGCGCACCACCAGGTCGAAGTCGTCCAGCCCCGCCAGGTCGTTGGCGGAGTGCACGTCGTCTGGGGGCAGCCAGACGGAGCATGAGCGGCACAGGCGCGCATGCCAGGGAGGTACGTCGGGAGGGAGGTCCAGGCGCAGGGGCAGCAGGGGGCGGATGGCAGGCTGCTCATGGATGATGAAGACAACATGAATGATGATTACTCCACAGGCGATCTGCTTTTTGAAGTCTGGACACCGCTTGGTTTCTGTGTGCGTGTGACCTTTTCTTATTGGGAACTGATCACTACCATCAAGCACCCGGTGATGGCAGCACGTGAGTGGGGTGTAAAGGGATACGAGTATGGCCCAAGTGAAAGTATTCTACGACCGGGTAGGCAATACGCTCACCGTCTGGTTTAGCGACCCGCAGGATGAGTACATTTGTGAAGAAACAGGCGACGAAGTTGTTTTGATGAAGGACAAATCAGGGCGCGTGATCGGCTTTGAAAAACTCAACTCCCTGGTTCCGAAGCCTGAGCAGTTGCAGGTTGTTTTTGAGGCGGTGACAGTTTGACCAATCGGTTGGGGTGGTCTTACGTTGATTGTAGGACCATATAGCCCACTTCATGGCGCTGTTGTCCCTCTCGAGCAGGTTGATATGTGGTTTCTGGTCCTGCCACGGGTTTCCTATCATTTTCTTGTACTTGCTTCACCTGCGTTATACTGCTGCCTGTCAAAATAGTTCGTGTACCACACTTGCACGAGGCCAGGTAAGAACCTGGTTGTCTACCCCGACCTGTGACGACGGTCGGGGCGGTTTGGTGTGGTTTGGCTGGCAGGGCGGGCTTGCATACAGGGCGGGCTTGCGGAGTATGGCTTCCGCATAAAGTGAGGACCCGCCAATGAACGCGAATCTGGTTCCGCAGCGCGCCCGCAGCCGCAGCGTATGGCGCATCGTGGGATGGCTTTTCCTCGTGGGGCTGGGGAGTGGGCTTACCTGGTACGGCTTTACGTGGACCGAAGAAGGTGAGCAGATCGCGGACACGCCAGCGTCCGGTGCAGCGTTAGCCCTGTCGGCTCAGGAAACTGTCTGGCCAACCGGCACCCCCCTACCGTCACCGACAGCGACCGGCACACTCGCCCCCACAGACACGCCGCTGCCGGCCGCCACGCCGGAACCCACGGCGCTCCCTCCGACCGCAACCCCTGCCACGCCGTACATTGTGGCCGGTGCTGACGGTGTGAACGTCCGCAGCGGGCCGGGCCTCGCCTATACCCGCCTGGGTTATCTCGAACCCGGCGCCCAGGCCGAACTGAGCGGCCGCGACGGCGACTGGCGGCAGATCCTGTATGACGGCGCGCCAGCGTGGGTCTTCGGCCCACTGGTCACCGCCTACGACGCCGACCTCGTCGCACCGCAGCCCACGACACCCCCGACGCCGACCGAGCCCGTGCCGGCCGATACTGACGTCACGGCGTGGCCTGCCGAGGTCTTCCGGCTGATCAACCAGGTGCGGGCTGCAAACGGTCTCCCGCCCTACACGTACGACGAAACGCTCAGGCAGGCGGCAGAACTGCATGGCCAGGACTGCCAGCAGCGCGGGTCGTGCGACCACACCGGCTCTGATGGCTCGAACGTCAAGACGCGCATTGAGCGCGCCGGGTACGACGCGGCCGGGTGGGCGGAGGTCCTGGTGTACGCCGCCTCTCCGCAGCAGGCCGTGGACTGGTGGATGGCCGAGACGCCGCCCAACGATTCACACCGCCGCACGCTGCTCAGCACGTGGGTCACCGAGGCCGGCGTGGCCGTCGTGCCCACCGGCCGGGGCGATTATTACTTCATCGTGGATTTCGGGCGGCCCAGGACGCCGTAGCGAGCGAAGCATACCTTTCCCGGGACTACATCACCACGCTGGGGGATATGCAACTGGGACGGGCCTATTACCATCATGCGGCATGCCATTGTAGTCGCCACTGGAATGCTGGGAAGGCTGTATGGGGCGAAGAAACGGGCGCTACCCATCGGAAGTGGCTCTGCCGAGAGCGGTGTCAAACAAGTCGTGGGGGCCCGCATCAACCAACGTCACTCCCATTGACCATAACCTGATTGACTTTTACGCACGGTTGCGCTACACTGGCATCACACTGCAATAATAATCTTGTGACTCCAGCCAGTTCCAGATGACGGCCAAGGTGGCGGGGGGTAGAGCGAGGGAACATCCATGAGAGGCTCGTCGTTCCTGGGGAGGCTCATCGCTTGTGCGCTGTGCCTGTGGTTGTGCGCCACTCCCGCCTGCACACCGGGACAGGGGGTCACGCTCCAGCACCAGGCCCCGGTGGTCCTGCCAGCTCAAACGCCGGCCCCGGGCCCGCTGCCGACGCCGGTCGGGCAGGCTTACTACGTGGCGGCGAACGAGCCCCACGCCAGCGATGCCAACAACGGCCGGTTTCCCACGTACCGGGGCGGGTCGGATGGCCCGTGGCTGACCATCCGGCACGCCACCACTACCATGCGGCCAGGCGACATCACCTACGTGCGGGCTGGCACCTACGCCGAGGCCGGGATCCGCTTCGCCAGCTCCGGCACGCCGGATGCGCCCATCGTGCTGACCAACTACCCATCGGAACAGGTCATCATTGATGGCGCGCAAGCGACTGCGAGCTCCTCTGGCATCGAGATCGCCAAAGGGTGCAGCCACGTCACCATCCAGGGTTTGACCATCCGCCACATGCCCCGGAGTGGTATCGCCACCGATAGCGATACCCGGGCGCTATACCAGGGCATCACCGTCCGGGACTGCGTATTGCACGACAACGGCCTGTCGGGCCTCCGGCTGGCTGCGGTCGCCGGCTTTCTCGTCGAGCGCGTCGAGGCCTACGGCAACGCCTACGATGGCCTGGACATCGTAGGCTCCGACGATGGGGCGCTGTCGCCGGGGCCCGGCGTGGTGCGCGGCTCCAGCTTTCACGACCATACCGGGCCAGAGGGGCACGGGCTGGCCATCAACCAGGGGCACGACATCACGGTGAGCGATTGCCGGGCCTACCACAACACCGTCGACAGGTTCGACGTGTCCGACTGGCCGAAACGCGGCGAGCTATCTCACGACGTCGTCGTCGAGGGCAGCCTGTCCTACGACAACGGCGTCGCCGGCTTTTCCACCAACTCGGACTCGCGTCACGTCGCCTACCGCAACAACATCGTCTGGCGGAATGGCGCTGACTGGGCCGGGAAGGGCTCCTCGTCGGGCTT
>Ga0172365_10001805_pt1 | contig 15484 bp, 11 predicted proteins | sample LakKivSesite48cm_FD_114535 | JGI IMG/M metagenome (GOLD analysis project Ga0172365, IMG submission 114535) | Sediment microbial communities from Lake Kivu, Rwanda - Sediment site 48cm | ecosystem: Environmental > Aquatic > Freshwater > Lake > Sediment | place: Rwanda: Western Province, Lake...
ACTGACCAACACTGTTGACGCATCCTGGAACAAAACAGTGACCTATACTTTATCCGAATCATTTCATTCCAGGGACTGGTTCCCCTGCAAGCAGGTCCTTACCGATAAGGCTGATTCGGCATCGGTCATCATTACCGCTCCGTCCGGCCGGATGGCCGGTTCGAACGGATTACTGAAACGTGTCACCAGGCGGGATGATGGAAGGCTCACCTGGGAATGGTTCACCGGTTATCCGGTGGCCTATTACCTGCTCTCTGTCACCGTGGCGGATTATCTTGACTACAGCATATATGCATATCCTGAGGGATCAGCTGGACCTGTCCTGATACAGAATTTCATTTATAATGATTCTGCCTACTTCTATGCAAATCGTGAGCAGATTGATAAGACATCAGCAATGCTGGAACTTTTCTCAGATCTGTTTACCGCATATCCTTTCGGGGATGAAAAATACGGGCACTGTGTGGCACCCCTGGGAGGAGGTATGGAACACCAGACAATGACTTCTCTTTCAGGCTTCAATTTTGACCTGGTTTCCCATGAGCTTGCTCATCAATGGTTTGGGGATAATGTCACCTGTGCTACCTGGCAGGATATCTGGATCAATGAGGGTTTTGCATCTTATGCTGAATACCTGTGCCGTGAATACCTATTGTCTGACGACGAAGCTCATGGTTGGATGAGTAATGCTCATAATACTGCATTTTCAGAACCGGAAGGAAGCATTTATGTTCCTGAAGAGGATGCTCAGAATGAGAACAGGATATTCAATTACGCATTGTCCTATAAAAAAGGAGCCGCCATCCTTCACATGTTAAGGTATGAGCTGAACGATGACTCAGTTTTTTTTAAGACTTTGAGGAATTTCCAGACACAATACAGGAATGGAACAGCCACCGGGATGGATTTTAAAACTGTCCTGGAGCAAACATCAGGAAGGGATTTTACATGGTTTTTCAACCAGTGGTTTTTCGGGTCAGGTTATCCTGTTCAAAAGTTTGTATGGTGGCAGACATCAGACAGCCTGACCATTTCCTGTTCACAAACAGGCTCTTCAGCAAAGACTCCTTTCTTCCATACCAGGATGGGATTCAGAATAGTCTATTATAATGGTTCCGATACTGTTCTGAATGCTGAAATTAGCCATAACGAACAATTATTCAGGTTTGTTGTTCCTTATCCTGTCTGGTCCATCATTCCTGACCCTGATAACTGGGTTCTGGATCAGTCAACCATAATAGAACTGATGACAGATAAAAATATAAGTGTCACTCCAAACCCGTTCCATGATGAGATTAACCTGGGATTCCTCACCGATAGTATGGAGCGGATAATCATTCTGACGGATCTGCAGGGGAAAGTTCATGAGCAGGTGATCACTACTGACAGGCTGGTCAGGTTGTCAACGCGTCAGCTTGCCCAGGGATTGTATATGTTAACGGTCAGAGAAGGGAAGAACAGCCATACGTTCAAATTGATCAGATTATAGCGTAGTAGTACCGGCAGCACATTCCTCACCCTCTTGAGATGATCCTTGATCATGCCCTGATCATCATGTTCAGGCATAAACTGTTTAACCAGCGAATCCTGCCCGGTCAATATACATCAGGAACGAAAGTCTGTTCCGAGATGGGCGGTCTGACATACCCTTCCTTTTCCAGGGGGGGTATCACTATTTTCGGGTGCTTGATCTTCTGATAAGGTATTTTTGACAGGAAATGATGGATGCAATTAAGTCTTGCCTTTCTTTTCTGGTCAGCATGCACCACATACCAGGGTGAAACCTTGGTATCCGTATGGGCAAACATCTCATCTTTGGCTCTTGAGTATTCAACCCACTTGCTGCGCGCGGTCACATCCATGACACTGAATTTCCACCTTCTGTTAGGATCTTTGAGCCTTTGTCTGAACCTTCTTTCCTGTTCATCATCGCTGACTGAGAACCAGTATTTGATCAAAATAATTCCTGCATGGATCAGCATTTCTTCAAAACGGGGACATGAACGCAGAAATTCCCAGTATTCATCTTCGGTGCAGAAGCCCATTACCCTTTCAACCCCGGCACGGTTATACCAGCTGCGGTCAAACAATACAATTTCACCGGCGGAAGGAAGATGTTCGACATACCTCTGGAAGTACCACTGTGTCTTTTCTTTTTCTGTTGGTACCCCGAGTGCAGAAATACGGCAGACACGTGGATTCAGCATCTGTGTTATCCTTTTGATAACCCCTCCTTTCCCGGCAGCATCCCTTCCCTCAAAGATGACCACTACTTTTAGACCTTTAGCCTTGACCCATTCATGCATTTCGACAAGCAGACTCTGGAGCCTTTCAAGTTCCTTGAAATAAAATTTCTTATCTAGGTCCTTGGTTATTGCAGCATCATTTTTAACTGATTGATCGCTGTCTTTTTTGCTGTTCTTTTTAGCTTTTTTACCCATAATCGGAGTTTTCTGATTAATAGATAAATATAATATTGTCTGTGAAATAATCCAGTAAAATGATCAGGAAATTTTTATGGTTCAGCATGATTATTTCCCGGATTTTTCCTGTGACAGAATCCTGCGGAGGCAATATCTGAAGGAATCTGACTCTGAACATGGAGCATTATTCAATCCTTCCTGCACCATTCCCCACTTCTGCAATATAAAAATCTGCTGTCAGTCCGGTTTTGCCCCTGTAAGCTGCACCCACCGATGTGACAAACATGTCAGTGTCCGGTTTATTGACCAGGCTTACAGTACATCCGCCAAAACCTGCACCGGTCATTCTTGAACCGATCATACCTTTTATCTTCCTGGCTTCTTCAACCAGTGTATCCAGCTCCATTCCTGTCACTTCATAATCATCCCGCAGCGAATCGTGTGATGCGTTCATGAGCTCGCCGAATCTGACCAGGTCTCCTTTTTTGAGTGCTGACACAGCATCTGTAACACGCTGGTTTTCAGATATTACATGATTTGCCCTGCGGCGAATGGTCTCATCAGGTATCAGGTGCTTTATGGCTTTAAATCGTGGATAATCAAGTTCACCCAGATATTTGATTGGTCCGTCCTTGGACAGGTATTCTACTGATCTGTCGCACTCTGAACGGCGTTCATTATATTTAGAATCTGTCAGTCCCCGCTTCTTGTTCGTGTTACTGATTACCAGCTGATAATTTCCCAGTAAGAGTGGTACAGATTCATACTTAAGGGTAGCACAGTCCAGAAAAACCGCATGGCCTTTCCTGCCCATTCCGGAAGCAAACTGGTCCATGATACCGCAATTCACTCCTACGAATACATTTTCTGCTTTCTGGGACAGCTTGACCAGGTCGATCATATCCAGCCTGAATTGGTAATGATCGTTGACAGCAACAGCAGTAACCATTTCTATACTCGCAGATGAGGATAAACCGGCTGCATGGGGAACATCTCCTGCAAACAAAAGATCAAGGCCGGTGAATCCGAACCCGCGCTCCCTGAACTGGTCAAGAACACCCAGCGGATAGTTGACCCACTTCACATGGCTTTTTATAAATCCGTCTGAAGGAACTGAAGCGGTGTCATGTGACAGGGTGCTTGCCAGCCGTATCTCATCACTTCCCGATTGCCTGAGCAAAAGGTAAGTGCCGAAATGAAGGGCACACGGAAGAACATAACCGCCGTTGTAATCAGTATGCTCTCCGATCAGATTGACACGACCGGGGGCAAAGTATATTTTTAATTTTTCCCTGTTATCGCCATACAGGCTGATAAACTTGTTTTTTAATGCTGCAATGTCCATGATGTGCATATTATTCATTACTGAATCCAAATGTAATGATTATCGGTTTATATGATTAACCGCTTCATTCAAATAATGACACTGCCGACCCGAATAATTAACTCACAGCCCGCATGGGACATTGACAAACCGTCAGCTGCAAATCGATCAGGTTTCCTGTAGGATGCAGATCATGCAGGTCAGGGTATTAATTGTGCCGGTGTTTATTATCCGCTGGAATCTCCTATTGTCGTCTGATTATGACTTGTGATCAAATAAACTATCTTTGTTTTACCGGTAAAAATATCAGCCATATATTAATGAAAAGGATATTTCAGAAAATTGCAATCTGCATACTTTTCCTTACCTCGGTAAAAGGAGTATCTGGTTTACAGGCTCAGTCGCAGCAGAAAAAACCAATGGATCATTCTGTCTATGAAGGCTGGAAAACAATAAGGAATCCTGTGATCTCGAATGATGGCAACTTTGTCTCCTGTGAGATCAATCCTGCCCGGGGTGACGGAGCCCTCTGGCTTTATGATTTGAAAAATTCCACCAGCCGGCAGATGGAAAGAGGTTATCAGGCGGTTTTTTCAAATAATTCAGACTTCCTGGCCTGGAAGATCAAACCTCAGGATCAGCTGGTAAGGACAGTTAAAAGAACCGGGAAAGGAAAGAAGGAAATGCCTGACGATTCACTCGGGATACTGCTCCTGAAGGATGGATCAGTTATGAAATACGAGCGGGTACAGGAATTTAAGGTGCCCGTGAAAGGATCATCCCTGTTGATTGTTCATCATTTCCCGGACGTGGATACTGCCTCGGCGGATACTGTACAGGACAGAAAAAAAGACAATAAAACAAAAGGAGGCGACCTGGATATACTGGAACCCCTCAGCAATACCTGTACAACCATTAAGGATGTGATTGCCTGTGACATTTCAACAAATGGTTCTTTGGTGGCGTTCGTCAGGCAAACAGGGGATTCGTTGAGAAAGGTATCTGCAGGTATATATAACTGCATCACCCGGTCTGAGACCACATTACTTGAAGGGAAAGGACGGATCGAAAAGATAGCTGTTGATGAGGGTGGTACCCAGCTTGCTTTCCTGCATCATACTGATACAGCCAGAGTGACCGGTTATACATTATATCACTGGTCAGCCGGTACGGGTGCAGTAAAAAAACTTGCTGATTCATTGTCAGAAGGCTTGCCCGATGACTGGGGCATTTCAAGAAATGGTACGCTCTGGTTCTCAGAAGATGGCAGCAGGTTGTTCCTCGGAACCTCTCGTGTTTCTGAACCGCCACGCAAAGATACACTGCTCGATGATGAAAAGGTTTCAGTGGATGTCTGGAGCTGGAATGATGATTTGTTGCAGCCTCAGCAAAAAGTACGCCTGAACGATGACCGGACCAGGACATATCTGGCCTGCTATGATTTTCAACAGAAAAGGCTTGTTCAACTGGCAGACACATTGATGGAGAGCATTCAGACAATGCATGAAGGAACCGGGAATGTTGCCCTGGGGATAGCAGCCACACCTTATGGCAAATGGCTTTCATGGAAAGCCGGGAATTACAGGGATATCTATCTTGTTGATATGAGCTCCGGTAAAAGAACCGAATTGCTGAAGGCAAAAAACGGACCCGTGCTACTGTCTCCTTCCGGGAAATATATACTCTGGTATGAAACTGCTGACAGTAACTGGTATGTTCATGAAGTTGCCACAGATCACCTGGCCTGCCTGACGTGTGGTCTTGAAACAACCTTTTATAATGAATCCTTCGATATGCCGGCCGATCCTGATCCATACGGTGTGGCAGGATGGACCAAAGGGGATGAAAATGTACTCATTTATGACAGGTATGATATATGGAAAATGGACCCTTCAGGAAGGAAAGTACCTCTCAACCTTACAAACAGGTATGGAAGAACATCAAAAACAGTTTTCCGTTATCATCAGCTTGATACCAGTCTTACATATATTCCCGGTGATTATCCTATGTTCCTCGATGGTTTTAATGACAGCACCAAACAGACTGGTTTTTACAGTGCCAGCATTCATCTGAAGGTGGAGCCTGAAGCGTTGATCCGGGGACCTTATTTTTACGAACTGCCTGTCAAAGCCCGCGATAAAAATGTCTTGTTTTACCGTCGTGGTTCATTTGTTGATTATCCTGATCTGTGGGTAACCGATCCTGCTTTTCATAACCCGCGACAGCTATCGGATGCCAATCCCCGGTCTGCGGATTATTTCTGGGGGAAACCGAGACTGGTGCACTGGACTTCCTTTAAGGGGGAAAAACTTGATGGAATACTTTATGTCCCGGAAAATTTCAGCACAGCAAAGAAATATCCCATGCTTGTCTATTTCTATGAAAAGAGCTCTTCAGAGTTGTACAGGCATATGATTCCTGCACCCAGCAGATCGACCATTAATATCCCCTGGTGCGTAAGCAACGGTTATGTGGTATTTGTTCCGGATATTAAATACCGGATCGGATATCCTGGTGAAAGTGCTTATGATGCGGTGGTCAGCGGTGTACAGGCTATGGTCCGGCAATTCAGTTTTATTGACGAAAAACGCATGGCTCTGCAGGGACAAAGCTGGGGCGGTTACCAGGTAGCATACCTGGTAACCCGCACAGATATCTTCAGGGCAGCCATGGCAGGCGCCCCGGTGTCAAATATGACAAGTGCTTACGGAGGTATCAGGTGGGGCTCGGGAATGAGCCGGATGTTCCAGTACGAGGAATCACAGAGCAGGATAGGAGGGACCTTGTGGGATAAGACACAACTTTACATCGAGAATTCACCTGTTTTCAATGCCCCGGCAATCAAAACTCCTCTTCTGATCATGCATAATGATAAGGATGGTGCTGTCCCCTGGTACCAGGGAATCGAATTGTTTGTGGCCCTCAGGAGACTGAACAAACCGGTTTGGATGCTGGTATATAATAATGAGGAACACAACCTTGATAAATGGGCTGACAGGAAAGACCTGAGCATACGTATGATGCAGTTCTTTGATCACTTCCTGAAAGCAGCACCGGCACCTTATTGGATGGAACATGGTATTCCTGCCCTGGAGAAAGGGGAAAAACTTGGTTATGAACTGACTGAATAATGAATTCTCAGTAGTGCCATGCAAAACATCATTAAGAAGAATATTTATTTTCTTGTTCCTTATCTGCTGGTCGGCCTCGCTGCCACCATTGTTATTGCGATAACTGCAAAATCCTCCCTTCACCTGGCGATCAATCAATTTAACAGCGCATTTCTTGATGTGCTCATGCCGATCCTGACCTTCTTTGGAAATGGATGGTTTGCCTGCGCCTTGATACTGCTTTTCCTTCTTATAAAAATAAGATATTCACTATATGTGCTTTTATCCTGGTCTGTCTCGGGTCTGGTGGTACAACTGCTGAAACATCTGGTCTTCCCGCATACAATGCGTCCGGTACCTTTCCTGTCATCGTATGCGCTGCACCTGGTGCAGGGGATCACGATCCTTAAGAACTGCAGTTTTCCTTCCGGGCATGCAGCAACAGCATTTGCAGTATTTTTTATTTGTTCACATCTCGTCTCCTCCAGGATGATCAAGCTGTTAATGATTCTGGCAGCCATCCTGGTGGCATTTTCCCGTACTTACCTGTCCCTGCATTTTCTGGAAGATATACTTGCCGGTTCATTAATAGGTACTGTTACAGCAATTGCTTCTGTTTATTTTACGGACAGGATTAAAGCAGGATGGACAGAAAAGGCTTTATTTACTTTGCCGGTTAAAAGTAACAGGAATGGTGCAGTTGATTAAGAGATATAAAGCTGAACTGATGATCACCGCGGCAGGAATGCTCTGTTTTATTCCATTCATAGGCTCGTTGCACCTGTTCGACTGGGATGAAATTAATTTTGCAGAATCAGCAAGAGAGATGATCCAAACCGGTGATTTTCTTACCGTCCGTATTGATTATCTGCCATTCTGGGAAAAACCTCCACTGTTCATCTGGTTTCAGGTACTCTCAATGAAGGTATTTGGCATTAATGAGTTCGCTGCCCGGTTCCCCGATGCAATATGTGGCATTGTCACACTGGTAATACTTTTCAGGCTGGGAAGAAGGATTTATGATCAACAGTTCGGATACATCTGGGTGCTGGCATATACAGGATCCATACTGCCTTTCGTGTATTTCAAATCAGGTATCATTGATCCGTGGTTCAACCTGTTTATTTTTCTCGGACTGGTAGAATTTATCCTGATGATACTTGCAGAGCAGACTAAAGAGCGGTATTACAGGGCGATACTGTCCGGCGTATTTATCGGGTTGTCCATACTCACCAAAGGACCGGCAGGGCTTCTGCTCTTCATACTTACTGTTGGTGTTTTCTGGATCATTAACAGATTCAGGCTGAAAACAAACTGGAAAGAGATACTTATCTGTGCAGGTGTTACCGTGCTGGTTGGAGGTATCTGGTTTATTATCCAGGTCCTTTCCGGAAATTATCAGCTCATCGCTGATTTTATTGTGTACCAGCTCAGGCTGTTCAAAACAGAAGACGCTGGTCATGGAGGTTTCATTCTTTATCATTTTGTGATCCTGTTACTGGGAGTTTTTCCCTCCTCCGTCCTTGCCCTGAAAAGTATCTTAAGAAACTATTATGACAACAACATCCAGAAAAAGTTCAAGATATGGATGATAATACTTCTTGTCGTTATCCTTACAGTATTCACTCTCGTAAAGACAAAAATCATTCATTATTCATCGCTTGCCTATTTCCCTATTACTTATCTTGCCACCTGTACTGTTTATAAAATCCTTAACAACCATGTCCGTAAATTCGCCTGGGTCAATTACCTGTATGTTATAATCGGGGTGATCTATGCGGTGGTTATTGCTGCATGCCCGTTTATAATGCAGAATAAAGACAGGATTATCAGCTCCGGTCTGATTGATGATATGTTTACCCTTGGTAACCTGCAGGCAGATGTTAAGTGGAGTGGGTGGGAAGCCCTTCCAGGTATTGTATTCTTTGCAGGCCTGGTTCTCTTTCTTATCATGCTCCGCTTCAGGAAAAGAATGGCCTATGTGCTGATGTTTATAAATGTAACGCTTCTCACGTACCTTACACTGCTTTTTTTTATTCCGCGTGTGGAAGGATATTCCCAGAATACCTTGATTGAATTCTGCAAGGAAAGGCAGCATGAGGACTGTTATATAAAAACCCTGGATATGAGAAGTTATGCCCCTTTGTTCTATGCGGTAAAAAAATATCCTGTCAGACCGGAATCAAGGAAAAGTAAATGGTTGATTGAGGGGAATATAGATAAACCCGTATATTTCATCCTGAGGAATAAAAATGCCGGTAAGTATCTTGAACAATACAGGCAATTGTACATTTTTAAAGAAAAAAATGGATACGTATTTCTTAAAAGAGATCCTGTCATCAGTACAGGTACTGGTATCAAATGATTAATAATAAGATAATTACTATTGTCCTCCCGGCATATAATGCTGAAAAGACCCTTGAAGCCACCTACAGGGAGATCCCGTTTGAGGTCGTGGATCATGTTATACTTGTCGATGACAGAAGTTCTGATAATACTGTTACCAAAGCAAAAGAACTCGGCATCAGGCATATAATTGAGCATGAGAGTAATAAAGGATATGGCGGGAATCAGAAATCGTGCTACCTGAAAGCTCTTGAGCTCAGATCAGACATAATTGTCATGCTCCATCCCGATTACCAGTATACACCAAAGCTTATCCCATCCATGTGCTACCTTATTGCAAATAATGTATACCAGGTGGTATTGGGATCAAGGATCCTGGGTAAAGGTGCATTGAGGGGGGGTATGCCCCTCTATAAATATTTCGCCAACAGGCTGCTGACCCTTGCGCAGAACATCCTTCTCAACCAGAAACTTTCAGAGTACCACACCGGATATCGTGCATTTGCAAGGGAAGTGCTGGAAACTGTAGCTTTCGAAAAAAACTCTGATGATTATGTTTTTGATAACCAGATGATTGCACAGATCCTGCATGCCGGCTATGAGATTGCAGAGATCACCTGTCCGACCCGGTATTTTCAGGAAGCGTCTTCCATAAATTTCAGCAGGAGCATCAGGTATGGCATGGGTGTTCTGTATGTTTCTGTCTTATATTTTTTTAGTAAATTGGGTATTATCCATCCTGATATTTTTAAACGGAAAAAGTAGTTTTACAATTGTGAAACCACTGAAATGAATAACAATATAATGATTATAAGAACCAGATCCTATCCGAGAGCTGCTTTGCTGGGCAATCCTTCCGACGGTTATTTCGGCAAGACAATCGCCTTCCTGTTTCAGAATTTCAGTGCAGAGGTGACATTGTACGAAACGCCGGAACTGGAAATACTTCCTGCCGAGTATGATTCAAACGTTTTCAGGGGAATCAGGGAACTGGCTGAAGATGTCAGACTGTACGGATATTATGGAGGCATCAGGCTGTTGAAAGCTGCCGTGAAATGTTTTTACGAATACTGTGAAACAAACTCCATTGAGCTTGCTGAAAAGAATTTTACCATCAGGTATCATTCTGATATCCCGTTCCGGCTAGGTTTGGCGGGGTCAAGTGCAATTATCACTGCCTGTATCAAGTCCCTGATGTCCTTTTATAATGTCGAGATACCCAAGACAATCCTTCCAAACCTTATCAGGTCTGTTGAAAGCACGGAACTTGGAATTGCCGCCGGTCTGCAGGACAGGGTTGTTCAGACATATGAAACACCTGTTTACATGGATTTTGACAGGTCGTTGATGAAAAGCAGAGGCTATGGCAACTACGAACCTATGGATAAGAAATTGTTCCATCACCTGTATATCGCTTACAGGACCGATCTTTCGGAAGGCTCTGAGGTCGTTCATAATAATTTCAGAGAAAGGTACGAGTTCGGTGATCCTGAAGTGCTCAAGGCAATCAAAGAATGGGCTGAACTGACCGAGAAGGGTAAAACTGCGCTGGAAAAACAGGATTACCATAAACTGGCCGGATATATGAACCGGAATTTTGATATCAGGAGGTCGGTGATGAATATTGGAAAGAAAAATACTCAGATGGTGGAGCTCGCACGTTCAGTCGGCGCAAGTGCAAAATTTACAGGCTCAGGCGGAGCAATTATCGGTACCTATAAGGATGAAAATATGTTCAGGCGGCTGAGACAGGTTCTGGAAACTGATAATATTGAGGTAATGAAACCAATGATACTGTAATTTTAAACCGGCGATCGATTGATTGTTGAAACATCATGTGAGGGAGAGATCAGGGTTTATGAGAACAAACAGGAAGTTGGGACCATATAAATATTTTATTCAAATACAAACAGATGATAACCAAAGGAGTAATTCCGGCAGCAGGTTTCGGAACAAGGTTCTTACCGGTTACTAAATCACAGCCAAAAGAAATGCTTCCGATTGTGGATACTCCAACAATCCAGTACGTGGTGGAGGAAGCCGTATTATCAGGTATCACAGATATCCTGATGATTATAGGGAGAGGGAAAAGAGCTATCGAGGAACATTTTGACAGAAGCTTTGAACTGGAACAGCAGTTACAGGATCAGCAAAAATTTGAGGAACTGGAAAAAATACAGTCTATCACCAAGCTGGCTAATATTCATTTTGTATGGCAGAAAGAGCTGAACGGGCTGGGAGATGCTATCAGGTATGCAGCCCACCATGTCAATAAGGAACCATTCGCGGTACTGCTTGGTGATACCCTGATTGAAGGAACCGAACAGCCCGTTACCAGGCAGCTTATGGAGGTGTTTGATACCTATCACAGCTCGGTGGTGGCTCTTGAAAAAGTGGACCCCGATGCAGTAAGCAGGTATGGAATCATAGGAGGTGAAATGATCGGGGAGAGAATCTACAGGATTAACCGGTTAATTGAAAAACCGGACAGGGATGAGGCTCCATCTGACCTGGCCATCGCCAGCAGGTATATCTTTACACCGGAAATCTTTGACTGTCTGGATCAGATTAAACCAGGGAAAAACAATGAGGTACAGCTCACAGATGCCATGCAGCTGATGCTGAGGAACAGACTGATCTACGGGCTCCAGTTTGAAGGACGGAGACATGATATTGGCAATAAACTCGATTTCCTTAAGACAAACGTTTTGTATGGTCTTAAAAGGGAAGATCTTGCGGAAGATTTTAAAGAATGGCTGGTCAAACTCGTTAAAACCTTCGACAGGTGAGCAAATATTAAATATTAGTCTTAACTTACATAACATATTCGACAATAATACTCTGCTATCATGAAATATATTCATCCTCTTTCAATTCCTGTCTTTCTTCTTTGCATTCTTTGTTCATGTAAGGCACCCGATACCGGCAAATGGACAAGTCTTTTTAACGGATCAGACCTTTCCGGTTGGGTGAAGAAAGGAGGTAAGGCAGTTTATTCTGTGGAAGGTGATATGATTGTGGGAACGGCCGTGGCACAAACGGAAAACAGTTTTCTGTGTACTGAAAAAAACTATGGTGATTTTATCCTGGAGCTGGAAGTAATGGCTGATACTGCCTTGAATTCGGGCATACAATTACGAAGTAATGAATACCAGGATGGAAGGGTATATGGATACCAGGCAGAGATTGATCCCGTTACGGGGGGATTTAGCGGTGGCATATGGGACGAGGCCAGGAGGGGATGGCTGGATGACCTCTCCGGGAATGAGGCTGCACGGCAGGCTTTTATTGCAGGAACATGGAATAAATACAGGATAGAAGCGATAGGGAATAATATCAGGACCTGGATAAACGGGATTAATTGTGCCAATATAATCGATGAGGCAAATGATTCAGGGTTTATTGCATTGCAGGTTCACAGCATTGATGTCGGGAACAGACCATGGACCGCAGGTGTACAGGTTAAATGGAGAAATATCCGTATTATGACAGATATTCCACCGGAAATAGGCAAAATGAGCGGGGAGGTCCCTCCAAAAACAGTGCTGCTGACCAACAGGCTTTCACCGGTAGAGACTCAAAAAGGATGGATACTCCTGTTCGACGGGCAGACAACGGACGGATGGAGAGGTGCTTATAAGGAAGAGTTCCCTGATACAGGATGGATCGTGGAAAATGGTGAGCTGACCATCCTTCCTTCAGGAGGTGCAGAATCTTCCTTTGGCGGTGATATTGTTACCCTTAATGAATATTCTGATTTTGACCTGAAGATCGATTTTAAATTGACGGCCGGTGCCAACAGCGGTATCAAGTATTTTGTCACAGAAAAAGAAACAGGTAATACCGGGTCGGCCATTGGACTTGAATATCAGATCCTTGATGATAACCTGCATCCTGATGCCAGGGAGGGACTAAATGGTAACCGTACCCTGGCTTCACTGTATGACCTTATACCTGCAGGTAAAAAGCATGTTGCCCCGACAGGACAATGGAACATGGCAAGGATTATCAGCAGGGGTGACCATGTCGAGCACTGGCTCAATGGGGATAAAGTACTTGAATACAGCAGGGGTTCAAAGGAATACCGGGATATTGTGGCAATAAGTAAGTATAAAGTTTGGAAAAATTTTGGAGAGGCCGGGGCCGGCCATATACTTCTGCAGGATCATGGAAACCAGGTCTCCTTCAGGAATATTAAAATCCTTGAACTGAATTAAGTTAAAGTTTAATGGCTGCACCTGCAAAGAATAATGTTCTTTAATATTAACCATATTAAATCTGTGCACCTATGATCAACAGAATACTTTCATTACTCCATCCTTTATGGATGAGCTTCGTTATCTGTTGCTTCCTGGCAGCTTCCTGTAAAACATCTGTCAATCCTCCGGCTGTCACTCAGAAAGGGAAGGAACGGAAAGCAGTTGTGATAATCGATAACCAGGCTCAGAATAAGGTTGACATTTATATTGATGGAGAAATATTTACCTCTTATATCTATCCCGCGAATCTTGAAAAACCGGTACTGTATCCCGTACGGACAGCCCAAAATACTATTATTACGCGCGGATTCCCTCTTGAACCAAGGGAAGGAGAACGGGTTGACCATCCCCATCAGGTAGGTATCTGGTTTACCTATGGAGATGTCAACGGTTATGATTTCTGGGGTAACTCGAATGCCATCCCTCCGGAAGAAAAACAACATTATGGCTGGATCGTACACCGGGGTATAAAAAAAGCCGAAACGAGGGATCAGGTCGGAATTCTCGAACTGGCAATGGATTGGCAGGTTAAAAAGGGAAGCGGGTCTGTCTTTACCATCCTCCAGGAAAATACAACCCTTAAGTTTAAAGGTGACGAAACAACCAGGTCGGTCGACAGGATAACCCGTCTGACTGCACAGGAGGAAGATGTGGTTTTCAAAGATACCAAGGAAGGTTTATACGGGATCCGCCTTGACCGCGGGTTTGAATATCCTACGAATGAACCCCTTGTCTTTACTGATGCCAACGGTAAACCTTCTGAGGTAAGTGTACTTGATAACGAACGTGCAAAAGGTGATTATAAGAACAGTAATGGTGTGGCAGGGATCGATGTGTGGGGAAAGAGAGCTGCCTGGGTAAGGCTGAATGGAATGATCGGGGATGAAAAAATTACAGTTGCTATTTTTGATCATCCAAAAAACCCGGGTGCCCCGGCATACTGGCACGCAAGGGAGTATGGATTGTTCGCAGTCAATAACCTCGGGCAGGCTGTCTTTAGCGAAGGGAAGGAATCACTGAATTATCATCTTAAGGCTGGCGAATCAGTAACATTCTTCTATCGTTTATACATTACCTCCGGTTACTGGGCTGATGATGATGAACTGAATAATGTTTACCAGGATTTTATAAGTCATTAACCGGTCTCATATGAGGACTGTCACCCGCACTTTCTGACTCCGGAATGCTGCTTCAATAATCCTTATCACATCCCTGGCTTGCTCCCCCGTGACAGCAGGCTTTTGGCCGTTTGTAATTGCCCGGTGGATGCTGTCGTAATAAGCCAGGTAATTTCCCGGGACAGTTTCAATCCTGCCAACAAAGGGAACACCCTTAACATCTGTATTCAATATTCCCCGGTTATCATCCGGATCCCTGCCCCAATCGGGTCCGCCAGGCAAAATCCCTGCTTTTAACTGGTCTTCCTGCGGATCAGTACCGGGCTTTATAAAAGAACCATCGGTGCCATACAGCATATATTTCGGTCCTGCCTGTCTGATAAGATACCCGGCTTTAAGGGTGACCCGGAGGCCATTATAATGAAGCCACAAGGTAAAGGCATCATCCACCTCGCTGCCGGTCCTTTGTTTTTGTATATCGGCTGTAACAGAACCTGGCATTCCGAAAAGTACCAGTGCCTGGTCAATAAGGTGAGATCCCAGGTTAAATAAGGTGCCTGTTCCGGATGCGGCTGATTCTTTCCAGGTATCAGCCTGTATATAATTCCTGAAACGATCAAAATGAGCTTCAAATTCTACAAGTCTTCCCAGTGCATTGCCTTCAATGATTTTCTGTACAGTCAGAAAATCTCCGTCCCACCGGCGATTATGGAAAACACTTAGCATTAATTGCATATCGGAAGCCTTCCTGATCAGTTTGTCCGCTTCCCCGACAGTGAGTGTAAATGGTTTCTCCACCACCACATGCTTACCGGCTTCCAGCGCCATTCCGGCCATATCAGCATGCAGATGGTCAGGTGTGTTCACAATGATCAGATCAATGTCCCTGTCAGCAAGCATTTCT
>Ga0172365_10001810_pt1 | contig 15466 bp, 12 predicted proteins | sample LakKivSesite48cm_FD_114535 | JGI IMG/M metagenome (GOLD analysis project Ga0172365, IMG submission 114535) | Sediment microbial communities from Lake Kivu, Rwanda - Sediment site 48cm | ecosystem: Environmental > Aquatic > Freshwater > Lake > Sediment | place: Rwanda: Western Province, Lake...
GATTTCCCCAGGCCCCGTGCATCCCAGGTGCGATTCGTTGTCATGCCGCTTCCCCATTGCCATAGTGGTTCCAAGGGGCTTGCGGAGGCAGACGCTGGAGCCTACAATCACAAGGAAAGGGAGACGAAATGCCTAGAGACGCAGAGGCCATCCGGCTTGAGGTTGACTCGCAGTTCGAGAAGCTGGAGGCTGATCTTGCGACCACGAACCCAGGGGTCGTCGACGTTCTTCGCGTCTATGGCGCCTACGAAGAAGCCCTTCAGCAGGTCGAGTCGTATTTCGCTGCATTGGATCCCGTTCCGCAGTTCTCGACCAGCAACTCCGCCGGGTAGAAGATGCCCACCTGGGGTCAGATCCTTGAGGAGCTCAAGCAGCTTCACGAGGCGCGGGAGAAAGCCCCGGGCAGCCATGGAGTCCCAAGTCCATTCGACCAGATACGCCGCAAGTACCTCGCCGCGCTCGCCGCGCATACCGGGCGAAACGTCATCCTCTACGCGACGAAATGGACTCAGGGCGGGGTTGAACCCGATGCCATAAGCATCACGCCAGAGGACGTGCAGGGATTCATGGAGGTGGTACACGGGCTCGAGGGCGACAGGCTCGATTTGATCTTGCACTCTCCAGGTGGATCGCCAGAGGCAACTGAGGCTCTGGTGACCTACCTCCGTTCCAAGTTCTCCGACATCCGCGTGCTCATACCGCAGGCCGCGATGTCAGCCGCGAGCATGCTCGCGTGCGCGGCAAACCGCATCGTGATGGGGAAGCACTCCTTCCTTGGACCGATCGATCCACAATTCATCATCGCGACCGAACTTGGGCGGGCCTCGGTCCCGGCCTACGCGATTCTCGAGCAGTTCGCCATGGCGCAGAAGCAATGTCACGACCCGAGGCTGCTTCCCTCTTGGCTTCCCATGCTGCGTCAATACGGCCCTGCACTGATCGTCCAGTGCCGCCTGGCGATCGATCTATCCGAGTCGTTGGTTTCCGAGTGGCTTGCTCGCTACATGTTCGCCGGTGACACAGATCCGAAGGGGAGGGCTGAAGAGGTCGGAGCGCTGCTCGCCGACCACGGCAGCACCAAGAGCCACGGCCGGTTCATCTCGCGCGAACGGGCGCGAGGGTTTGGGCTGGTCATCGATGACCTGGAGTCCGACCAGGGCTTGCAGGACGCCCTTCTCTCTGTCTTCCACGCGGCAACCCATACATTCGCAGCTATGCCGGCAGTGAAGATCATCGAGAACCACAAAGGGAAGGCCTTTGTGAAGATGCAGCAGATGATGGTGATACCGTCGCGGCCCGGACGTCCGCCGAATCCGCGCAGCCCAGGCAGTGCAGCGCCACCCGGTTTCCTGCTGCCCGGTTCGATCCCACCTGAACCCTAGATCGGCCGAGGAGCAACTATCAAAGCCCCAGGCCCTTCTTGCGGGCCATGACACCCTCGACCCATCGGCGCTCGTGCGTGCCGCTCGGGTAGAGCGCTGCCAGCGCCTGGCCGAGGCGCCAGAAGCGCTCGTCCTTGCCGGCGCCATCGTCGACCAGGAACCGGCGCAGGGCCTCGCCCCGGCCGGCGCCGAAGAGGATCATGGCCTGGTGCACGCGGTCCAGAGCCGTGGCCGCCGGCTTGACTTGCAGCTTGCCGTCGAGGCTGGAACCGACCTTGGCTTCGGTCTCCTCGTCGGCCACGAAGCCCAGCGCGAGCTGCCTACGTTTCTTCTTCCCAGCACTGGTGGCGCTCGCCTTCTCGGCTTCACCAAAGAGCGACTTGGCCCGCTCGGCCACCGGCAAGAGTCGGGCGGTCTTGCCCTTGAACTCGACCAGGGTCGCCAGATCCTCAAGGTGCGCGCCGAGCCCTTGGGCGATCTTTCGGGCCGCATCGTACTCCAGCTCGAACCCGGCCTTGGCCTTGCTGCCGCCGGCGCCTTCGTCGTCTTCATCCTCCGCGCTCGCCTCGTCGTCGGCAGCATTCGCGTTCTCGGCCACGCCGCCGCTCAAGGTCCATAGCCACATGGCGGTAGGGTGTCCGCGGCTGACGGTTTGTCGACGGATAGGGGCGGAATCATGATTTCTCCACGGTCGGCGCGGCCGCCAGCAAGGACGCGGCATCGACGTGATAGTGCGCCACCTGGGTCACCGGCGTCCAGCCGAGCCGGGCCGGATCTTGGACGGGGTGCAACTCGGGCCGGCACGCCCATCCGACTTGGCGATGGCGGGATCGACATCTACTCTCCTGGCAAGGCGGGAGCTGATCCAGCGCCACTGCCGGCCGAGTAGGGAAAGGCGGGGTGTCTCAGTCGGTCCGTCGGGAAGCGAGCAGAGATGATCGAGTCGCGCGGCGGCGCCATGCTCCGAGGAGGGCAAGGCAAAGAAGGCTTGCCACACTGAGGACGGCGCCCGCGGCGAGGCCGGGGGTGTGGTATTCGAGGACGATGCGGTGCTGGCCCGGGGCAAGGGGCAGGGCACGCATGACGAGGTTGGCGCGCAGAAGGGGAGCCGGCCGGCCGTCCACGCTGGCGCTCCAGCCGCGGTCGAATTGCTCGACGAATACCGCGATTCCGGGCTCCTTGGCCGTGCAAGCCGCGACCACGCGGCCCTTGCCGTAGGATTCCAGGCTGCACGCGCCGGCTCGGCCCGGCGGCCGCGCCAGCGCCCGCGCTTGTCCGTCCGGCGCCAGCCACACGCTCGCGCCCGCCACGATGTCGGGTTCGTAGATGCGGGCCAGAGCTTGCGCGTCGTCGAGCACCTCACTGTGCCTGGCCAGAAACACACGAGAAAGAGCGTCGGGTACGCGGTAGAGGCGGCTGCCGGGCAAGGGATCGAACACGGGCACAAGACCTGGCCGGTCGTCTTTCGCTGCGCGCGGGTCGGCCACGGGCAGGATGACAAAGTCGGCTCCGAAAAGGCGCAGGGCACTCTGACCGACGGCCATGCCTCGGTCCCACACGTCGCTCACCGCCGCCGGAATTGCCGCGTCGTAGCCGGGCAGGGTGGCGATGCCCCATGCGTTCACGGTGTTGGTCACCAGGGTCTCGACCAGCCGAGCTTCGCCCTGTGCATTGGTGTTCGCCTGCACCCAGCGGTTGACCGCCTGGTTGGTTTGGTTCGAGCGATAGAGGCGGGGTGGGGCCAAGGGGTCCGAACGCCGGGCGAGGACGAGCCGCGCCGCGGGCGGCGGACCCTCGGCGAGGTCGCGCGGGCCGAAACCTTGTAGTGGCCAGGCCGCGGCCGCCAGGTCGAACGCCACGATGGCGACCAAGAGCAGAGGGCCCGCCGACGAACGTCGCGCCAGCAGCAAGTACGCCGCGAGTACGCCTGCAAGCGCCAGACTGCCGAGGAGGGCGCCGCGCATAGCGTAGAGGGCCCACATCGGCGGCAGGACCAAGCGCGCGACCACACCGAAGCCGAGGACAAGTCCGAGCAGCACCAGGGCGCGCCGCCAGGGCCTTTGTGCATCGCCGAGTGCACGCTCCGCGCCCAGGGCGGCGAGCAAGGCCAGTGCGAGCACCACCAGCACCGTGTATTTCTCCGGATAGCGCATGTACGCGAGGGGGAAGACGAGCCGACGGAAAAGGGCGTGCAGGGGCGTGTACTTGCCGAACGCCAGCAGCAGGGCGAACCCGGCGGCCGCGCCGAGGGCGGCCGCGACTCTCCGCCTGCGGCCAAACGCGGCCAGAACCAGGGCCATGATGCCGGCGCCCATGTACATGCTGTACGACAAAGGCAATCCGTCGAGGCGCGGCTCCCCGACTACCGATGCAGCCGGGAAGTCGCCGTAGGCGTCGCCCATGGATTGCGGGGCGATGAACTCGGCCAAACGCATGGGGTGCAGGGAGCACGCTTCCGCAAGCTCTCGGGCAACCGGTGCGGCTCGCTCGCTCGTGCCAAGCAGCAGACGCGCCGGCACGATGACGATGCCGCCGACGCCGAAGGCAAGCGCAATGGCGAGGAGGGAGCGCAGAAGCCAGGTCGGGCGCATCTCTGGCAGCGACCGATCCGCACGCCGCTCGGCCGCATGCAGCAGATAGGCGAGGAGCAGGCCGAAGCCGGCCCCCATCATGGCCAGAAAGATCTCGCCGAGCAGCACCGCGAAGATGCTGGGCAGGGCGGCCAACACCACGCCGCGACAGGAGTCGCCGCCCGTGCGCAGGCGGTCGAGCAGCACGACCTGCCCGACCGCAGCCCACGGCACCCAGGCGCCGGCGAGGAGCAGAAGCCCGGAGGTCCACTGCGCCGTGGTGTAACCGCACAGGGCCCAGAACACACCCGCGATGATGATTGCCTTCGCCGAGGCACGAAGACGCCGCGCCAGCCAAGACACGCCGGCCGCGCCCCACGCCATGTGCAAGAAGCTCTGCCAGTTGAGCATGCTGGCGACCCAGCCGGGCGGGACGAGGAGAAAGAGCCAGTTGGGCGGATAGAACACGCCGTACAGGGGATCGCCGAAGACCGGGAGGCCGAGCCCTTGATAGGGATTCCAGGCGGGGAACTCGCCGGAAAGGAGGGTCTCGCGCAGAAAGGCTCGCGCCGGGAAGTTCCAGTGCGCGATGTCGCGAAAGAAGAGGATGCGCCCGAAGAAGAGGGGAACATAGGCGGCGCACAAGATCGCGAGCGTCCACCCGAACGGCCGCCACAGCGACGACCTCGCGGGTTCTTCCGTGTGAGAGCTGTCTTCGCGCACGCCCCCTCAATTAGACCACAAGTTCGTCGTCTGTCGCCTGGTCAGCCTACGGTTCGAAAGCCGTGCATTCCCGGGTTGTTCAACCCAGAGGGCGCAGAGAGAAAAGAGGACGCAGAGAAGGAAAGGGTTCGGATCCTGATCCGGGAGACTCCTTCCCTCTCCGTGTCCTCCGCAACCTCTGTGCCTCTGTGGTGAACAGCCTAGCCGATCACCGTCCCCCCGCAGCGGGTGGCGGCCAGGGTGCCGCAGGCGGCGTTGATCTCGCGACCGCCGGCGTAGCGGCGGGCGACCGGGATACGAAATCGGGAAAGTTCGTCGCGGAATGCCTTCACCTCCGCGTCGCTCGGCGGCCCCAAGCGGCCGCTTGCGTCATTAACATCGATGAGGTCGATCTTCACGCGTACGCCAGCCAGAAGCTGCGCCAGATCCCGCGCGTCCTGCCGGCTCATGTTCACGCCGCCGATGGCGACGTAGGCCACGGCCACGCGCGTTCGCCTCGCGCTTCCGTAGTCGCGAATCGCCGCGACCAGGTCGGCCAGGGGCCAGCGCGCCTCGATGGGCATGAGGGCAGCGCGCGCCTCGGCGGTCGGCGCTACCAGCGAGACGATGAGGCGGAAGCGCGGTCTTTCACCGACCAGTCGCCGTATGGCGGGCACCACGCCGGCCGTGGAGATGGAAATCGCGTCGGCGGAAATGGCCAAGCCCGCGGGGTGGCACAGGATGCGTGCCGCGCGCAGGACGTTGTCGTAGTTGAGGAGCGGCTCGCCCATGCCGAGGAAGAGCACGCCACGCACGGGATGGTCGGCCTCGGATGCGACCGCGTGCACCTGGGCCAGCATCTCCCATGCGGCCAGATTGCGCGCAAACCCGAGCTTGGCCGTGGCGCAGAAGGCGCACCCCAGAGCGCAGCCGACCTGCGAGCTGACGCACACGGTGTACTTGGCCGTGGGCAGGGCCACCAGGCCCGAGGCCTGTCCGCGCCGACGTCGCTCCTTGAGGGCGCGCGCGTCCGCCGGGTCGGGCAAGGGAATGCGGACCGCTTCCACCAGGGCCCCGTCGGGCAGGCGCAAGAGATACTTCACGAAGCCATCGGCTGCGCGGCGGCGCTCGACCACCTCCACATCGGGGAAGACCGAGTCGTGCAGGAGCGCCTCCCGTGCCTTCACGGGGATGCCCTCGACCTCGTCGAGGCTTTTCGCCCAGCGGGCGTGCACGCACGCGAACGCCTTGCGCGCCACGCGCTCGCCCACCCCGTAGCCGGCGAGCGCCCGGCTTGTGGCCGGCCAGTCGAGATCGCGCAAGAGTAGCGCCGGCACCTAGAGCACCGATCGTTTGGAGAGCCGCGTGATTCTCAAATAGTTCACCACAGAGAACCCTGAGGACACAGAGAAGGACGAAGGGGTAGGGGTAGAGATAGAAGCCTCGCAAGTCTCTCTCTTCCGGCCTCTGTGTGCTTTGTGTTCTCTGTGGTTTTTCCGTCTCGGACCGTCAAGCTTCCCCTGGCCGTCGCGTTCAGCTTGATCTCACAACGCATAGAAGCCGTTCGGCGTTCTAGCGCCCGTTGTTTGCCCGGTCGCGCGAATGGAGCAGGTCGAGCGGCGGGGCTTCGTCTTCCACCACGTAGCCGAATTCGCGCCGGAATTCCTCAGCGGACTTCTTCGGGCTACACACGGCTCCGAACGAGGCCAGAAGGGCCGGCTCGTCGAAGTCATCGCGCCGCAGGCGGATCATGTAGCGGCGGGCGATGGCGTAGCGGGTGGACTTGATGTCCACCATGCGTACGCGCGTGCGGCCGGTCTTCGGGTCGAGGAGCTGCGCGAAGGGGATGGGCACGAAGTTGCCGGCCTGTAGCGACACCATGGCGGCGTTGCCACCCGAGAACAGGAACTTGGCGGCGCAGTAGCCGAGGTCGCGCGTGTACTCCATGTCGTAGGGCACAGGATCGGCGCAGCGCAGTTCGTAGCCGATGTCCTTGGCCACCACGGTGACTTTGGGCACGCCCAGACCGGCCAGGCGCGCGTTCACGGCCCGCTTCAAGCCATGCCCCAGATTCAGCTCGGAGTGGCGAAGGTGGCCGTGCTCGTCGTACTCGACCTGGCCCAGGCGCTTCAAGTCCTCCTCGGGCAAACCCTCGGCCAAACCTTCGGCCAGCACCGCCACGCCGTAGCGTCGGCCATCGGCCAGGCGCTTGATGATGGCGCCGGACAGGATGTCGACCAGGATGCGCAAGATGAGTCTGTTGCGCGGGAACTCCTCGGGAATGACGGTCAGGGTCGCGCCCGCGGCCTTGCCGATGCCCAGGGCCAGGTGCCCGGCCTTGCGCCCCATGGCGACCACGAAATACCAGCGCGAGGTGGTCTTGGCGTCGACCATCAGGTTCTTGACCAGCTCGACGCCGATGCTGCGGGCGGTGTTGTAGCCGAACGAATCCACCGACGGGTCGAGGTCGAGGTCGTTGTCGATGGTCTTGGGCACGTGCACGACGCGCAGCCGGCCCGCCGCCTTTTCCGACACCTTCATGGCGGAAAACGCCGTGTCGTCGCCGCCGATGGCGATGAGCTGGGTGATGCCCAGGCGCTGCAGCGAATCGACCACCATGGCCAGATCCTCATCCCGCTTGGTCGGGTTGGCGCGCGAGCTGCCCAGAATCGAGCCGCCGGTGAAGTGGATGCGGCTGACATCGCCGAGATGCAAGGGGCGGATGTCCTCCAGGCGGCCTTTCATCAGGCGATCGAAACCGTCGTGAATGCCGATGACTTCCACGCCTTGCAGAAGCGCGCGGATGGTGGCGGCGCTGATCACGCTGTTGACGCCAGGGGCGGGACCGCCACCCACCAGGATTGCAAGTTTCTCTTTGGGCACGATCGACTTCTCCTTCGCCTACGTCGGTTTTCGGCGCGAGAACCTAGCACGGCGGGCCCTGGTTACGACTAAAAAGAGCTGCGCATGGGCGGCTTCTTGGTGGGGGCGGGCGGCTTCTCGGGCTTGGGCGTGAGCGGCCCCAGCGCATGCAGTTGACGTTGGATCTGGTCGCGCACGCGCGCGTCGGTCTCGACCGCGAGCTGCCGGTTCAAAATGACGGCCGCATCCTCGGTGCGGGTGAGGCCGAGGCCGATGGCGGCATCCAGCCGGACTTCCGCGTCATCGTTGGCGAAGAGAGTGGCCAACTGCGCCGCCGCGTTGGGTGCGGCCATCCAGCCGAGGGCCACGGCGGCCCGGCGCACGATCAGGCGATCCGTGGCGTCCTTGGCCCTGGCCTTGGCCGCTACCAGCTTGCCCAAGAATCCCTGTACGGCCGGCGATGGCAGAAGGCGCAGGGCGGCCACGGCTCGCGAACGGACCAGGCCGCCCGCGCGCGTATCGTCGACGATCGACATGAGGAGCGCATCAGGTGCCGGCGCGAGCGCGCGCAGCTCGGCTGCGGCAGGCACGTCGTGTGTTTCCAGATAGGCGAAAAGCCTGGCCCGAGCATTGCCGCCTGGGCCGGCATCCGGCACGGATGCAGGCGGAAGAGCCGTGACCAGTAGAGAAAGCGCGATGGCCGCATACGTCAGATGCACATAGAGACGCTAGCACAAACCTTGGGGTATAGTCCCGCCATCGGACTCGCTCGGAGGCACCCATGCATCGTCGTACGCGCCCGTTCCAGATCTTGACCATCATCCTTCTCGGCCACACCGCCACCGCCCTGGCCGAGGAGACCGCCGAGGCGCCCGCGGCGGCGCCGGCCGCAGCGGAGCCAACCTCGCCCGCTGCCGCGACCGAGCCGGGCACGGAGGCCGCGGCGGCGCCGGACACCGAAGAGAGCGTGACCGCCGCGCCCGCCAAGCCGGATCTGAACGCGGCCATGTACGGCATGGCGTTCCGTTTCCGCTGGGTCTCGGTTCCAGGCTGGTTCCTCGATCTTTTCACGAAGAAGAACGTGGCACTTTCCAGCTACTCCTGGGCCGTCGAGGGTTATCGCCGCAAGCACGACAAAGACGATCCCAACCGGACGTGGGAGCTCTCGGTCGGCATCGGCTACCAGAACATGAGCCCCCCCGACGGCTACTGGCTGGGCAAGAACAAGGACCCGGCCATGGACGCCGATATGGTCCAGATGCGTGACTTCTCGCTTGTCACCATGGACGCGGCCTTCATCTCGCGCCAGTATTTCCACCGCTACTTCGGCATCCACTACGGCGCCGGGTTGGGCCTGGCCATCGTGCGCGGCAAGATCCTGCGCACCTCGGCCACGTACAATCAAGCGAGCGGGCAGTACACCGTCCAGTCTGGCGGCAACATCATCTGCAGGCCCGACGGGAGCTGCACGGAATCGGCGCTTGTGGCAACCCAGGGCCAGCCCGACAACGGCCCAGGCGACCCGCACCGATTCCAAGAGAATGACGTCCCCGGCGCCATCCCCATCATCAATCTCCTGGTCGGGCTCGACTTCCCCATTCCCGACGCCAAGGGCCTCGAGTTCCGCATCGAAGGCGGCTTCTTCAACGCCTTCTTCCTGGGCGGCACCCTGGGCTGGGTATTCTAGCTGCTCCAGATCTAGAACAGCGCGCGCAGGGAGGACAGGACCGCGATGGACGCGATGAGCGATCGCGCGAAGGGCTCGAGCCCGGTTTCGGGCAGCTTCTGCGCGGGCAGGAAGACCCGGTAGTCGACGATGCGGATGGGTGCGGTTCCGGACTGCGCGGCACGCGCATTCTCGCCCGCGACGAAGTCCAGGATGCGCGACAGGGCACGTACGGCGGCGAGGTTCTTGTCGTGCAGAAGCAAGATCACCGGCCCCTTGATCCGGCGCAGGGCCTGGGTGGTGTAGGACACGATGCCGTCTTCGTCCTCGCCGCGCCATTCCTGCGGATCCATGTTCCACCCGACCTGGATCACGTCGCGGTCGGCAAGCGCCCGATCGAGATCCCGGCAGCGGGCACCGTAGGGCGAACGGAAGAGCAGCGGCCGCACCGAGGTGGCGTAGGCGATGATCTCGGCGGCGCTGTCGATCTCCGACCTCATCACCGCCCGATCCTGGCAGAGGTTCTTGTGGTTCATGGTGTGGTTGCCCACCAGGTGGCCGTGGGTGGCCAGCTTGCGCAAAAGATCGCGGCGCGCCAAGTCCTCGGGCCGGTCGCGCACGATGTGGTGACCGTTGACGAAGAACACGGCCTTGAGCCCGCGCCGCGTGAGCTCGTCGAGAATGAGCGATGTCCCGACGAGGTCGGGTCCGTCGTCAAAGGTGAGCAGCAGGCTCCGCCCCCACGGGGAGGGCAGATCCTTGCGCGCGGGCGCGACTTCACCCGGCAGGGGACGGAGGAAGCGGGGAAAGGGTGTCGTGCTCTGGCGGGCGGGCAGGCTATGCGTCGTCGCTCGGGAGCTCTCCCCGCGCCCGGCAACACCGCTCCCACCGAGCGGGAGCAAGTTCACCAACCCGGCAAGAACGAGAGCGAAGGACCAGCGGAGCGATAGCAAGACTACCCTCTATGTCCGCACCACGGGCCATCCGAGGCAAGTTTCTGATCTGTGCTGGCAAGGCCCGGCGGTGCTCATCGCGGGCTGCGGAAGATTCACCACAGAGGACACAGAGGACACGGAGGGCGGAAAAGGAAGAGTCGGGACGCAGATCCCTTCTTCTCCCTCCGTCTCTGTGGTCTCTGTGTCCTCCTAAGAAAGAACCCTGGGAGGGTTCTTTCAATCTCCCGCAGCGGTCTTCCGCGTGGGCAACGCCGGGCGAAGCCCGTCGTTGCCCACGCGACTCTGTGGTGAAAGAAACGGAAGCAGCAGCGACCTAGAAGGGAACCTCGTCGTCGCCCGGGGGCGGACCGGGCGGCGCGTCGGCGGCCGCGGCGGGCGGCGGCGATTCCTCGCCCCAGGTGCGCCGGCTGCCGCGGCCGGAGTTCGCGCCCGCTTCGCCGCTCGGGCCACCCAGGAACACCACGCGGTCCGCCACGACCTCGGTGGTGTAGCGCTTCTGGCCGGACTTGTCGTCCCACGACCTCGTCTGCAGGCGGCCCTCGACGTAGACCGAGCGGCCCTTGGCGAGGTACTTGGAGCAGAGTTCGGCTTGTTCGGCCCACACGATCACGCGGTGCCACTCGGTCCGCTCTTGCTTCTGGCCGGACTTGTCCTTCCAGACTTCGTTGGTTGCGATGCTGAGGTTGCACACAGGCCGGTTGCTCGGCGTGTACTTGAGCTCCGGGTCTGCCCCGAGGTTTCCGACCAAAATGACTTTGTTTACACTACCCATGATGACTTGGCCTCCTTGCCGTGCGTAGAGTTGCTTCTGCCACCTTCCCGCGCGGTTATCAATGCCGGCTTTGGGTGGCTTGCTACACCTATCGGATCCGGCCCGCGAGAAGTTGCTTGCTATTCCACGAATCGTTCCGTCCTCGCCCACATCGACGGCCCTGCGCTATAGTCGCCACCCATGTCTCTGGCACCGCTCGCGCTCGCGCTCGCCCCGCTCGCCTTCGCGGCCGCGGCCCCGGCGCGGCCCCCAACCGAGGCATTCGCACAAGCCCTCGACGCCTTCCGTGCCGGCGACTACCCCCTGGCGGCGGGCAAGTTGCCGGCGCTCGGCCGGGCTTTGCCCGAGAACCGCGATTACTACTTGCGTTTCTTGGCGGAAAGCCAGTTCTATGCCGCCGAGTTCGCCAAGGCCGCGGCCACCTTTTCCGAGCTGGGCAAGATGCGCGGGTCGCGCTTCGCAGCCCTGGCACCGTGGCGGGGAGCCGACTGCCTGTGGATGCTGGGCAAGCGCGAGCCGGCCGCCCAAGCCTATCGCAAGCTCATCGGCCGCGGTTCGGGTGCGGACGAGGCGGTGGCACGCTTCCGCGTGGCGTTGGTGATGGCCGAAAGGGCAGCCGAGGGCGCGGCCGACAAGACCGCGAGCGAAGCCGCCGCCCGCGCCTTTCGGCAACTCCACGTGGATTTCCCCGCCCATCCGCTCGGCATCGAGGCGGGCAGGCGCGCCGCCCAACTCGCCCCGACGAGCGCGAAGACCGAGGCCCAGCTCGACCCCTCCGAGCGCCTGCAGCGCGCCGCCACCCTGGCCAAGGCGCGCCACTGGCAGGAGGCGGAGGCGGAGCTCGCGCTTCTGCCGCCCGAGCTGCCGGAGGAACAGGCCGTCGAGCGCGCCCTGGCCATGGGCATGGCCAAGTACCACGCCCGGCGCGACTATGCGGGTGCGGCCGAGCTGCTCTTGGGCGTGGCGCCGAAGCTGTCGGGCGAAAGGGCGGCCTTCGCTGCCTTTCATGGTGCGCGCGCCCTGTCGCGCATCGAACGCAACGATGAAGCCATCGCCGGCTACCATGCCGTGGTCGCCAAGTACCCGAACGCGAGCTGGGCCGCGGAGGCGCAGTTCCGCGCCGGCTGGCTCGACGTGAACCGGGCCCGCTTCCGCGAGGCTTTGCCCGACCTGCGCCAGACCCTGGCCCGCTACCCCAAGAGCAAGTTCGCCGACGATGCCGCCTGGTACCTCGCGCTGGCGCAGCATCTGCTCGGCGATACCGCGGCGGCGCTGGAGGCGCTCGCCACCTACGAGCGCGTCGCACGCGACGGGGAGGGGGCTCTACGCGTGCGCTACTGGCGGGCGCGCATGCTCGTCCAGGCCGGAAAGACCGACGAGGCCCGCGGGCTTCTGCGCGAGTGCGTGCAGCGCGGCCAGTTCCACTACTACGGCCTGCTCGCCCGGGTCCGCCTACGCGAGCTGGGCGAAACCCCGACCTGGCCGCCTGCGCCCCGCCGCGCCCGCGAGCCCGCGCCTTTGCGCGACCCGGTCGTGGCCCGCGCCCTCGAGCTCGAGCGCGCCGGGCTCGTCATCGAGGCGGGCATCGAGCTCGAGCGGGGCGAGGCCTCGCTTCTCAAGCGCAGCGGCAAGGCGGAGGCGTTGCCCTTCTTGCTCTCCACCTATCGCCGCCTGCTGACGTTCCGCCATGCACGCAAGCTGGCCGAGGCGAGCGGGGAAGACGCATTCTCGGACCCCCGGCTTTTCTGGGAAGCGCTCTACCCGCGCGCCTACCCCGACGCGGTCGAGTCCTACGGCAAGGCCAACGGGAATCCCGATTACTTCCTCTATGCGGTCATGCGCAAGGAATCGGGCTTCTACCCTTTCGCGGTCTCGCCCTCGGATGCACGCGGCCTCCTCCAGCTTCTCCCCGCGACGGGTGAGCAGGTCGCCAAGAGCCTGGGGCTTCCATTCTTTCCTGACGAGCTTTTCGACCCCGATACCAACATCCGCCTGGGTGCCGCCTACCTGGGCGGGCTCCTGCAGCGATTTCGCGGCCAGGAGGCGCTGGCGGCGGGAGCCTACAACGCCGGCGCGCACGCGATGATGCGTTGGTGCGACCAGTGGAGCGGCCGGCCGTTCGACGAATTCGTCGAGCTCGTCACCTACGACCAGGCTCGCGAATACATCAAGCGCACCCTCGGCGTCTACGCGCGCTACCGCCACCTCTACGGCGAGCCGCTCGAGCTGCCGCTCACGGTGAACACGCAGTACCGCAAGGAAGGGTTCGACTTCTAGCCCGCACGATTCATCACCATTCGTTCATAGCTCGGGCTTCGCCCGCAACCGAGGAGGGCTCCTGGCGGGAGGGTGCAGGCCAGAGCTTGTTCGTTTGATAGGACGAAGCCACCGCAATGGCGCCGGACGACCGCGGCCCGAGCACTCCGGCCACGACCCCTTGCGCGGCTTGACCGCGGCTTGCCGGCACGGCTCTGTCCGAGATCCACAGGCGAAGCGGCGGCGCGTGCGGCTTCGGGCTGTACACGCTCTTCATGAACTCCGCGGCTTGTCGCTCGGAGGCTGCTCGTCCGGCGGGCGGGCGGATCGAGGCGTGTGCGAACACCGCCAGCCCGGCCGCCGCAAGGGTGACGAGAAGCCCGAACATCCGTCGCTTGCCGGGCAAGGTCCGAAGCATGGTCACACCCGAGAGGATCACCGCCAAGGCCAACCCCACCAGCGCCGGTATCGCCGCCCAGGGGTTGGGCACGCCGGCCAAGGAGAGCCACGAGTGCGGCAGGTAGCCTTGCAGCACGAAGGGCAGGGCGATCTGGTACAGAGGATTGGTGAACTTGGGCGAGATGTAGTTCAGCAGCGTCATCAGCGAGGTATTGGCCACAGAGAGCATCAGGAGCGCCGTCGCGAGCCCGACCGCGCCGACCTGGAACCAGGTGCCGTGTGCCGTTGGCGCCTCGGCCGACCGAATTCGCAGCGAATCGAGAAGCCGCGCGATGGGCAGCAGAAGAAAGGGAACCAGCGGCGTCAGATGGCGCGGACCGGTCGTCCAGCCCCAAGAGTCGTAGCTGAAGCTGCTCGTGAAATAGGCGTAGAGGAGCAGCATGCCTAGACTGAGCAGGAGCTCGGCATCGCGCATCCGCCAGGTCCGCGCGCGAAAAAGGCAAGGCAGGGCCAAGACCAGCATGGGTGACAAAACCAGAAGGCCGCGTGCCGGCGACAGGAAAGACTGGATGAAGGCTCGCGCTTGCGGAAGCTTGATGCCGAGGAAGCCACCCTGGTGCCAGCCTTGATACCTCATGTCGTTGAGGTACTGGTACCCGGTGGCGAGCGGGCTGCCGAAGGCGGCCTGGTGGTAGGCGGCGAGCAAGAGCACCGGCACGGAGAGGCCGAGGGCGACGAGGAGCAGCGCACGCACCCCCGCGCGCAGGCCGCGAATCCCGGAAAGACCGTAGATTCCAAGCGGAATCAGGGCCAACGCCCCCGTGTATTCCGCGGCCACGGTCAGGCCGGCCAAGAGCCCGGCCACGACATAACCGCCTCCAGACCATTCCCTCCGGCGAAGGCGCCAGAGGACGAAGAAACATGAAAAAGCAAGCACCGCCGTGCTCTGGTGGCTGATGAACTGCTCGGAGTAGCTGAAGGCCAGACTTCCGAGCGCGTAGCACAGGGTGACCAGGTCCGCGGTTTCAGGCGAGACGGCATGGCGGAGAAACCGGCGCATCAGAGCCAGAAGCAAGATCGACGGCAAGATGACACAGAAACCACGGGCAAAGAACACCAGCGCGAGCTCGGGTACGTCCGAGCGGAACGCCTTCAGGAGCGCGTAGACCGGCGCTGCCGCGAGCGAAAGCAACGGCGCTTTGGAGGGGTAGTAGTGCCGTTCGCCGAATTCCTTCTTTCCCGCCGCCTGGGGACAGGGCAGTCGAGCAGCGACTTGGCCGTCGGGCGCGCGCATCACCGCGACACACGACAGGTCTCCGACGGTGCCATGCAGCTTCAGCTCTTGGGTGATTTCCAGCGCGTGCAAGTCGACGAGCGCGCGGCTCTGCATCAGGCGGGACAGCTCGTTGGGGCTGCGCAAGCCAGGGATGTACGGGAAGATGTAGAGGTAGATGAACGCCGGCAAGGCGATGGCCCAGTGGCGACGCAAGAAGCCTGCTAGCGACACAACACGCCTGGCCCTGGCGCGCCGACGGCACGCAAATCAACGACCGCTCCAGTGATTTCGATCACGAGATCAAGAAGGCTATCGCATGCCGCCTTTCACTTCAATCGGCGCCCATCCACCCGGTCTTGTACGGCGACGCCAAAGACGGGAATGAAACCCGTCGCGGCCGCATCCCCGTCACCGCCACCGTCACGGTCACCGTCACCGTCACCGACCTGGAAACCTCCCCCGGCTTAGGAGGATTCTCGTCCGTGGAAATCCAGGCTAGCCCGCATTGTTCATGAGCCGCACCTTGGCAGGTGGCGCTGGCGGGCTAGGCCAACGCGTGCGGAGCCGACGCTTCGCTGGCTTCGCCGGCCGCGGAGCTTCGCGGGAGGGTTTGGGAACCCTCCCA
>Ga0172365_10001813_pt1 | contig 15450 bp, 16 predicted proteins | sample LakKivSesite48cm_FD_114535 | JGI IMG/M metagenome (GOLD analysis project Ga0172365, IMG submission 114535) | Sediment microbial communities from Lake Kivu, Rwanda - Sediment site 48cm | ecosystem: Environmental > Aquatic > Freshwater > Lake > Sediment | place: Rwanda: Western Province, Lake...
CTACATCTGAAAGCTTGATCTCCTTCTTAACATTGTCCCTAAGCACTGTCGCAGTCGTTGCAACTCTTTCCTTCAACTCATCTGCCGCCTTTTCAGCCTTAGATTCCTGGAAGAACATGAGAATAACGCTCATCAAGACCATTATGAAGATGATCGCCGCGTTCACCACTTCTCCCAGCAAGCCCGATATCAAGCCAGCGAACAGCAGTATCACCACTAGCGGATTTTTAAAAAGCAAGAGAAACTTGACTATCGCCGCCCTTTTCTCTCTTTTCGCCACTTCATTGTGGCCATAAATTTCGAGAAACTCTTCTGCTTGAGCGGAAGTGAGACCTGAACGAGATGTCTTTAACTCGGCAAGAACATCATCAATGGGCAAGCACAGAAGCTCTTCATTGCTCACCGATTGCGCCCAGCCTGTCGGCTTCTTTGCGTTGTTCTTTTGACCTGCGTTTGCAGCCACCATCATTTTTACCATCCAAAACCATGTGCCTCAAGAACTGGGCTTCTTGACCATGCTTCAGAGCACAATGCACACCTAAGTCTTATAATCGTTTCGAAAAAATGTTTCCATGATTCTAGAAACCTGCTACAGCGAATGCAGACAACGCGCACTTTGAAATTTTTAAATGTCACTTACAGTAAACAACATGAGAGAGGGCAAAATGAAATTGCACATTGATAGAGAAGGATGCATCGGATGCGGAGTATGCGAGGCACTGTGCCCTGAAGTGTTCAAGCTCATTGAAGACGGAAAGTCCAGCATTGCTGAGGAACATCGAAAGAAGCATTTGGGCGAAGGCGAAGTTGAAAGCGACTTGGCCGCTTGCGTTGAAAATGCCAGAGATTCATGCCCAGTATGCGTGATAAAAACAGAGTGATATCATCAATATTTTGACTTCTACCAGGTAGATTTTTGCTCAAGTATGGCGATCACACTTCGATTTTTTGATGAGAATGCGCCATAAGCACAAGTTCAATCTTTCAAAAAATATGCGAGTAGTGTTGCGTCATATCCTGTTAGTATCATGAAATATGGGAAATAAGGAACAATTAGTCTTTGCGTTAATTCTGTTGCGAGCTTCTAACCTCCGGGTGCTCCGTGAAATGGAACATCTTTCCAGAGGATGTCCCACCAGTCTGCTTCTGTTATGGTTTCTCCTCGCACGAGGATTTCTAGCACTTTCTTTAAGAGCTCATGATGTCTCTTCTCATCCATCAAAATCGCGTTTATGAGAAGCTTGACTTTGCTGTCTTTGACGCTAGGCAGCATCTTGCTAATTTTTTGTATGAGCTCTGCTTCCATCTGTATGTGTTTTTCGACCAGATCCTTTTGCTTATCGAGATTTTCCTGTGTCAGAGCCCTAGAAACGCTCGTTAACAAGGCAACTGCTGACGTGTACATTTCCGCATGCTTCACAGAGTCTAATGATATTCCTTTCAAAACGCCTTTCACAGCTGGATTTCCAAAATCTACCAAGGACTTGTTTAAAGATTGCACAATTCTGTTTTCAGTCTTGATTTGCTCTTTCATGAATTTTACCAATTCATCCTTTGAACTCAAACTTTTGCCTCCACCCTTCGCACCATGTCAAGTCGTATGAATAAGGCTTTCGGCAATTCTTCTTCCAAGTTCTCTCCATTCTTCCATTCCAGCTTGATCTGGCGCCTATCTGATCACAAGTGGCGGTTCAGTTACATTCATTTCGAACTTGTTTTTCACAATCTCAATAACCAATTTTGGCGCCTCACCACTCCACCCATAGGAACCAAATGCTGCACCAACTTTACCTCTCAAGTTAATGTTTTTCACAGCCACACCTTCAAAGAAACTCTTGAAACTAACGGGCATATCATGATGGTAGGCCGCAACTCCAACCAATATAGCGTCAAAGTCACTCAGGGACTCAGGGGGCACATGGTAGCTAAATTCCACCGCGACTCCTTGAACCGCTCTAGCTCCTTCTGCGACTGCATTTGCCATTTCTCAGTGTTTCCAGTTCGACCATAGTACAAGACAAGGACTTTCGGCACAAACCACCACCTTATTACTTTTAAACTCGTAATTCTGGTATTTATCAGTATCAACACAAACGTGAAAATATGTAACGTGAAACGATGGTTTGACCTCTGAACTCAGTGGTTACTTTCTATTCTTAAAAAAGAGGAGGGCCCTTAGAGCCGAGATGGAGGTTGCGCCTCACCCCAAGGGGAGATATCTCCCGATAAGGGACTTCTAAGGTCTGTTTTCTCCAATACTTCAGTATTCAGAACCAAGTTATGAACTGCATGGAAAAGCGCGCTCTACGAGTGAATGCTATATTCGCTATGTCGGGGTGTTGTATCATTCTTTTGTTCCCTCTTCTCCATGCTGAAGACTTGGCACGCGGGCTAATCACAACTTGTTACTGTCTTACACAAATTGTTACTTTAACGCACGTTTGAAGGCTTTCACTGGGGCTTGACCGCATATACTAGAACCCACGGGCTAAACTTGCAAACCCTTCTCAGCCCAAATAATTTTTCAAAACTCGCTAGCAATGGAATGAATGGACTCTCAGACACTCGATTGAATGGAAGCCAATTATACCCTGTTTTTCTTTTAACTTCGAATCCTACCTTGTTCAAGCTGTACAACACTTCACCATAAGAATGCTGATAAGATTTCATTCTAAACTTTGACTTCAGACTGGATTTGTTGCCGAACGACGGAACCAGTGAACATCCAGGTCTCAGAGTCTTGTGACATTCTAACAGTGCAGTTTCAAGTTCAGGTATGTAGTCTAGAACCTCAATCATAAAAACAGCATCTAAAACTTTTTCCTTCAATGGGATTCTTCGGGCATCGGCTAAAATAACATCGACTTGTTTGTTTTTCAGTCTAAGCCTTCTTAAGCCGTAGGAGTCTATGTCTATCCCTATGACACCTGCCTGCCTTTCCGTAGCTAATAGCGAGAACTTCCCTGCTTCTGTGCCTACATCTAGGATGAACTTACACTCTGCAAGGTCTATTGCCCTGAGAACAAAGTCGGTTTCTATTTTTGTTAGGTACTTGCCCATTCTGGTTTTGGCGGCTTTTTCCCAGTGTGTTTGTTCAGAAAGACTTCGCTGTGTGATTTTGTACCACCTTTCTTCCATGTATTGTTTGACAAGATGTCAGACCTTCGAGGAAATAACTTTTTTTGGATATTACAGAAACTGCCTCCACAAACCCCCACAAAAGACTCTGCTTTTCGATCGATCGAAAGGTGTATAATACGAGTCCGCGCGCTGGGAAACGAAAGTGTGTCTGAGGGTTCGTCAAAAATCTGAGGGTTTATGCTATGGAGCCGGGGATGGGAGTTGAACCCATATATAGCTGCTCTGCAGGCAACCGCCTGAACCGTTCGGCCACCCCGGCACCCTACTTATTTCTAGAACTGTAATAAATACATTGTCAGCTACCGCCAAGCTTTTTTCTGATTTCTCGGTAAACCATTAAAGCTGATTCTCCATCCTTAACATTCTTAATAAGCATGCGTCCACCGTTGAATAGGCTGATTTCAAAATTTTTGTAGTCAAATACTATTGCAAGTTGGGACTTTATCCGTACTTTGAAGTTCTTCCTAATAGATTCATAAACCTGGTTAGGGGTCATTCTCAGTGGTTTTTCCGGGTTTATGTTAGCTGTATTTCGCCCGCACGGCCAAACGAGCCTTTCTTTCATTTCTGGGACTGATACTCTGCCTTGGCACGCTGGACAGCCGTCTCTTTTAAAAATGTCTATTATAGTGAAGTACATGTCGCTGAAGTCGCAAATCATCAGTTTGCCCTTCAAAGCAGAACCCATTCCAGCTAAGACCTTTATAGTTTCCATAGCCTGCATTGTTCCAATAATTCCAGGTGTAACTCCGAGCACACCTCGAGCCTCACATGTCAAAATATATTCGTCATCGATACTTGGTAAAACACATTCAAGGCATGGAGTTTCAGGTGAAGCAAAGACGGAAAGGTTTCCCTCAATTCCTATTGCTGCACCGAAAACGTAAGGAATTCCAAGTCTTACACACGTACGGTTAACCAGATAGCGTGTTCGCATGTTATCCAAGCCGTCAACAACACAGTCCATTCCGGAGAGAAGCTTTTCAACATTATGTGCATTCAAATTTTCAGGAACAGGCTCAACTTTCACAAGAGGATTAGCCTTTGCCAACCTTCGCGCTGAAACCTCGACCTTCGGATAATTCAAATCCTCCGGGCTGTATAAAACTTGCCTATGCAGATTATTCAACTCTACCGTATCTTGGTCTATCAAACGCAAGTTTCCAACGCCGGCAAGAGTAAGATAAAGTGATGAAACCGTTCCTAATCCACCGAGTCCGACGACTGCAACCTTTGATTGCGCAAGCTTTTCTTGCCCTTTCTTGCCGAACTCTCTCAAAACGGTTTGGCGGCCATAATATTCTTTGTATATTGAAATTTTCTGAATCTTGGGCATTTACATAGTTCCCTCCTTTATTCTGCTGTCAGTCAGTCTTATATCTGCCTTTTTTCAAAAACTGTTTTTCATAAATTTCCCTAACATTCTGTATTGTATCTGCTTCTTCTGGAGTTTTATCATCTCTAATGCGGGTTATCCTCGCAAACCGTAAAGCCATGCGGCACTCATATTTCGGGCTTCTCTGAATCTCGTTGTAGGCCACTTCAACTACTATCCTTGGAACGACGATAACTTTTCCATGCTCCCTCTTTACGGCCAGCTCTTTAAGACGTCTCGTCATTTCAATGATCTCCGCGTCTGTCAATCCCTTAAACGTTTTACCCACAGTTAAGAATTCGCCCGTTTCAGTATCACGCGCCGCCAAGTAATAATCCGAAAGCCATCCATGCCTGCGACCGTAGCCATACTCCGCTGCAACAATGACCAAATCTAAAGGTTCAAGAATGGGCTTTATCTTAAGCCAGCGTTTCCCTCGAATTCCAGGCGTGTATGGACTGTCAAGCTTTTTCGCCATCAACCCTTCATGTCCAGCATCCATAGATTCTTTCAGAAAGTGCTCAGCCTCCTTGGCATTGTCTGTGACCAGTTGGGATGTTAACGGTATCTCTCCAGCGTTTTCAGCCAATGTTTGCCTTCGCTGCAAGTAGGAAGATGAGACTAGGCTTTTTCCATCAAGATACAGGATGTCGAAAAGGTAGAGTTTGACGGGGATACTTTCAACCATATCTTCTATTGCGTGGACTCTTTTGAATCTGCGCATCAGATGCTGAAAAGGAATTGGGGAGCCTGTGTTATCAACAGCTATAACTTCGCCTTCCAGAATTATTGCTCCTACCTTGACGTTTCCTCTCATGGTTTCCACGATTTCTGGTAAACTGTCAGTAACATCAGTCAATCTTCGACTGAAAACCTTCACTTCATCGCCAACTTTGTGAATCTGAATCCGAGCACCATCGTACTTAAATTCAAATGCCGTCTTACCACCGTGCTCTTCTAAGGCTTCAGCAACATTATCTGCCATCTGTGCTAACATGAGGCTTACAGGCCTGAACACCTTGAAACCAATCTTGGACAAGCCTTCCCAGCCTTCTGTTCTGGCGATGGCAGCGACTTCTCCTATGCCCCCTGTAATCATGCTTGCCTCTTGAACAACCTTCAAGGGAATTTGAAACGCTTTGGCAACTGCTTGCTCCATTAATCCTTCATGAAATCCTGTCCGCATCTCGCCTATGAAAATCTTCACCAAATACTTGGCTTCCAATGGCGAGGATCGGCTTAGCAAACCCTCTATTAACCGCTCCTTCTTCCCCCTTGAACCATATCCTACTGTTTCAGAGATTGCCTCTAAACTGCGCCTAACCTCTATTAATGTTAATTCTCTTTCAAAAAGCACAGCTTGCCGTTTGACTTTGGTATTTTCAAAAATTGTTTTCGTAGCTGAACCAATGTCACCAGATTTGCTGAAAGCCTCATTGAAAACGCTCCATTCAATCCCTGTAAAGCGTTTTATGACCCCGCTTAGAGTAGCCCAACTAACCTCAAGGGTTCTTTGACTCCATTTTGAGAAGGGCCTCCCAAGAATCATAGAAACAGCAGGTTCTACCTCTTGAACTTCCAAATTCTTTAAGAAGTCTGCAGCGAGATCTATCATTAGAAGACGTTTTCTTGTGGCTTCTAATTTTTCACCTAGTTCAGCAAGAGCTTTGAAAGGTGTCTGCATAGCTTTGACCTTTAGAACACATTCAAATTCTCAATTATTGATCTGGAAAGATAAACGTTATCTTGATGTACCTAATGGAAAAAGAATAATTGAGTGTGAGCATTTCTGCTTAGAATGAAGCTTCAAGTTTCTTCTTGACTTCTTTTATTTTCTTCTCCAACTCCTTGACTTTAGCATTCTTTTTCATTGCCTTGTAACTGTCTCTTGCATACTCCAGTGCGCTGACTCCAAACCTGTCAAATCCTTTTTGGAAAGAGATCTCGGCGGATTTCATGAAATGTTCAATAGCTTTCCCATAATCCTTAAGCGCATAAGCACATTCGCCAGCCTTGTAATACATTGATGTTGAATCAAAGAAGTTCTGCACTTTGTAGTATAATTCTGCACTCTTTAGGAAAGTTTCCTTAGCCTCTTTATATTTGCCAACTTCGAAAAGCGTGTTGGCGTCCTTGTGCAGTTTAACAGGATCTTCTTTCACTTTCTCTTCACTCATAACCTTCAACTCACAACTCGCTACCTATCAGCATAACACTCACATTTAGGTTTTCCCATTTATGAGTTCACAATAATTTCCAGAGTTGTAAACATTAAAAAGGGATTTAACAATGAATAATTATTGGCACTGATTGAATGGAGCAAAATCATGGTTCTTAAGTGTGCCAAATGTGGCCTAGAATTCCCACTTCATCCGCTGAAGAGCAAGTGTGAAAAGTGTGGAGCAACACTTGAGTACAAGATCGTCTTGCATAGAAGTCGCAAAATAAAGTTTTCCGGGCCGATTCGTTTTTGGAGGTACAGAACTCTACTTCCGTCGGTGCAGCACGTGATAAGTTTGGGTGAAGGCGGAACACCGCTGCATAGGGCCAACCGTCTTGCTGAAAGTGTCGGCTTGGAAGGGCTGTATTTAAAAGACGAAACCAGAAACCCGACAAACTCTTATAGGGACCGTGCTGCGGCCCTCTTGACATCAAATGCGATAGACCTTCACTACGACACGTTGGTCTGTGCAACAAATGGAAACATGGGTTCTTCTCTTGCTGCATACTGCGCAAAAGCTGGATTAGCTTGTCATGTGATCGTGCCAAAGCTTGTTGACGTTGGAAAATTGGCTCAGATGCTCGTCTACGATGCTTTTATTGAAGAGTTTGGAGAGATTCTTGATGACTCTATACGGAAAGCTGAGGCCTTAGTAAAGGAAACAGGCTGGTACCAAGCGACTGCAGAATCAAACCCGCTCGTGATTGAAGCTCAAAAAACAATTTCCTACGAAGTGTATGAACAGTTTGGGATTCCTGACTGGTTTATAGTTTCCATGGGAAACGGGGGAACAATATATTCGATCTGGAAGGGCTTCAAAGAACTTAAACAACTTGGAATAACGAAATCTTTACCGAAAATGATTGGCGTCCAAGCAGAGGGAAGTGCCTCGATAGCCAAAGCGCTAGAAAGCCATTCCGAATTGACGAAAACTCTGAAACCCTCTACTCATGCGCTTGCCATCCTGGTCGGCGAACCCCTTCAAGGAGAACTTGCAATAAAGGCAGTGAAGGAATCTAATGGTCTGGCTTTGACTGTTTCTGATTCAGAAATTTTCTCAGCGGAGCTTCAAGTGGCTAAGCTTGAAGGGATGTTTGCGGAACCAGCAAGTTCAGCTACAATTGCTGCGTTAAAGAAGGTTATTGAAAAAGGAGAAATAAATGGTAGTGATAACGTCGCATGTCTAATTACAGGAAGCGGGCTTAAAGCCACAGATGTACTCCAAGCGTTAACAAAAAGGCAAAAAATCGCGATCTTGGGCTTAGAACTGAGCACAAAAGAGAAAATACTGCAAATCTTGAGAAAAAAAGACACATATGGCTACGATTTATGGAAGAAGCTCGGGGAAACCATGACGAGGGCAGCTATATATCAACATCTCAATGAACTTTCAGAAAAAGGACTAATAGTAGGCTATGAAAAAGGCGGAAGAAGATTCTTCAAAATAACAGAGCGCGGAAGGAAAGTTTTGCGGGCGATGGACGATCTAAAACTTTTATTGTAGTTTTGTGGGCGTTAGCAGCGAAAAGCTTAAAAATAGTATAGTTATAACTATACTGCCTCCAAGGCGAATCACGGTGAAAGGAGCTCTGGGGGTTTCATCGTCTAAACTTATATCTCTTGCAAGTGTGATGACGGCTCTCGTATATGTAACCACGTCTATTTCTGTGCCCATGCCTCAACCGCTAGGGGTCTGGCATATAGGTGATATAGCATCATTTGTTGTTGCTTTCCTTTGCGGTCCATGGATAGGAGCATTTGCCTGCGGAGTTGGAGCAATGTTATTTGATGTCTGGAACCCCCTTTGGGGAGGGGCCTTTGCGTCATGGGCACCCGCAACAATCGTGATTCGCGGCTTTATGGGCTTCATGCTTGGAAAATTGAGACACATTTTCCCTAGAAGACCTATGCTTTCAGAGCTTACGGTCATGATACTAGCTGCCACTCAAAAGAACGTGTCCTACTTCCTTTACGATTACTTCATACGTGGTCCCGCAGCTTTCCTTGATCTGGTTACATTTTTCCCATTAAGCGCAATAGACATAATTGTAACAATCCCATTACTTGCCTCTGTAAGAAAAGCATTAAAAACGGACTATGTGGTCTAATACGAGGAAGGTCAATAAATGGTAATAGACTCGCATACTCACATAGGCGATTTTCCATTATTCAATGTAAAGCTGGACGCAGACGATCTCATTTCCATAATGAATGAATGGAATATACAAAAGGCGCTAGTCTCTACGGTTCCAAACTCCCTTACCGTTGGGGCTGTTAAAAGATATGAAGGCAGACTTTATGGCTTGGTGTGGATTAATCCCCACGAAGGAGAAAAAGCAACAGAACTTGTGGATACAGCGATCAGTCAATGGGGATTTAAGGGTCTAAAGATGCATCCACTAATTGATGCTTACTTGCCAGACCAAGAAATAGTCCTTCCAATAATTGACAGAGCATGCAAGCATCGTGTTCCCATACTTTTCCATTGCGGCCATCCGCCTTGGTCTCTGCCTTGGCACTTTGGAAACTTGGCGGACATTTATCCAGAAGCAACAATTATCCTCGGGCATATGGGCCATGGGCACATAGTGTATATTAATGGAGCGATAGAGGTTGCCAAGAAACATGAAAATATAATGTTAGAAACATCTGCAATGCCAATGCATAGTAAAGTAAAAGAAGCTGTTCTTGAGGTCGGTGAGCATCGAGTAATGTATGGGTCAGATACACCTTTTGGGCATCCTGCCTTTGAGATAAAGAAGATTGAGATAGCGGGACTAACTGAGAATCAGTTAAACTTGGTTTTGGACCAAAATGCACAGAGGACTTTTCATCTGTAAATAATCAAGGCGGTTTCGCTATACCAAGGAGGACTAGAACCTGAAATTACCATTAGGAAAGATTCCCATAGACATTTTGAAGGAAGTTGTCTTCAAAAATCTAGGCGCAAAGCGCAATGAAGTTGTTTTAGGCCCTTCAGCGGGAATTGATGGTACAGTAATAGATGTTGGCAAAAAGTCTTTAGTCGTTTCAATGGACCCCATCACCGGAGCCATAGAAAGAATTGGCTGGCTTGCTGTGAACATCAACGCAAACGACGTTGCAACCTTCGGTGTTGAACCGGCATTCTTGCTTTCATGTATTCTACTTCCTGAAGACGCGGACAAGGAAATCGTTGAAATGATCAGCACCCAGATGAACAAAGCTGCAAGAGATTTGGATATAGCCATTGTTGGGGGACATTGCGAAACAACGCCTGGGTTGAGAAATCCAATAGTGGTTGGTTGCACGATGGGCATAACCGCTAGGGGGGGTTACGTGACCGCAGGTGATGCTAAACCAGGGGACATGCTTATGCTAACCAAGAGCGTCGGAATCGAAGGCACAGCGATTCTCGCTTCAGATAGGGAAACCCAATTGAGAAAGGCATTGGATGCTAGAATACTAAGAAATGCAAAAGAATTCTACAAACAAATAAGCGTTGTGAAGGATGCATTAACAGCCTTCAAAACAGGCGGGGTTCACGCCATGCATGATCCAACAGAGGGAGGCATAGCTGGAGGAATCCACGAGATGTCAGATGCGTCAAGTTTAGGCGTGAAGATCCTTGAAGAAAAAATCAGAGTGCAGCCTGAAACCGCTAACATATGCAAATTTTTCCAAATAGATCCATTGCAGCTTATAGCTTCTGGCAGCTTGCTTATCGCGGTTAAACCAAGCTTCGCTGAAAAAGTTATGAATGCCTTAAAGCAAAACAAGGTCGAAGCAAACGTTATCGGTGAGTTTCTTTCTTCTCCGAAAAAAAGGTTAATAGTCCATAGAAATGGGAAGAGGGAAGAATTAATCAGACCAATAACCGACCATCTTTGGAGGGCTTTGAAAAACCCGCCGACATCAATCTGAACAATTACTTCAATCTTTGAGCCTTAAGATTCTTCAATAAATTCTGATACAACACAATAACCGTGTAAAACGCATATGAAAGAATCAACTGAGGATGTCGAACAGCAAATTTGAGATCACTCGCTATAAAGCCTATGCTTTGTTTAACTGTCCAAACCTTCTCTGGACGGTAATGAATGCAGTAGGGATCATAGACAGGCATCACCTCATAGCCGTTTCTGCAAATCCATGATTTAATGTAAGAATCCTCGTAAGTGTGCAAGTGGAAGGGTATGGAGATGCCTTCAATTGCTCCACGTCGCACCAGCAAGTCGTGGGTTCCGCCTCTGCTTTGAAAGATTTTCAATGTAATTCTTTCAAACAGTTTCAAGACTTTCATATTCTTTAGCACAGACCAAATTTCTATTCCCCAAATTGCACCTACATTATTCTTCGTCAACTTTTCGGCCTTTGCGAACCAGCCAGCGCACAGGATGACGTCACTGTCGACAAACATGAACCAATCAGTCTTCACGCTACTAATCGCTTTCTGTCTTGCACTTCCTCGCGTTCCCTTATCCTGAATCAAAATGACATTTCCATATCTTTCCTGGAACTCTTTCACTATTTTCAAAGTTCTATCAGTCGAGTAGCCATCAACAACGATTAGATTATTAACCGGCACGTTTTCGTAAACAGAACTGAGACATTCGCTTAGGAGCCGTTCACTGTTTTGTGTGAGTATTACTACGTCGACTTTCGTATTTGTCAACTACTGTTCACCCTTTCTCTCCCAACTTGTTTGTTGAAAGCTGTGTTGCCTTGTATTTTTCACGCCAATATTCTTTTTCGCTTCTTGATTTAGCCTCCTGTAGAAGCCACGTGAACATAAAAATGGCTGCGTACACTAGGCGTTCTCTGACTAGTTTCATGTTTTTGAGCTCAAATATTGTGGAGGCCCTGTTTTCCTTTGACAATAGGTTACTCATTGTTTTGTAATGTCTGCAGTACGATGCATAGCTGATCAGGACTCTGTAGTTTTTTGCGGTAATCCATTCTTTTATGTATGTGTCTTCCAAAGTGTGCAATGAACTCGGAATCTTGACGTCTTTAACTGCATCATACCGTATAAGTATGTCATGGTATCCTCCCCTGATATCAAACACTCTAGCCTCCATCCATTGCAAAACCTTCATTGCAAATCTGTTTTCCACGTATCCTAGAATGTCAACCCCCCATATTGCCCCAACATCTTGTCGAACGTACCTGCTTACCCCTCTAAACCAGTCTTCACACAGAACAACGTCACTGTCAACAAACATAAACCACTCTGTTTCAACTTCCCGTATGCCCATCTCCCTAGCTCTTCCCCTCGAACCACTGTCAGATATTATCTTGATATTCCCGTATCGCTTGCCAAATTCATCAAGTATTTTCAAAGTGTTATCCGTCGAAAAAGCATCGACAACGATCAAACGGTTGACCGGCACATTTTCATAAATTGACTTAAGGCACTTATCAAGCAAGAGCTCACTGTTTTTTGTAAGCATGACAACGTCTACGGTTTTCATCACGGTTAATCTCTTATTCCTTAATAAGACACTGCAATTCCAACTGAAACATGCTATTCTGAGCTGTTCTGAAGATAAATTCTTATCTACAATTCCCTAGGCATGCTTCTAGAATCCTATGCTTGAAACACCCTGCTGAAGGATTCTCTGGGTCTGTCAAACAAGTTGATTTTTTGCTGAATCCGTCTGTAAATGAAGTAGCTCTTTGTGTTCCTTGCCAGTTCGCTGGGGCCTTTACTGTGAGAATGGAAGACGCTGAATAGCGGATCTACTATTATTTTGTAGCCTCTAGCCCTCATCTCCTTGCTCCAATCAAAGTCTTCAAGCCCATATCTCCTAGTTTCAGGAATGAGCTTAGGCAGATTTTCATCAAAAGGATAAATCTTCCACAGAGACTTCCTAATGATACAATTAATAGTGGAACACCAATCCTGGTGTAAAACCATTTTCTGAGAAAAATAGTACAACATCAGGTCCAATTTTCCCATGACCTTGCCCTCTCTGTGAGGAATGAAAAACCCGCTCACACCGGCAACGCTGCTGTCTTCAAAATGCCTCAATCCATCTTGCAGCCAACTAAGCGATATCGGAATTGAATGAGCATTTGTTAGACAAACTAGCTCGTTCTCCGCGGTTTCCACACCTAAATTACTGGAATATGCATGAGAAAACTCGTTATCTGAAAGAGCAATAAATTTCAGTCTAGTCCCCGAATTTCTGAACCATTTTCTGCCAATTTCATACAGCTTATTTTCCAAAATTTGCCTTTCTTCCTCAGTCGAATAGTTGTCCACAATAATTATTTCAGATGCTCTAATCGTTTGTCGAGCCAGATTTTCCATTAATTGATCAAAATATCTCTCCCTGTCCCTTGTTCGAATAATGACCGAAACCTTCAAAGCCAATGCATCCATTGACCCTTGGCGCCAATTCTTTGATTTTTGTGAGGATTTATATAAACGCTATGCAAAACACAAACCTTGGCACTTGTCCAACTGCTATTTTGAAACAGATCTGACAACCTCAATCCCACGTTTGTTATCACGTAAAGCCCAGAAAATTGCCTCATCTATGACCCGGAAAACGACTGCTAGACCAAAGTTTCAAGCTGCTATTGCTATCTTTCTCTCTTCGTTCTTGTACATTCATTCTCGCTCGTTTCATGCTTTATCAGAAACTTTAATATAAAAACAAGTTGAGATCATGAATGAGAAAGCATAGGCGTTCATTTATGACAATGGTGCAAAAAGCCGGAGGAATTATTGCTCGTTCACTGACTCCTAACAAGCCCCACCACGCACAATGGATGCTTACGAGAAGATGTAACTATCGTTGCAGAGGATGTAACGTTTGGCAGGAACAAGACGCACAAGAACTGTCAACTAAGGAAGTCAAAAAAGGGTTGGACATACTCAAAGAACTCGGCATCATAGAAGTCGTATTATCTGGAGGAAACCCGCTTCTAAGAGAAGATATTGACCAGATCATAGAATATGCCTCGCGATTTTTCGTTACTACCGTATACGACAACGGTAGCATGGCTACTGAAAAAATTGATGCGTTACGCAAAGCGGACTTTGTCGCAATCTCTATAGATAGTCTGAATTCAAGAAAGAACGATTACATTAAAGGGGTTTCTGGCGCTTGGAAAAAGGCCATGCACGCCGTTGAAAAATTGCATAGGGAAGGAATTCGTGTAGGCGTCACCCCAACCATTTCTCAACTTAACCTGTACGAAATAACAGAGATAACCAACTATTTCTTGCAAAAGAAGATCCCAGTCTGGTATAGCCTCTACTCTTTTGATTCATCTGATGCGCCATGCCAGCTTTTTAAAATTGGAAAGCAGAACGACGAGTTCATAATAACTGACAGGAAAGCTATGGTGAAGCTTTGTGATTCAATTATGGAACTGAAAAAGAAGAACAGCCAAATTCTCATGACAAACAAAACATTGAAAGCTGTCAAGGCTCTTTATTCAGAAAACACCAGAACATGGACATGCTATGCACTTCAAAACTTCCTCATAATCGATCACTTAGGCAAGGTTGCTGGCTGTCACCTTCACGATTCAGTAGCGACAATTTATGATCTGCCCAAAGTCTGGAACAGCGAAAAGTTCAACGACCTACGTAAAGAATACAGTAAATGCACTCGATGCACATACCTTTGCTACATTTTCTATTCTCTCCATGGGACAGTTCTCGGCAATCTGGAAATAGCTAGCGAAAAATGGAGAAGTGCAACGCTGTTCTTGAAAAAGAAGCAGACCTAGGTCTCTAAACTTGGCAAGACAGAAAGTACATTCGCCATTTTTTTGACAAGAGCCTGATCTACTTCAATTTCTTCGGCTCTTTCCATTGAAGCAATTTTCATTTGCGATTCATATGTGGCGAGATCGTTCATTATCTTTCTTGGTCCGGCATCCCTTGGCCTTCTCAATTCAAGAAGAGCTGGCAGAAACATGAGCAAAATGAAGATCACGACTCCGAAAGCCAAGGCGATAAATGTTGTTGAAGCCAGATTCTCGATCATTAATATCTTGTCAGTATTCTGTCTTAATTCATAATATAACTGTTTCCATCGCCTGAATGCACCGTTTTATCCCAGCTTATGTTGTTCTTTCCACAAATTTTTGACATGAGCAAGTCTGCAAAGGCTTTTGTACATATAGGAATATTATACAGAAAAGTAAAGATCAGCAATGAAATTAGCCAGTGCGCTCTAGTTCTTCCATCCAAGTAAGCCCCTGTTCCTACCTCAAAGAATGGAGCAAAATTTCCCACGAAACTATAGGCAGAGATCGGTAGTGCAGCCCAACCGATACCCAACCATTGTGGAGGTTTCATTAAGAATAGCGGGATAGATGTGATCCATGATAACAAAACCAGAATTGGCATGAAATATACGTTCAAGAGAAGAAAAGCGTCAATTTTCTCTCTAAATCTCAGATTTTTGCTTCCTAAGACTTTTAGCATGTGTTTAAAAGCACACTGCATATGACCACGCGACCACCTGTATCTCTGCTTCCAATAGTCTCGCCAACTTTCAACAGCCTCTTCATAACACTCTGCATCATTGAGATACCTCACCTTGTAGCCTGCAAGATAGACTCGAAAAGTGAGGTCCGTATCCTCGGCCAACATGGATTCATCCCATCCACCTAGAAATTCTAAGAGGCTTCGCCTGAAACCGCCAACGGTCCCGCCGAACTGAGTGATCAATCCTAGGTTGTCTCGCGCTTGCTGGTCGATGCGATA
>Ga0172365_10001814_pt1 | contig 15445 bp, 15 predicted proteins | sample LakKivSesite48cm_FD_114535 | JGI IMG/M metagenome (GOLD analysis project Ga0172365, IMG submission 114535) | Sediment microbial communities from Lake Kivu, Rwanda - Sediment site 48cm | ecosystem: Environmental > Aquatic > Freshwater > Lake > Sediment | place: Rwanda: Western Province, Lake...
TCCTTCGGCACCGGAAGCTGGACCATGACCCCGTGGACCTTCGGGTCCGCGTTCAGCTTCCTGATGAGCTCGACGACCTCCTCGGTCGTCGTCTGCTCTAGTTGGTGTACCTGGGTGGCGACGCCTACCTCCTCCGCCCTCTTCGCCTTCATATTGACGTAGCGGGCCGAGTACTGGTCTGTTCCGACGAGGATCAGGGCGAGGGTCGGGGTCACCCCCTTCCTCTTCAGCTCCTCGACCTGCGCCTTGAGCTCCTCCGCGACCCTGGCGGAGGTCTCCCTGCCATCCAGGACGACTGCCATCTCAGCTCAGCCCCTTAATGACGCCGTTCTCGTCGATGTCCATGTCCTCGGCGGCTGGGCGGGTCGGCAGCGCGGGCATCGTGTTGATGTCGCCGCAGTATGCGACCACGAAGCCGACGCCTGTGCTCGGCTTCAGGTTCACTATCGGGAGCTTGTAACCCGCGGGCGGTAGGCCAGCGATGTTCTCGTTGTCTGTCAGGCTCAGAGGCGTCTTAGCCATGCAGATGGGGAGCTTGTCGAAGCCAAGCTTCTCTATCTTCCTCAGCGCGGACCTCGCCTCCGGTAGCATGTCGATGTCCGCGACCCCATATACCTCCTTGGCGATCTTCCTGATCTTCTCCTCGACGGGCATGTCAAGGGGATACAGAGGGTGGTAGTCGCTTGGCTTCTTCAGCTCATCGAGCACCAGGTTGGCGAGCTCCAGGCCGCCCGCTCCGCCCTTTAGGACGGTGTCGGTGAATGCGGCGGGCACCTTCTGCTTCTTGCACCAGTCGAGCACCACGTCGATCTCCGGCTGCGTGTCGCTCAGGAAGTGGTTCATGCAGACAACGACCCTGAGGCCGAACAACTTGGCGTTCTCGACCTCTCTCTCGAGGACGGGCAGGCCCTTCCTGACCGCCTCCGGGCTAGGCTGGTCGATGTCCTTGTACTTCACCCCTCCATGCCTCTTCAGCGCCTTGATGGTGGCGACTATCACGGCCATGTGGGGCTTCAGGTCGCCCACCCTTGCGGCTATGTCGCAGAACTTCTCCATCCCCAGATCGGCGCCGAAGCCAGGCTCCAGCACCACGTAGTCGACCAGCTTCAGGGCCAGCTTGGTCGAGATGAGGCTGGGGCAGCCGTGGGCGATGTTCGCGAATGGTCCGCCGTGGACTATGGCGGGGGTATTCTCTATGGTCTGGACGAGGTTCGGCTTCACCGAGTCCTTGAGCAGGAGGGCCATCGCCCCGACGGCGTTAAGCTGCGCCGCCTTCACAGGCTCACCCTTGCTATTGTAGGCGACGGTGATCTCTCCAAGTCTCCTCTTCATGTCGTTGAAGTCGCTCGAGATGGCGTGGATCGCAGCGATCTCTGAGGCTGTGGTGATCTCGAAGCTACTCTCGTGGGGCACGCCGCCGTTCTTGCCGCCAAGTCCTATGACTATATCCCTCAGGTCTCGGCTCTCGATGTCGAGAACCCTCTTCCAGAGGATGTCGTGGAGGCTGATGTCGAGCTCGTTCCCCCTGTAGATGCTGTTCTCCATCATCGAGGTGAGGAGGTCGTGGGCGCAGGTGATGGCGTGAAGGTCGCCTGTGAAGTGAACATTGATGTCCTCCATCGGCAGCACCTGTGCATAGCCGGCGCCGCAGGCGCCACCCTTGATGCCAAAGACCGGCCCGAGTGAAGGCTGCCTCAGCACCACTATGTTCCTCTTTCCGAGCTTCCCAAGGGCTTCGGCGAGGCCAATGGCCATCGTCGTCTTCCCCTCACCGAACTTTGTCGGCGTTATCGCCGTGACGATTATGATCTTACCGTCCGGCTTATCCTTGAGTCGCTTATAGACGTCCAGGCTTATCTTGGCCTTATACTTCCCGTAAGGCTCAATATCATCGGGTGTGAGACCGAGCGTAGCCGCGATCTCTGTGATCGGTTTCAACTTAGCGCTCTGAGCAATCTCAATCTTGGTTGGGATCGCCATTTTAGTCAGACTATATTTCAAGATCTCAGATTAATACTTTATTAATGAAGCAGGCACCTTCTGATCGGGATATGTTTTGGTAAAAGTCACATTCGTTAAGATTGGCTACATAGCGACGACGACGCTGGTCGACGCCCTCCTAGACGAGAGGGGGGCCAGGAAGGACCTCACGATGAGGGTCGTCTCATCGAGCGTCAAGATGGACGACGAGGAGGCGGTCGACGTCGCCAAGATCGCCTCGACGATACCCACCGACCTATACGTGGTCGTCTCCCCCAACGCCTCTCTGCCCGGCCCAACCAAGGCGAGGGAGATGCTTAGGCAGACAGGAAAACCAATCATAGTGATCTCGGATGAGCCTTCGAGGAAGGCTTTGAAGGAGAACCCAGTTGAGGGGGTCGGCTATATCATTGTATACGCCGACTCGATGATAGGAGCTAAGCAGGCGTTCCTCGACCCAATCGAGATGGCGCTCTTCAACAGCGACGTCATCAGGGTCCTAGCGGTCTCGGGGGCGTTCAGGGTGGTTCAGACCGAGCTCGACAAGGTGATACAGCAGATGGCGAACGGCGAGAAGCCCGTCCTGCCCCAGGTCGTCGTGGAGAAGGAGACTGCCCTCGCCCTCAGCGGCATAGAGAACCCCTACGCCTACGGCAAGGCGATGGCGGCCTACGAGTCGGCGCGTCAGGTGGCCAGGCTCTCCGCTGAGGGAACCTTTAAGTTGGAGGAGCCTGAGAAGTTCCTCCCCGTGCTGGCTGGAGCCCATGAGCTGATGAGGCAGGCAGCCGTCCTAGCGGACGAGGCGAGGGAGGTGGAGAAGTCCAACGACACCGTGACAAGGGCCCCTCACTTCGCCAAGGGCACGACAAGGAAGAAGGTCAAGCTATTCTCCAAGTTCGAGTAGGGACTAGCGGTCCGTATCCCTGCCCCGCCTCACCTTCACGGCCAGGCCCCTCTTGAAGGCGAGCATCTCCTCCTTCACGAGGAGCGCCTTACCCACGCCTAGGACGTTCCTGCCCGAATCGACTACTATAACCTCGTCTCCCGGCCTGATCTTCTCCCCGGCATCTTCAACGTGCTTCGCGAAGACGTTCCTGCCCTTGCCTATGAAATCGGAGACATCGTCGCTGACCCTGACGAAGTAACCAAAACCATCGAGGCCAGACGTGAGCCGCTTCGCCCCCCCTATCGTCAGGGTGAATAGGCCGTCGTTTGGCCTGAAGGCGGCGAGGAGCTCCTCACCTACATAGATGTGTCTTATGCGGCCCGTATTCCTGGAGTAGTCTATCGACACCTCATCTGGGAAGAGGACCATCCCTGCGCCGCGGCCGAACTGGTAGTCGGCGATGCCCCTGATCCGCCTCAGGTCCCCCTTCATCACACACTGATCGGCGCGCTGAGCATTTATAAGCCGATTCACTGCAGAGGTATAGGGGAAAAAGGGATGCGGTGCGAGGTCTGCGGCAGGGAGATTCTGGGCACTCCGCAGCGCAGGATCATCGAGGGCGCCAAGCTCACTGTCTGCGGCAGATGCGCGAGCTTCGGCTCTGCGGAGTGGTCGCCGACCAAGCCGACGAGGCCACCGGAGCAGCGGGCCAGGGGGCCTAGGCCGCAGCCGAGGAGCGACGTCGACGCGGTCGAGCAGTTCGCACTCATAGAGGACTACGGCGCCGTCATCAGGAAGGCGAGGCAGAGGAGGGGGCTCAGCGTCGAGGACCTGGCCAAGAGGATGCAGGAGAAGGAGTCGATCATCAAGAAGCTCGAGCAGGGGGAGCTGACGCCTGACCAGAAGCTCGCCCAGAAGATCAAGTTCCACCTCGGCATCGACGTGATGGAGAGGGACGAATCCATCAAGGGGAAGATCCTGTCCAAGCCGACGGGGCCGAGGACGCTCGGCGACCTCATACAGCTGGACGCCACCAAGGTCGAGGAAGAGGAGAAGGAGAAGCCAAAGGGCTGAGCGGCTCAAGGCATGACCGAAGATCCTCCAGTGATCCTGATCACCGGCGTACCCGGCGTTGGGAAGACAACAGTCTCCGAAGCCCTCGCCCGAGAAATTGATGGAACCCACATCGAACTTTCGAAGCTTGCTTTCCAGGAGAACCTTGTGGCTGAGAAGGATGTCGAGAGAGACACCACGGTCATAGACCAGGAGGCCATGAGGAGGAGGCTTACCGCCTTGATTGAGGCAAGTGAACGCCCACTCGTAATCGACGGCCACTACGCTGCCGATATAGTCGACCGAAAAAACGTGGACCACGTCTTCGTCCTGAGGAGGGCGCCGTGGACCCTCAAGTCCGTGCTCGAGTCAAGGGGCTACGGCAGGGAGAAAGTGAGGGAGAACGTTGAGGCGGAGCTACTCGGCGTCCTACTCGAAGATGCCCTGAGGACCCAGGATCACGGAAAGATCTGCGAGGTGGACACCACGGGGAGGGAGACCATTGACATCGTGTGGGAGATCCTAGACGTTATCAATGGAGGAAGGAGACACAGATTCGGCGAGATCGACTGGATGACGAGGCCCGAGGTCGAGGGGCTGCTGAGGGGGCTCTGAGTCTGTTCGTCGTCGTCAACTGCCCCCACTGCGGCGAGCTCATGATCGCGGACGCTTCGAAAAAGACGCGCTCCTGCCCTAAATGCGGTTATAGGGCCGAGATCCGAGCCCTGAGGGTCGTGGGCAGGACTGAGACCGCGGCGGAGGCGAGGAGGCTCCTGCAGAGGCTGAAGATGAGGAGGGCTGGAGGGGAGGACCTGACCCCGACCTTCAGGCACCTCGATGTCTAGGTCAGCCTCAAGCTGGATCCAATTTCATCGACAGCGGCGAGTTTGCTATTCTTATATAGGCTATAGGTATCTCTCCATGAAGAGGTATCGATCTTGGCTGCCGTAACCAGCAGGAAGTTCTTCGAGGAGCTCGGCCAACTCGTCTCCAAGCCGGTGATCGTCGTCGACGTAGGCGGGAAGACGTACGAGGGCGAGTTCCTGGGCTTCGACTCCAGCACTCTTAGCATCTGCCTGGGCAACGTCAAGGGGGAGAAGGGGACCCTCACCCACAGGGTTTTCCTGGCAGGCTCGCATGTAGCCAGGATCCTCGCCACAGAGCGACCGTTCAACCTCGAGGGGTTGAAGGAGCGCCTCGAGAGAGTCTTCCCCAACATGGTTCAGTTATACGCCGAGGCCGGTGTGATAGTCGTTATGGGTAAGATACGGCTCAACGAGCAGGGGATAATCGAGGGGACAGGCCCCGCCGCCGACAGGGTGAAGGACATCTATCAGCGGTTCCTAACGGAGACGACGCAGGTCTAGCCTTAGAACCTCATTTTTATGAGAAGACAAGGACCCCATCAAGTCTTAACTGAGAAAGGTGTAGTTATATCAATTTAGTTGGAAAAGCTTGGGCTCCACGGAGGTGAGGCTGAGAGTTGGCCTTCGAACTGCGCGACAGGGACCTGCTAGGACGGATAGGGCGGCTGACCACGAAGAGCGGTGAGGTAGAGACGCCGGCCTTCATGCCTGTCATCAATCCGATCTCCCAGACGATATCGCCTAGGAGGATGAGGGAGGAGTTCGGATGCGACATCGTGATAACCAACTCCTATATCATCAGGAAGAACCTCGGCGAGGAGGCCGACCTCGACGTTCACAGGCTCCTCGATTACGACGGCGTCGTGGCCACCGACTCGGGCGCCTACCAGATACTCGTCTACGGAGGGGTGGAGGTCACACAGGAGGAGATCATCGACTTCCAGAAGAGGATAGGGTCCGACATAGCCATCATACTCGACATCCCCACCGGCTGGGATGTCCCCAGGGAAAGGGTTGAGTGGACGGTCGATGAGACCCTCCGCCGGGCCAGGGACGCCCTGCCCCTCATCGAGGGCAGCCGGGCCCTCTGGGTGGGGCCTGTGCAGGGGGGCAGGCACCTCGACCTCGTCGCTAGGTCGGCCAGGCTCGTCGGCGGCATGCCGTATCAGATACACGCCCTAGGGAGCCCCACCGAGGTCATGGAGCGCTACATGTTCCCGGTCCTCGTCGACATGATCATGTCAGCGAAGCTCAACCTGCCCCCTGACAGGCCTTTGCACCTCTTCGGCGCGGGCCACCCGATGATGTTCAGCCTAGCCGTCGCGTTGGGCTGCGACCTCTTCGACTCCGCATCGTACGCGCTCTACGCCAAGGACGACAGGTATATGACGACCATGGGCACCTCGAGGATCAGGGATCTGAGCTACCTCCCATGCTCCTGCCCCGTCTGCCAGGGACGATCAGCCGAGGACCTCAGGGAGATGACGAAGGGGGAGAGGGAGCGCCTCCTCGCGGAGCACAACCTCCACGCCTGCATGACGGAGATCGGCACTATCAGGCAGGCGATCTTCGAGGGCTCGCTGTGGGACCTCGTAGAGAGGCGGAGCAGGGGGCACCCATCCATGACGGCGGCGCTCAAGAAGCTCATCGACTATAGGGATGCCATGGAGAAGGGGAGCCCCCTCTTCAAGGGGCACGGCGTCTTCTACTACGACTACCACAGCCTAGCCAGGCCTGAGGTGACACGCTACAACAGGCTGCTCGATGAGAACTATTCACCTCCCGACGGAGCCGACACGCTTCTCCTCGTCAAGGCGCCGGGCACACGACCATACAGGATGGACCCCGCCTACAGGAGACTACGCAGGGTCCTCTCCACGGAGCTTGGCGAAGCCTTCGACAGGCTCTTCGTCTGCTTCTACGCTCCGCCATACGGATGTATACCCGAAGACCTCTCAGAGACATATCCGCTGTCTCAATTTGACATGGCTGAGCCGGCCGATGAGGAGACAATAAGGTTCACGGCCCAGAGCGTCACGAGGCACCTCCGCCTCGGGGGGTTCCGTCGCATCATCCTCCACGGAGGTGATGAGGCATTGGATATGATCATGGCTGAGGCGGTGGGGGAGGTAGGTGAGAAGCTCGGCGTGGTCGTTGAGAAATCGGTCTCAACCCATCCATGGGGGGACGAGGCCGCGAGGGACCTGATAGCTCTCCTAAGCCGCATCCCCTCGCTGAAGTAGTCGTGTGGATTCTTTGTACAATACCTTTTTATTCGATGGGCGTCGGGGAAAGAGATAAGTGCATCCCGCCGATAGATGCATCGTCCCCCTAGGCTCCTGGTGCGCCGGGGAATGGACTGAATCGATCCGCGGGCATGGGCCCCGTGATAGGCGGGTCGCTTCGTTTCAAGGTTAGGTATAGAAGGTATGGTTAAGCTCAGTTTCATGGGTGGGACCCATGAGGTAGGCCGTAATGCGATCCTCGTGGATTCTGACGAGGCTAAGCTCTTACTTGATTACGGCGTGAGGGTGGGGGAGCCTACGGTGTTCCCGGCCCACGTCAGGGCCAGGGAGCTCGACGGCGTAGTGATAGCCCACGCGCACCTCGACCACTCGGGCGGGGTGCCCATGTTCTATCTGTCTGAGAGGAAGCCTTTCTTCGCGACGGCGACGACGACGGAGATGGTGAAGATCCTCGTGGAGGACATGATCAAGCTGAACAGCTACTATCTGCCTTTCGAGTACATCGAGCTGGACAGCATGCTGAGGCAGAGGAACGACCTCTCCTACGGGCAGGCGGTGAAGGTGAAGGACATCGACTTCCAGCTCTTCGACGCGGGGCACATCCCGGGCAGCGCCATGGTCGACATCGACGTAGACGGGAAGAGCATACTCTACACGAGCGACTTCAACGCCGTCGAGACCCGGATCTGCCACGGCGTGAAGCCTCCGAAGAAGAGGTACGACGCCGTGATAACGGAGGCGACGTACGCCACTCACGAGCACCCCGAGAGGAAGCAGCTCGAGGAGGACTTCGTCAAGGCGATAAAGGACGTCAACAACGATGGGGGCAAGGTCCTCATCCCGGCCTTCGCCGTGGGCAGGAGCCAGGAGATGTTCAGTATACTCGACGCCCACGGCTTTGGGGGCGAGATCTTCCTAGACGGCATGGCGAGGGCGGTGAACCAGATACTGCTCGACCACCCGGACTCGGTGAAGACCCCTCAGGCCTATTATAAGGCCTCAGGCGTGGTGCAGGAGATCAGGGGGTGGAGGGACAGGAGGAGGGCGCTGAGCAGGGCGAAGGTGATCATAGCTCCGTCGGGGATGCTTCAGGGGGGCACCGCGATGTTCTACCTCGAGAAGATGGCCTTCCAGCCTGAGGACGCCATCTTCCTGGTGAGCTTCCAGGTTCCCGGCACGGGAGGGTCGAAGCTGCTCGAGACGGGCATGGCCACGATCAGGGAGAAGGAGGAGAGGGTGAGGGCGAAGGTGCGCCACTTCGACTTCTCCAGCCACTCCGGGGCGAGCTACCTGAAGGCCTTCCTCAGGGGGCTCAGGGGCAAGCCTGAGGTCTTCGTCGTGCACGGTGAGGCCGACAGCTGCGACTACCTGGCCCAGTGGGCGAGGGACGAGCTGGGGCTGAAGGCGACGGCGCCCGACGAGGGGGACGAGTTCACCGTTTAGCCTATCCGGCTATTTTTCCGAAAGGCTAATTTATCAGGGTCTGCTCTCACTTCTGGACGTTGGTAGGTGCAGTGGTTGCCTAGGGAGATCGGTGATGCCGAGGAGTTCATGAGGCTGGCTGAGGGCGCTGCCGAGTGCAGGGTTAAGAGGCTCGGCGGCGAGACGAAGCTGAAGGTCAGGGCTAGGGGGGCGCTGATCACGATCAGGCTCGAATCGAAGGCGGCTGACGAGCTCGCAGCTAGGCTGAAGTGCGCGAAGGTCGAGGTTTAGGGTTTCCATTCTCCGGATTCTTTCCGTGCCTGATCTTTTTCGTTTCTTCGATGTGGTATTATCGGTATCATTTTTGTTTCTGGTTTTGAAAAAATGTGGTTAGGGTTGTCTGGGTTTTACTTCTTCTCTAGGTATGCGACGTTGTTTACGACTGAGACCTCGATCTTGGTGTTTAGGTCTCTGGCGTCGATTCTTTTCTTCAGCTGGGTTCTCAGGTAGTTGGCGTCCTTCTGTGGCACCTCGACCTTTACTAGTGTGTGTTTTCCTCCGAGGAACCTGTCTAGGATTGGGTCGTATTTGCTGCCTTTTCTGTACTTCCTTGAGGGCTTCTTCTCGATTGGTGATAAATCGAATTGGACGTCGCTCATGATTATGCGCCTGAGTTTACGTTGATACTATGGGTTATTAAATTTATTGTATAATTAGTGGTTACAGGTTTTTTTGGCTGGTATATATATGTATTTTGTTTTTCATTTAAATTTTCTCAGGGTGTGGGTTCATTTATGTGGCTTTATTTCGCGGTTGGTTTAGCGGGGTTCATTGTTTGGTTCTTTTTGTCTTAGCTATCTGGGTTTCTGTCGTCGGCGTTTGTTTTTGGTGCTCCGGCCGGGATTTGAACCCGGGATCAATGACTCGAAAGGCCACTATGCTTGTCCTGACTACACCACCGGAGCCCGTGGTTTATGGTGGCGGTGTCGTTTATAATGGTTGGGCTTCGGGATAGTTTTTATATGGTCGGGCTTGTTCTATGGTGAAGGGGCCCGTAGCTCAGTTTGGCTAGAGCACCCGGCTCATAACCGGGTGGTCATGGGTTCAAGTCCCTTCGGGCCCACCATGTTTTCTGTGTGCGTGCGCGAGGGGGGGAGGGGGTGGTAGTCGTCGTCGCCATGATTCTTTGTTTTCCGACTTGTTTTTGGATTCTGAGGATTTTTCTGGGTCTCCGGGCGGCGACTACCGGAGGTGGTGGTCGTCGCGTCGCATTGGTCCGTGGCTGTTCATAACAGGAAAAAATTTTTTCTTTTGGATTAAGAAGAAATGTTATTATTTACTTTTTTCTCATCTAGTTCCCTGATAGTTTCTTCCTAAGAAGTTTCTTGAAAATATCACTAAAAACAGTTTTATATTATTATATTACTTCTTGGTAAGATTGAATAATAGTGGTAGTCGTTTGGATAAAACACAGACACAATTAGAGTTAAAAAAGCTCATAACTAAATTCCAATCTAACCGAGCCTATTATGAATCAAACGACTACTTAGAGAGACAACTTCAAACCGACTTCATAGATGATTTTTTCAAATCCCTCGAGTGGGATATCACTAATAAGGCAAATTTATCTCCCCGTCAAAGAGAGGTTCTGGTTGAAAAAGGAGAAACAAAAGGAAGACCGGATTATACATTCCGTGTAGATGGCTTAGATAAATTCTTCGTCGAGGTAAAATCGCCTCATCGAGGAACTGATAGGCCTGATGATATTTTTCAGGCTAAAAGTTACGGCTATAGTACAAAGAGCGTAACTATCGCAATACTAACTGATTTTATAACTTTCAAAGTATTTGATAGCGGAATTAAGCCCAATATAAAACAACCAAAACAAGGGTTGCTCTTTGAGACATCTTTAGAAAAAATGGCAGAGGAAGATTTTGAAAAAATTTGGATATTTCAACACAATGAGGTTCATAGAGGTTCGATAGAGCAACTTCTACAAGAATATCCGGCCTTAAAGCGTCTCAGGGTACCAGTTGATGTCACATTCTTGGAACAGCTTACGAGATGGCGGGAAGAACTTGCTAAGAATATTTATAAAAATAATCCGGATCTCTCTGTTCGGTCACTGAATGATGTTGTTCAACGATTACTCGACCGGCTGATTTTCATCCGACTAATAGAGGATAGGGAAATTATAAAATCCAGACGACTTAAAGAAATTTCAGATATCTGGAAGGAATCTAGGCATAGAGACTTACGGATCGAACTTGACGCTCTTTTCAAGAAACTCAATAATGACTTCAATGGTGAGATTTTCAAGCCTCATGATTGCGAAAATAAGCAATACGATTCTAAGATAGTTTCGGATATCATAGACGAACTCTACCCTCCAGAAAGTCCATATGATTTTTCGGTAATGCCTGTCGAACTACTCGGAATCATCTATGAGAAATATCTTGGCTCTACAATTCGGTTAACAGAGAAACGCCTTAAAGTTGAGGAAAAACCTGAAGTTCGTAAAGCGGGAGGAGTTTTTTACACTCCTAAATGGGTTGTCGATTATATTGTAGAAAATACTGTTGGAGAACTAATACAGGGTAAAACTCCTGAACAAATTTCCCAACTTCGTTTTCTCGATCCCGCCTGTGGAAGTGGTAGTTTCTTAATTGGTACATTGAATAAATTGTTTGATTATCATTTGGGATATTATCTTGAGCATAGAAAGGAAGCTAAAGAAGGTACTCTTTTTCCAAAAATTAACAGGATTCAAGATAGCGAGCCTCGTTTGAGCATTTATGCAAAATCAGACATTCTCAAGAATAATATCTTTGGTGTTGATCTTGACCCTCAAGCGGTCGAGATTACGATGATGAGTCTTTATATTAAAGCATTAGAGGGAGAGAGGGCGTTACCTGAGAATAAAGAACTCCTACCTTCACTCTCAAATAATATACGATGTGGCAATTCGCTTGTTGACTTCGATTTTAAAAAACAAACAACACTTACCCAACAAGACAATTTATATAAAATAAATCCATTTAGTTGGGAGTCAAAAACCGAAGGATTTGGTAAATATGGATTTGACGCAATTTTTGGGAATCCACCATATATAAGAATACAAATACTAAAAGAAACTATACCAGAAGAAACTGATTATTTTTCATCAAAATATATTACTGCTGCAAAAGGTAATTATGACATCTATTGCCTTTTTGTGGAAAAAGGCATTTCATTGCTAAATGAAAATGGAATGCTGGGATTTATTTTACCTAATAAATTTTTAATGGCTGAGTATGGGAGGAATTTACGTAGATTATTAAAAGAAAAGGAACTCATTGATAAGATTATTAGCTTTGGGGACAAACAAGTATTCGATGGAGCGACAACTTATACGTGTCTTTTGTTTTTAACTAAATATAAGAAAAATAAAATAAAATATTACGAAACAATAACTGATTATTTATATAAAGAAATAAATAGTATAACGCAGAAAAATTTTGTCGAAGTTTATAATAACGATCTCAATGATGATATTTGGATTTTTCAGAATCCCAAAATTAAAGATATTATGAATAAAATGGAAAAGAATTCTGTAAAATTAAAGGATGTATGTGATAGAATATTTCAAGGCATAAGAACCAGTGCTAATGAAATATATGTTCTAAAAAAATCAAATGAAAAAAACTATTACTCAGATTATCTAAATGAAGAAATATCAATTGAAAATGGATTACTTCATAAATTTGTAAAAGGTAACGAAATTAGAAAATGGATAAACATACATAGAAATTTATATGTTTTAATTCCATATGAAATAATAAACAATAAGGCATCATTAATTTCTGAAGAAAATCTAAAAGAAAAATATCCACAAACTTATGAATATTTGTTAAAATGTAAAAAATTTTTAGAAAACAGGGAAAACGGAAAAATGAAAGGACCGTCCTGGTATGGTTTTGTGTACCCTAAAAATTTAGAGATTATTAAAAGTCCTAAAATACTGACAAGGGACATAGTTGACTATTTATCATTTTCTTTCGATTCTAAGGGAGAATATTCTTTTGTAACTGGATATGGTTTGACGTTACCAACTCATAATTATTTATACCTTTTAGCTCTTTTGAATTCAACTTTAATGAATTTTTATTTTACTCAAATCAGTACAAGACTTAGAGGTGGATTTTATAGAACATTTCCACAGTATATTGAAAAATTACCCATTAAATTTGCTGCAAAAGAAGTTCAATCCGAATTATCTGATATAGTATCACGCATAATTGAATTAAATAGAGAAAAAGATGAATTATCTAAAAGAGAACTTAATATTTTACAAGAAAAATTAGATGAATACATATATAATTTATATGAAATAAATGATGAGCAAAAAAAATATATTGAGAAATAATTCATTTAAATGCACATACTTTAATTTATTTATTCTATAAATTTATAGAAGAGCATACTTATTAATTAGAAAAAAAATTTAATTTTATTATTCTTCTACAAATTCAGAATAATTATCAATAATTGAATCATTCATATACCTTAAATTCTTCTCTTTTGCTAATTCAAAGACTGAATCATAGGAAATATACGTGCAGATATCTGGAAGACGTCTCCCAGCGATATCTGCAAAAACTGGCCTACTAATCTGATTAAAAACTGTATTCCTACGCTCAGATGGAGCAACAATATGAATTTTAATATCTAGCTTAGGCTGAAGAGCTATTAAGTCAGCCATGCGTAAAATTCCCGAATAAATAGAAGTCGTTTCTTCTACTTCGAACGCCCTAATAATTGACATTTTTCGAACCCAGAGAACGTCTATGTTTCTTATTGTCTTTAAAGTGGGCTCATTAAATACAAGAGACAGTTCATCTAGCAAAACTTCTTCTTTTGGCTTCCATATTTTTAAAACTCTTGCTCTGTCATTACTGGGCACCCAAATCTTGAAATTTAGAGTCTCGCCGATTTCAGCAAGTTTAGCTTGAACAGTGATAGAGTTTCTCTTCTCTTTTTCGGACAATGGCTGCTGTTCTAATGCTTCTTCTTCATCCTCCGGTATTGAGATGGTTACTTCCTTTTTATCGCTGACTCTAATTCTTGGAGTTTTCAGTTTCTTCTGATCATCTTCGGATAAGGGATATTCCAATTGTCTTTCAGCCTGTTCAAGTAAAACCCGTTCAATCAACATACAATCTTCTTTAGGCCATAATTTAGGACTCGAAAAAACCATGTAAGTCCATCTAGGATCGTCTTTACTTCTACCTTTAGTGAATGACAGACTGTTCCAGAGAATGTCATGGTGAATCGGAATTGCCTTTTCTATAGATAACCATACGAGGGCCTTCACTTTGAACCTTAATGTAAATGGATCACTATCTTTTACGAAAATTGGCGCATCATCCTCGAATGACTTGCTTATAATTTCAAAAACGCCAATAAATCTTTGGAGTCGAGTGAGATAACATATTAGCCTATCCCCAGGACATATCTTTTGGTTAATTACATAGCTTTTTCTAGAGATTCTAAAACCACTAACATCTCGTGTTGAATTTGCGAAAGCCGCCGCAGTTTCAGGAGAAAAAAGGTCTAGATAATAATTCATGGAATAAGATTATTTAATTTAAGTATAAATATTCTGCCAAATTGAAATCTAACTAATAGAACAGTGTAAAGTTAAATCCCGGAAAAGTCGTTGACACCAGTTATGACTAGCTACCACTTACAAGCCGAAGCTACCGAGACCTCCTCAAAACAGCTCCTATCAAATAGAAAGAGGATGAGGGGCCTGGTCACCGCCGCAGCTCTTCAACTTCTGGGCGGATGGGCGAGGAGGAGCTCAGCATAGCTTATATGGACTCACTCCACGTTCACTTCAGGTGAAACCAACTGGTCCTAAAGGAGAAGCGCCGCGGCGACGTCTCGGTCCCCGAGCCGCTGTGGAGGGAGATCGTCGACGCCTACGCCAGGGTCGAGCGAGTCATGGCCACCCTAGAGACCCTGGAGGAGCCCAACGTCCTCGAGGCCATAGAGGAGAGCCGGAGGATGCTGGCGACAGGCGAGTACGTAGAGTGCTCCATCGACGAAGTCGACAAGGTCCTGAAGTAGCTTGCCTCACAGGGCCGTCTTCACGAAAGCGTTTCTCCGAAGGCGGAGGAGACTGCCCGACCAAGCGGCTAACCGCGTAGTCGAGGCGGTGAAGAACCTCCTAATGGACCCATACACCGGCACGCCACTGTCAGAGCCACTCAGAGGACTCTGGCGTCTCCGCGTGGGAGACTACAGGATTCTCTACGAGATAGACGCCGCAGGTAAGCGGGTGATATTCCACGACGTAGGCCATCGAAGGCGGATCTACGAGCGGTAGCGCTTTTACGAGTTACCTGCAAGGAAGTCGAATGATCAGCGCAGCCGAGGCACCGCCTCGACACACCCCAAGGACATCCCTACACCATCCAGCGGACCATCAAAGACCAACACTAGATCCACCTAACAATCTCCCCAAAAGATAGAAGATAAAAGCAAACCTTTACGTCACCCTTCTAGGCAAACCATAACGTAGACCATGACCCAGTACGAGACCGTCTCCACGAAGATACCCGCCGAGCTGAAGACGAAGATCAAGGGGCACGGCATCAACGCCTCAAAGACCATGAGAAGAGCCCTGGAGCATGCGGTCGCCAAAGGATGATCTACCTGCCGAGCTTCATGATGGATGTGAGAGGAGGTATGGGCTCGGCGTCATGGGTGTCGATGACCACCGTATCTCTGATATAAAACAGAAGGTTCATATATCGAACGTTCGTTCGATATATCGAATGATCGTTCTATGAGTGACCCATTCCAATATCCAGGATTCAAGATCTTGTCACTCTTCCTGCACAATCCCTACGAGGAACTACACCTGAAAGCCGTAGCAAGATCATCCGGCGTAAGCCCCAGTACAGCCAAAAGGTTCCTGGAGTTCTACGAGGAGAACGGCTTAGTAA
>Ga0172365_10001815_pt1 | contig 15443 bp, 13 predicted proteins | sample LakKivSesite48cm_FD_114535 | JGI IMG/M metagenome (GOLD analysis project Ga0172365, IMG submission 114535) | Sediment microbial communities from Lake Kivu, Rwanda - Sediment site 48cm | ecosystem: Environmental > Aquatic > Freshwater > Lake > Sediment | place: Rwanda: Western Province, Lake...
AGCTTCATTGTGATGGAAACCCTGGGAGGGTTTCCAAACCTTCCCGCGCTCTGGCTCCGCCGGGCAAAGCCCGGCTGCGCCAACGCGAATAGCCCGCACGATGCTATGTACTGAAAGCGTTGTGATGAATAATGCGGGCTAGTCCTTCTATCCCTGCAGTAGTTGCCCGGGTTCGCCGGCGCGATCGTCGATTTCAGAACGCGACAAGCTCTCCGACTTGTTTCGGTGCTAGCATCGCCTTGGACCAGATGATCGACTTGCAGGAAGCCAAACGAATCCTCGCCGCGTTCGAGCGCGAGGGCGTGGAGTATGTCATGGTGGGATCCATGGCCATGGCCGCGCAAGGCCTGGTTCGCGCCACGCGCGACGTGGATCTTTTCGTTTCCCCGACTGCAGCGAACGTGGAGAAGCTCCGCCGGGCGCTCAAGAGCCTGTACCACAACGACCCGGAGGTAGACCAGATTCGGGTCGAAGATCTCGCCGGCGAGTATCCCGCTATCGAGTATGTCCCGCCGGATGCTCCGTATTCCCTCGACCTGCTGTCGAGGCTGGGCGAGGCCTTTCGCTATGAGACGATGGAATTCGAGGAGCTGGTTCTCGACGGAATTCGCATCCGCGTCGCCACGCCAAAGATGCTCTACCGGATGAAGAAGGACACGGTAAGATTGCAGGATCGCCTGGACGCCGAGCAACTGCGCCGAGTGTTTGAGATCGAGGGGCCATGATGGGAGTCCGCAAGTTCCATTCCGTTGCAGAGATGCCGGAGCACAAGCCCCTGCCACGCCTGGATCCCGAGAACCTACGGATCGCTTGCGGGCTTGCTTCGCTCGCGCATGGGCTACGCCCCCTGCGCAGAAAGCCGGGCGTGCGCAAGTTCCACTCCTGGAACGAGGCTCTCGCGGCCAAGGAAGCCGATACGCTGAACCGCCGCGGTCTCGACCGACCGCAAGAGCCACCACGGAAGCCATGCTCCAAGCCATCGAGCTGATTGAAAATCTGACGCCGAAGTGACCGGCTAGTTCTGCACGAGCGACACGTTCTTGATACCCGAGCTGCTTCGTCGAGGCCTTCGCCGCGCAGTCGTTCGGCAAGAAGCCCCAACGGTCAGAAAGGCAGGCGATTCTCGTAACCACAGAGGGCACAGAGGGTGGGGAGAACACAGAGAGAACAGGATTCTCCGGATCCGGGACCGCTCTCCCTCCTTCTCTGCGGTTTCAGGAGTCCCTGCGCCCTTCCTTGCGCATGTTCTCAGGTTTCAAACCCAGTCCTTTCCTCCTCTGCTCCCTCGGTTGTCTCTGCGACCTCTGGGGTGAATATTCCGAAAAGACTCGGGGGCCAAACCGTTCGGTGCTTCAGGGGTTCGTCCCGAGTATTGGCATCCCCGAACCCGCGAGCGTCTTCTGTGTCCCTGCCCCTCAGGCGGCGAAACCTCCGGCAGGTCCGACGTGGACGTTGTATTATTGTCCGGATGAGCCGGCTTGCGGCGGCTGAACCGATCAAGAGCGTGGCCGAGACGATCGACCGGCTGGAGGGCAATGTCGCGCGGGTCATCCGCGGCAAGCCCGAGGCCATCCGCAACTCGGTGCTGGCCCTGCTCGCGCGCGGACACCTCCTGGTCGAGGACGTGCCGGGGGTGGGCAAGACGACCCTGGCCCGCGCCCTGGCCGCCTCCATCGGCGGCACCTTCCACCGCATCCAGTTCACGAGCGACCTTTTGCCCTCGGACATCATCGGCGTGTCGGTGCTGGCCGTCCAGAGCGGCAAGTTCGAGTTCAAGCCCGGTCCCCTCTTCGCCAACGTGGTGCTGGCCGACGAGATCAACCGCACCACCCCGCGCACGCAGAGCGCTTTGCTCGAGGCCATGAACGACAACCAGGTCACGGTGGACGGCGTGGGGCACCGTCTGGAGCCGCCTTTCCTGGTGGTGGCCACCCAGAATCCCGAGGAGCACTACGGCACCTATCCCCTGCCCGAGTCGCAGATGGATCGCTTCGCCCTGCGCATTCGCCTCGACTATCCCGCTGCCGAGGTCGAGCAGTCGCTGCTCTTGCAAGCGCCGGCCCTCACGGAAGAAGCCCTGGCCCAGCTTTCCCCCGTGGTTTCCCTGGGCGAGATCGTGGCCCTGCAAGAGGCGGCCGCCCGCGTGCACCTTTCCCCGGAGCTCGCCGGCTACATGGTCGAGGTGGCGCGCGAGACCCGCCGTTCGCCCTTCCTCGCCCTCGGGGTTTCGCCGCGCGGGGAGCTGGCCTGGCGCAATCTGGCACGGGCCGCGGCCCTGGCGGCCGGCCGCAGCTTCCTTCTGCCCGACGACCTCAAGAGTCTCGCCTTGCCGACCCTGGCCCACCGCCTGGTTCTGTCGAATCCGCTCGACTCCACGGTGCGCGCCCGCGAGGAAGCCGAGCGCATCATCGCCGACATCCTGGCGCGCGTGCCCATTCCTGGTTGAGAGGCGGCGCATGTCGGCTTTGCGCGCGCGCCTCCGCCGCTGGTTCAAGCCGCCGCGCAAGTTCCGCCTCACCCGCGAGGGCAAGTGGTTCATCGGCGCCACCCTCTTGCTCGGCTTCGCCGCGGTCAACGGGGGCTTGAACCTGCTCTTCCTCATGTTCGGCCTCCTGCTCTGCCTGCTGGTCGCCAACGGCGTCCTCTCCGAGGCCTCCATGCGCCGCCTCGAGGTCGGGCGGCAGCTTCCCCCCGCCATCTTCGCCGGCAGCCCCTTCCTCACCGGCATTTCCGTGCGCAATTCCAAGCGCAAGGTCGCGACCTTCTCCCTCGAGGCCGAGGATCTGGCGGCGGACCGCAAGCCCATCGATCGCCGCTGCTTCTTCCTCAAGATCCCGGGACAGCGCCAGCAGGAGACCTCCTACCGCCGCACCCTTCCCCGGCGCGGAATCCATCGCCTCACCGGCCTGCGCGTGTCCACCCGCTTCCCCTTCGGACTTCTGCGCCGATCCATCGACATCGACGCCCCGGCCGACCTGCTCGTCTACCCGGCTTTGGTGCCGGTGTCCGACGTTGACCTGCGCACCGGCCTGGCCCAGATGGGGGAACGGCAGAGCCCGACGCGCGCGCGCAGCGGCGACTTCCACGGCTTGCGCGAGCTCCGCCCCGGGGACGATCCGCGCGACATCCACTGGCGCACCAGCGCCCGCCGCGGCCGCCCCTTCGTGCGCGAGTTCGAGGACGAATCCGGGCGCGTGGTGATCATCGTGCTCGATCGCCGCACCCCGTCCGAAGCCGCTGCCTTCGAAAGCGCGGTGTCGTGGGCCGCGTCCTTGGCCCTGCTTTTCTTGCGGCGCGGATTTCGCGTCGGTCTGGAGGCCGGGGGTACGTACATTCCACCCGACAGCGGCTCTACCCACGGGGGACAGATCCTGCGCTGCCTGGCCCTGGTTGACGAAAACACCTCGGGCGCGACGCCCGCCGGGCTGCCGGCCGGGGTTTGGCGGGGCATCAATCTCCTCACGGTGATTCCGGCCGCCGGGCGCCCGCGCATCGAGATGAGCACCGTCGATTCGACACGGAGGAGCGCGTGAGGTTCCGCCTGGTCCACAAGCTCGGCACCTTCCTCCTGTCGGGGACGGCGATCTTCACCCTGGCCACCTCGGGCATGCTGTCGGTGCCGACCCTGGTGATCGTCGGCGCGGCCCTCGTGCTGGGCTGGCAGGCCGATCCCGATACCCGCGTCGGGCTCTGGTTCGAACGCATCGCCTCCGTGGTCAATATCCTCACCTTGGTGCTTCTCGCGGTCGCGGTTTTCCAGGTGGCGCGCAGCTTCCCCGAGATCGATCTCTCGCCCTTCCTCGATTTCGTGCTTTTCCTGCTCCTGCTCAAGCTCTGCCAGCGCCGCGCCGGCCGCGACTACTTGCAGATCTTCGTGCTTTCGTTCCTGGTCATGCTGGCAGCGGCGTGGATGGCGACCAGCGTGGTTTTCATGGTGGGATTCGCGATCTACGGCATGTTGGCCACCTGGAGCCTGGTGCTCTTCCACCTGCGCCGGGAAATCGAGGAGAACTACATCGTTCGCCACAGCAGCGAAACCCGGGCCGAGCAGGTCACGGCCACGCGCGTGCTCAACTCGCGCCGGGTGGTGGGGCTTCACTTCTTCACCGCCACAGGTGCGGTCGCCTTGCTCGTGCTCGTGGGCGCGTCCCTGGTCTTCGCCATGGTTCCGCGCGTGGGTCTCGGCTTCATCCTGGGCGGCGTGCGCCGCCAAGTCGGCATCGCCGGCTTCACCGACCAGGTCAAGCTGGGCATGCACGGCTCGATCTCGACCGACAACCCGACCGTGGTGCTGCGCTCGCAGGTGCCGGCGATTGCCGCGATTCGCAACGAGCGGGCCCGCGAAAGAGCCGTCGCCTCGCTCTATTGGCGCGGTACGGTCTACGCCACCTACCAGAACGGCGAATGGTTGCGCTCACACGACGACAGCACGCGCACGCTTTTCACGGTCTCCTATTCCCCCGACGACCTCAGCCGCGACTACCTGATCATCGACCCATTCGTGCTCCACCCGCCGCTCGGACGCAAGGCCGCGCAGCAGGACGCCATCGCCCAGACCATCGAGATCGTCGCCCTTTCGCATCCGGTGGCCTTTGCCATCGACCATCCGGTCCTGTTCGAGATCCCGCAGCCGCCCGCCGGCGCGTTCACGGCTATCGACCTGGAGCCGCGTTGGGCCGACGAGGTCTTCTTGCGTGCCTATCGCGTGAATCCGGCCAATCCATATGACCGCCGTCAACCCCTGGGTGAGTTCTTGGGCGCGACCTACCGGGCCTACTCGCGCGACCGGGGCCGTTCCGGCCAAGCCAGCCTGGCCACCGCCGACTTGCCGCCCCCCGCGCTCGAGCGCTACCTGCGCGTGCCGGACTCGCTCACCCCGCGGGTGCGCGCCTTGGCTGCCGAGATCTCGGCCGGTCGAGCGTCACCGGCGGCCAAGGTCGAGGCCGTGGTGGCATGGCTCGGGCGAACCCACGGCTACACCACCCGGCTGCGCCGCGACTCGCGCATCGCCGACCCGCTCGAGGATTTCCTCTTCACCCAGAAGGCCGGGCACTGCGAGTACTTCGCTTCGTCCGCGGCGATTCTGCTGCGTCTAGGCGGGGTGCCCACCCGCTACGTCAACGGCTTCCTGGGCGGGGAGTGGAACAACCTGCGCCAGATGGTCACGGTGCGAGAGAACCGCGCCCACTCGTGGATCGAGGCCTACCTGGGCAGCGAAGGCTGGGTGCGCGTCGACGCGACCCCGCCGCTCGGTCGTACCTCGCACATGGGGACGCTGAGCCAACTGCTCGATTCTGCCGAGCTGTTCTGGAGCCGCTGGGTGGTCGAGTACAGCGCCAGCCAGCAGATCCTTCTCGCCCAGCGCCTGGGACAGCGCCTGGGATTGACGAGCCGCGGTTACCACCCCGGTCTCGGCCGCGCCTCCGTCAGCAAACGGCAAGCCATGATCGCCGCCGCGGTCCTGGTCGTCATCGCCGCGCTCGTGAGCCAGCGCAAGCGCCTCTTTCGCTGGCGAGCCCCGCGCCAACGTATGGATTTCCGGCGACGGGGAGAAGCGCCCATAGTACGCGTGTACCGGACCACCCTCGACCGGTTGGCCGCGGTTGGCCTGGCGCGGAAATCCTGCGAAACCCCGCACGAGTACGCGCGGCGAATGCAGGGCGAAGATTTGGCCGGGGCGGCGGTTCTGGCCGACCTGACCGACGTGTACGCAGCCGCACGCTATGGAGACACGCAGATCCCGCACGAGGTCGTGGCCCGCCTGCGCAAGGAAGCGGGCCGCATCGGTCCTTTGTCGTAGAGCGCAGCCCGCTTGACAGAGGATGCTAGGATGGCGCAGTCATGTGCCAACTTGGCGAGACCCCAGTTGCTCCCCTGCCACGCGATCAGAAGCCGCCCGCCGAGAGGACGGAGTACCGCGTTTCTGGTAGCGATCTCGCGCACATGAGGCCACTCGGCGGACGGCACCTGGATTGCATCATTCGTCCCTCAGGCATGCCTTTCAGAGTCTCCCAAGCCATTCTCGCTTGTATCATCGCGTCGTTTGTGATTCTCGCCGCTCGCAGGGCGATGCCGCAAACCACAACCGGCGGCACGTCCGGGACAAGCAGCGCCGGCTCCCTGGGCCTGTCGGATTTCACCCTCCAGCTCAAGCGGTATGACAGCGGCCAGAAGGACTGGATCCAGATGAACGATACCGAGAAGAAGTTCTTCTTCAGCCGCGCACGCTGCGAATGCAACGGCGACCAGACGAACAACACCGGATACTTCAAGATCCTCATCCGGCCCGGCACGAACACGGTGTCGAAGATCTCCAGTGCGCTCGCTCTCAACGGTACCACCGGCACCGGACGATTGTACGCCGGAGGCAACGCAATCAACTGCCTCTCGCCGTCAAGTGTGGTCGGTGGCAACCTCTCCGCGAGCTGCCTGAATCTGCTCGATCCGACGACCTACAACGCCGAGTTTTCGATGAACGTTTTCATCACAAGAGGCTACTTCGAAAGCCCGGCCATCCCGGTAGCATGGCTTTTTGGCTCGGTGCTGGCCCCTGTGTGCGACGCACCGGGAAGTCCCCGGTCCTGCGATGAGATCGAGAGCTGCGCCCGAGATCTCGTTACTCAGCGCATCTATTTCTGGGCACAAACCACCACCACCAGCACCCCTGATGCCGCCGACATATCCTGGGAAGTCAAACTGAACGGCCAAATCACCGATGCGCCGAGCAGCGTCACCGCGGAAGGTGGCAACGAGGCGTTGACGGTTCGCTGGGTCTGGCCGGAAGGCCAAGCGCCTTCGGCCCAGTCCAACTTCAAGGGAGTACAGGTCTTCTGCCAGCGCGGAGCGGACTACCAGGTCTTCCCGGCGGGAAGCTTCAGCCGTTCCTACGACACCGCTGCCATTCTCTGCCCGGGCGTCGCGCCCACCACCACGACAACAGACGCCTCCCCATTCTCCAACTTCAGCCCCGACTATCTTTGTTCGGGCCTGTTGCCCTCAACGACAACCGGCTACCGCATCACCGGATTGCAGAACGGAATCCCTTATGGAGTGGCTGTAGTATCGGTGGACAACTTCGGCAACATCGGCCCGATAACTGCCGTTACGTACGGCACTCCCGTGCCCACGGTGGACTTCTACACCCAGTACAAGAATGACGGGGGCGCGGCCCAGGGCGGCTTCTGCGCGATGGCCGGCAGGAGCGGGCACGGGTTGGCCGTCACGACGCTGGCCCTGGTCGGGCTGGCTCTCATTCTGACGCGTCGTCGGGGATCGAGGCGGCGTCGCGCTGGTCCGGGTGCGCTCGCGCTTCTCGTGTCCGCCGGCACCCTCACCGCGTTCTCCGGCCAGGCCCGTGCCCAGGCCATCTACCATGACGACGCTTTCGATGATGCTGGTGCCGACAGTCAACCCTGGCAGGGAAGCCCACGCCAATACGCCATCGAGATCCGCTTCGGGCTCTACACGCCCGACGTGGATTCCGAGTTTTCCGACGGTGGGCAGAAGCCCAACGCCTTCATCTTCGGCACCCAGCGGCGCCCCATGTGGCAGCTCGAATACGACTGGCAGTTCCTGCAGGCCTTCGGCACCCTCGCGCTCGGCGCCTCCATCGGTTACTACAAGGAAAACGCGGCGGCGTGCCTGCTCTCCGACCTGCGCGCCACCGGGCAGTGCACGCGCACCGGCGACAACACCTCCCTGCGCCTCATCCCGCTTGCGGCCCTCGTCATCTACCGCTTTGACGAAGCCGCGATCCACTGGAAGATCCCTGTCGTTCCCTATGGAAAGATCGGGCTCAACTACACCTTCTGGACGGTCAACGACGGCAACGGCAACGTGCCCGACTATCCCGGCGGCGGTCGCGGCCAAGGCGGAACCGCGGGCTGGCAAGCCGCGGTGGGGATTTCCCTGCAGCTCGATTTCCTCGACCCGAGCGCCGCGCGCGGCTTCGACGCCGACGTAGGCGTGAACCACAGCTACGCCTTTTTCGAGCTGGCCCACATCGACGCCTCGGGGCTCTACCGCAAGGATGCCCTGCGCGTCGGCGACAACACCTGGTTCGCCGGCCTCATGTTCGAGTTCTAGGATCGTGCAAGCGCCGGCCCCACCGCGCACCCTCCGCCTGCTCGTCGAATACGACGGCACCGACTTTGCGGGCTGGCAGCGGCAGAAGGGGCAACCCACCGTGCAGGCCTGCCTGGAGAAGGCGTTCTTGGCCATGACCGGGCAAGAGGTCTTCGTGCGCGGGGCCGGCCGCACCGACGCGGGCGTGCACGCCGAGGGGCAAGTGGCGAGCGTGCGCGTGGCCTCGCGCATCCCCGCGCTCGGCTTTCTGCGCGGGCTCAACACGCATTTGCCGGCACAGATCGCGGTGCTGGAAGTCGCGGACATGCCCGAGGGCTTCGACGCCCGTCACGATGCGCGCGGCAAGATCTACCGCTACCAGGTGTGGAACCATCCCGTGCGCTCGCCCCGCCACGCGCGCACCTCCTGGCACGTGTACGACCCGCTCGACACGCACGCCATGCGCAGCGCGGCCGCGCTGCTTCTGGGGGAACACGACTTTCGCGCCTTTCGCTCCTCTGACTGTGACCGCACGAGCACGGTGCGCATCCTGCGCCGTCTCGACGTGCGCCGCGACGGGGCCCTGGTGTCGTTCGAGGTCGAGGGCACTGCCTTTCTGCGCAACATGGTGCGCATCCTGGCCGGCACCCTGGTCGCGGTGGGTAAGGGCAAGCTGAGCCTAGAAGAGGTGAAGGCCCTGCTCGAAAACGGCGACCGCACCCGGGCCGGCGTCACGGCGCCGGCGTGCGGTCTGACTCTGGCACAGGTGATCTACTGACTCATTTTCTCGGCCAGCATGGCCTCGACGATGCCGCGCACGCGGTCGTCGAGAGCGGCGCGTTCGTCGTCGCTTAGGCCCTGGGTCGGGATGGGCTCGCCGATGATGACCTGGACGGTGCCGCTGCGGACGAGGTAGCTTCCGCGCGGCATGAGGGCGCGGGTTCCGCAAATCGCCACCGGCACGATGGGCACGCCCGCCTTCACGGCCAGGTGGAAACCGCCCTTCTTGAAGGGCCCGAGGTTGCCGTCGCGGGTGCGCGTGCCTTCGGGGAAAAGCAGCACGGAATCGCCCTTGCGGATGCGCTCGCCGGCCTCGTCGATGCTCCGCCGCGCCGCGAGGTTGTTCTTGCGGTCGATGAAGATGAAGCGGCCGGCCCACATGACCCACCCGAAGAGCGGGATGCGCGCGAGCTGCTTCTTGGCGATCATACGAATGCGCCTCGGAATCGCCACGAACGCAGCCCAGATGTCGAGAGAGGAGGCGTGGTTGGCCATGAAAACATAGGGCTGGCCGGGCAGCAGCGTGGCGCGATTTTCGACCACGACGTTGACGCCGGCGAAGGAGGTCACCCACCCTGACCAGCTGCGCGCCAGGTCGAGGACGAGATCGCCGCTGTGGTCGACCAGACGCAGGATGAGCCCCCATAGGCTGCCCAGGCTGGTTACCGCTGCGATGAACGGAACGGTTGCAAGTGCTCTCAGGGATGACACCGGAACATGCTATCCTGCTTGCGTGGACTTCCGGAAGACCTACTACATCCTTCCGAACCTTTTCACGCTGTCTTCCATCCTGTGTGGGTTCGCCTCCCTCGCCCTCAGCGCCTCCAGCCGGAGCGGGGACGAGGATCTCTATCTTGCGGCGCTGGCCATCTGCTTCGGCCTGTTCTTCGACACCTTCGACGGCCGTGTCGCGCGCCTGACCAAGACCCAGACCGACCTCGGCCGCGACCTCGACTCGCTCGCCGACGTGATCACCTTCGGCGCGGCCCCGGCGCTGCTCGTGTACAAGTGGGGGCTCGTCGACTTCGGCTTCACCGGCATCTTCGTGGCCGGGCTCTTCCTGTGCGCCGGCGCCATGCGCCTGGCGCGCTTCAACGTGCTCTCCCGGCGCGACGAGGTCTCGGGGCAGAAGAAGCCCGGCAAGTATACCCTCGGGCTGCCCATCCCCCCTGCCGCCAGCCTGCTCGTCTTCATGGTCATCGTCAGCCGCAACGCCGGCGAGTATCGCCTCATCGGCGAAGGATCCACGGCGCTCATCGTCCTGGTGCTGTCCTTCTTGATGGTGTCGCGCGTGCGCTTCCGCTCGTTCAAAGAGCTGCACCTCACCCCGAAGACGGTGGGTGTGGTGCTTCTCGTGCTCGGCGCCAGCGCGGCCTGGGTTCTCGCCGGCTTCGCCAAGGCCTTCATCTTCTTCTTCCTGGTCTTGGCCTACATCGTGCTCGGGCTCACGGAAGAGGTGCTCTTCTACCGGCGCCGGCGGCTCCAGGAACGAAGCATGGCCCAGCCGCCGGTCCCCGAGACTCGCGACGAGGAGGTACTGCGCGAACTGGGCGCGTTCGACGACGAGGAACAGACGCCGAAGGATGATGCGCAACCCGAGGGGGCCGCACCCACGGCCGGCCCGAGTCGCTAACTTCTAGAACCTCGAACGGCTTGGAGGCACGATTCTCGCACTGCCAGCCACCTCTGCATTCTCTGCGCCCTCCGTTGTCTCCGTGCCCTCTGTGGTGAACATACCCAAGGAACTCGGGTTCAAACCCGTTCGGCGATCCAGCACCTAGTTCTTCGCCACCGTCGGGGGAAGCGCGTTGAGCGCGGCAAGCCGAGGCTTGATGGCCTGGAGGTAGGCCACGCGATTCGCAGGGCCGGGCTCGCGCTGCACGCCCTGCGAAGCCGGGTCGATGTACTTGCCGTTCTTCACCATGCTGAAGTGCAGGTGGGGGCCGGTGGAAAGCCCGGTGTTGCCCACGAAGCCGATGACTTCCTTCTGCGCCACCTGCTTTCCAGGGTGAAGCCCCCGGGCGAAGCGCGAGAGGTGGTAGTAGCGGGTCTGCAGGCCGTTCGCGTGTTGGAGCACGATGGTGTTGCCCGAGCCCCCCTTCATCATCTCTGCCTGCAGCACCTTTCCCGCCGTGGGGGCCCACACCGGCGTGCCGATGGGTGCGGCGTAGTCGACGCCCAGGTGTGCCCTGATGCGGTGGAGAATGGGGTGGAAGCGATGCGGGTCGAACTTCGAGCTGACGCGCACGTAGCGCAGCGGCGTCTTGAGCGTGCTTTTTGCAAGCGCCTGGGCCTTCTCGTCGTAGTAGCGGCCCTTGCCGCGCTCGCCGGTCGGGTTCCAGTAGAAGCCGCGGAAGGTCCCCGTCTTGCCGCCGTACTCGGCCGCGAGCAGGTGCCCGTACTTGTAGAATTGGCCGTCCAGGTACTGCTTCTCGACGATGACCTTCCAGCGGTCGCCGGGGTGGGTGTCGGTGTAGAAGTTTATGTCCCAGGCGAACATGTCGACTATCAGACTCACCAGGGCGCCGGACTCGCCCGCCTTGTAGGCCGAATCGTAGAGCGACGATTCCACCGTACCGTAGGCCTGCGCGATCTTGATCTCGACGGGCTTCTCTCGCTTCTTGGCCTGCCAGGTTCCGTCGGGCTTGAGGGTGACGATGTAGTGCAGCACGGGCGTGGGCTGGTATTCGAAGTTCACCGGTGAGCCCTCGTCGTCGCGGTCGACCTCGTACATCTCGCCGGCGCGGATGAGCTTGGGATCCACGAGCTTGGAGAATGCCGCCGTCACCGGGGCGACCGCGGCGCCGAAACCCTCGCGCACCAGGACCGTGCTCAGCGTGTCGTTGGGGCCGAACTGGCCTTCAAGCAAGCTCTCGTCGGGGGTGGCCGCAACCGCGGACGCCTGCTTGTGCGCCTTCTTCTCGTCGTAGGCGGCGCCGAGCAGCGAGGGGGGAATCGATTCCGCCAGGGCTTCCTGGCGGCCATCGGCCAGCGTCTTGCTGGTCGAGACCGGCTTCAACAGGTTCTTGACCGACGTGTCGTGACGAAGGAAGAAGTAGTAGACGTTGACGCTGGTCAACGCCACGAGCAGTCCGGCGAGACCGAGAGAGCCGCGCAATTGCTGGGGGCGGCGCTTTCTGCGTCTTGGAACCAGGGAACCTGCCACCCCTTAGTACCACCACACCGGCGGCCAGACGTCAACTTCAACCGTGGTCTCGCGACAGCCGCGGAAGGTCGTGGTCGTCGACGACCACGACCACCACCCGCCGGTTCCATTGGCTGCAAGCGTTTATCGGGGAAAGGCAGCTAGAACGCCGACGAGCAACGAAGGGGCGCGAGGCAAATCCGCGATCTCACGACGGGAGTCGAACCGATTGGCGCTCTAGACGCGGGCTTCGCGCTCGATGAACTGCAAAAGCGCCCGTCCCTTCTCACGCACCCGCCGCCTGAGCTCCGCGTGGCTGCGCCGCTCCTTCCACAGCTCCTCGGTAATCTGCAGCGCGGTCAGGATGGCGAGCGATTGCGTGTCCGCGGCGCGTGTCTGCTTCTGCAGATCGCGCAGGTGTTTGTCGACGTGCGCGGCCATCTCGCGAACCAGGCGCTCGTCCTCGTCGCTGCGCAAGGTGAAGCGATGACCGGCGATGGTGACCACGACTGGGCTTCTCATGCGTTCCCCTGGGCCCACTTTACATGGGTTTCGCACTTCGTGCGAAACGAGGGGAAGGAAGCTTCCCCTCCCGGACGAGCAAAGCTCGTCGGGCCCCCTCCCCTTTCGGCGCGCTCGCTGCGCGATCGCCACGTCGATTTCGCACGCACCCAGGTGGTGAGGCCCCGGCCTCGGGGTATGCGAAATCGACGCTTTGGGACCCGAGCAGGAATTAGGACCCGCGAGAAGATAGATGTGTGAATTTGGGCCGTCGAGGCGCCCGGCTGGCGAGGCGCGAGGAGGAGGAGTACTCGACGTATTACGACGACGAGCAACGAAGCCAGCCGGGATGGATCGGCGGCCAGATCGGTACGGTAATTCCTGCTCGGGTCCTTACCCCCGGCGGGGCCCCCCGTCTCGCATCTCGCGCAGGCCGGCACGAGCGCCGAACCGGTTGAAAGCCGAGCAGTTCTCAGGATGTGAACCACAGAGACCGAGTCTTCCCATTCTCTGCGCCCTCCGGTCTCTGGGTGCCCTCTGTGGTCAACATCCTGAAAAGACTTGGTTTCCAACCCCTTCGGTGATTTAGGCTTCGCCGGTGTGCGCGGCATAGGCGCCGCTCGCGAGCGCGGACAGCCCGAGCGACGAGAGGACCATGCGATCCTCGAGGCTCACGTCGATGAACTTGATGCCCATGCCGCCGATGCTGGGGGTTTCGTTCACCCAGCGCACCTCGCCGCGCAGCTCCAGGGGGTGCTCACGCCAGGGCACATGGATGGAAACCCGTACGTTTTCCCCGGCGCTGTCGAGGTAGTCGGAACAGAAGAAGAGTCCGTCCGCGCTGACGTCGGTCACAACGCCGTCGACCACCAAGCGTTCGCTGACGTACTTGGCGGCAATCTGCACCTTGGCGCGCGCAGCGCGCCGCGATTCCTTGCGGGTCTCAAGATACTGGGACATATGCGGAGGTCCCCCCAACGACGAGCGAACGTTTATCCGTATCGAGCTTCATGTCAACCGTTGAGACAATATACATGGGTTTTCGCACTTCGTGCGAAACGGGGGGAAGGAAGCTTCCCCTCCGCGACGAGCAAAGCTCGTCGGGCCCCCTCCCCTTTCGGCGCGCTCGCTGCGCGATCGCCACGTCGATTTCGCACGCATCCGGGTGGTGAAGTCCCGTCATCGGGGTATGCGAAATCGACGCTATAAGGTAACCCTCCCGGCGGGTTTTGCCAGTTTCCAAAGACGCAAATGGTCACGGAAACCGCTCGGCCGGCGGAGGTTTTTCCTTACGAACGCACCGCCCCGTGCTACAACATCCCGCCCGGTCAGCCGGCCGGCGCCACCACACCCTAGCTTTTCGCGCCCTTCCGGGCCCATAGCTCAATTGGCAGAGCTGCGGACTTTTAATCCGTAGGTCGCAGGTTCAATTCCTGCTGGGCCCACCGCCCCTCGCCTCGACAAAGAGAATCCGACCCCATCGTCTAGTCCGGCCCAGGACAATGGCCCTTCAAGCCATGAACACGGGTTCGAATCCCGTTGGGGTCGCAGGCCGCGGCCGAACCAGGTTGGGTCACGCCTCCCTGACGGCGCAGGGGTTCTCCCTGTCGAAGGCCCAGCGTGCAGGATTCCCGACGATATATTGGCGGATGCTCTCCAGCGATTGTTCGTTGCGAATGATGTGCTCGTAGTAGTTGCGTTGCCAAAGCGTCTGCCCGGTCCGGCCCAGAACACGGTTGGCCTGAATCGCCGAAGAGGCATTCGCGTCCGAGCGTGCCAATCGTCACGAAACCAAGATGGCGACGACTGCGCCAAGGGCTTTGGGACCTACTCGCTTTCCGCACCGGGTGCTATCCATGAGCGACATGGGATGGAACCTTGCCACCGGACAGGACGCATGTACGCCACCCGGTGGCGCGACAACTGCGCCTTCCCGGTCGGGTTCGGGCATCGGCCGCGGCCGCGTCATGGCCGCGATGCTCGGCCTCGTCCTGGCCGCGATTGCGCCCTCCTGCCGTCGCAGCCACGCGCCGCAAAGGCGCTTGCCAAGCCGTGTTGATCTGCAATCCCTGCGCCAGGTGTACGGCGAGGCCCGCTATTCCCAAGACGACGAGGAAACCCTCATCCGCGCCTTTTTTCACGATCGCCGCGGCGGTTTCTTCCTCGACGTGGGCGCCGGCGACCCCGTCGAGCACAGCACGACCTACTACCTGGAAAAGCACCTGGGTTGGTCCGGTATCGCGGTGGACGCCCTGGCCGAGTATGCGAAGGCGTACGCGTACAAGCGCCCCGCGACCCGCTTCGCCAACTACTTCGTCGGCGACACGAGCGACACGACACGCGACTTCTTCGTCAGCGAGGACCGCGATTTCTCCTCCGCCACGGGCTCCGACCCGCGCGGCGGCACCTACCGCAAGCGCCGGGTGCCGACCCTCACGCTTGGCGACTTGCTGGCGCGAGAAAAGGCAACCCGCATCGACTTTCTTTCCATGGACATCGAGGGCGCCGAACCCCTGGCCCTGACCGGTCTGGATCTCCGCCGCTATCCCCCCGAGCTGACCTGCATCGAGGTGTCGTCGCCCGAGAACGCGCGCTTCATCGCCGAGTACTTCGCCCTGCGCGGCTGCCGCGAGGTGAGCGCCTACCGAGCCGTCGACGGGATCAATCGCTACTACACCTGCCGCTAGAACGCCGAACGGGTTGAAAGCCTGGCAATTCTCAGAATGTGAACCACAGAGAGCGCAGAGCCTACTGAGAACACAGAGAGCGCAGGAGTCTCCGGATCGATGTCTGGAGCACCGAACGGTTTGACTCCCGTCGTGAAATCAATCATTTGCGTCGCGTCCCTGCGTTGCTCCTCGTCGGAATACGTCGAGTATTCCTCCTCGTCGCGCCTTGGGCCGCTCGCAACTGCTTGATTTCACTCGGTCCGTCAACCCGTTCGGTGCTCTAG
>Ga0172365_10001816_pt1 | contig 15442 bp, 12 predicted proteins | sample LakKivSesite48cm_FD_114535 | JGI IMG/M metagenome (GOLD analysis project Ga0172365, IMG submission 114535) | Sediment microbial communities from Lake Kivu, Rwanda - Sediment site 48cm | ecosystem: Environmental > Aquatic > Freshwater > Lake > Sediment | place: Rwanda: Western Province, Lake...
AACGGACTCACTTTTTGGGAGAATCTTTCTCACCGGTTCTCTTCACCAGTTTCTCGATGGCGGAAACGATCATCAATTCCGTCTGACCGCGGGGAGTTTTTGCCTGGTTCAGCTTCTGGAATTGCAATTCCACCCACTCTTTCGGAGCCTGCTCTCCGCGACAAAGAAAGTTCATGGCGTCGAGGCCTGTTTGCGCGACAAACGAAAGATCCTCAGAAAGCGTTTCGATCTCTTTTAAAATGGGGCATTCTGCAATCGTCTCTCTCAGACGGGCATGATTCTCCTTCCAAAGCATCAGCCAGCGGCAAATCTCTTCATAGTGGGCGCACTCCCTTGTCGTCTGCAGGAGATAATCGTCCACCAGATGCCGAAAATTTCTGGCTATTTTTGCATCCGGTCTCGCTGCATCCACAACACGGGTCAAGGGAAAATAAGAGGCATACTTCTGCTGCGCAGCCCGCTTGTACCCTTTCACAGGTTCGATGACATCCACCAGATTTTTCAAAGCAGAAATATCTTTCCCGTGGGTCAGAAGGCGGAGCAGCCTCCCATAATTTGTCTCGTGTGTCAATCCCAACTCCTCGAGTTGGACGCTGATCCTCTCCAATCGGCGGTACATATCCTCCACGTCCTTCACAGAACCGGAAGACCAGAGCCGTTCGGCAATGGCGGCTGTGCGCGGCCAGATGCGGGAATCTACCGTTTCCTCGCTGACGTACTCAGACCACATCGCGGCTTCGCCGCCCAAGATATATTTTTTCTCTTCTTCGGACAGAGGCGAATCCTCGGGAACGGGATCATTGAGGTAGTGTCGGTCCGTTGGTTCGATCAAATCAAGATAGTACCCGTTGGAAAGAAGCGTCCTGTATCCCTTTGGGGCCGATTCCACCATGGCCTCCCTTCCACGCCAGGATTGGATGACGATGGTCTTTGGCAGTTCCGGCTGGATGATCTCGTCCCATCCTACCATTTTCTTGCCGTACTTGGTCAGGATGTTTAGTATCCGTATGTTAAAATACCGCTGGAGAGCCGCGTTGTCTGAGATAGCGTTTTGTCTCATAAATCTTTGGATATCTCGATTTCCATCCCATTGGCTGCCATCCACTTCATCGCCTCCGATGTGTATGTACTCGTCGGGAAACAGTTGCGCCATTTCCTGAAAAAATCCATCAAGAAATTGGTACACCTCCTCGCGGGTCGGGTCCATGGCCGGACGCATCCGATCCCAGATTTTCGCTGTCTGAAAGGGTCCGGGCGTGCTGGCAAGCTCCGGATGCCCCACAAACCAGCTGGTGGCATGGCCCGGTATATCAAATTCAGGAACCACACGAATTCCGCGATCGGCTGCATAGGAAAGAATATCCTTGACCTCTTCCTGTGTGTAGTACAGACCGTCGGAACCCAACTCGTGCAGTTTGGAATAGGTTTTACATTCGATACGAAAACCCTGATCTTCCGTCAGATGCCAGTGAAACACATTCAGCTTCACGGCAGCCATGCCGTCCAGGTTGCGTTTGATCACATCCACAGGCATGAAATGACGGCACACGTCCATCATGAGCCCTCGCCATGGGAATCTCGGCCTGTCCTCTACAATCATCGCCGGAAAAAAGTATCCCTCGCCATTGGCATCCAGCAACTGAAGGACCGTCTCCAGACCTCGCAGTGCGCCGATATCCGTTTCTGCTGTCAATGTGATTTGGGATGAAGAAACGGTCAGAGAATACGACTCGTCCTCCCCAAGCACAAGCCTTCCGGACCGATTGCAGTGGAGGATCAAACCAGCAGGAAGGGTCTCTGTTTCGGGAGTGACAAAATCCTGCGAAAAAAAGAGCCCCGTTCGTCCGGACAACTTTCGAAGCATTCGTGTGGCACCTTTATAAAGCCGTTCGGTGGCATTGCCTCGAACAGAAACCGTGAACGTGGCATCCACCCGAAATTGGCCGTCCATGAAATAGGCGTTTGCCGGAACGGGCATCAGGTTGCATCGGTGGACGGGCTCTTCAGACCAGGCCATGGAAGAAAAAACGAATGTCACTGCGATGAGGCATACTTTCCCTATTTTCATACCCCCTCCTCTTCTAATGTAAAAAAATGGATCGTGCAAAAAATCCAGATTTTCACTTGCCGAGATAAGGCACCCCTTCTTTGATCCATTTTGCGGGCGGCGTGCCTTTGCAATAGTGATCCAGGTATTCTTTCATTTTAATCGCATAATCCACCTTATTGGGATATTTTTGAGGTTGATGCGGCTCCCCTCGATACTCGAGAAAAATACACTCCTTTCCCAACCGCCGCATTGCCAAATAAAGCTCAATGCCCTGATACCAAGGAACGGCTCCGTCTTCATCCCCAAACATCACCAGAAGGGGCGTATGAACCCGATCGGCAAAAAACACGGGAGAATTTTCAATGTACCGTTCGGGCGTTTCCCAGAGGCTGCCGCCAATCCGGCTCTGACTCTGTTCGTACTGAAACTGCCGCGCAAGGCCCGATTCCCAGCGGATCCCGCTGTAGGCACTGGTCATGTTGGACACCGGTGCGCCTGCGATGGCACAGCAAAAAATATCGGTTTGGGTGATGACAAACGCGGTTTGATACCCGCTCCACGAATGGCCGTGAAGTGCAATGGCCTTGGGATCGGCAATGCCCATGTCAATCAGTTTTTGGACTCCCGGAACCAAACATTTGATTGCAGAAAAACCCGGGCGACCGATTTCGAATCGAATGTCCGGTAGAAAAAGCGCATAGCCGTTGCTGGCATAAAAAGGAAAATTCGGACGGTGATTGACGGCCATCGAATTAAATTCGTAAAGACGCTGTGAAAAAAGTTGGTAGAAATAGACCAGAACAGGATAGCGTTTTCCCGGTTCGTAATTGCCGGGTTTGATTAAAATCCCCTGCAGAGGAAGGCCGTCCATGCTGTTCCACTCCACCCGTTCCGCCGTGCCCAAGGCAAACGCAGCCATCTGGGGATTTTCATTTGAAATCCTACGTCGAGAACGAAAATCCGTATCTCCCACCCAGATATCCGGAAATTCGGTATAACTCTCCCGCGTATAGATCAAGGCATTCGCTCCCTTGGCCTTTGCCAGAAATTGAAAACGCTTCTTCTCTTCAAGCAGTTTTCGGATGTCCGAAGTTCCCACCGTCCCGACGTAAAAACCGTAATGCTTCTGAAGATCATGATAGCTTGAAAGGAGAAGTTTTTCGTCCTTTTGGAAAAAACGTTGCTTGGGATCAAGGCGTTCGATACGAAAAATCGTGCGGTCTTTTCTTCCCCTCCCGCCCGTTATGTTCAAAGGATCACCGGAAACGGTGGAAAATTGCCAGATGTCGTACTTGTCGTAGATCAGCACCGCTTCGTCTCCTCCCACCCATCCGGCCATGCCGTAACCCGGTGCAGGCGAAGGATAATCGTGATCTTCATCGTAAAATGGAACAGTCAATTTTTCCGTCAGATTGTATGTCGTTTCCTTTTCGCAATCGTACAGATGCCAGTCTTTATCCTGATAATAGACCGCAAATTTTCCTTCTGGGGAAAGGCTGACCGAACCTTCAAGACGAGACACAACATTTTTTCGAGATCCATCCTGAAGATCCACAAGAGAACAGTCCCTGAAAAATCCCTCCCAGGTAATCAGCTTGCGGTAAGGAACATCGGACCACCCGAGAGCAACGTGCGGATTCTGAGAAACCTCGATCTCAGGCAACGTTTCATCCGCCAGCGGAACAACCTTGCCGGAATCCAGATGGTACACGGCGCAATAGGTGCGATCCTTTTCTTTGTCCCACCTCTTCTTTTGATGGGGAATAATGAAGGGATCGTTCCAATGCCACACGTCCAGTTCTCTATCCTCCAGTATGGACGGGATGTCAAAAAGATCAACCGCTTCTTTCTCTTCGTCAGATTTCGTCTCTTTGGGGAGTTGCGAGTCCGGCTTCATGCCAAAGAAAAGGCGCTTCCCATCCAGCGTCCATACCAGCTCGTTCTTTAAAGGAATCCTCCATCCCTCAGGCACCCCATCGGCTGTGACGACTCCCGAAAATTGACCTTGGGAAGGATCCCAAATAAAAAGAGAAGCCGAATCCTTCTTGCTTTTTTCCGTCGTGGATGCAGAAACATACGCAAGCAGATCCTGTTTGTTATTCCAGGTAAGTTCGGCATACTTCATGTGACGGCCAAAATCCACAATGGATGAAGGAAGATCCGGCTGCGTGAGATCCAAAAGATACAGTCCATTCTCTTCCCCCAAAGAATCCGACATCGCATAGGCAAAATAGTGGGCCGTGCTGTCAAAGGCGAACACCTCCACCCAAGGAATCCTTTTTTCTTCTTTGGAGTCCAGACAATAAAGGACGCAGGGTGTGCCGGGTTTTTCCGCTTTTTCTCCATTTTTACTTTTTTCACTGTCCTTGGTTTTTGTGTTTTCTGGAGCCGTGTGAAATGCCAGCCATTTTGAATCTTCCGAAAATTCAAACCGTGCTACTTTCTCAAACTGAATCATCTCACCGCTCTCTGTATTCAGAAGTGCCATGGCCTCTTTCGGCTTTTCCTTTTCTTTTTTCTTTCTGGATTTTTCAAGTTCTACGGAAGAAGGGAGAACCACCGTCGCAATCCAACGGCCGTTGCGGGAGATCACAGGTTTCTCTCCCCTTTCCATGGTGAATTTCTTTCTCCCATCCGCGGAAAGCACTTTCACTTGTCCGTCTCCCCGATCCGGGTAAGACGAATAGACGATCCACCTGCCATCCTGGGATATGGCGGGATCACGAATCTCCCTGAATTTCATGACATCCTGAAACGTCAATGCTTTTTTCTGTTTCGCCAATGCAGGGATGAAACCGGAAAACGACAAGACGACAAAAACCGCAATGGTCATTTTTTGATTTTTTCTGTCGAACATGGAAGCATCCTCCTCTGAAATACCCCTTCAGAAAAAACTTACAGCTTATCGCTTTGTCTGCGATTGAAGACGAGGTACGGGAAAAAACTTTTTAGAACCTGGGGCAGAGCGCGCAGTTTTTTTACTCTGTTCTTTGAGTAAAGAAAATCCAGCCCTGGCGGCATAATACCCCATCAAATCAATGCTCGCTTCCAGTTCCAAGGCCAGCGCCTCTGCATACGGCCTTCCCATTTCCAGCGTGATCAGTCGGGCAAAGTCGTCACTTTTGTCCAGCAACTGCTTTTGCGCATTTCCAATGATGTCAGACCGTCTTTTCAAACCCAGATCCCGCCAGACCGGAAACTTTTCGCGTGCATGCTGAACCATTTCTTCAACATCGCAGGGAGGAGTCGTTTCCACTTCACCCACAACTTCCAGAGTCGCTGGGTTGGTGGAAATGATGATCGAATCGTGGATCGTCGCCATTGCCTTGTCTGAGGATTTCACGGAATGGTTCCTTACACTTTTCATGGCAAACAAACGGTTTGAAGAGTGACATTGAAACAAACGATAGAGATGAAATGCTTTCAATAATACGCATTCTAATTCACAGAATCAACTCCAAAAATCACGAACAGGCACATTCGCTGGGATCAGTCAAAATCTCGGAATAAGAATACGTGGTGATTTTTCTATTGCCGTACACATCTTTCCTTTTTTCATATTTTTCTCTTGATAAAATCAATAGAGATAATTACAATATGGACAGAGAAAAAAATATAACTTTTTAAGAAGTCCCCTTGCATCTTCGGCACACCCAATACGATAAAAACGGCACTAGAAGGTAACCTTCACAATGAAGGGTACCTTCTAGAATACAGTTAAACTTTCAAGGGAGGAAAATGTATTGAAACTTTTCTCTTTTTCGAACAAAAACAACGAAGTGGGAATTGGTGTCACGTTCCAGAAGGAAACCTTGGATTTAAGCCAAGCTTTGGATGTATACCAAAGGGCTTTGGGAAACCCTCAACCCACGCGTATTGCTTTTCTCCAGGTCCTGGTTGAGATGGGATACTGTTCCGGAGAAACAATTCGATCCGTTTTGTCGGAATCGTGGGTTCTATCGAAGAAAAAGGAACTCCTGCTGAATTCAGATTATCATTATGGACTTCCCATTGCCCGACCTTCCAAGATCATTGGACTGGGCCGAAATTACATTGCCCATGCCAAAGAACTCCACCATGAAATTCCAAAGGAACCTCTCTTTTTCAGCAAAGCCCCATCGGCGCTTATACCCCATGGAGCGGACATCGTGATTCCCAAATGGCTGAACGGTCGAATTGACCACGAGGCAGAATTGGCTCTTGTCATCGGGAAAGAAGGAAAAAACATTCCGGAAGAAGATGCCCTGTCCTATATTGCGGGATATACCATCCTAAATGATATCACCGCACGGACAATGCAGAAAGAAGATATTGACAACCACAAACCCTGGTTCCGCTCCAAAAGTTTGGACACCTTCTGTCCTATGGGCCCTTTCTTGGTTCCTGCAGACGAAGTGAAGGATCCAAACAATTTGGAAATTCGCCTGACAGTAAACGGAACAATCCGGCAACAATCCAACACGTCCGCCATGATTTTCTCGGTACCCGCTATCGTTTCCCATCTCTCCACGTATATGACCTTGAAGCCGGGCGATGTTATTGCCACCGGAACACCGGAAGGCGTCTCTCCGGTACGAAACGGTGACATCATTGAAATCACCATTACGGGACTCGGGAAACTCCGGAACCGGGTAGTTAAGGAAACATAGATAGCCCGTATTTTGATCCAGATTTTGCACGTGAGACGAGGGAGACCCATCTCAAACATAATGACGGAAAAAGGAGGATCGCTTGAAAATTCTTGTGACAGGCGGAGCAGGGTTCATTGGATCCCACGTGGTGGACGGTTTCCTCGGCCAGGGACACGATGTGGCAATTATTGACAACCTCAGTATGGGACGGATGGAAAATGTGAATCCGGATGCCAGATTCTACCTCATGGACATCCGGGCCAAAGAATGCGAAAAAGTGTTCGAAAAGGAAAAATTCGATATTTTGTGCCATCACGCGGCCCAAATGGATGTCCGCATGTCCGTGACGGATCCTCTGTTTGATGCGGATGTCAACGTTCTTGGCACGCTGAATCTTCTTCAGCTCTGCGTTCGCTTTGGCGTGAAAAAAGTGCTTTTCGCTTCATCGGGCGGAGCCGTTTACGGCGAACAAAAGGTCTTCCCCTGCGACGAGACCCATCCCACATGGCCTGTCTCTCCCTACGGCATCACAAAACTAATCGCAGAAAAATATCTTTTCTATTACAACTGCGAATTCGGTCTGAAATATGTTGCTCTGCGTTATGCAAACGTATATGGCCCCCGGCAGAATCCGTACGGTGAAGCGGGTGTTGTGGCCATCTTCTGTCATCACTTTCTCGGGGACGGAAAACCTGTTATCAACGGTGATGGAAAACAGACGCGGGACTGTGTCTTTGTGGGGGACGTGGTACACGCCAATCTCAAAAGCCTGGCATTGGATAAAAATGAAATAGTGAATGTGGGAACAGGAATTGAGACGGACGTAAACACGCTGTTCCGGCTCCTGAACGGAATGACCGGTGGAAAGGCAAAAGAAAAACACGGACCGCCAAAACCGGGAGAACAAAAGCGGAGTGTCATCAGTTATAAAAAAGCAGAGAAACTTTTGGGCTGGAAGCCTGAGGTGAAACTCGAGGAAGGTCTAAAAATGACTGTGGATTTTTTTCGGGAACGCGCGTAAATGAAGGTGACCGTATTGGGTTCTTCCTCCGGTGTGGCTGTACCGCACAGACACGGTTCAGCCTATTGGGTGGAATCCCAGGACAATCTCTACCTTTTGGATTGTGGAGAAGGTGCAGCAGGACAGTTGGTCCGGTACGAAAAAGACTACAACCGTATTCTCGGCATCGTCATCAGCCATACCCATCCTGATCATGTTTCCGGACTTTTCACTCTTCTCCAGTTGATGCATCTTACAGGCAGAAAAAGTCCCCTCGCGATCTACCTTCCCCGTGGTCTCGTGCCGGGATTCGCGTCGGTTTTTCCCTGTGTGCAAATCTATCGTGAAAAGTGGCCTTTCCCATTCGAATTGAAGCCCATTGTCCGAGGAACTTTCTTGGACAAAAATGGATTTCAACTGGAAGCCATTCCCAATCATCATCTGGACGGCAATCCCAAATGGGATGAAAAGCACAGCCTTGAAGCCGAAAGCTTCAGTTTTTATTTTCTGGAAAAGGGAAATGGGGCCGTCATGTATACATCCGATGTGGACTCCCTTGCGCATCTGGATCCAGCGCATGTGAAAGCCGATGTGCTGCTTTCCGAATACACCCACATCGGCCTGGAGGAAATCCTCGCCTTTGCGAACTCCGCAAAGATTCCGCAGGTCATTCTAACCCACATTCCTCCGGAGCGTGAATCCGCTCTGTCTCAAATCCCGCATCAGCACGGCTCCATTACAGTAGACATAGCCCATGACGGATATCTCATAGAGGTATAAATGGCACAGAAACCAAATACGAATCACGATTTTTCTCTTCAAAAAACGCTTGGGTTGATAGGGTCGTCGGAACCGTTTGTGCAGGTTTTGGAGAGCATCAAACAGGTGGCACCCACCCACATCACGGTTCTCATCACCGGTGAAAGCGGCACGGGCAAAGAAATGATCGCACGCGCCATCCATGAGCTTAGCCCAAGAAAAGAGAAACCCATGCTTACCGTCAATTGCGGCGCCATACCTGAGGGAATTCTGGAAAGTGAGCTTTTCGGTCACGAAAAGGGCTCCTTTACCGGCGCTTCGGAAACCCGAAAAGGATACTTCGAGTTGGCAGATCACGGAACGCTCTTTTTGGACGAAATTGGAGAAATGCCCCTGGGAACCCAGGTAAAGCTGCTCCGGGTTCTGGAAGAAAAAGAATTCATGCGGGTAGGAGGTTCAAAAATCACCCAGGCGGATGTCCGGGTGCTGGCAGCCACCAACAGGGATCTGGAAATTGCTGTAAAAAGAGGAGAATTCCGCAAGGATCTTTTTTACCGGCTCAATGCTGTAAAAATCAATGTGCCCCCGCTGCGAAAGAGGAAGAGCGATATTCGCCCTCTTTCCATTCTTTTTGCCGAACAAGTATGCCGCGAAAACAACATTCGGTTCCAGGGATTTACGGAAGATGCCTTCGAATTCATGGAGACCTATTCCTGGCCGGGCAACATTCGGGAACTGCGAAATATGATCGAAAGGATTATCATCCTGGAAAAAGGCCAGATGATAGATAAAAGTTTGCTCGAAACCCATCTTACAAAAGATATGGAACTGGACCGGAATCTCCCTGTGGTGCTTCCCAAAAGCTCCGAACAAACCGAACGGGAACTGATGTACAGAGCGCTAATTGACATCCGATTGGCCATTGAGGAACTCCGATCCTTGATCGTGGGGCAGTCTCCTCAGAAGATAGAAAAAATCGGTTTTCAAGAACCGCTTCGGACCGACGTCCCGACCCATGCAGAAGAGGAAATGACATTAAAGGAAATGGAAAAAATCCAAATAGAAAAGGCACTCGAACGGTACCGGAGAAACCGGCGGAAGGCGGCACGCGCCCTCGGCATTGGAGAACGAACCTTGTATCGAAAATTAAAGGAGTACGGCCTTGAATGAGAGAAGACAACGTTGGATAGTGGCGATTGTACTTTTCAGCGGAATAATCGTGTATTTTGAGGGATGCGGTATCTATTCTTTTTCCGGATCAGCGATTCCTCCTCACATTAAAACAGTGGCTGTCCCCTTGTTTGAAGACAGAACCACGGAATTCGGGATTGACCAAAAGCTGACGGACGCACTGATTGAGGCGGTCACAAAGGACAACACTCTGAAAATATCCGACACCCGAGAAAGTGATTCCGTTCTCAAAGGAACCATTCTACGCATCCAGGATCAAGCCGGTCAGTACGATGCCAACGAAGAGGCCTCCGATTTCAGGGTGAATATCACGGTGACGGTCTCGTTCGAAGACGTAAAAAAACGAAAGATATTGTGGGAAGACACCTGGACGCATTGGGGCCGATATGAGACGGATCGAAATGTGGGAATCAATGAAGCTGTGGGAAAAATCATTAACGACATCCTCAACAGAACGGTTTCTGCATGGTAAGGAGGGTATGAAAAAACGCTTGCGATTCAAACCCTATTTTTTTACATTTGTTTGTATTTAAATATGCCGTTCATTTTAAAAAAACCCGTAGGTATAACGCCATGACTATTACAAACATTGTACAAGGATTGGAGAAACGTCTAAAAGACAATCCCAAATCGCTTCTTTTCGCTCGCCTTGCAGATCTTTACCTTCAGGAGGAACGTACCGACGAGGCCATTGCCCTCTGTCTAAAAGGCTTGGAGCATCACTCGTCGTATGTCACGGGTCACTTCGTTCTTGGAAAAGCCTACATGGCAAAGGGCGACAGCGAAAGGGCGGAAGAACAGTTCAAAAAGGTTCTTTCCCACGATCAGCAGTATCTGGCAGCGCATAAACTCCTCGGAGATCTCATGGCCAAGATGGGATGGGAAAACAAAGCGGTTATGCATTACAGGAATTTGCTCAGCATGGATCCCATGGACGAAGAAACCCGCCAAATGCTCAAACAATTCTCTTTCGAAGAGGAATTTCCGAGCAAAACAACTACCGACAAATTGCCAGAGAAAAAAGAACCTCTGCCATTCACTACACATATTGCCGAATCTGCAGAAAAGAAAAATTGGAGAGAAGAACTGGAAGAAGTTTTTAATGATGAAAAACGAGCAGGATTGTCCCAAGAGATTTCCCACGGTTCAGCTCTCGCGAAAGAAGACGATTTTTCTGAATTGGAAATTGCCATGCCAGACAAAGACCAAAAATCAGAATCAGAGATCAACTCTGTATCTGCCCCTGTCGCACCGGATTTACATGAAGAACCTTTTTCACTCGATTTTCTAGAAGAAAGAGGGAAAGCGCAAAAAATCATTACAGAGTCAGAGGTTAAAGAAGAGGAGGAATTTTTCTTCGATCTCGGAGATGAACGCATTGGCAAAGAAAAACCACCAACGGCACCCTCTGTAAAAGAAGAAGCGAAAGAAGAAACACCCCTTCTTTTCAAAGAGGAAGTTCCAGCAGAAAAGTACGAAACGGATATCTTCCCTGATTCGGCGGAAAAAAAGGTGGAAGAGACCTTGGAATCGAAAGTCCACGAGGAAAAGGTTCCGGATCAATCCTCTTGGGTGCCAGAGAAAGCGCCGTCGAAAACAGAACATGCAGAGCCAAAAAGCAAAAAAGGCTCCGAAGAACAGAAAATCGTGAGCCCCACCTTGGGAGAAATTTACGCAGCTCAAGGTCAGTATGCAAAGGCTATCCGGGTCTATGAAACATTGCTGGAGAAAAATCCCGAGGAAAAACGGTACCGCCAGAAAATAGAAGAATTGCAAAAAAAACTTAAAGAGAATCCATCAAAATAGCGAACCGTATCGGATTCTGAAAAACACGCCTTACATACGCGATTGGATGCATCCTTCTTTTTGCAACAGACTCCAGCAATATCCGTAGTGCTGAACAATCCTTTGTATCCACGGCAAAAAACCCTATGACGATGAAACCGGGTACATTCTTAGTCGCATGAAAAAAGTCACCCTTTCCGCTCTCATAGTCACGTACAACAACGAAAACCACATTTCCCCCTGCCTCTTTTCTCTGCCGTGGAATACCATTCCTATGGAAGCGGTTCTCGTGGACAACCGATCCAGAGACCGCACGCGAGAAAAGATCGAATCGTTTTGCCGGCAGTATCCCGAATCATTGGTAAAAAAAATCCACAACCCGGTCAACCAGGGATTTGCCCATGCGGTCAACCAGGCTGTGGCACAATGCGAGGGAGATTTCATCCTTCTTCTTGGTCCGGATACCAAAGTCTCCGCCGGTGCACTGAAAACACTAATTCTTTTTCTGGAAACCCATCCCTCTGCAGGATTGGTCGCTCCTCAGATTCTCAATGGGAAAGGAGACATTCAACCTTCGTGCCGACGCTTTCCAACGTACAGGGATGTGCTTCTGGAACTCAGCGGACTGCCACGGCTTTTTCCACGCCGATTTTTTCCTCGATGGAAAATGCACGATTTTGACCACCGTCACGAAAGCGAGGTCCAACAACCCGAAGCCACCTGCTTGATGACCTCCCGGAAGGCCCTACAGGATGTGGGAGGATTGGACGAACAATTTCCCATGTTCTTCAACGATGTAGACTGGTGCAGGCGGTTTCGGGCAAAAGGGTGGAAAATTTTTTTTACACCCAGGGCCAAAATTCACCATCAAAAAGGAGCCAGTGTCTTTCCACATTACCTTCCCATGATCTGGAAATCGCATCAGGGATTCTATCGCTATTTTCAGAAATACGCTGTGTCTCCCTGGCAAAAGGCGGCAAATCACGTACTGGGGTTTGTTCTCATTTTCACAGCACTTATTCGAAGCCTTTTGATTGTACTCAAGCATGAGGAATGACTCGTGAAAAACCAGATCCTATCCGACATGTTCGATCGGATGGCCGATGTTTTGGAGCTTGGGGGCGAAGATCCTTTTAAGGTGAATGCCTACAGAAAGGCAAGTCGGGTGATCAAGGAGCTCAAAGAAGACATTGAAAACGTATGGAAAACCGATCGGCTGAACACTCTCCCCGGCGTGGGCACCGGTCTGGCGAAAAAAATAGATGAGTTTTTAAAAACAGGCCGGATGACAAAATACGAAGAAATTATCGGATCGTTTCCTTCGGATCTTGTGGACCTTCTGGGAATACAGAACCTGGGTCCGAAAACACTGGCTCGCGCGCATAAAGAACTGGCAGTCAATACCCTCGAAGATTTAAAACAGGTGATTCAAAACGGACGTCTCGCCCAACTTCCGGGCATGGGACAAAAAAAGGTGGAAAATATTCTGAAAGGAATCGCGCTCCGAGAAGAAAGCACAGGGCGAATTCCTCTGGGCAAAGTTTTGCCCGTTGTGGACGAGATCATCCATGCGTTGCGGAAACATCTTTCCACGGGTAGGATTTACCCTGCCGGTTCGGTCCGTCGAATGCAGGAAACGGTTGGTGATATTGACATTTTGGTTGAAACCGATCCCAGCCGGGACATCTTGGAAGCATTTACGTCCCTTCCTCTTGCCCGCAGGATTCTGGGTCGTGGAAAAACAAAAGCCAGTATTCTCATCGAGGGAAACATTCAGGTAGACCTCAGAGCGGTTTCAAGTGATTCGTACGGAGCGGCGTTGCAGTACTTTACAGGGTCTCAGGCCCACAATGTTCGGTTGCGGAGCATGGCCAAAGAGCAAGGGTACAAGCTCAACGAATACGGCATTTTCAAAGGGGAAAAAAAGATCGGAGGAGAAACCGAGGAAGAGATCTATGAAATGTTCGATCTGACGTGGATTCCGCCTGAGCTTCGGGAGGATCGGGGAGAGATAGAAGCAGCCGTGGAGGGACGCCTTCCCGAGCTTGTGGATCTCTACGATATCAACGGCGATTTTCACGTCCACACAAATTGGAGCGATGGTACGGCTTCCATCAAAGAAATGGCCCAGAAAGCGGCTTCCATGGGATACACTTTTATTGGAATCTGCGACCATTCCTCATCCGCCACCTATGCCGGAGGTCTGACGCCAGAAAGGCTTCTGGAACAGATTAAAAAAATAAGGGAAGCCAATCGAGAAATCCATGGGATTCGCATCCTATCGGGTGCAGAAGTGGACATTCGCACAGACGGTACGTTGGATTTCGCCGACGAGATTCTCGCCGAGCTGGACATCGTCATTGCATCAGTCCACTCAGGATTCAAACATCACGTCACCGAACGGTTCATCACCGCTTCGAGGAATCCGTACGTCTCCATCCTCGCCCATCCGACTGGACGGATCATCGGCCAACGTGAAGGGTACGAAGTGGATCTGGACAGAGTTATGAACGTGTGTGTCGAAACAGGTACAGCGCTTGAATTGAACGCCTATTACGAGCGCCTTGATCTGAACGATACAAACACACGAAAAGCAAAAGAGGCAGGTATAAAAATTGCCATCGGAACCGATGCCCACAACACGGATCACCTGGATGCCATGCGTCTTGGATTGGGTGTGGCACGCAGGGGATGGCTGGAAAAAAGAGACGTGCTGAACTCCCTTTCGGTCGCCGAAATCCTCAAATTTTCAAAAAGGAAACGACTCGCACAATTCTGACGTCCGGCACGAGGAAAATCTTTCGATGTCCAAAATCATTATCGGCATTCATGGCCTTCGGAACAAGCCCCCAAAAAGAATCCTGAAACGATGGTGGAAAAAATCCATTCGTGAAGGTCTGCAAACGATCGGCAGGTCGAGATGGTTTTTTCGATTCAAACTGGTCTATTGGGCGGATGTGTTTCATCCCGAACCGTTAAACCCAAAGGAAAAAAATCCAGAACACCCCCTCTATATAAAAGCGCCCTACTGTCCAGGAGAAAACAGAACACAAAAAAAGCCCAATGCGTTGCGAAAAAAAATCCGAGACATCCTTGAAAAACAAATCGCCAGAATTTTTTTAAACAAGGATATGACCATTTATTTTTCAGGCATCACGGATCGGGTGATACGCCACTATTTTGAAGAACTGGATGGGTACTACTCAAAGATCGTCTATGATAAAAAGGGAAAGTCCTGTCCTGCAAAGGAAGTGATTCGCTGGAAACTGGCACGAATCCTTCAAAAAAACAGAAAGAAAAAAATAGTGCTCATTGCCCACTCCATGGGTTCCATCATCGCATACGATGTGCTGACCCAAGTCGCATCGGATATAAAAATTGATACCTTTGTCACCGTCGGTTCCCCTCTGGGAATACCGGTTATTCTCGGTAAAATTGCCTCTGAAAACAAAACCCCTCGTAAAAATGGAAAACTCACAACTCCGGAAAATGTCGCCAACCATTGGTTTAATTTTTCTGATCTTGAAGACAAGGTCGCCATGCACTACAAGTTACGAGACCATTACGAAGAAAATTCCCATCATGTCCGCGTCCTGGATAAAATTGTGTACAACAATTACGAAATCAAAGGAGAAAAAAATCCGCACAAATCCTACGGCTACTTGCGTACACCAGAGTTGGCCGAAGTCATAGATGGCTTTTTGAGAGGAAACAAAAACAAAGGATAGTTCTTATTGCTATAAACTGAACTTGGTACCGGTTCCCAAAAGGTATAGGAGATTGTCGGTCCTAAACCATGAACATATTCGTCATATCCCCATTTGCTTACATTGATGATGATAAAACTCGTTGATCCATTATGAACCCAATTGCCCTATACCAGAGAGATAGCTTGCCCAATAGAGCAGTCCAACAAAAACGGATAACATAATGATGGTTATCCACATCTTAGGATTTCCGCTTTTCTTTTCAACCTGTTTTTGAATTTTAGAAATAGAGTCTATTTTAACCGATTCTTGTTTTACA
>Ga0172365_10001817_pt1 | contig 15440 bp, 4 predicted proteins | sample LakKivSesite48cm_FD_114535 | JGI IMG/M metagenome (GOLD analysis project Ga0172365, IMG submission 114535) | Sediment microbial communities from Lake Kivu, Rwanda - Sediment site 48cm | ecosystem: Environmental > Aquatic > Freshwater > Lake > Sediment | place: Rwanda: Western Province, Lake Kivu...
AAATGATAAGTTGCCTCAAAGCCTGTGTTGGTGCTGAAGGTATCACGGTCAACAGTTCGCTGTTTGAACTGGACACTCCAGAACCATGGATTACCGTCTTTAAAACCATAATATCTGAAAAGGGTATCCGTGGCTGCGAAAAAATATGCTCGGTTTATCTGTGAGTTACCGAACCGGATATCCAGGTAATCGATATTCAGGACATTCTTACCTGCAGGATTAACGGCCGGTTTTTTACTAGGATCCACTTCAGTAAAACTGACGAATTGTTTTTTATCAGGATACGACAGATTCTTTTCTTTACTGACAAACAGCAGCAGGCTGCCTGCAGGAGGCAGGTCTATGTTGATAGTCAGCATGCCGCCTGATGTTTCAGCAGGATAGTTCCAGACCGATCCGTCGGCCGCATCGAGCTCCACGATACTTTTCCCGGCAAGGGAAACCTTGCCCTTCGCCTCTCCGGCAAAACCGGGATTGATGTAGAACAGTATATCTCCATCGGATAAAATCCTCCTGTAGTGCAATATCTGGGTATGACCGGTATCTGTCATACTGAAGTTATAGCCTGGCTTATGCAGCATTTGTAAGGCTGCCGGATCATTCCTGTCTGAAAAATTGAGCCATTGATTTTGATATGCATCTGTAACTGAGCGCAGCTCTTGCGACGGGGATCCACCCATAAAGGATGGTATACCGCAAAAGGACAGCACTTTCCCTCCTTTATGGAGGAACTCTTCAATCAGCTTAACGGTAGGCGGATCGAGATTTTCGAGCCAGGGCGGCAGTACCACGAGCCTGTAACTTCTTTTATTGATTTCCAGCAGTGGTCCGTTTACTTTCCCGTATTCTGCCATGATGCTTTCCGACCCAAGGTCATACTCTATCTGTTCCTGTTCAAGCTTATCGAGGAAATCCCTGAACGAACGGTCGATGGAATCCAGCTCCGGTGAGGCGAACAGGCTGGGTTTTTCACCGGTCCGGAAGGCCGTGTTATACATCCACGCCGTGGTTGTCGGCTCTATCACCAGGATGTTGTTCACCTGCTCGCCTGCCGACAGTGCCAATGACAGGCGGGCGAAATATTCGTTCATATGCCTGAACTGCATCGCCCAGGAATTATGATATGAGTAGGAGGGAGGAAAGTCACTTTTCCTTACGCCGTTAAATGTTGTGTATACCATATGGGTGACCATGAAGTTTATCCCCATAGCATACTGCCAGTCGCCCAGCCTTTTAAGGTCTTCGAAACGCACGTCCCATCCTGCTGCCCCAAAAGATTCCGCCAGGACACGGTTATATCCCATCTGGTTGGCAACGCCCGATGCTTCCCTGGCAATACGCACATTGCCGTACTGCTCAGGCCGTGGCCTGTCCATCTGGTTAAAAAGCAGGTCAACACCTGGCATTGTATGATAGGGATACAGGGCCATGCAGTCACTGCCCTGTGTAGCATCGGGCCAGGTATGATCCCAGTAGTGGCCTGTCCATATAAGCTTATTTTCATGGGTGTACTCGTACCAGGGTTTGGCCCAGTTGTCGATAAACAGGTCCAGCAGGGTGAGGTAGTAATCATGACGCACTTTTCGCCAGTCGCCAACCCTTACATATAACGATACCAGCTTCTCTTCGAGGTCATAGCCCCGGCGTTTTTCAAAGGTGTCAAAGAGGGCCGGGGTCCATTTTAACAAGCCCGGCCGGGGAGTAAGCAGCAGGCTTGGCTCGTCGGTAAAGCTCCCCTTTATTATACCCCCGAAATCCTGTTTGAAATACTTTTCATAGCCCTGCCGCATGGTGATGTCGATAAATTTCTCTGCCACACCCTTATGCAGCAGGTCGACGTAAGGGTGCTCAGCAGTAAAAGCAGAGGGCTCGTCGAAATACTTGTAAAACACATAATAATCGCCGTTCTTCCCGGCTTCATCTTTTATGTCCGGCAGGATATTTACAAAATCATCATTAACCTTTTTCAGGACAGCCAGGCATGTCTGTGCAGTATCGATGACAAGCCTGTCCGTTTTTTCCATGATCATACCTGTCCCTTCGTTAAAGGACTCCGGCATCTGATCCGGCACCAGTCCCCCGGCGAACCCGCTCGGAGCGTAATCCTCATCATAAATCCACATAGGAGCGCGGGATTCTTTTGCTTTCTGCAGGGTATAATTCCACATGTCAAACCACTCATCGGATAAATATTCAGTTATTAAGCTATGGCGGGCATGCACCATGATCCCGCCGAACCCTGTATTTTTCAGGTAGACAAGGCTGGTATCTATTGCCGGCCTGGTGATCTTGCCGTTCCATATCAGGAAAGGTACCGGTTTATATTCAACCGGAGGAGATGCGAAATTTTCGCTCAATGCTTCAAAGGTATTGAAGGAAACCGGTTCTCCTTTTCCATCCTTTATACAGCCTGATAAAGTCAGACCAATAAGGAGTGGCAAACAGATAAAGTACTTCATTCTTATTAGATGCATATTCTTAAATTTGTCAGTTATCTTTCACACAGCGTACCGACCATCCGACTCATAAGTTTGGGGCATTTCTGTAAATATTGCCGGCATCACAAGCTAATCCCCGGTCCCAGGCATTCTCAGTACCGACCTTGGTCGAGGTCCACCACAGGCCGCTTGTCCCAATAGATCCGAATGCTCCATTGTTTCCGCTGCCACCACCGGGAAGAGCTGTAAACCTGTTGTTATTAAATTATTTGCGTGAATGGTTATTTAAAGGCTGATTGTGTCTGTTAAAATAAAAAAATATTTGATAAGTCAGGCAGATTCCATATGTCGCCGGGTTCCGGATAGCAGGAACATTCATGTTGTCACCCTTTCCACATCCAGCTTTCAGCATGCATTGCAGCCTATCTGGATCTTCCGGGGAGGGAATCTTCGGAAGGTTATTTATATATACTGTGTAATAATGCCCCACTGTGGGGAGGGAAGCTGTAAAATAAGCCTGTCCAAGATATACTGATAATTGCACAGCAGGATAAACTAATAAGTGCACAGAATTCCTGTTACACTTTATGCAAAACAGGATGCTTCTTTTAGAGCACAATAAGGATCTCATAAAAACAGAAGGATTGAAATACGCACTTGGTGAACCAGTTATAAATAAATATATTTAAGCCATATTAATCAGGCAGAGACCATAATGATACGATCTTTATTCAAGCTTTCATCAAATCAAAAGGCCGGGCTGCTGGTCCTTTTTCTTTACCTGTCCTGTGTGCTGAATGCACAGTCGGTCAGCGAATGGTATGCCGGTGCGCAGCTGCGCATCGACACGTTGAGGAAGGGCACTTTCGGCATTAAGATACTCGACAGGAATGGTCAGCCCTTCTCCGGTGCGTTCTCGGTGAGGATGATCAAACATGAATTCCCTTTTGGCGTGGCATTTGACTTGTATGAGGGGCAGACAGACCATGGGCATGCCTATTCCACTGCTTCCCCCATTGTTGCGGAAACGGATGCAGAAATATACTCGACCGAACGGTACGACTCATTCCTGGCCTATGCCATCCCGGTGGAGAAAGGCAAGGATTACAGGCTTACACTCAAGTTCGCAGAAATATATTTTAACAGCAGAGGCTTAAGGAAATTTGATGTTTTTGTGGAAGGGGAAAGGTTCCTGTCAGACTTTGATGTATTCGATGCCGCCGGGGGTAAGAATATAGCCGTGGATACCAACCTGCGTATCACCCCCACGGATACACTGATACATATCGAGATGGTCTCCAGCATTGATAATACGGCTATTAAAGGAATTGAAATAAGTGATCCTGAGGGGGATACGCTCATTCGCATAAACTGTGGCGGCGGGGCCCTAACCACCCAGGATGGGCATTTTTATCAGGACGATAAGTTTTTCTTCGATCAGGATGCTGCCTGGCCGCCGACCGAAGAACAATGGATGAAAGCCGTCATGCCGGAATATTTCAATTACGGAGTGTCTGGAAACTCGTTCAAATGGAGCGGCATACAGCCCCGGCATACGGCACCGGACTACACAGCGTTTGACAATGCGGTCAGATGGACCCGGAGCATAGGCTGGGAACTTAGGGCCCATACACTCCTCTGGGGAGCTTACGATTATGAGGACGACCACCCGCTGCCGCGGTGGGTGAAGGACCTGCCGACGGCACAAGCTATCACCGACACCTGCAGGATGAGGGTTATACGTGAAGTGAGCCGGTATAGAGGGATCATCAGGGAATATGATGTGATGAACGAACCTTTGCATGCCACCTATCTATCCTCGGTGGTGGGTGACTCAATAAACTGGAACTGCTTCAAATGGGCCCGGTCGGCTGACCCCGACGCAGAATTGTACATCAATGAATACAATGTCGAATACTACTGGGGGGATGCAGAAAAATACAGGGATCTGATTAAAAAGATCATTGCCATGGGCGGTCCGGTCACCGGAGTTGGTGTCCAGGCACATTTCTGGCAAGGCATGCGACCGGATATAACGGAATTTGTGACACGGCTCAACATTATTGCACAGGCCGGACTGCCGATCAAGCTTACGGAATTCGATAATGGTGACATCAGCCAGGAAGACCAGGCGGCTGATCTTATCAAGGTGATAACGATCGCTTTTTCACACCCTGCCATAAACGGGATCATCTTCTGGAACCTCAGTGATAATGCGACCTGGCGGCCAAATGCAGGTCTGTTTGGCAAGGACAGGAAACCCAAGCTTGCCGCAGATACCCTGCTTTATTATACCCGGAAATTATGGGCCACCAGCTTCGACACAGTGGCTGCAGGGGATACCGCAACCACATTCAGCGCCTATTACGGCCACTATGCAGTGGAAGTGAATTTCGGGGATACGGTGAAGATATTCCATATCCCATGTCTGAAAGCAAATAAAGATTCGGTCTTTGTCCTGCATGAACAGGATGGCGTTCTGAAAGGACCCGTGTTTGAAGAGGTACACCTGTTGAATGACACCTCCTTGATGATCGTTTTCAGCCAGCCGCTGAAGGGCGGATCAGTCAACAAAGGCAATTTCAGATTCTTCTCTGACAATGCAATCAGGATCAGGAATGCGGAGACAGATCCGGAAAACAACCGGCAGGTGAAAATCACGCTAAACGGTAACGTCACACCAGGGGATTACCTGTCGGTGTCCTATTCTCCCGGCACCTTATCATCTGAAGACGGAGGAAAAGCGGATGCTTTCGGGCCGGTGCCCGTGATCAATCTCACGACAGGACTGACAAATGCTGCGGTGACGCATAACGGTGAAATTATTGAGGTCATCTTCAATGCAAAGGTCATTGGCTTGCCCGGGAACCAGTCCTCTTTCCTGGTTACTGTGAACGGTATCCCCGTGACTGTTAACAGCCTGGATTACAAGGATCAGGACTCCGGCACCATTCTGTTGACCCTGGACTACCCTGTAATGAAAGGCAACAGGGTTACCGTCAGATACACCCGGGGGACACTGTCTTCCACCCATGGGTTCCTGTGTCAGTCCTCACCTGCCATCCTGGCAAGTAATATCTGGCCTTCCCTGGTGAGTGTAAAAGTTAACACTGCCGGGACACAGATAGAGGCAGTTTTTGACATGTTGCTTCAGAATGTGATTCAGAATAAAGATTCTTTTTTAATTACTGCAAACGGGAAGGATGTGATGATCAACAGCATAAGCGAATACGGCACTGACTCGGCAAAAATACTTTTCACACTGGCCGGAACCATTTACAAGCATCAGAAGGTGGCACTGTCATACCAGCCGGGGAACATAATGGCGTATAACGGCAACCAGCTCGGTATGATCACCAATGCCCCGGCGACCAATAATTCTGTGGCGGTTGGGGTAGGGCAGCTCAATACGGGTATATGTTCTGTATATCCGAATCCTGCCTCAGCATTTATAAGTGTAACAACCGGAACCGATGACTTTACTGTTTCCATATTCAATAACCAGGGCGTGCTGATGTTTAATGAACCCGGAACATCGGGGAGCATGATTATTGATGTAGCCTCATTTGCCAGGGGCATGTATTATGTCATGATCCTCGACATACACGGGAATATCTTCGCACAGAAAATAGTGTTGAATTAGTCTTTTCATTCTTGCTGGCGCGCGTCTCTGAACGCGTGCCCTAAAGGTTACAAACACACACCATCGCCAGAGAATGCTTGTCCGATCGTATTTATTTGTATATATTTACTCATGTGGCAGTCAGGTTCATTAGTCCGGAAGTATGAAAGGCACGGAAGAAGACCTGGCTTTATCTGAATAGTATTGTACTAATTATTACGCTGATGAAATTCTTCAGAATACTTTTATCTGCGCTGGCCTGTGGGCTGGTCATATACTGTGGAAGCTGCGGGAAGAGAATGAATCTTTCCGCATCGGAAACAAGTGATCTTATCAGGGTTAACCAGGTCGGATATTTCACTTCCCTTGATAAGAAGTTCACAGTTGCAGACACACAGGCGCTGGAATTTATGCTGGCCGATACGACTGGAAAGGTCGTTTTCAGGGGATCGTTGTCGGAGCCGGTTTTCTGGGAGCCCTCGGGTGAAACCCTCAGAACAGGTGATTTCTCGACTTTCAATAAGGAGGGAACCTGGGTAATTCATATTCCGGGAGTCGGCAATTCCTGCCCGTTTACCATTTCGGAAGGTATCTATATGCAAGCGGCCGCTGATGCGCTGCGTACATTTTACTTCATGAGGGCATCCATGGAGATGGGTGAGGAATACCTGGGCAGATTCAGCCGCGCCATGGGCCACCCTGATGATACCTGTTACTACCATGTGTCAACGGGGCACATGGGAGGCTTCAGACCCTCACCGGGAGGCTGGTATGACGCGGGTGATTATGGCAAATATATCGTGAATGCATCCATTTCCACCGGGACCATGCTTTTACTGTATGAGATGTTGCCGAATGTGTTCCCGGATGGCAGCCTGGATATCCCGGAAAAAAATAACGGGAAGAATGATCTGCTCGATGAGCTCAAGTATGAGTTTGACTGGGTGCTGACCATGCAGGATGATGACGGGGGTGTCTTCCATAAGCTCACCCCCCTGAGTTTCGATGGGATAACCATGCCGCATGAGACCCACAGCAAAAGATATATCATCGGCAAGTCCACGGCAGCAAGCCTGGATTTTGCAGCTATGCTGTCCCAGGCTTCCCGACTGTATCGGTCCTATGACCAGGCATTTTCATCAAGATGCCTGGAGGCGGCAGTACGTGCTTATGACTGGGCAAAGGCTAATCCTGATAAATACTTCTGGAATCCGTCTGATGTCTTTACAGGGATGTATGGCGACAGGGTGCTGGATGAGGAGTTTTTTTGGGCTGCCGCGGAGCTGTATTGTACAACAGGAGAAAACAGGTATTATGAAGCCATTAGGCCTGACCTTGGCAACATACGCTTCAGGATTACCGAAAGCTGGCGTAATTATGTCGATAACCTGGGTTACTATTCTCTGTGCCTGAGTGAGCGGTTGGGTGGGGCAGACAGGCAGGTGCTGGAAGGAGGGATCATCAGGCTCGCTGATACGCTCCTGGTTGCTGCAAGGACAAATCCCTACGGCATCCCCGTTTCCCATTTTGAGTGGGGCTCCAACAGTGATGTGCTGAATACAGCGATGGTGGTGGCCATGGCGCATCACATCACGGGAGACCGGAAATACCTGGATGCCACAGCCCGATTCATGGATTATATTTTCGGTCGTAATGCCACCGGATATTGTTTCGTCTCAGGCTACGGGGCTATGTATCCCAGGCATTTCCATCACCGCCTGCTATGGGCCGATACCATTGCTGAACCTTTCCCGGGGTTTATCGCCGGTGGTGCGAACGGATATATGCAGGACAGGGGAGGTGTGGAGGCGGCAGGAGCTGCCTATCCTGACACTCATCCTGCAAGGGCTTACCTTGACCATGAAGCCAGTTTTGCCTCGAACGAGGTTTGCATCAACTGGAACGCACCGCTGGTCTTCGTGCTTGCATACCTGGATGAGAAAAATAAGGATTGAACTGCTCCCTGATAATCATTCATTTTCCTGACATAACTGTAAAGCTTGTCTGAAGTGTCAATAACTGAAAATTCGAAATGTTTAAAATTTAGATAAAAAATTTGTTCTTCCTAGACCTGCCTCAGATGTAATTCTTCTTTCAATAATTTTTCAGGATCATCGACCTGCCGCTTCCTGGCATGCATGTAATTACCTTGATCGGCGGTGTTTCAATGGATTCACTGACACTGTCCAGATACAGATCTCCTTATTTTGAATAAATCTAAATTGACAAAACCGTTAATTGGTGGGGCAGAAAATAATTAAAAAGAATGCCGTAACTAATAAATTTTTATATTTTACTGCGACTTAATACATTAAAATAGGAATTGTATAGGCTGGGGATTCGGTCTATTATGATTTCATCCTTCCAAATTATGGGTATATCAACCTACCCTTCTAAGACATAAAAAAAATAACTAAAAAACATGCCATGAAACGTTTCATCAATTACCTGTTCTTACTATGTCTTTCCGTATTAAATCATAATCTGGCCTTTTCATCGGGTGAGTCACCTTATACAGGTTATTTCTCCGGTGCAGGATCAGGTACCCTGGCCGACCCATTCCAGGTATCCAATACCACACAGCTTGACGAAGTACGCAATAACCTGGATGCCCATTATATCCAGACAGCAGATATCGATCTTGATGTATCACCGTATAACACAGGTGCAGGCTGGGATCCCATCGGGGTGCTTGATACCGTTTTTTCAGGCACATATGATGGCGGGGGATACACAATTGCCAGCCTGTTCATCAATACCGGTGATAACTATGCCGGTTTGTTCGGTATGGTTGACGGGGCAACCCTTAAAAACCTTTTACTGACAGATGTTGATATCACCGGGACCTGGTACGCAGGGGCCCTGGCGGGTTTTGCAAAGAACAGCACAAATATCTCGGGCTGTGGAAGTACGGGATCTGTCTCCGGGGACTATAATATCGGCGGCCTGGTAGGTGAAAGTAATAACAGCACCATCACCGGTTCATTCAGCACGGCCAGTGCCGGTGGGATACAGGTAATAGGGGGTCTGGCAGGATACCAGAACGGGACAGTCACGAACTGCTATGCCAGGGGTGCTGTTGATGGTACTGAAACGATAGCCGGGCTGGTAGGACATAATGCAGGTACGGTAGAGAATTCTTATTCTACGGGCGCCGTTTCAGCTTCAACCGATCTGAAAGGTGGCCTGACCTGGTCCAATACCTATGCTAATGTGACCAACAGTTACTGGGATACGGAAACCAGCGGCCAGGCCAGCTCCTCGGGTGGAACCGGAAAAACCACCGGGATCATGCAGAAGCAGGCCTTCTTTATCGGTGCAGGCTGGGATTTTACGGATACCTGGGGGTATAATGCCGGGGAGAATGACGGCTATCCTTTCCTGCGGTTCGAGGGCATCACCCATCAACCGCTGTTTGCAGGCGGAAACGGCACACCAGGCGATCCCTGGCAGATCAGCACACCGGTACAACTGAGTGACACACGCTTCCTGCTTGACAAGCATTATATACTGGTTGCCGATCTTGACCTGGGAGGCGATGCACCCGGGGGTGATTTTTACAACGGTGGGGAAGGATGGGAACCACTGGGATCCGGCAGCACAGATAAATTCACCGGCAGCCTGGACGGTAATGGTCATAACATATCCAACCTGTTTATCGACCGTGGTTCGGATTATTATGTGGGATTGTACGGATATATTAACGGAGCCACGATCACAGATCTGGCACTCACGGGTACCGATGTGACCGGCCAGACCTGGACCGGGGGCCTGGCAGGCATTGCATACTCGGCAACCATAACCAACTGTTCGGTTTCAGGTGAAGTGAATGCGGCCAGCAGCGCAGGTGGCCTGGTGGGAAGCACCATTGACGGATCCCTCGAAGATGTCACTTCCTCAGCTACTGTTACCACAACCGGGAATACCTGCGGGGGCATCATCGGATCAACACAGGGTACCTCGGTGGCCAAAGCATTTTTCTCAGGGACCGTATCCGGAAGCGGTCTTGTTGGCTGATTGATTGGCTACCATAATTATAGTGCATCACTGGAAAATTCCTACTCATCAGGATCGGTCTCAGGAACGGACAAGGCAGGAGGACTGGTTGGCTGGAACAGCAACAGCAGCATAACATATTGTTACAGCAAGGGGCCGGTGACGGGAACGACTGATACCGGAGGCCTCGTCGGCTATTACACGGGCGGTGGCAGTACACTGACAGCCAGCTACTGGGATAAGGAGACCTCGGGACAGACCGGCTCTGCCGCAGGGACAGGCAAAACAAGTGCACAGATGAAAACAGCTTCTACGTATATACCTAACGGCTGGAATTTTGACGATCCCTGGGGGATAAACGCCGCTGAAAATGGAGGTTATCCCTTCTTCAGGTCACAGGGATTTACCCCTATGGAGGTGTTTATTAAACCGGGACAGGGATGGACAGTTGTAGAAACAGCAGCAGAAGGCACAATAATAGGAACCGCCGCAGCTGTTGTCCAGAATTCATCGGGAAGCTTGCAGGACTGGCAGATAACTGCAGGTAATGGCGATGGTAAATTCGAAATCGTCGCTTCAACAGGCGAAATAAAAGTGGCCGCAGGGGCATCCCTTGATTATGAAACAACAACCCGGTATACGCTGACACTGACAGTCAGCGACGGAACTACAACATCCGGATCTGAGGACATCACCATTGACATCGGGGATGTGGATGAGACCATCCCTGTCATCACCGCCTCGCAGGTATTCGATGTGGATGAGAACACCACTGAGGATACCCTGGGCATTGTTGAGGCTACTGACAGTGATCCGGAAACAGAATTCCAGGACTGGACCATAACAGCCGGGAACGACCTGGGATATTTTGCCCTTAATGATTCGACCGGGCGCCTGACACTGGCACCGGGAGCGACCCTTGATTATGAAACAACTACACAATATATTCTGACACTGACGGTGGGTGACGGCACGAACACATCAGCTGCAGAAACGATCACCATTAATATCAACCAGGTAAATGAAGATCCTGTAGTGGACGACGGATTGAGGTTCTCCGTCGATGAGAACACATCTGACGGTACTTCTGTCGGTACGGTCACCGGCACTGATGAAGACGCAGGTACCACCCTGCAGTCATGGACCATCGCGTCAGGGAATGAAGACGGTGATTTCGACATTAATGGAAGCACGGGTGAAATAACCGTAGCTACCGGGGCAAGCCTGGATTATGATATAAAGTCTCAATATAACCTTATGGTGACGGTCAGCGACGGTACCAATACCTCCGCGGAGGAAGAGGTGATCATCTACCTGTTCCAGGGGATCCTGTATGTTGATGCCGATGCTACCGGCAGTGATGACGGCGGCTCCTGGGCCAATGCCTTTACCGACCTGCAATCAGCCCTTGCAACAGCTGATGGCGACCAGCAGATATGGGTGGCCGAAGGTACCTATATACCTTCGGTACAATATGATTTTGACGGAGCAGGAGGTGCGGAAACGAGGGAATCAGTCTTCGTGATACCTGATTCGGTTGAAGTATACGGGGGATTTAACGGGACCGAGACATTGCTTGTTGACCGGGATCCGGAGACGAACATTACGATCCTGTCAGGGGACCTGAACGGGGATGATGGCAGTGGCGGTGACAAAAGCGAGAATGCATATCATGTGGTATTCTTCAATAGTGTCAGTGATCAGACTGTATTCGATGGATTTACCATTACCGGGGGTAATGCCAGTATAACCTCAATGACGAATAACGCATATGGTGGTGGTATCTTCAACTATGCTGTAGTTAACTCAAGCACACCTGTTGTAAGGAACTGTATCATTGATAATAATTTTGCCTATCGGTATGGCGGCGGGATCTACAACCGGTATCATTCCACTGTCGCCCAGGCTGAGTATATAAACTGCAGGATCACGAATAATTCAACTTATAACTATGGGGCAGGTGTGGCAAATAACGGTGACGGAAAGAACTGCAGCCCGGTATTTATTAACTGTATCTTTGAAGGTAACACAGCGTATAATGGAACTATATATAACCGATGTTATACTTCAGGCACCAGCACACCCACTTTTACCAATTGCCTGATCATAAATAACTCAGGTAGCGCTGATGGTGTTGCTGTATACGATGCCGCAACAGCTACCCTGTCACCTGTGTACACCAACTGCCTTATTGCAGGGAATAAATCTATATATAGCAATACTGTAATATATACCTATACAGAAACCGGTGGCAGCTATGCAGGGGAATTCATTAACTGTACCGTCAGCGGGAACAGTGGCTATTACGGTTCAGGAATGTATAATTACCAGCAGGCAGGTACCAATGCACCTGTCATCAAAAACTCGATCATAGCCGGGAATTATGTTTCCGGGCCAACCAAGCGGCAGTTGGTGAACAATGGTGCCACCCCGGTCATTTCCTATTCAATTATCGAAGGCAGCGGGGGCAGCAGCAGCTGGACAAGCATTTACGGTACGGATGGGGGCAACAACCTGGATACTGATCCATTGTTCCTGGAACCTATAGATGGGATAGATGCACCTTCTGCCAACGGGAACTACAGGCTTGCTACCGGATCTCCTGCACTTGATGCAGGCAACAACAGTTATAACAGCACCGGTGAAGACCTGGACGATGAAAACCGCATACAGAATAGCACAATTGATATGGGTGCATACGAAGGTTTTTCATCATTTACGGAAGATATTTTCTATGTTAATGTAAATGCCACGGGGAATAATGACGGAACAAACTGGGCCAATGCGTTCACCGATCTGGAGGATGCCCTGGCTAAGGCTGCCAGCGGGGACCAGGTATGGGTGGCAGCAGGTACCTATTATCCTACTTCCCAGGGTACATTTTACAATAACGACGGAACCGATGGCAGGAAAGTGACCTTCCAGCTCAGGAATGGTGTGAAAATGTACGGTGGATTTGCCGGAACAGAATCAACAGTGAAAGAGCGTAATATCTCCCTGTATGAGACCATCCTTTCCGGGGATATAGACCAGAACGACCAGTCAGGTGGCGACAGTACCGGTAATGCCTATCATGTAATTTACCTGACAGAACCTGCCAGCGATATCCTGATCGATGGATTTACCATTACCAGGGGCAATGCAAATGGTGGAACAGGGTATAACAGTGGTGGAGGAGTGTTGATTGAGTCGTCAGTAGAGAATGCAGCTTCCAGTCCGACCATCATCAATTGCTCATTTAAGTCAAATTATGGCTATTACGGTGGCGGATTATATAATGAATACTGTACACCGGTGATACGGAGCTGCTCATTCACGGATAACAGGGCCAGTGCAGGCGGTGGTGTTTACAATGATCATTCTGAGGCCGTTTATGCAGAAGTTCTTTTCTACTCTAACTCAGCCGCTAGCAGGGGTGGAGCGGCATATAATAATTATGATGAGCCGGCATTCATCAATTGTGAAATACGGGGCAATGAATCCAATGAAGGAGGAGGGTTCTATAATCACTATTCCGGGCAGAAGTGCTTCAATACACTGATCACGGGTAACTATGCATCCAGCACTGGCGGGGGGGTACGTAACTGGGGCAATGATCCTGGTACGGTTATCTCACCCGAGTTTATTAATACCACTATATCAGGTAACTATGCAACATCAAATGGTGGTGGTATGACTAATACTTACGCAGCTCCGGTAATGACCAACTCCATTGTATGGAATAACGATGCACCTTCATATCCGGAGATCAATAGTTATAATGGGTTTTTCCCGGTTTTCAGCCACTCTATTAAGGATCCATCCATTACAGGGACAGACGCAGGAAATAATTCCACCCAGGATCCCCAATTTACCACAGAGCTGGATCCGGCGGATGCACCCTCAACCGGCGGGGATTTTACCGTAACTGCAGGATCACCGGCCATCAATGCAGGTGATGATTCTGTGATCCCTGTGGATACCCTCGACCTCGATGATGATGGTGACGATGAGGAACTGATCCCCATAGACCTGGCAGGGAATGTCAGGCAGGACCAGGCAGTGGACATTGGACCCTATGAGATAAATCTACCGCCATCAATTCTGTTCATAAACAGGAAAGATCCTGTTGAAGAAGCGACAAATGCAAATGCTGTCACCTTTGAAGTAATATTCTCCGAGCCCGTTGCACATGTTCACCTCTCAGATTTTATTTTGTCGGGCACAGCATCTGCAACACTCAATAGCATAATTGTATTACCGACTGAAACCTTTGAGATCAATGTAACGGAGATCACAGGTGACGGGCTGCTTAATCTTGACCTGGACCCGGGACAGGATATCGAAGACCTGGCAGGCTTTGCACTTAATACAGCTATAGGATCAGAGGAATCCTATTATCTTGACAACACCTGCCCATCCCCTCCGGGAAGCCTGGATCTGCTGGCAGACGATGACACGGGTGATTCTGACAGCGATAACATTACCTCGGTTAATACCCCAAGAATCAGTGGGACGGCAGAATACAAATCCGGGGTGAACCTCATGGCCAACGGTGATATCCCATTGGGTTCGGCCATCGCCGATATAAGCGGGAACTGGATGATCATCTCGGCAGCCCTGGAGGATGGTACTTACAGCCTAAAGGCCACAGCTACAGATACGGTTGGGAATGAGAGTGCCCTGTCAACCACGCTGGCCATAGAGATCGATACTACAGCTCCCGTACTCTCTATGAAATCGACCTCGGTGACTGATAATACATTCGGACCTGTTACCTTCAAAATGAATGTTCAGGGAGCGGACCACCAGGCTCTGGTCCCTGACAGCGTCAACCTGGTTACAGATATTGATGTAACCGGTGATATTACGATAGATTCCCTGTCGACCGCACATGTGGCACTGGTGGTTGCAAATATTACCGGTTCGGGTAATTTCCACCTGGCTATAAAGGCTGGCGTATTTTCGGATGTCGCCGGCAACCTGAGCAGAACCTTCAATACAGATGAAATTGCCATCGTGAAGGATGATCCCGGGTTATCACTGGATACCATAACTCCCAAAATATATGGTGACGGCACATTTACCCTCACTGCGACAACAAATAGTGACGGCACGCTCACTTACAGCTCGTCCGACGGGGGGATACTATCTGTCACGGGAGACCAGGCTACGGTGCTGAAGGCGGGAACGGTCACCATCATTGTTGATCAGGCTGAGAGTAGCAATTACCTGGCAGGACAGGATGAGCAGGTGCTTGTTATTGCTAAAGCTAACCTGCAGGTGACGGCAGGTGACAAGAACAGGGTTTACGGCCAGGCGAATCCCGACCTGACGGTTACCTATACGGGGTATGTGACCGGAGAGGATTCAAGTGTGCTGGCTACCTTGCCGGTGGCCACAAC
>Ga0172365_10001820_pt1 | contig 15433 bp, 12 predicted proteins | sample LakKivSesite48cm_FD_114535 | JGI IMG/M metagenome (GOLD analysis project Ga0172365, IMG submission 114535) | Sediment microbial communities from Lake Kivu, Rwanda - Sediment site 48cm | ecosystem: Environmental > Aquatic > Freshwater > Lake > Sediment | place: Rwanda: Western Province, Lake...
CAGGGGAAGGGGGATAAAGGGGGATGGGGTAGAGAAATGCCCCTTTTTTTGTTTTTTAAAAGGTGCTAAAATAGAGATTGCCTCTTGGTGGTTAGAGCGGGGTGGCACCACCCGTTCCCATGCCGAACACGGAAGTGAAACGCCCCAGCGCAGACGATACTGAGGGGGCAACCCTTTGTGGAAAATATGTCACTGCCAGGGGGCTTTTGACCTTTACCCTTAGTTGCTTTATAATAGGTTGTGAAATAGGAGCAATCCTAGGGAGAAGGAATGGCCAGTCGATTTGAGAAATTCTCAGAGCGGGCGCGTAAGGTTTTAACTCTAGCCCAAGAGGAAGCCAAACACTTTAACCACAGCTATATTGGCACAGAGCACATCTTGCTTGGCCTGCTACGGGAAGAGGAGGGGGTAGGAGCCAAGGTTCTAGCCAACCTTGGGGTAAGCTTGACCAAGGCGCGCTCTGCAGTGGAATTCATCATTGGGCGTGGTGATAAACCAACCAGTGGTGAAATTGGGCTTACCCCCAGAGCTAAGAGGGTCATTGAACTGGCTATAGACGAGGCACGCCACCTGGGTCATAACTATATTGGCACAGAACACCTTCTTTTGGGATTGCTGCGTGAAGGGGGAGGGGTGGCGGCTGATGTATTAGATAGCTTTGGCATCACCCTTGAGCGGACGCGCGCCGAAACAACTCGGGTACTCGGTGAAGGCACGACTAGAGCTAGACCTACCCGAACCACAAGTCGCACCCCGCTTTTAGACCAGCTGGGTATTGACCTGACGGCGGCGGCCCACGCCGGGAAGCTTGACCCGGTTATCGGGCGGCATAAGGAGATTGAGCGGGTAATCCAGATTCTCAGTCGCCGCACCAAGAATAACCCGGCTCTCATTGGTGAGCCTGGGGTGGGAAAAACGGCAATTGTTGAAGGCCTGGCTCACCACATTATAGCCGGCGATGTCCCTGAGACACTGGAGGGGAAGAGGATAGTTACCCTAGATATGGGAGCGGTGGTGGCGGGGACAAAGTACCGCGGCGAGTTTGAAGAGCGGCTAAAGAAGGTCATTGACGAGCTAAAAACTGCTGGCAACTGCGTACTGTTTATTGACGAGTTTCACACTATGGTTGGGGCTGGGGCGGCTGAGGGGGCAGTTGACGCCGCCAATATCCTCAAACCATCGCTGGCACGGGGAGAACTACAGTGCATCGGCGCTACCACCCTTGATGATTACCGTAAGTATGTAGAGCGGGATGCCGCCCTGGAGCGCCGCTTCCAGCCGATTTTAGTGGAGGAGCCTTCCGTAGACGAAACACTGGAGATATTGCACGGCGTTAAAGAGCGCTATGAGCAGCATCACCAACTAATAATAAGTGATAAGGCACTGAGTTCAGCAGCAACACTATCGGCAAGATATATCCCCGACCGCTTTCTGCCCGATAAGGCTATTGACCTGATTGATGAAGCGGCGTCAAGGGTAAGGATTAAACGCCGGACTATACCTATTACCCTGAAGGAAGCCAGACGAGCTGCGGAGAGTATGCGTAAGGATAAGGAAGCGGCTCTGGCTGCCCAGCAGTATGAGTATGCCGCTGAACTGCGACAGCGTGAGCTTCAGATTGAAGAGAAAATAAAGAAGATGGAGCAGGAGTTGCAGGCGGCGCAGGAACAGGAGAAGCCGGTAGTAACTGAGGAGGATATCGCTCAGGTAGTTAGCATGTGGACAGGGATTCCGGTAGTGCAGTTAGCCAGCGATGAGACCAGCCGACTGCTTAATATGGAGGAGGCACTGCATAAGCGCATTATCGGTCAGGATGAGGCAATCAACACCATCGCCAAGGCAGTAAGACGAGCCCGTGCCGGGCTCAAGGACCCCAGGCGACCTATAGGCAACTTCATCTTTCTCGGCCCCACCGGCGTGGGTAAGACAGAGTTGGTTAGAGCCCTCGCTGAGTTTATGTTTGGTAGCGAAGATACCCTAATCAGGCTTGATATGTCTGAGTTTATGGAGAAGCACACCGTAGCCCGATTGGTCGGGGCACCCCCAGGATATGTGGGCTATGATGAAGGCGGACAACTCACCGAGGCAGTGAGACATAAGTCATATTGCGCCATACTCCTAGATGAGATTGAAAAGGCTCACCCTGACGTGTTTAATATCCTATTGCAGATATTTGATGACGGTCATCTGACCGATGCCAAGGGGCGGCGGGTTGACTTCCGCAACAGCATTGTTGTTATGACCAGCAATGTTGGTGCTGAGCTAATCAGAAAGGGCACCACCATTGGCTTTGCTGCTCGCAGTGATGAGGCTAAAAGTCGCGAAGAAGTCTATGAGCGGATGAAGGAGAAGCTGCTTGGCGAACTAAAGAAGACCTTCCGTCCTGAGTTTCTCAACCGGATCGACGGTGTGGTGGTCTTCCATTCGCTGACCAAGGAGCAGATACGGCAAATTGTTGACCTGATGCTGACTTCAGTAGCCAAGCAGTTGGCTGAGAAGGAGATAAAGCTGGAGGTAACCGATGCCGCCAAAGATTTCCTGGGCGAAAAGGGCTATGATGAAGTCTTCGGGGCTCGACCACTACGCCGTGTCATTCAGGATATGGTTGAGGATAAACTTTCAGAGGCCGTGCTCCGTGGCGAATTTAAGGTCTTTGATAGGGTTTTTGAGGTTGAGGCTGAGATGACTGAAATTACTTCGGCTATCATTGATGCTATCAAGGCAATGAAGGGTGTCCTCAGTGTAAAGAGTTCTGGAGATTTGTTGACTGTTTACTGCTCGGAGGATTTGAAATCTGATATAGAAAAGATAATCAAGGACAATAATGGTCTTTTGGTTAATATAAAAATGCAGAGCTATATTTCCAAGGCTTTAGTTGATGTAGCCGATAATGAGATTGTGCTGAAAGCAGCGGAGAAACTCGTACCAGACCCAGCACCGGTAGGTGCCTTGACCGGGGATGACAAACCCTAAGTTACCATAGCTGATAGGCTAGCTTTTTATGAAGGGCGGGAAACAAGATGGTTCAACCGCCCTTTTAGTGCGCCCATGAGAAGGAGAAAGGAGACTAGAAATTGGCACAGGAGAATGTTGAGTTCCCTATAACGGGTAAGATAACCAGTGTGAATGTCAAACCGGGGGATGTGGTTAAGGAGGGGGATGTACTCTGTCTACTAGAATCAATGAAGATGGAAAATCCAATATTAGCTCCGGTTAATGGCAAAGTTGTCAAGATAGACCTTTCTGTAGGGCAGGTGGTTGAGGCTGGCAATTTGGTAGCTATCATAGAATATTGAAATGAAGAATAAACTGAAGGGGTGAGGTTTTGAAAGATTTAGCCTTTGGTTTAACAATGACCGTCATGGGGATGGGAGTCACCTTTATTACGCTTTATTTGTTGACCCTAGTTATTCGCCTGCTGATTAAGCTATTCCCCTTCAAAGAGGAAAAGAAAAACAGCAGCTAGGCTAAATGCCACTTTAATTTTAATTTAATAATGTAAAAAGGGGGGCTCTTTATAGATATCTTCGGTTCTGCCCTGGCTAGCCTAGTACAAGGCTTTGTAAGTTTAACCTGGCAAAGCATTATTATGATTTTGCTGGGTTGTATTCTCCTCTATCTCGGCATTGGCAGAAACATTGAGCCTCTGCTATTACTGCCAATTGGTTTCGGTATAGTGTTAGGAAACCTCCCCCTGGCTGGTCTATCGGCATATGATAAAAGTGGCATAATAAATCTGCTCTATAATGGTGGCATCCTCACTGAGTTATTTCCCTGCCTTTTGTTTCTCGGACTTGGTGCCATGATAGACTTCGGTCCGATGCTGGCTAATCCTACTGTGCTTATCTTTGGCGCTGCCGGCCAGTTTGGCATATTCTTGACCCTCCTTCTCGCCCTTTCCCTTGGCTTTGCTCGCCAAGAGGCGGTTTCCATAGCCATTATCGGTGCCTGTGATGGCCCCACTGCTATATACGTAACATCTAAATTTGCCCGCCATCTATTGCCAGCAGTATCCATTGCTGCCTATTCCTATATGTCTTTGGTACCAATTATTCAGCCGCCTATTATGAGAGCCTTAACCACCAAAAAAGAACGCGCTATATTAATGCCAACAGCGGAGAAAAAGGTTTCTAAAAAGGTTAAGGTTCTTTTCCCCGTAGTAACCGCAATACTCACTATTCTTATTGCGCCGATGGGAGCGCCATTAATGGGAATGCTTATGCTGGGGAATTTCCTGAAGGAGTCCGGGGTGGTGGGGAGGCTGGTAGATGTTTCTCAAGGAGCTCTGACTAACATAGTAACCCTCTTCTTGGGGCTGTGCATCGGTGCCTCTATGTTGGGCGGCAACTTCCTGCGCTGGCAGACTATACTGGTGTTTATCCTGGGATTGATAGCCATTTCACTGGACACCGTGACCGGGGTTCTGCTGGGAAAGCTAATGAAGGTGATAACAAAAGGTAAAATAAATCCTTTAATTGGCGCTGCTGGCACCTCAGCTTTTCCTATGTCGGCAAGGGTTGTGCAGAGAGAAGGACAAAAGGCAAACCCGAGGAGTTTTTTGCTCTTCCATGCTATAGGTGCCAATACCGGTGGTCAGATAGGCTCAGTGATGGCAGCCGCCGTAATGCTGGCGATTATGGCAGGTATGGGTATAGGTCCACTTCCCTAGACCTCGGGTAAGATAGGCTGAAAAGCCAATACTGATGAACAAATTCAAAGCTGACGACACTACTCAGATAGTGGCTAACCCCCAAGCACCCCTGACTTTATTATATAGGCTAAAGGTAAAGATAGGAGATTAAAGTTATGGAGCCGATACAGCTGACAGCCATGATTATCTTCCTCGTCATCATTGGACTGATTATCTGGGGAAAGATAGATAGGGCTGTTCTCGGCGTGGTTGGTGCTGTCTTAATGGTATTGTTTGGGGTGATGGACGCAAAGCAAGCTTTCATGTTCGTCGACTGGAATGTCATTGCCATTCTCTTCAGTACCTGGATAATCGCCATTTACTTCGGAAAATCAGGAGTACCCCAGTATCTAGCGATAATTATGGTAAGGCTTTCCCGTAATAATATCGCCATCTTTCTAACCCTTATCGGAGTTCTTGCCGGCTTCATTTCCATGTTTCTGGCCAATGTGGTCGTTATACTGATGATGGCACCGGTGGTTCTCCATATCACCAAAAAAATGAAGCTGGCTTCCTTCCCCTTCATAATCTGGGTAGGGTTAGGCGCTAACTTTATGGGCACTGCCTTACTATTAGGTGACCCGCCACCCCAGATGCTTCACTCCGTCTCCGGGATAGAATTCCCTCAATTTATCTGGCAAATGGGGAGACCGTCATCATTTATCATCCTCACCATAACATTCCTGATAACCGCCTTTCTGTTCTATCAGTTCAAATTTAGAAAGATGTACTCGGCGGGCACCCTTGATACCACCGCTATGGTAGAGATGGCGGCTACTAACCCAATGGAATCCATTAAGAATAAGAAATTTGCCTTAATATCAGTCGGGCTTTTCTTGGTTACTATCCTCGGTATGTCTTTCCGGCAGGTTATTGGACTTTATTTAGGGTTTATTGCCCTCGTCGGCATGATTGTATTAGTCTTGATAATGGAGGTTTTCCAGAAAAAACTGGAGAGCCCCAGCTTTGAGGAAATAATCGGTGAGTTGGACTGGAGAGCCCTTATGTTCTATATAACGCTTTTTATTGCCGTCGGGGGAATCAGCCATGTAGGCTTACTCCAGATGATTGCTAATGCTCTGGCTCCTTATTTCCAGAGCAATCTCATTGTCGGTACCACCGCCCTCTACTGGATTACAGCGCCAATCGTCGGTTTTGTCGAGCATGATGCCTATATCCTTGTCTTCTTAAACCTAATCAAGGGCATGGCAGTTTCCTCCGGTATCAATCCCTGGCCATTGTGGTGGGCTTTACTATGGGCGGGAACCCTGGGCAGCAATCTAACAGTAGCCGGCGCCCCGGCATTGTTTGTCGCTCAGAGCATATGCGAAAGAGAAGATTCCTGTAGAATAGATTTAAAGCAATTTTTTAGCTACACTATTCCCTTCGTGGCAATAACTCTGCTAATTTGCTTCATACTGGCGCTCATTATCTGGGTTATCCCCTTTACCGTCTGAAAACCAAGTGTTGCCTAGTCCGGCTGTTGCTTTACTCCTCAAGATGAAGTAAAGTTATTCTGTGAGTAAATCAGGCAAATCCAGGACTATCTTTGTCTGTCAGCAGTGCGGCAAGGAAAGCCTGAAATGGCTGGGGCGCTGCCCTAGCTGCCTTGAGTGGAACAGCCTGGTAGAAACCACCGTCCCAGTGGTTGCCCCGTCTAAGACCATTGGCTTGGAGAATCCACCCCAAGAGCTATCTCAGGTAGTAACTGGTATCTCTGACCGCTTCCCCCTTCCCCTGGTTGAGCTAAATCGGGTGCTGGGGGGAGGAGTGGTATCTGGCTCCCTGGTGCTCATCGGAGGCGACCCCGGTATTGGCAAATCCACCCTTCTGCTTCAGGTTTCAGCCCTGGTGGCTCAGGCAGGGGGTAAGGTGGCTTACGTTTCCGGTGAGGAAACCCTGCCCCAGATTAGGCTCAGGGCAGAGCGCCTGGGGGTAACCGGGGAGAGGCTTTACCTCCTGGCTGAGACTGACGTGGATGCTATCCTGAGCCAGCTGGAGCAATTAGCTCCATCTCTAGCAGTCATTGATTCTATCCAGGCAGTTTACCTTCCTGAGCTGGATACGGCGGCGGGCAGCCTGACTCAGGTACGAGAGTGCACCTTAAGGCTTATGCACTGGGCAAAGCCCAATGCTGTGCCCATTTTTATTGCCGGGCATGTGACCAAGGATGGGGCTATTGCCGGTCCCCGCGTCCTGGAGCATATTGTTGATGTGGTGCTCTATCTTGAGGGTGAACCCTTTAGCAGCTACCGAGTTCTTCGTGGGGTGAAAAATCGCTTTGGCTCCACCAACGAGGTAGGCGTCTTTGAGATGAAAGAGCAGGGTCTGATAGAGGTGGACAATCCATCCAAAGCCTTCCTGTCGCAGCGGTGGGGTGAAGCCATAGGCTCAACGGTGGTGCCCACCCTTGAGGGCAGCCGACCCCTGCTGGTGGAGATTCAAGCCCTGACCACCCCTACCGCCTTTGGCTTACCACGGCGCACTGCTAACGGTGTTGACTTCGGTCGGTTGCTGCTGATTACCGCCGTGCTGACTAAACGGGTCGGCTTGAAGCTGGGTAATCAGGATATTATTGCTAATGTCACCGGCGGGCTGAGGATTGGAGAACCGGCGGCTGATTTGGGTATTGCCCTGGCTATTGCCTCCAGCGCCCGCGATGTGGCGGTTGACCCGCAACTGGTAGTGGTGGGGGAGGTAGGGTTGAGCGGCGAGCTACGAGCCGTTTCCTACTTAGATAGGCGGGTAGCCGAGGCAGCCAGGCTAGGATTTGAGCGCTGCCTGGTGCCGAAAGTCAGCGCCGTGATTTCAGCCCCCAAAGATATCAAGCTTATCCCAGTCAGCACCCTAAGGGAGGCAATAAGGGTGGGGCTGATTGGGAGCAAGACAGTAACCGAGAATGAATAATCAGCTACGTGTAAGCTATATTTTGAAACCTATCCCCCTGCCCCCTTCCCTTATCAAGGGAAGGGGGAGAATGGATAAGAGAGGGGGATAAAAGGGGTGAGGTAGATAAAAAAGCCAAAAATAGGCGTAATTATCGTCGCTGCTGGCTCGAGCCAGCGGATGGCTGGGGTGGATAAGGTCTTCGCTCCACTTGGGGGAAAGCCGGTTCTTGCCCGGGTGCTTGATGCCTTTGAAGGCTGTGATTTAGTTGACCAGATTGTGGTGGTGGTGAGTGGAAAAAACCTGGAGCCATGCCGGCGGTTGATAACCGAGGAGGGATGGCCTAAGCCGATTGAGGTATGTGCCGGGGGCAAGCGGCGTCAGGATTCGGTGGCGGCGGGACTCAGCCGACTTAATCATTGCCACTGGGTAGTAATCCATGATGGCGCCCGTCCGCTGCTGACTAGAGACTTGATTGAGCGCGGGCTTAAAGCAGCCGAAGAGACCGGTGCTGCTGTAGCCGCCGTTCCGGTCACCGATACCATTAAAGTCGCCAATGGCGATAGAATAGTGCACCAGACGCCGCCACGTCAAAATCTATGGGCAGTTCAGACGCCACAGGTGTTTCGCTATGGTATAATCTCGGAAGCCTATCAGAAGGCGAAAGAAGAAGTTACCGACGATGCTTCGCTGGTAGAGCAATTAGGCTATAAGGTTAAGCTCTATATGGGTTCCTATGATAATATAAAGATAACCACCCCCGATGACCTATTAATAGCTGAGGCTTGGCAACAAAAGCGTGGGAAGTAAAATGCGGGTTGGCATAGGCTATGATGTTCATCCCCTGATTTCAGGGCGCAGGTTAGTGCTGGGGGGGATAAATGTCCCCTTTGCTCAGGGGCTTAGCGGCTGGAGTGACGCTGATGTCCTGACCCACGCCATTATTGATGCCCTGCTCGGAGCAGCCGCCCTGGATGATATCGGCAGCCATTTCCCACCTGGCGAACCTCAATATAAGGATATCTCCAGCCTAGTACTGCTTAAAAGAACGCGGGATAAGCTGGTGGATAGCGGCTTTAAGATAGTTAATGTTGATGCTACCATCGTGGCGGAAAAGCCAAAACTGAGCGACTTTATTGACCGGATGCGACAGCAGGTAAGCCAGACGCTGGGTATTGCTCCTAGCCGGGTGAGCCTGAAGGCTAGTACTTCAGCCGGCCTGGGGTTCATTGGTCAGGGGGAGGGGATAGCCGCCTATGCCATAGCTATGGTGCAAGGGAGCAAAGATGAAAGTATATAACACCCTCTCAGGAGAAAAAGAGGAGTTTTTGCCCCAGGGCGATGAGGTCAAGATGTATGTCTGCGGGGTTACACCCTATGACCATTGCCACTTCGGTCATGCTATGAGCTACATCGCCTTTGATGTCATCAGGCGCTACCTCCGCTTTCGGGGCTATAAGGTCAAATATGTGCAGAACATCACTGATATTGATGATAAGATTATAGACCGAGCGGGTAAGCTCGGCATTTCTCCCCGTGAGCTGGCAGAGAAATACACCAATGGCTACTTTGAGGATATGGACGCCCTCAATATTGAACGGGCTGATATCTATCCCAAGGCTACCGAAGAGATACCAAAAATCATTGAAGTGATACAGGCTCTGGTGGCTAAAGGGTATGCCTATCCAGTAGAGGGTAGCGTCTACTTCAGGGTAAGGAATGTGGCTAACTATGGCAAGCTGGCTCACCGCAGTCCGGAGTCAATGAGAGCCGCTGAGGGCGCTATGGGAAGTGAGGAAAAGGAAGATGCGATGGATTTCGCCCTGTGGAAGGCGTCAAAGCCGGGTGAGCCCTGGTGGGAATCTCCGTGGGGTCAGGGGAGGCCGGGCTGGCATATTGAATGCAGCGCCATGTCGTTAAAATACCTGGGGGATACCCTAGATATTCACGGTGGCGGGCAGGACCTCATCTTCCCCCACCATGAGAATGAGATTGCCCAGTCAGAGAGCTTTACCGGCAAAAAGCCCTTTGTTAAATACTGGCTTCACAACGGGCTGGTTCAGCTTGGCGAAGACAAGATGAGCAAATCCCGGGGCAACCTGATAACCATTAAGCAGGCGCTGGAGAAATATAGCCCTGACGCCATCCGCATCTTTGTCTTAAGCTCCCACTACCGCAGTCCGCTAAAGTACTCTGAGGAGGGGCTGGAGGCAGCGAAGAGGGGGTTGGACAGGTTAGCGCAAGCTATTTCAAGGAATGACTCAACCGGGGGCAAAGGTATGGCTCTTGAAGCTCAGCCTTATTATAATCAGTTTATTGAGGCGATGGACGACGATTTTAACACCGCCCAAGCACTGGCTGTTCTTTTTGATTCGGCACGGGAAATAAATCAAGTAGCAGATTCTGGACTTAGCTTTCAGGACGCACAAGGGGTTCTCTTATCATTGGCACGAGAGGTGCTAGGGTTAAAGCTTCCGAAAACGCGAACAGTGCAAACAGTCTCGGTAGGAGGGGGTGCAGTCAAGATTTCAGGAAGGCTTGGCATAAGACGAATAATACCTGATACGGTAAGTGCTCGTGTTAATCGTTTTATTGAGGAGCGCGTTAAATGCCGGGAAGAGAAGAATTGGCAACGAGCCGACGAGATACGAAAAAAGCTAGATGAGCTTGGGGTCACCGTGGAAGATACCAAGGTAGGAACAAGCGTCACATATAAAAGTGTTCCATCTGAAGAATCACTTAACAATCTTATGAAGGAATTAGGTATAGACTCTTAAGATACTCCCAAAGGTATGGTTTAGGGCGTCTAAGAGGGGCGCCAGTCCCCTTTGAAAGAATAACCAAAATAAAAGGGGTGTTTAAGAGGGGCATTAGCCCCTCTTTTATAATAAATTCCCCTTCCCCTTGCTAAGGGGAAGGGGATAAAGGGGATGGGGTTAATAATTAATAAGCTAACTAGCGGCTGGTTGCCCACGACCACAGGGAGCGTAGAAACTTCAGCTTGACCAGCCCCACTGGTAGTTCTAACTGACTTCTCTCAACTACAGGAAAGGCGTTTATCTCATCTATTTTGGGTTTCAAGTGAGGCAGCTTCGCCTCAAGGTCACCGCGAGCCAGTAGCTCATCAATATGGTGCACCATTTCCCAAGCCGCCTTGATGCGTTGCTCGCCAGCCTCAGCCATTGGCTTAGGGATAATACCGTATTTTGCCTTCAAGCGGTTGAGGCGCAGTATAGCCTCATAAGCTGTATCCACAATCTGCTGGCGTGTCATCCACTGTGTCTCGTAATTCAGGGAATACTTCCAGCTTGGTGCTAGTAGCGCCTGGCGGTGTTCCTCCAGTGTCCGAAACAGGATGCGATAGCCGTGGCGCTGCGGTTGCTCAAAGCCAAGACTGCCCGGGTCAAGGAACGGCGCAAGTGGGGCAATAAACAGAGAAAGCCGCTTATCCCCGCTAAACTTCTGCAACAGGAAATCGCAGTAGTCAATGGTATCCATCACCGACTTTGGCGTCTGCTTGGGCAACCCAATCATAAAGAACACATCCAGTCGTCCGCAGTCGACATCAAGGGCATCACTCAGCGTTTGCTCCAAGTCTTGGTTGGAATAATATCTGCCGGCGGCTCTTCTCACCTCTGGGTCATGGGAGTCGGGAGAAATCTCCAGGCAAAAGTTGGGACAGGCTCGGCTCATCTGGCGAAGAAGGTCAGCAGGGGCGGGGGAGAATAGCTCAAGGATGACCTGATTCTTCGCCCTGTTCTTCTCCAGCCGGTGCAGCACCTCATAGGCGTAGTCCTCCCCCGCCTGGCGCAGGTCTCCCAGGATGAAAATAGGACCGCGGCTAAAACGCTCAATTTGCTTTACGTCTTGAGCTACCGATTTTGGAGAACGAAAGACGGCTCTCTCCCGATGGTAAAAGTTTCTGAAGGCGGCAGCAGAGCCGCCACAGACGACGCAATTCTCGGTGCAGCCCCGACAGGTTAGCACCGCAGCAATAGGATAGCGCACCCAGCCCTTGAAGGGAGCATAGCTAGCCAGGTCACGGTATTTAATAACCGAGCGCACGGTATTGGCATAGTAACTGACCATGACATTGCCAAGGTCAGTGGGAACATAAGAGACGGGATTCTCCTGCATCCTGCCCTGTCCATCCCGCCAAACCAGATTGGGCACCGCTTCAGGCTCACTCTTATTCCTTATGCAATCCATGAGCTGTCGCAGCGGTTCCTCGGTGGAGTCACCCCTCATCACATAATCAATCTCCGGGTACCCGATTAGCTTCTGAGAGTAATAGGAAGCGGAAAGCCCGCCAACTACCACCTTTGCCTCAGGATGGCACCGTTTCACTATTTTGGCTACCTCAATAGCACCGTGAGCACTCACCAACCAGTGCAAATCAATGCCAAATACCGGTGCCGGCAAACGCTTTATCAGTGCCTCAGCATCAAATTTCTCATCGTTTAGCATACGCACTGCCAGGTTGGCAATGCGCACATGATACCCAGCGCCCTCCAGATACTCAGCAATGCTGGTAAAGCCAATGGGATACATCTCAAACATAGAGGACGATGGAATCAGGTCGCTAACCGGTCCATAAAGGATGGTCTTCTGACGGAAGTCATACACGCTGGGTGGATGAAGTAAAACCAGGGCGACTGACATTATCCTACCGCCAAATTATAAAACCCTTGCCAGAATATAGCCGATGCCCAGAAGGAATTGAGTTAGCAGGACAACCATAACGTTATTTGCCATAGCTGGCACCAGCTGGCTCATCTCGTCGTGCTTTCTGGCACCCTGTATCGCCTTTATGGCGAATGGGAGGGTGAGCAAGGCTATTAGGGAGAAAGCCGGCATTTTCCCCACCACCACACCACCGATTATCCACAAATAAACCAAGATAGTCAGGACTGAATAGACGACCCATGCCTTTGACTTCCCCATAACAATGGGCAAAGTTTTTCTGCCCGCCTTCCTATCGGCTTCGGCGTCAGGGAATTCATTCAAAAGCAGCAGGTTATGCACCAGAATGCCAGAGGGTATGGAAGCAACCACAGCCGGAAGGGTATAGGCAGCGGTCTGAACGAAGTAAGTTCCCACCACTGGCAACGCCCCCAACCCCACCCCGGGAGCCAACTCCGGCCACCTCAGCCTGGTCAGCACCGGGGTATAAAGCAGAGCGCACAGCGCACCGACTACAAGCAGAGGTAATAACTGCCACCCCCTGGCAACAACAAAATAGACACCTATAGGCACAGCCACCAATAGGGAGACCAGCCCCAACCACAACACCTGCTTTGGCTTGAGTAGGGCAGCAGGAAGGATGCCACTGCCGCCACTGAAGGGGGTTCTCTTAGCCTCCAGGTCTATCCCGCTCCTGTAGTCAAAGTAGTCATTGAGCACATTGACGCTGGTGTGGCACAGCAGCAGCCCCAGGAAAGCCAGCAAGGCATAGCCAAGATGGAAGTAACCATCATACCAGGCAATACAGGTGCCCAGAAACGCCAGCACCACAGAAAGAAGTAAAAACTGCGGTCTGGTCTCAAGAAACCATACCTTCAACTTCATAGGTTTACTTCTCTTTCTTATGAGCCATCTCTACATGCTTCTGCCAGCATTTCTCATGCACATATACGGCGCACCTGGCGCAGTAGTAGATATGGGCTCTGGCATCCATTCTACAAACCGGACACTTCACTGATTATCTCCCGAGGTTGTTTACCAACCTCACCCCCTTAATCCCCCTCTCCTTTCTTTCAAGGAGAGGGGGAAGAGTGGTGTTTGAAGGGACTTCGCCCCTTCAAACTTCCCTCCTTCATCGCCGCCACACAGGCATCGGGCAAACCTGAACCGGTGGTCAAGGTTATTATCGGAGCCATTGCCGCCAGTTACTAGCTAATTCTGAGAGCTAATATAGAGACAATGATGAATAGAACTACCAAGACGATGGTAAGTTGAAACAGTGTTTTTTCCACGCCCCGTTTCGTTCGGTAGACGGTATCAGGCTGACCAAAGATACCCCCCAGTCCCCCACCTTTAACCTGAAGCAGGACGGCTAATATCAAGGCTGAAGATAATATAATCTGAGCTATATTGAAATAGGTCTGCATCTCATACTTCCTTTAGCTTCTTCTCTAGTAACTCGTTTACCAGCGTCGGGTTAGCACGGCCTCCGGTGGCTCTCATTACCTGCCCAACGAGGAACTTCAGAGATTGTTTCTTCCCCGCCTTATAATCGGCTACCGCCTGGGCATTGTTTCTTACTGCCACCATGACTTCCCTCTCAATCACCTCAGTATCACTGATCTGACTGAGTACTTGCTGCTGAATAATAGCAAGAGCTGTCTTACCAGTCTTGAACATCTCCTCAAGCACAAATTTCGCAATAGCCACGTTAATGCGACTGTGAGAATACACTATCAGTTCACGAAGTTGTTCAGGACTAACCCTTTCTCTGAGCTCATTCATATCGCAATTGTTGGCATTCATTATACGGCTGACCTCACCCAAAAGCCAGTTACTTACTTCCTTAGCTCTTCTGAAATTATTCCGAGTCTGTCTTTATGTCCTCTCGTACCTAGGCAATCTTCAAAATAATCAGCCATTGCCTTGGAAGCGGTAAGGAGGTTGGCATCATAGAGGGGCAGATTGTATTCAGCGACAAAGCGGTCGCGTCTAGCTTCAGGCAGCTCGGGCAGTTTTGACCTTATTTCCTCCACCCAGTCACGGTTCAACACCAGTGGCGGGAGGTCAGGCTCAGGAAAGTAGCGATAGTCGTGAGCATACTCCTTGCTACGCTGGGCGACCGTTATCCCCCTCTCTTCCACCCACCCCCTGGTCTCCTGGATGAGCTTTTTGCCCTCCTCAGCCATTTTTCTCTGCCTTTTAGCTTCATACTCCAGAGCCAGATAGACTGCCTTGAAACTATTCATATTCTTGACCTCGACCTTAGCCAAGGGCTCCGGGCTATTTTCAGGACAAATGCTGATATTGGCATCGCACCTGAAGCTCCCTTCTTCCATATTGCCGGTGGATACACCGAGGTACTGGAGGAGGCTTCGTAGCTTTATTAGATATTGCCTGGCTTCCTCCGGGGAGCGTATGTCAGGTTCGCTAACAATCTCCATCAGCGGCACCCCGGAACGATTAACGTCTACCAGGCTATAGCCTTCGCCATCTGGGGAGGTGCGGTGGACTAATTTAGCCACATCCTCTTCAAGATGAACACGGGTTATGCCCACCTTTCTTTTTCTGCCATCGACCTCAATGGTAAGCCAGCCACGACGGCTGATAGGGGTATCATACTGGGAAATCTGGTAGCCCTTCACCAGGTCGGGATAGGGATAGTTCTTGCGGTCAAACTTGGTGTAATCGGAGATTGTGCAGTTGAGGGCTAAAGCTGTCATTACTGTATATTCTACTGCTTGCTGATTAATTGCCGGCAGAACCCCGGGCATCCCGAGGCACACCGGGCAGACATGGGTATTGGGTGGGGCACTGGCATAGTCAGCGCTACAACGACAGAACATCTTACTCTTAGTCAGAAGCTGGGCATGAACCTCCAGCCCGATAATGGTCTCATAGTTCATAGCACATTTTAGTATAGCAATAATAATGATGACTGACAAGGAAGGTTTGTGCTATAATTTCTCCGATTGGGGATATAGCTCAATAGGGAGAGCGCTGCGTTCGCATCGCAGAGGTCGGGGGTTCGAATCCCCCTATCTCCACCAAATGGATTAAAAGTTCTACCTATTGACCCCATCCCCCTGACCCCCTTCCCCTAGAGGGGAAGGGGGAAGTAGTTTTAAGAGGGGGCTTCGCCCCCTCTTTTCTATTCCTCCCCCTCTCCTTTTA
>Ga0172365_10001824_pt1 | contig 15428 bp, 14 predicted proteins | sample LakKivSesite48cm_FD_114535 | JGI IMG/M metagenome (GOLD analysis project Ga0172365, IMG submission 114535) | Sediment microbial communities from Lake Kivu, Rwanda - Sediment site 48cm | ecosystem: Environmental > Aquatic > Freshwater > Lake > Sediment | place: Rwanda: Western Province, Lake...
ACTCAGTCTTCAACAGGAGCTTCCAGAGCTCAGCGCAGATGTTCATCAGGGTCAACGGCGACGACCAGGAAATTTACCTGGGCTACAGACCGCTGGCAATCTCGTTCCAGGACACTTCAGAGGCTGGCGTCGTGAACGTCGTCAGAATCTTCATCATCAACCTGAACTCCTCCGAAAGCCTCCTCTTCACGGGCAGCTTCCGGGTGAGGATAAACTGCGTAAACATCACAACCGAAACTACCACGTTCAATCTACTTGGCGATTACTCGAACGCGCAGATCAAGGCAACCACTGAAGGCAGCGAGGGAACAGTTTCTCTTCCGCTTTCCAGCGCAGGCGGATTCACCGTTGTGAGGGTTGAGGTGTTAGTCTGCAACATCATGTTAGAGGAGGTTAAGTTCTAGTGCCCGCGGACGTGATGGATTATCTCCAATCGTTACTGGCTCTCACAATAGTCGGCGTCATATTGACGTCTTCGTTCGCGGTGTACGCGAATTCTCTGACCCAAGCGTCGGAGGTCAACCAGCTAAAAGAAGTTCTCAACCAGGTAGCAGCGGAAGCCATGGACGGCTTGGTGGCGGTGACCGAAGATAACGCCAACGTCAGCTTGGTTTTCAGTCTTCCGCTAAAGATTGGGAACAAAGACTACTGGATACGACTAGGCAACGACTCATCGGCGTCCTGGGTCGAGGGAGCGTTCGGAAGCGCCTCCGTATACGGTGAACAGGAGTGCCGCGTCTATTTACCAAGGAAGGTCTACGCTTCGGGCACTTTCGAGGGAGGGAACCAGCTAGCTCAGCTCCTATGCGTGGCGAACGGGTCAATTCCTCAAATTACGCTTAGCCGAAGGACGTGAAAAACGTATGTCCAAAGACGAAAAGAAAGAAGAGAAGAAAGAAAAAAAGGAACCGAAAAAAAGGCCAAAATCCAAGAAGAAGGAAGAGAAAAACGTAGAGGACGCTTCGGTGATGGAGCTAGTTGACGCGCTGAAGCTCCAGACAAGCAAGCTTCAGGAAAACTCCGAGGCGCTTGAAAATTATCCCCTGAGGGCTCCCTTCTCCTACGCTTTGATTGTGAGGGACAAGGTCACAGGCGAACTTTCCTACATCGTCGACGAGATTCCCCTCAACAACCAAGAACAAGACGTTTTCATGAAGCTGAAGAACATTTTGGAGGCCAACCTTCAGGCACCTCACGAAAGGGAAAGTCCGATTGAGTCTTTCAGGAGGCAGTTCCCCGGCATCCTCGAAAAGTCTCGCGGACTGACCAAGGATTTGTCAAGCATTGGATTAAGAAAGATCACTCATTTCCTCGAATGCGAGATTGCTGGGTTCAGCAAGATTGATGCACTGATTGCAGACGCCTACATCGAGGACATCAGCTGCAACGGAGTCAACAAGCCCATATACCTGTGGCACAGAAAGTACGAAAACATCAAGACGAATCTGCTCTTCAAGTCCGAGGATGAGCTAGACGACTTCGTCATGAAAATCGTCCACAAGGCGGGCAAGCACGTCAGCATTGCCTACCCGACGGTGGACGCCACCCTGCCGGGCAAGCACAGGCTGGCTGTCTATTACAAGAAGGAGGTTACGCCCCTCGGGACGAGCTTCACGATTAGGAAGTTCCGCGAGGACCCATACACCGTTATCGACCTCATCAACAACGACACCATGAGCATCGACGTTGCTGCCTACCTCTGGCTACTCATTGAAAACAAGTTTTCCTCAATAATCATAGGAGCCACAGGAGCGGGAAAAACCACGACGCTGAACGCCGTCGCGGGGTTGATTCATCCTGAACAGAAAATTATTTCCGTCGAAGAAGTCGCAGAAGTCAACCTCCTCCGAGAAAACTGGATATCTACAATAGCCCGCTCAGGATTTGGCGTGGAGAGCAGTGGCGAAATCTCGCTGTATGAACTAATCAAGGATTCGGTGCGGCACAGGCCCGACTGGATCATCGTCGGAGAGGTCCGAGGCGAAGAAGCGTACGTCCTTTTCCAGTCCTTAGCCACGGGACACGGTGGACTTTGCACGATGCACGCTGAAGACGCGGACACGGCTATTAAGAGGTTGACGCAGCCGCCCATGAACATACCGCCAACTATCATTCCTCTAATGAACTGTGTGGTCTCGGTCAAGTACGTGAAGGCGCCAGTCCTCGTCAACTACGGGAAGGCAGCGTCGAAGAGGAAGTTCGATAAAGTGTCAGAGGTCGTAAGCGCAGGCACAATCCACGACGTGTTCGTCTGGGACAACGCTGCTGAATCCTACCGCGCGGATTTGTCGAACAGTTACCTTTTCAGGAAGATTTCCGACAAGTGGAGCCTCCCAATAAACTACGTGATCGAGGAGTTCGAGAAGCGGAAAGAGGTGCTGCAGTACCTCATCGAGAAGAACATCAGGAGCTACAACAGCATCGCGGCCTTCCTCGGTAAATTCTACGGTAATCCTGAGCTCACGTACAACGAGGTCATCGAATCGAGGTGAAAAGGTCGGTGAAGTTGAAACTGAATCTGGGCTCCGACGAAGCATGCGACGACGAGCTCCCGTTCGCGTTCATGCTAATTACCCTCATGGCGTCGTGCGGAATCTCGCCATACGAGAGCTTCAAGAGACTAAGACACGTCGAGCTTCTTCCGTTCATAAAGAAGGAGGCGGACGAAATCGTGAGAAGCGTCGAGGTCCTCAACAAAGACCCCCTCACAGCGATGCTGCAGAGGGCCGACCAGTCGAAGTCTCCAACATACAACGATTTCCTCACGGGCTACGTGTCTACGGTGAAGGGCGGCGGAAGCGTCACGAGCTACCTGAAGAGCAAACTCCGGTCGATCTTCGAGGTCCGCGCGGCTGCGGCGGTCCGCTCGATTGAAAGACTAGAAACTCTCGTCGAGTCGTACATGGTCATGCTGCTGGTCCTGCTCTGCGTGTACATACTCGTAGCCGTCATGTCATCCACGACCATGGGCTCTCTTCAGATGGGCATCAGCGTAAGCCCGGTCATGGTTTACTTGATTCTTTTCGTGGCGATGCCTCTGGTATCAGTCGTCTTCATGCTCATAGCCAACATTCTGCGAAGGGGCACCCTGATGAACCTGAAGGCCATATACTTCAAAGCCTTGCCCCTCGCAGTCGTCGGTAGTGGACTCATCGCCGCGTTGGCGTTCGTGCCTGAACTGCTCACTACATTAACAAGCATAACAATGTCCATGCAAACGACACTAAATTCCATAGTGCCAAGCCTGAAGATTCAGTCGCTTGCGAGCAACACCTTGCCATTCTTCGTGACGATATGCCTCGTGCTCATGTCGCTTGTCCCGGCGTTATCCTACAAAAGCGTGGTCGGCGTCAACCTCAAAGCGGAAGATGCCATGCCGAGTTTCCTGCGGGACGTCAGCGAAACGCGGAAGACGGGCATGTCTCCCGAGAAAAGCATCGTCCACAGCGCGGGGCGGAAGGGTTACGGCTCGTTCTCGAAGATACTTGAACGCATAGTGAACCAGATCGAATGGGGGGTCTCGCTCAGAAAAATCTACGGCGACCTCCAAGATTGGCTGAAGAGCTGGCCCGTGCTTACGAACTTCCTCATCCTGATCGAAACAATCGAGGTAGGAGGCGGGTCACCCGAAGCCCTGGAGCTCCTCGCGAGCTACAGCGAAAAAATGAGGGACACTGAAAAGAACAAGCGGGACATGCTCAAGCCGTACGTCATACTGCCCTTCATCTGGACGGTCCTGATGGCTCTTACCTTCTCTTTCACGTTCTACGTCGTCGCCCAGCTCCCCACGGCGTACCCGGGAGGCGCAGAATACCCTCTCATGCAGGGGCAGATGACCCTCTTCTCGAGCGCGATCATCTTTCACTCGTGGGTTTCGGGCTTCTTCATCGGCAAGATCACGCAGGGGAACTTCGCGGCGGGCTTCAAGTATTCGCTGCTTCTGGCTGTTACGGCGTTCGTGTCGCTGCTGCTGTCGCAAAACGTGATCGACATCGTCTTCGGAGCACTGTGACATGGTTGCCACGACGATTGACACGCTGTTATCGTGCTTCGTCATGGTCACCCTAGTCTTAACCTCGATGGTCGGTGTCTATACCGTTGTCCACCCGTTTCTCCAAGAGCAGCAGTCACTGTACAAAATGCAAGTCAACCAGAAACTAGCCGAGTACATCCTCCTCGGTCCTGGATATCCAGTCAACTGGGGGTCAGACTTGGCTACTTTTTTGACTGATTTTGGATTAGCGGAATACGGGTCCGTTGCACCCTACGAGCTGGACATCGACAAGGTAACTCGGTTGAACAGCGAAAATGCCTACAACGTAAGTTTCCTCGACGTTTTCTCAGCCTTGGGAACGCAAGACAAGCCCTTCAGAATCACGATTAAACCCGTATTTGACGTCAGCGTCAACTTAACCTCGAAGCAAGAGGGACCGACTGAAACAGTCTACCACTTTCAGATTAGTACGGAAAGGTCAAGCCTCCCAATCGCAGCTGACCTCTGCTGCTACGCTGTCTTTTCGGACCAAGTCGTAAGCAACGCTTCCTCCACGTCAAACGCGGGCGAAGGCTCAGTCGATGTCACGCTTCAGAACGAAGGAAGCGGCACAGCCCTGTTCATCGTGATCGCGAAGGCCGACTCGAAAACAGCCTCCTACGCGGTTTACCCGTTCGCCCACCAGTCAAGCAGCAACCCAAACTCGCAAGGCGCGTATGCAACTCTCAGCCCCATTGACTACACGTTGAGAATCGACCTCGTTTCCGATGAAGACAAAATGTCCCACGCAATGATAATGACGTACAGCAACTGGTTCAGCCTATCCGAAATCAACGAGTCACAGGCAACCATGTTCTACGAATTGCCCCGTTTGCTTGATCCAAGTCCGATGGTTGTAGTTGGGACAGGTCTGGATGGTTCAACGTCGTTCGCCGAATGGACTGTTTACCCTCAAGTCCCGGTCGTTTTCGGGTCGAACTTCACAGGGGAAGGCGACTTGCTGGACTCTTATGCCTTCCGTTACTTGGTGACCATCAACTCCGCCGTCTACGAATGCGAAGTTGTCATAGGAGGGGCATGAGGCAGTGTTGATGGACAACCGCGGTCAGATCAGGGTTCTGGAGGCTTTCTTTGCGACAGCTGTGGTCTTCGGGTCCCTTGTTCTAACGGGACCTGCGTACGTGAGTTACCAGAATAGGAGCAGTAATGGCGTTCTTTATTCGCTCGGTCTGAACGCGCTTATTGAGCTTGACAGAGGAGGCGAGCTCGGCGCACTAATCGCTCAAAGTAACTGGACGGAGATTTCGAGCCGCCTGTCGTTGCTGCTGCCAGTCGGAGTCTCGTTCAACGCGACTGTCTACAACGAGGATCACGAGATCGCCAATTCGTCTCCCATGACCGACGGAGTCTTGGAGGGGGGAAACGTGGTTTCCGTCAGGTATATGGTCGTTGACACAGCGACTCTTGGCTTTTACGAAATTAGTCTTCAGCTGGCGTACGTCAAATGAGGACCCTTAGAAGCAACCGTTCGGGACAGGTTCTGATCATCGCTGCTTTAGCGGTCGCCCTGCTGATTTCGTCCACCATCGCCTACACGTACCAGACAAGCCGCGTCACAAACGTCAGCCAGCCCTTCTCCGTTCAGGATTTCGTCAGAAATGTTAAAATTGGCACGAGGAACTTAATGATAGGCAGCCTCGTGAACCTCGCGGGCGGCGGCACCGAGACGCTTGGCACAAACCTTGACAGGTGGGTGGACTTCGTGAGAAGCCAGTATTACCTTGGAGAATGCGTCCTTGACTTTGAGCTCTGCGGCGATGGACCCTACTCTGACGGCTTGTGGCAGAGCTGGACCGGAAACGGGTTCGGAGTGTCAAGTGTTAAAGGGGACTTCACGCTCAATCTCTCGGACAGCCAGTCAGAAGTGATCGTAGCTTTTCCCGTGAACATCACTTCCTCAATTTCGTCGAACGGGGCGTACTATTCCAATCCCGCATTCTGGCAAAACGTCAACATGGCGATTAACCTTTTTAATGAAGGCGAACCAGCACTCGCTGAAGATATCGCAGTCTATTATCAGCATACTTCGGGCTGGCGAAACGCAGAGCAGCTTAGCGACTACTCTTTGACTGACTACGGAAATGGAACCTACCACATATCTTTCACGGTTTCCAGATTCTGGACTCACCAGCTGTCAATCAGAGTCTACGACCAAAGAAGCATTTACGTCCAATCGCCTTTAGCCTCGACGAAGATCGTTGAGCAAACGCCCGTCTTTTTGGTCGCCTCAAACGGCATTGACCTCGCAGAATTCGACAACGTATCATGGACGCCGCTGACGGGCGCTTCAGGAATGGGCGAGATCCTTTCAATGGGCTCAAATGCCCAATCATGGTTGATAGGATGCAAAAACCGAAAGATCTTCGAGTATAATGGGTACAACTTAACGGAAATAACTCCGACCGAAAACCCGTTCACTAGAGACATCAGCGCGATAGGTTGGGGGAACGGCTATTGGCTTGTCGGGGACATAAACGGCGGAATCCAAAAATACAATGGGAGCTCATGGACCGATCTGACGGCTGAGGCTGGGTTCAAGTCTCTGAAGATTCCAATCACGGAAATCATGTGGAACCAGGACTTTGGGTACTGGCTTATCGGTAGCGACAGCGTAGTGAAAAAGTTTGACGGAAGCAGCTGGGCCGACGTTTCCCCTTCTCTCAGACAGTTCGAAAACGAAATTAGCGCCATAAGCTGCGATGGTTCAACTTGGCTTGTCGGCGACTTAAGCGGCGTTATCCAGAAGTTCAACGGCACAACTTGGACCGACCTTACAGCTGCGGCTGGTTTTTACTCCAGCGGGAAATCGATTAATGCAATTGACTGGGGAAACAGCCAGTTCCTCGTGGGAGGCGAAAGCGGTACGGTGAAAATTTATGATGGGAGTTCGTGGTCTGATAAATCTAGCGGCTGGGGATCAGGCATCGACATCTTCTCCATCGAATACAGTGACACATACGCGTACTGGCTCGTGGGCGGAGGAAGCGGATGCATTCAGAGTTTTAACGGTTCAACGTGGACGGACATGACGACCCAAGCGGGCTTAAGCGGTAGCATATACACGATTAGTGCTGAATTTCAGTGTTAGCAATACGTAATTCAATTCTGAAACGAGTCTTCGGATTTTTGCTTCAAGCCCAAATATAAGAACCCTGAACGACAATAGTGGTTCATGGACTCTGCGTCTGTACTGAAGGTCCTTTTCCCTAAGGGCACGTGGAGGATGAGGACGGCTCTCCTCTTCGGCTTCATACTCCTCGACCTGCTGGTCACCGCGGCGCTGTGCAAGACCCCCTATGCCGAGGCAAACCTCCTCGCGAGGAGCTTCATGCAAGCCTACGGAACCGTGACGGGCTTAGTTATTTTCGACTTTATGTTTTCTATCCCAATTTATTTCATTCTCGTCCTCGACTCACGCCTCATCAGGTACACGGGGCAGTACTCGCTGATTGCCGAATTGTTTGTCGACGTGGCCTTAGGCTGGCTGATTGCGGGTGCCCACTTCAACGGCGCGATGAGCTGGCTGTGGGACGCCCCGAACCTAATTCGTCAGACGATTGGGTTCGGCTTTTACCTCGCTGTCGCGTTTCCAATGTTCTATTTGCGTCCGAAGACTGTTCTTCCACAAGCGTTTCCTGAATCTGACGTATGACGAGAACGAGTTTAGTCAACATCAGAAAGATTTTTGTCGTTGTATTCGGATTTTCTAATGTTTTTTATGCGCGTTGAGGTATTGTTGGTATTCTTCCGTTTTTTCGCGGATGTGCTGCCGTATGTAATCGTCGGCGTTTCTGTATTCTGCCCCAGTTTCCTCCATGGCTCTGTTGAGAAGATGGTATTCCTTGCTCGGAATCGGAACATTAACATAGAATTCCTCCTCCATGAGCTCGTCTAACCGTCGGCGGACGGCGTCTCGGACGAAGTCGGTTACGGTAGTGTATCCAACAGCGCGGCGGCTTCTGATGGTTTCGTTGATTTTTTGGACTAGGGCTTCGGGGAAAACGATGGACGTTTCGAGTAGCTTCGTCAAAGCGTCCGCGTACGTTTGTAGTTTCCCGCTTTCCGCGGTCAGTTCGCCGACGAGGGTGGTGAGTTTCTCGTGGATTTCGTCTTGGACTTTGAGTGTTTTCATTTTCTTATCCGCCCTTACTATTGCTAACTATTGTTTACTCTGAACATTTATGTCTTGTGGAAAAAGAATACTGGGTGTAATGAATTTGATAAGTTTTATAAAGTCCACTTGGTATACTAAGTATCCCACATCAGGGAGAAAACGAAAATGAAGGCATACCTTGCTGTCACAATCGACTCCGACATGTATCGGAGGATAGAGCAGCTGAGAGGACGTGAGAAGCGGTCAACCTTCGTTGAGCACCTCCTGCGACTAGGCATGAAGGAACACAAAAAAGCGATTGACGAAGAGAACGTGAGGGACGTGAGAAAAGCATGAGCAGACTCGCGGGTTGGCTGCACGAAAAAGTAGGCGGAACAGTCGGCAGCCTCTTGCCAGCGCACATGACGAGGTTCGGGGAGCAGCCGTCGGTGAGTTTCCAAGACTGCGTCAACGCGTACCTGAAGGACCCGACGTGCAAAGCCTTCGTTGATTTCCTTGCGGACCAAGTCGTGGGCGCAGGTTTCTACACGACCGTGAACGAGGATTACGACAGAGCTGCCGAGGCGAAGAGGGTCGTCGACGAGTTCTGCGAGCGCGTGAACCTCGACAACATGCTTCAGACAGCCGCCAGAGAAGTGATTGCCACAGGGAACAGCTTCTGGGAAAAGGTCGAACCGGACAGCCTCGTCGACTTGAGAATCTTGCCATTGACCAGTATAAGCCACGTGAAACGGGACGTCCAAGGCAACGTCCAAGCTTACGTCCAGTCAGCCACGTACGGAGGGAAAAGCCTTGCAGCTGAAAGAATCGTTCACTTCAAGTGGAACCCCGTCGACGGCGAACCGTTCGGGACGGGAGTCCTGAGACCGCTACTCGAAAAAATGACCGTAGGCGGGGAGACGAGGATGAGCTTCCTCGAGATGAAAGCCCGCATAGAAAAGATGCTGCCCGAAATCTTCGAGAAGTACGCGGGACCCGACGAGCTCTGGGTCTTCGAAGGCGTGAGCGACGACCGACTCGCAGAGTACCAGCGCATAATCAAGTCCAAGCCCAAGTCTGGGGCAAGGTTCGTCTACAACAAAAAGGCAGACGTCAAGACGGTTCAAATTGACCCTCGGACCCAGTTCCAAACATACCTAGACCACATAATCAATCAGGTTTATCTAGGCGGAGAGACGCCGCTGCCGAAGCTGTTCACGACGCCTGGCTTCACGGAAGCCTCAGCTAACGCAGCTATTGAACTTGCTGAACGGAAGGTTTATGCGCTCCAAAGGTTCATGAAACGCGCTGTCGAAAACGAAATTTTTGTTCTGATTGTTCAGCAGAAGGGTTACGATCCGCGGGGTGTTGGTTGTAGGCTGAACTGGGGGACGCCTGAAAGGCCACAAATCGTCGTCGCCGACATCATAAGGGCTGCTGAGCTCCAGTTGATTAGCTCCACAGAATTTCGTGGCATAATGAAGAAGGTGGGGTGGGAGTTAACTAGCTAATTTTGGAATTTTTATAAAAGCCGTTTTCTCATGTTCGTAAAGAATCATGCCTCGTTTTCTCCTGACCAAGGTTTATCTGTTGCTGTTTTTTGGGATTTTGTGTCTAGATATATTCTTATAGTTTGGTCTCACGCTTCTATAGGTTCTATTGGATAAAGGTTGATGCGTCGAGGATGGAGCGGTCTGTCTGGCTCGTCAGCATAACGCACATGTTCTTGGAAGTCTATTACCTAATTCCAGTCGCCCTCATCCCAGTTTTCATGAGCGAGTTCCACATCGGGCTCCTCGAAACCTCGCTGGTCGCCACCGTCCCAAGCCTCGTTACCATCTTCATGAACATACCAGTCGGCTACTTGGCGGACCGCATAAGCGTGAACCGATTGTTGTCCGCAAGTATGGCAATCGAGGCTGCCTCAGCCTTCGCCATTAGCCAGACGAACAGTTTCTGGGTGCTGGTGCTGTGCGTCTCGGTCATGAGGACGTGCTCCCCAATTTACCACATTACGGGGCTGAGCAGCATAAGCCGAGCTGTCGCGCAGAAGAGGATCAGCAGGTCAATGGGCGTCCACAACGCCTTGGGAAGCTTGGGTTCAGCCATAGGCTTGGTCAGCCTCGCAGTTTTCCAGTCGGTCACCAGCTGGAGGTGGATGTACATCTTCTGGCCCGTTCCTATCTTCGTTTGGGGAATAATCATCCTCAAGTCCCCCCAGCTAAAGACGACCAGAACCGACAGCGCCGAAAAGAGACCAGTCATGAAACGGCTGCCTCTATTATTCTCCGCGGGCTTCATCATTTTTCTGGTTGCCATCGGACTGCGGGAGGTTGGCAACACGGGGACGTCGACCTTCATGACCACTTACCTCGTGGACACGAGAGGGCTTTCAGAGGTCACCGCCAGCCTGATTTTCGGGCTGGGTCCCTTCACAGGCATCTTGGGCTCCTTGGTCGGAGGGTTTCTGGGCGAAAGAATAGGCGCCAAAAAAACCCTCAGCTTGGTGATGGTAGGCTGCATTTTCTCGCTTGCCACCATATCTTTTTCGCCGGACCTGTTCGTGCTTGCGATTGTCTACATCCTTTACTCGTTTTTCAGCAACAGCGTCTGGTCGCCCATGAACACGCTTGTCGCCGACTTGACGCCCAAGAACGAGAGAGGGCTGAGCTTCAGCATCTACTTCCTCACGGAAGGAATCGTATGCTCCGCGACCCCCGTCGTCGCAGCCACCGTAATAGGCCTGACAAGCATCTGGGTAATCTTCCCCTTCAGCGTCGCATTCATCGCCTTAGGGCTCTTCACCCTTCAGATGCTCTCTTACCGGAAATCTGAAAAATGAACAATTTTTTTGAACAGAAGATTCACGGAATCCAAAGGATTCATTAAACGTTTAATATAAATAAAATCGTGACCAAACTATAACATTTATAGATGAAGAAATCAGAAAAAAGAAACCGAGTGAGGATTATGCAATGAACGTGGATAAGATCCGAGAACTGTTTCCAGTCACGAAGAAATGGGTTTTTCTGAACCACGCCGCAGCTTCGCCATTACCTGCGCCTGTCATAACAGCGGTCCAAAATTACCTGAAGAACTCCTTGTTTCACGAAGAGGACCACAGCGCCCCCGATGAGGGGAGGAACCTTTTTGCCAAGCTTGTGAACGCTGAGCCCGCGGAGATTGCGCTTGTCCCCAACACGACGACGGGGTTGAACATCGCTGCCAACACGCTTGATTATCCGAGTGGCTGTAACGTGGTCACGACTGACCTCGAGTTTCCGACGGTCGTCCACCCGTGGCTGAGAAGAAAACTGAGACCCAAGGTTGAGGTAAGGTACGTTAAAAACGTTGACGGCGAGCTTCTGTTGGGGGACTTCGAAAGGATTGTGGACGACCGAACTGTCGCCGTGGTGGTCAGCCACGTTGAGTACTCGAACGGGTTCAGGAACGACCTGAAGGCACTGTCCGAGGTCGCGCACAAGCACGGGGCTGTCGTCATAGTTGACGTGTGCCAATCCGCGGGCGCACTTCGCGTCGACGTGAAACGGGACAAAATCGGCTTCTTGACAACCTCGAGCTACAAGTGGCTCCTAGGACCTAGCGGAGCGGGCTTCCTGTACGTCAGCAAAGACTTGGTCAAGTCTGAGCCTGTTTTCGTCGGCTACGAAGGCGTCAAGCCCGAGGTCTTCGAGTCCCTTGAGCTCTGGAACAACCGGGAGCTGGAGTTCGTCGAGACCGCCAGCCGCTTCGAGACAGGCGGGCTGAGTTCTCTCAGCTACGTGGGCGCCTCAGCTGCGTTGAAGATGATACTAGAAGTCGGCGCAAGCGAAATAGAGAAGCGCGTGACTGGCCTGACTGAACACCTCACTGAAAGGCTAAGGAAAGAGGGATTTAAGCTACAAACTTCCGATGCGGCTGAGCACCGTTCAGGCATCGTGAACTTCTTAGTAAATGACCCCCGAGGAAAAGTCGAAATATTAGGAAAGAAAGGTATAGTTGTGTCAGCTCGGATGAACGGCGTTCGGGTGTCGCCGCATTTCTACAACACCGAGGAAGAACTTGACAAGCTCGTCAAAGAAACCAAGAAACTCAGTTAATCAGACGGTGTACGAGTCTCCGGAGTTCGGCGCGTAAGCCTCCAAGCCGACTTCGTCCTTAATCCACTTCGCCAGCTTCGGGCAGTTCCCCTCTGCCCCGTGGACCACGTAGACGGTTGGGTTGCCCCTGAACTTCTTGACGGTTTCGCGGAGCTCCGACGCGCCCGCGTGGCTGCTGAAATCGAAGAAGCCGACTTTGGCTATGACCTTCCGCATACGCCCGTCGATGACGCACCTGCCATTCTCGAGTAGCTCCTTGCCCGGCGTTCCCGGAATTTGGTAGCCGACAAGAAAGATGGCGTTGTTGGCTTTTTTCCCGATTATCTGCAGGTACGAGCCTGCGGGTCCGCCCTTCAGCATTCCCGCGGGGGAGATTATGACGCCTGGCCTTCGGGACGCGATTCTACGGTCTCTCCAGCCTTCGACCCAGTTGGTCTCGTGGACTGCGTCCAAGTACAGCCGCTTGTCTTTGACGAACTCGGGTTGCTCCATCAGGATTCTACTTGCCTCCCGAGCCATGCCGTCGATCATGACGGGGTACTCGAAGTGGCTTGCCGCCAGGACGCAGGCTATTTCCTGGGACCTGCCGACGCTGAAGGCTGGGATAAGTACAGTCCCGCCCTTCTCCACTACGTCGTTGACTTCGGTAACGAGCTTTTCCTCGAGCTCCTTCCTCGGAGTGTGTTCCTCGTCGGCGTATGTGCTTTCCATGACCACCGCGTCGAGCTCCCCGTAGTCTTGGTCGGCAGCTGGGAGAAGCTTAGTCTCGACGGTGTTAAAGTCGCTCGTGTACAAGAGCCTCTTGCCCTCCGCCTCGGCGAGGACTGAGGCTCCGCCCGGAAGGTGCCCTGAGTTGAGGAGCTGAATGCTGAAGTCTCCGACGGTTGCTTCCTCTCGGTACTTAAGTTCCTTCCGGCTTCGCATCATCGTCCGCAGCTCGAGGTACTCGAAGGGTATATACGTGCTCGAGAGTTTGATGAAGTCCTTGATCAGGACGTTGGCGAAGTCGAAGGTCATCCGCGTCCCGTAGACGGGCTTCCTCTCCTGAATGTGGAATATTGGGACCGCGCCTGAATGGTCGAGGTGGCTGTGCGTCACGACGACGGCGTCCACCTCTTTGGGCGGGACGTGCATCGGGAACCCAGGCGTATGGTCAAGCATGACGCCGTAGTCTAGTAGGATTTGGGTCCTTTGCGTTTTAACTGAAATGGCAGCTCTTCCTACCTCTCTTGCGCTGCCTAAAAATTTTACTTCCAATGCTAATTTCTTCTCCGTTTAAACTTACAAACTTTTTGCGAAATATGTTAAAATGAACGATTTGAATCCTCGTATAGTTGCGCACATACATTAATAAACATTGTTTTTTGTCGGATTCCAGTCTTTCAGAAAGGCTTAAATCGCCACGTTCGGAAAGGAAACGAGACCCGCCGTCATGCGGTATTGTTCCACAAATCATGGGGCTGAGGTGAAGGTTTTGGACGACGCGTGCCGTTGTCATCCCATGTTCGCTTGTCCGCCGAATTTCACAGCAGAATACTACGGAAAATCAACCAAGGTTCTCGAAAAAGCCCTCAGTAAGGTTCCAGCCTACGAGTCTTGGCGAACTTTCGACCCCGGAAGGGAGCACAGCGTCGATTTCCGTTATGCCACGATGCCCGCGTTGACCAAGGAGGACATTCAGCGTCATTCTGCACAGGGGTTCGTCCCGTCCGACCGTAACCTGCAACAGGGCTTGGCAAACAAGGAGGTAAGCTTCGTCGAGTCAAGCGGGACGATAAACGAGAAGGTTACCAACATTTGGTGCCAGAAGTGGTGGGACGATTCCGAGATGGCGTCGTGGAAATTAAATTCGTTCGCAGGAAAAATCATGACGGGGAGCCACAGGGAGGCAATTCTCGTTAACCCGTTGAACGTGGGAATCAGGTCAGACGACCGTCCCCTACCGCTTGAGGAACGGCGACTAGCAAGGTTCCTTTACCTCAACGAGAAGACCGACACGCTATCTTGGACTAAAAGGCACATGGACAGGATGATTGAGGACCTGAAGACATTCAAGCCTGAGGTTCTTGAGGCCAATCCTTCGTTGCTGGCGAAGCTGTGCCGCTACGTCACGGAGTCCGAGAAGCCCGTTTTTCAGACTGAACTGATCGTTTTGACATACGAGTCTCCCACGAACCTGCACCTCACACAAATCAGGCGAGTCTTCAGCGCTCCCGTCGCAAGCTCATACGGAACAACCGAGACGGGATACGTCTTCATGCAGTGCGAGCAAGGCAAGTTCCACCAGAACACGGAGTATTGCCGCGTCGACTTCCAGCCACTGAAGCCCGAGCATGGTGGACCTTATCTCGGTAGGATTCTGGTGACCACCTTCAAGAACCCGTGGTACTGCATCGTCCGCTTCGACGTCGGCGACCTCATCAGGATAGACGAATCGGGAGACTGCAGGTGCGGAAGAAACTCAGGACTTACCCTTTCCGCCATTGAAGGTCGTACCAACGATGTGACCCTAACGTGTAGCGGTAGGCTGGTGACGATGCGCGAACTCGACAACGCGTTGAACGGACTGGAAGACGTGGACGAGTATCAGCTGCGGCAGGAAACCCCCGAAACGTATCGTCTGCGTCTCGTTACTCAACATGCCGACAGGAAAGCCCTCAGCCGACAAACGACCGAGGCGCTGAAGAGACTCTACGGCGACAGCGCTGAAATAGTAGTCTCCTACGAAAAAGGCATCCGCCAGGAATCTTCGGGCAAATACCGCGTCTCAGGGGCACTGTTCCCGATAAACATAGAAGAGTTCATCGATGAGAGGGTGACCCTTCAGAGGTCAAGTGGAAATCGATGAAATTAACATTTGATAAAGGATTTTTAAGAATCGGGTCGAAGTTATAAGAGAATACAACGCGACAATAAGCATTTGCCTGGGAGGAAAATAGGTGAACAAGCCGAAGCCCGTGTTCTTGTTGGCAGGCGGGAGGTCAGCCATTCGCAGGTCGCCTGACCCCTTGATCCAGGCGGTCTTCAGGGAATGCGGGAAGGCAGCTCCCGTCGTGGCTTACGTTGGAACCGCGCACGGTGACGACCGAAACTTCTTCGGGTTCATGGCGAACTTCCTCTTCGAGGAGGGCGCATCCATGGTCAACCACGCCTTAATCTGCCCGAGGGACGCTGACATCGA
>Ga0172365_10001825_pt1 | contig 15422 bp, 19 predicted proteins | sample LakKivSesite48cm_FD_114535 | JGI IMG/M metagenome (GOLD analysis project Ga0172365, IMG submission 114535) | Sediment microbial communities from Lake Kivu, Rwanda - Sediment site 48cm | ecosystem: Environmental > Aquatic > Freshwater > Lake > Sediment | place: Rwanda: Western Province, Lake...
CCCCAATTTGAACATTGGCGAGTTAACTTCTCCTTTAACCACGGCGGAGTAGGCAAATGTTTTAACATTAGCTAGTCTCTTAGTCATCTTCTGTAAAACGACTTGCGGAAGCTGTAAATAAACATATCCAGCCACACCGCTGACTACCAAAATTATTCCCAAAATAGCAATAATCAGTTTCTTTTTAGAACTTCTTATCGGCGGATAGGTAAAAGGTTGTTTTTTGCCAAAATCTGAACCGATTGTCTGATAAGCCGGGCTTACTGATGGCTGATTTATAGACTGAGGCGCTTCACCTGCTGCGGAAACAGGAGGAATTAATTTAAAAGCTTCTTCAACATCAGAATCCTGCCAGCCATTGTTAATCAGCTTCATCTTAATCACATCTTTCTCAACCCCTTCTTCAATTTGCTGCTTAATATAATTAAGTAATTCTTTGGTTACCATACTCGTTGAAGTTGATGGGATCAAAACATCATCTTCTTGTTCCAGTTTAGCATTATAGCTGCTAAATTCAAAACAAAGGGACCTAACCAATTATAACCGTGTCTCTGAGTTTTCCTTCGTTCAAATCAAATTGAACTTTTTGGCTACCTTGCAAAACGTATTTAGAAAATACTTACTGAAAATGAGGTTCTTATAAACCGGATAAATCTGTAAAAGAAAATTAAACCAGTCTGATAGCCAGATTTTTTTGAATTTTTCAATATCAATATAAATCTCTGAATTTTCTGGTAAGCCTTTAAATCTCTGTTTTTTAAAATCTGCAAAAGCTCGGCGGACTCTCGCCGTTCTTCTAAATTCATTTAAGAATCTTTTTCGCCACAACAAATCGTAATCCAGATCTTCACTGATAGATTTTGCCGCTAAATATCCAGAAATAATCGCGTATCTCATGCCAAAGCGGAAAAGTTCGTCCTGAAAACCGGCGGCTTCGCCGACAAAAAGAGTTTTACCTTGTTTTGCCGACTTCGGAACATTAAAGCTCCGCAGAGTGCCAAATTCATAAAGAAAATTTTCTTCTTTTATCTCATCAGCCAGAAAATTTTTTTTGAATTTTTCAAAATTCTCTTTAAGATCCAGTTCTTTTTCCTCAAACGGCCGGCTGATTTTTACCGTGGCAACACTGCTACTATGCGGAAAAAGATAACCATAACCAATACCTTTGGTGTAGTTTGGATTAAAAAAAACTTTAACCTTTTTGGGATTAAAGTTGCCTTTATAAACGCGGCCATAGCCAACCGTAATTGGCTGGCTAATGCCAGTGGCGATAATATCAATGTTTTTCTCTTGAATTTCAGGATTAATCGGCGAACCAGTTATTATTTCCACGCCTAAGCTTTGCGCCTGGCTGGCTAGGCTTTTTTCCAGCGAATTTAAGCCCCCTCTTAAGACCGTATAACCAACGGGAGAATTCTTTCCGTAAATAACAATTCTCTGATTAACTAGGTTGATTTCACATTCTTCAATTTTATTCAGCCAGTTTATCTTGATACCGCATTTCTCTAACTCCTCAATAACGTCCTCTTTGGTAAACCAATTGGGAAGCATTTGCGGATTTTCTCGGTAATGCCCGCCAACTTGAGAGGCTTTTTCGTAAACAATAACTCTAAAGCCGGCTTTGGCCAAATCAATAGCCGCCGTTAGGCCGGCTAAGCCAGCTCCGGCAATTTTAATCGTGCGTTTTTCCATTGAAAAAATCTTAATCTTGTAATCCTTTTTTCACCTTCATTCCCAGGTAAGTTCCAGTGCCAATCCCTAACGCATAGATAATGATCGCAACGATACTTCTCTGCGAGTCCAGTTGAGTAAGAATATCATAGAAGACAATCATTGAAACAACGGTGGTTAAGAAAGAAAAAGTCACTGCTGGAAGCGGTTTCTCTTTGGCAACAAAGCGCCAGTTCAAGGTCAAAAGAAAATCCTGAACAATGCCAGCGAAAAAATAAACAATGAGGTCTAAATAGTAATTCATAATTTATGGTTTAGGTTAATTTGATGGAAAGGCAGACTTGGTGGAACGTACGAATTTGTTTTACAAATTCTACGTTCCTACAACGTAAAAATCTTTGATTTTGTACGTTGTGGACCCGCGGGGACTCGAACCCCGGACTCATCTATGCCATAGACGTGTGTTGCCACTATACCACGGGCCCATTTTAGTATCTGCGGTAGCAAAATGTGTCCAATTCTATTTCCAGAATAAAGAACCAACGAGGAAAAGTCAAATTCATCAACTTTTTTTCTTTAAGATGGATTATACTTAAAAAGAAAAGCGGCTTCGTCGCTTGGGACGGAAGTCGCTTAAATCTCGCTTGGTTAGCTAGTGGTCGCTAACCTTTTACGCAGACGGTTCAGAGCGCGAGGGCAGCGTTGAGTTCCTTGTTGGCGGTGTCGATGGCTGTCGCGACATGTTCCAGTGGATCACCCGGCTTGGGTTCCCCTGTTTCCTTGTCACACCAGGAGTATAAGGTGATTGCTCGGGAACTATTGACCGTCCCCATCACATCCCCACGACTATTCCTAAGAGCGATGACTGCACCAGCCGCATCTCCGCCCTGAGCTCCGTAACCGGGGATGAGGAAGAAAACGTCATCTCCAGCTAACGCCCGACAACGGCGAGCTTGATCGGGCCATGTCGCGCCGACAACGCCGCCAACACAGCCCAGACCACTCGTCTGCTCGCCAACAGAGGCATTCCAGTTACCCACGAGCACAGCCAGGTGTTCGTAGAGTAGCTTTCCGTCCTCGAGTCTCAGATCCTGCAACTGCTTCGCTTCGGGATTGCTGGTGCGAATCAGGGAAATAGCGCACTTTCCCTTCGAGAACCAAGGCATCCACGACTGCGTTTTCTTGGTTGGCATAAAGGTTTCGCCCAGAAATGGGTTAAATGTGCAGGCATCCACCCCATACTGGCCAAAAACTTCATTGCCATAGTGTTCCATCGTGTCGGGAACGTCACCCCGCTTCCCATCCAGAATGACAAGTAGGTCCTGTGAGAGGGCGTACCTCACCAGTCTTGGGATCATGGCGATTCCCCCAGGCCCCATCGCGGCGTAGCAAGCATATTGAAGCTTGACAATCGGTACCTTCGTAGCCGCGATCTCGATGACGGCATAAAGGTAGTCTTCCATTCCCTTCAAATTGTCGCCAAAGGCTGGCGGTACGTGTTCAGGGGTTGGATCTAGACCAACACACAGCACTGAGTTCACGGCCAATGCTCGTTGCTTATAACCCCTTACAAACTCCGCATCCATCTGGTTTGCCTCCTATCCTATTAGGTACAAATTAAGTCAAGCACTCGCTCGACTCTCCTGTATGTAAATTACAATAGAACCAGAAAAAGAACAAGATTAAAATAAAAAAACAGAAATTCTCCGGAATTTCTACGATAATAAATTTGTTTCTTTTTCAATGAATAGTGCCCCTAGGAGGAATTGGACCCCCATCTTCGCCTTAGGAGTGCGATGCTCTGTCCGTTGAGCTATAGGGGCTAAATATAATGTTTAATTTCCTCTTCCGTCGCATGTAACAGTTTTAATAGATATCCGCCTTTTTTAACCCTTACCCGGCACATCCCATACTTAAGCTTTCCTCTCTTTTTGCCTCTCAATACATTGACATTAATTATACTTTTTTTAGGAATCCCTATAATTTTTGACCAAAAAGCACAGACCTTTTTCCTGTCTAAATCTTCATACGTACGAATGGATACCCTTAAACTTTCTTTTGCCACCCCAAATTCTTCAAGACACCTCACGAAAGTTCTTATTAAATCCGGATCTGTATTAGATAAACTTAAGTCTTTTTTATTGCCTTCGGCCCAATAAAGACAAGCGGCAATTAAAACCTTTTCTTTCCTTTCTATGTTTTTTATAGTTTTTTTTACCTCATCCTGAGCCTTTTTTTGTTCACGAAGCATTCGAGCCACGCTAGTTCTTTGTCTGTTTTTCCAAAACTCCTGAAACCTGGGTAAAATTTTAACACCTTGAATATATTTAAATATCGTCGCTTTCCCATGGCCGGTAAGTCGTCTTATTTCCGGCAAGCTGTGTCCGTGTTCCCGTAAAAAAATTATATGCTTAATTTGCGTACTAGTAAGCGGTTCTTTCCCCATTAATTCATTGTATCATGTCGAACCATTATAAACAACAAGGACGGGACTGCTCTAATCCATTGAGCTACGGGGGCAATTAAAGACTATTTATTCATTATTCTTAATTCCAAACTCAATTTATCACACTTCTTCCTTGCCGCCAACTAACCCGCGTGATAAAATAGACAATACAAACATCCGTATAAAAAGCCTTACTTTCGCAATAATATTATGCAAACCATCGTCGAGATCGCCAAAAAAGTCAGCCCGGCCGTCATTACCATTGTCATTTCTAAAGATCTGCCGCAAGTAGAAGGTTTTTATTATCTGCCTTACGGCGATAAAAACTTTCTTGTTCCTCAACTTAAAAAAGGTAAGAGCGAAAAAACAAGAGTCGGTGGCGGTTCGGGCTTTATTGTCTCTTCTGACGGTTATGTTTTAACCAGCCAGCACGTAGTCTCCGATCCCGAAGCGGACTATGTGGTTATAATTGATCCCACGCGGAAGTTTCCGGCAAAAGTTCTCGCCCGCGATCCGATTAACGATATCGCTATCCTGAAAATAGAAGGAGAAAACCTGTCATTTATTGAATTAGGCGATTCCGACCAGATTGAGCCCGGTGAATCGGTCATTGCCGTTGGCAACCCCTTGGGCGAATTCCACGACACCATTTCGGCCGGTATCGTCTCCGGTTTATCACGATTTATTACTGCCTACAGCGGGCTTTCGCAGGAAACCGCCCACCTCAAAGGCCTAATTCAGACCGATGCGGCAATCAATCCCGGCAATTCCGGCGGCCCGCTGGTTAATATGGAGGGAAAAGTCATCGGCATTAATGCGGCAATGGCCGAAAATGCGCAAAATCTCGGTTTTGCCATTCCGATAAACTACGCCAAAAAAGACCTGGAAGAAGTCAAACAATACGGCAAACTGAAACGACCTTTTCTAGGCGTAAAGTATCTTATCTTAAATCAGGAAATCGCCCGACAAAACAAATTACCGTTGGGTTATGGCGCTTTGATTATTAGAGAAAGGTTCGGCGAGGAAGCAATCATTAAAGATTCACCGGCGGAAAAAGCCGGGCTTAAAGAGTTTGATATTCTTCTGGAAGTCAACGGTGAAAAGATCACCGAGAAAAATCCCTTGGCCAATATCCTGCAGAAATTCGGCACCAATGACGAAATTGAGATAAAAACTCTACGAGCCGGAAAAGAACTTATCTTGAAAATAAGACTGGAGGAAAAGAAATAGGCGCGTGATTAAATAAATACAGCCGCAAGGCTGTTTTCGTTTTGGAAACAAAAAGGTATTTTCCCTTCTCGGAAAAACACCTTTAAACGAGCAGTATCACGCAGCATGTTCAGATACAACAGCTGGGTGATTGTCGATTGGGCCAGGCCTACCGCATCTTCTCTTCAGGCCTTGTGGCCACTTGGTATTTCTGCACCTCCAATTGTGCGGATTTACCAGCCACCAAAGTTGACAACCGCAGGGATATTCCCTGCCCTCAGCTTTTGCCCCACAGCCGGGGCAATTTGCCGTAATTACCGTTCCTCTTACCGTTCCTTTTTGCACCATTTCCTACCTCCCCGGCCCTCCTTTTTTCTGTCTTTGTCTCTTCCATTTCCGGGCGGCGCGGGCGTCTTTCTTTACCTGCGCCCGTATCGCCGCCCGGTTCGGCCTTTTTCCTTGCCTTGTTCCCATTTCCGCGTCTCCTCAAATCTTATATAGAGAAGCTAGACAATGTGAATGCGCCACAATAGCAAAAAAACACTTTTTTGACAATATTTAAAGCAAAAACCGCCTCAGCCCTGAGGGATTAGGTGGTTTATCCACAGAATCAATATATTTAATTTTGAAATTATCTATTGAGGAAATTCTTGATAATCTTCTCGCTGGGAAAGAAAATCGGATTGGGCAATTTATCCAGCGTAAACCAGCGCCATTCAATAATTTCGTCTGGCTCCATAATTTGTGGTTCACCTGTGAATTCCCGACAAAGAAAACCAATGGTCACAAAATGCGCGTCGGGCACAATATCGTTCGTGACGCTGATAATGGCTAATTTTTCCCTGTTGACTTCTAAACCCGTTTCTTCAAGAACTTCCCGACAGGCTGCCTCTTCTAATTCTTCCTGAAAATGCAGTTTACCGCCGGGCATGGTCCAGCTGCCTTCGCCGTGAAGTTCGCTGTCGGCTTTGGCCGGATCGCCGTGCCTTTTCCCCAAGAGAACTTGATTGTCTTTGAAAATCATCACGCCAACCCCCACTCTTGGATTTTTAGTTGTGTCATTCATAATAAAAATTTATTCCGTTTCTCTAAGATTTTCTGAAATGGTGCTTTTTGAAAAAACAACTTTAATATCAGGCCTTTTTTTGACTATTTCGGTAAGAACCTCACGAAATCTGGGAAAAAGATAGAGATCAATTTTAACTTCTCTTTGTAATCCTCCGGTTGGACTCAAAATAATCTTGACCCTATCACGCCAATTAACTCGGCTAATATCCGGTACCTCTGGACCAAAAGGCGTTGTTCTAATAATTTTAATACCTTCAATTTCATTAATACTAAAACTCCCTTTCTGTAATGGTTGAGGAATGGATACGCCTTGAGCCTGAAACCTTGTCGTCTTAACAATAATGGTTTCACCGTCAAAGGTTATCTTATTTATAAGCCAAAAAATTAAGACAGAAGTCGCGCAGCCGAAAAAAAGAAAGGTATAAAAATAGGCTGTTTTCCTTGCGCTTTCAGATAATGAGCTTGCCAGATCTAATTTTCTGAAATAATCGTTTCGAAATACTTGTTCGTATGGCTCTGGGTTATCAATTATCTGTTTTTCATAGGAACTGCAGCCCCCATCGCAAACAAAATAAAACCCATTACTTTCAAAGGCAATTGGTTTCCTCGATTCTTTATAATTCTCGACAGCAAGGTAGCCAGAGATAATAGCCGGCAATGAAATAATAAAAATAACGAATAAACTAATCCTGGCTGTAATCTTTTTCATTTTTTTACTGATGTTATTAACCGATCAATTTATTTAGCGTACAAGCCGGTTAGATTGAGACTGTATTTGAATTTCTTTTATGGCTGGAATTATTTCGCTAAATTTCCTGACTACGGCATCAGGTTTGTAAATTTCGGAAACTTTTTTGTCTTCGCTGGTGAACGCCTTTCTGCCGCGGTCAAACCAGATTGTTTTCATTCCCAGACCGCTGGCGGCCACCAAATCATCGGCGATCTCGTCGCTGACAAACACAATTTCTTCCGGCTTAACAGCCATTTTTCTGACTGCTTCGTAATAAATTAAAGCATTGGGTTTTCTGACACCGACTTCAGACGAGACAATAATTGCATCAAAAAGGTCCTGAATTTTATACTTTCGCATTTGCGCCAGAATTGCTTCTTTGACACCATTTGAAAGAATACCAATTTTGTATTTTTTCTTCAATTCTTTGGCGATAGCAATGTGTTCTACCGGCACATACTTGTCATCCGCTTCTATTTCAATAATTCTTTTAACCGGTATCTTTTTTTGTAAAATTCTGTTGAGATATGATTCAAGTTCGGCATCGCTTCTGATATCTCCGGCAGTACGCAAAATACAGAGTTTCCACCACAAAGCCTTGAATTTTTTCAGTGGAATGTTAAATCCTTTGAGAATTTTCTCTATTTTGGTATCCTGTTGGCCGTAATCATCGGCAAAGCACTGTCCCCAATCAAAATAAATCGCTTTAATCATATATTTTCATCCTACCGCGCCCCGCCGAAGCTCGCAAGCGAAGGCGGGACAAAAAATCCGCCTTTCATAAAATCGGCGGTGGAGATTAGACATTTAATATCCTCAAAAGGGGTTTATTCGTCCCGGCCTATTTAATTGTTAAGGCTTCTTCAAGCCAACCTATTCTCTTTTCCAACGATTCTATCTGTTACGAATGTTGTTTTAAGATTATATTCTCAATCCTGTCTAACCGAACATTGACCTCGGTGAAGCCTTTGGTAATTTTTTTATCAGTCTCCTCAAAACCCCTATTTACCATTCTGGCCAAATCATCAATGCTTACTTTTTTTGCCATAGGGATTAAATATATATATAACTATAGATCGATTGAGGCTTATGCCAAATCCTTTAGTTTATTGAGTAGATTCATTGACCAGATTTAGTAAAGTCTTTTTCCGATTACTAAGAAAATATCTGCCGGGACAGGTTCTGTCTTCTTTAACCTCGCGGTGGCCAAAAATCCTATCATTAGTTACTTGCGGATAACATTTTTTAATTATTTCGGCTCCGGCTTTGATTTGGGACAGCGGCGGAATGGCTTTTTCGTAATTACCGGAAAGAGCAATCGCCACGCTTCTCATGTTGATGTCCCAGTTCCCTGAATGCCAGCCGATATAGTTATCTTTAAGCAGTCTCTCAACAGAGCCATTGGGTCTGACTAACCAGTGATAAGCGAAAAAAACCATTCTTTCATTAAGAAAGTGACCGGACCAAATCGGTTTGCCCTTTAGCTGGTTATCGTTTAAATAGCGTAAGGCGTATTGCCTAATAAGACCAATGGCCGAAAGTTTACTTAGCCTGATATCCGGCTCTTCTTCGGTGTGATGAATTATTATTGTATCTATCTTTTTTCTTCCGGCATCAAAATCCGGCCCCTCTGGTGCTAGAGGAATCTGGTTCTTTTCAAGCAGGTTTCCCAATAGTTCGTAAATCCGATGTCGAAAAACCTTGATATTTTCATCATTACGAACAACCGGAAAAAATAATTCGTTCAGTTCTTTTTCGAGTCTAATATACCAATCGGGAAATCGAAGACTTTCTTCCCAATACTCTTTTTTAAAGCTCTCCATTTTTAGGCTCTCCCAAAAATTTATCAACGAGATCCATTCTCGTTGTTTCGTTTAAGCCGCATCATCGATAAAAAATTCGTAATAAGAAACAACAGTAGCGGCATAAAACATCATCCAAAAGAATAATTCTTCAAACGGAAAGGTGAAGCCAAAAAATTTAACCACGCTAATATACTCTGCGGGAAAGGTCCAGTCGCCATTCTTTAAACAAACGAGTTCGAGTACAAAAAAAGCAATGAAAAAGAATGCGCCCAATTTCAAAAATTTCGCCAAGAATCTTGTTTTGTATAAACTCAAAGCTAGGGGGAAAATAATGGCTACAATCCCTCCTAATAAATATGTATAAGAAACATAAAGAAAGGTTGGGTTAATAAAATAGATTATTAAAAGAAACATCAAGGCCGAAGTAAACGGTATTAACGCCCATTTAAGATTTTTTGAAATCCTGGTATTCCTTTCATCATCCAGAAAATGCTCATAAAAGACAATAATAAAAAGGGTCATTAAGGCCCAACCGATTAGTTCATCCAAGGGTAAAATGTTTAAAATTTTCCAAGGGAACACTAAATGGGTAACAGTAACAATCCAGCCCCGGTTAAAAGTAACCACAAAATCAAAAACAAAACCAACGATAATGCCAAGGAAAACGATACCCCAGAAGATCTTCGGCCAGTTCTTCTTTTCCCGGATTACCAAGTATATCGTGGGCAAACCCAAATAAAGAATAGCGGTAAGTAATGGCCTAAGATTAAACCCAACCGAAATCCCGGCTGTAATACCTAGGATTACAAAAACTAGTATTAAATCAATTCTTCTGTTTAATACTTTATCCATTTTCTAATTCTACCTTCAGATCTGTTTGATGTAAACGAAGGGCACTCTAACAAAGAACGAGATATTAAAAAGCAATATCTACCAAATCAAAAATAGGCTTTGAATCTCTTTTTGATGTCCGCGAATTTTTGCTTTCGGAAACTAAACCGGTAGCCCGGCCGGTTATTTAAGCTCGTTAATAACTGGCAAAATTCTCTGTCACTAACAACGCTGATACCCAACTCATCGCAAACGGCCTTGATTTTCTCATTGGCTTTTTTCACTTTTGCCGGAGTGGTATCAATTTCCGCTTCAAAATAATAACCCCAGCGCGGTACCCGCACTAGGGCAAATTCAATTCCTTTATAGAGATAAACATAAGTTGTGGTGGCTTGCAGAACGCCGTAATAATATCCCAATATTTGCAGAAATTCAATCATTTCCCCGAATTTTTTGGCTTCAATAGGAAATAAAAATTCTTTGCGGGCGTCATTGCCGCTCCACTGGCCGTATTTTAAAACCAACTCCGCCTTTTTATTCGTAATCCTGACTTTCAAATCAATCGGGCTTCGGTCTAACTTAAACGATTCTTTTCCCCGCGAAGACGAATAGATTACCGAAAAGCGCTTTTTTATAGCCACAAACTTACCCTTCCTTTTTAAAAAATTTTTCAGTTCCCTGAATTTATTCTCGGTTAATCTCCCTCGATGTTCAACCTCAACTTTTGGCATTACTAACTGCTTTTTAATGGCTATAGAAAAATATCTTAACTTCTTTAATCCTATCAAAAAATCATTTCTCTGTCTTTACCAAGCTGGTTAGAACACCCGACAATTTTATTTCAAAAAAAACAAAGGCTCCATCATATTACTGGATGGAGCATTTGCCGAAACATCGGTAGCCAAGAGATTAGGCAAGAGCTCGCACCGTCCTAGAATGTTCCTGGCAGACCTTCTTCTTAATGAAGAAATTGACATGGCTTGTGCAGGCAGCATTATGCCCGCCTTTCTCTGTCCCCGTGGTAAAGACGCTGACACAGCCACAACTATACGTTGTAGCTGTGGCTCTCGCCCCGCAAGAAGGGCAGATAATGATTTCCCTGATAAGCACTCTTCTTTGACTCATTTCGTCTCTCCTTTAGTGTTGGCGTCCTTGGTGAAATTCTATCTACACCCTACCAACCAAACATCTTTTGGTCAATTTATTGAAAAAAACAGCTGTCTTAGCAAGTCCAGAATAAATAAAAAACATCTAATCCTTAAGGATTAATAATAAAACAATTTTAATTGGCGGTAGTATTAATTAAAATTCGATAAATGGGTTCACGCCATCAATCTAAGGAGTAGTGGTGCCGATTTTTTTGGCAATTCCCGCTGGTAATATTTGACCGGGTAAGGGTTGCGGCACAACGCCGCCCAACTTCTTGCGAATACCCGGGGCAATTAATAATCCCGGCGGCACTTTTCCCGAAGAACCAGCACCTTCTTTAAGTAATTCGTTAATCTTAGACAAGGTCTTTGGCCCAACTGTTCCCGTCTGCTCAAGATTGGCCAATTTTTGAAATCGCTTAACCGCTTTCTCGGTCAAAGAGCCAAAATAACCCGTAGTTAATCCTTCAGGATAAATATCTCTATCGGTGGCTAAAATTTCTTGTAAAATCTTCACATCATTCCCGCTCATTCCTGGCCTTAATTGCTTAATCAACTTTAAGGTTGTCTTTACTTCTGCTTCAGTCTACTTCAATTGTTCCAGTTGTTTGGTTAACTCGGCGATTTGGGCTTTCAATTTTTCGATTTGCTGCTGCAGCGACTGAATCAGTTCGCTGACCGTAAAATTATTTGTCTCGGCTGCTACTGGCATATTTAGAATAATCACCAGGGCACTGATTATAAAAATAACAAGCGTAATTTTTTCTGTTTTATTCATACTAATCTTTGAATTTGTTAATAATATCTCTCTATCTTCTTTTACCGTTCACTGATTATTTAGTTAAGTAAGTTTGGCTTATGTTGAGGAAATGATTAGCTACCGCCGACCCCCTTTATTTGTTCATCGACGAAACCCGTTCTCGTTGCTGCATTTATTTATAACCAAAAACTCCCTTTTGGGGAGAAAATGCTAATTAAAGCTCCACAGAATAGGGTTAGTGCTTTTTCGTGCCTATTGCTAATAAACCTTCCAGCTCCGCGACTCTAACTTCCAATTTTTCAAACTCTGTTCTATAAACCACGCCTTCAAGCCTTTTGAGTATCATTTCATCATTTTTATCGAGTTTTCCTAATTTTTGATGAATTGAATCAAATTCCTTCTGTATCATTCCGGCAAGTTTCTCAATTGTTATATTTTTTTCCTTCATCGATTTTATTATATCCTGACGAAGCCTTATGTCAAACGGAATGGCCAGCTCATCCTTAACTCTCCCTAATTAATAATGTTTTAATCTGGCAGATTAAACATTTGCTAAAAAAAATTCCCTTCCCGAGGAGGAAAATATATAATATTACCAGCTACGAACTACAAACTAAGGTGAATCATCTACGGAACGATATCCTTCAACGAAACCCGTTCTCGTTGCTTCGTTTATTTGTCTAATTTTCTGTTATTTGTATATCCCTTGCCGGTGGCCGATACGGATGACGAGAATGTTCAGCTCTTTTTTATATATTCTATAAATAATCCGGTAATTGCCAACACGCAATGAATAGTAATCTTTAAATTTTCCCTGTAATTTTTTACCCAGATAGGGGTCTTTTTTTAAATCAAACAAGGCCGCAAAAACGTGTGGTTTATAGCTCTCGTCAACCTTCTCTAAGTCTTTCTGCGCCTGCCGCGAAAGAACAATCCGACACATAATTATCTTTTTGTGGCTAGAACAAAACCCTCTTTTCGCAACGCATCTTCCAGAGTAAAGCGTTTACCTTTTTTATATTCCGTTTCAGCTCTCTTTATATCTTTTTCCAGGTCCGGAAAATCCCTTAAGACCTCCATTGTTTCTAACCATACTTCAAATTCCTTAGCGGAAAGCAAAACAACCTTCGGGACGCCCTTTTCGGTTAAGGTGTAGTAATTAGCTCTCCTTTGAATCTCTTTGGCAATTTTAAATATCTTTTTTCTGGCCTCAGAAATAGGTAAAGTAGTTTTTGTTTCCATTTCTTTTTTCTACAATTCCTTAGTTTATAATCTATGTACATCATAGCGTACACAATATAAACATGTCAAGTAATTGTTAATTCTTCCCCAGGATTAAGACCAACCAAAAACTCCCCTTGGGGAGAGGAAACGACTTTAAGCTCTAAACTTTAGACCGTAAACTACAAATTATGGTATGGTCGTCTAGAGAATAATATTAGAACCAATGTAAGTACGGGTTTCTTTAAGATTAATTAGAATAAGCTTTTCTGGTATGATTTAAGGTTTAGTTTTCGGCCTAGGGTTTGGTCCAGACTATAAAGATCTTCGTTATAAAGTGTAATCAGCGGAATATTATACTTCTGACACATTTCTATCTTTTTTTTACTAATTTCATTATAATTTTGTGAAACACCAAGAGCGTCGGTTAGCCCAAAAAACTCGATAAAGCTTTCTCCTATCACAAAATCACAGCGATATCGTCCTTCGGGATATATCCCCTCTCTAAGATGTGGAATATTATTTTGAAAAAGCCAATCGTCAATTATTATTTCGGAAATCGATTTACACCGGTGTCCGTCTTTAGCGTAAAGATCTCTTGAACAAAACCATCTTTCATTCGGTTCGAAACCAGTTGCTTCAATGGCTTTGTTCCATGTGCCAAAATAATCACGATAAGTAACATAATCTGGACAAGAAGAGTCGTGAATGAATTCATTTTTAGTCGGAATCCTCCCGTTTCTTTCTATAAACTCTTTTATTTTTTGGATTAATATTTCTTTGGTGTATACCCGTCTCGCCTCCGCTGATTTTCTCTCGGCATCCGGAGTTTGTCCTAATCTTAAATTCCTTACTGAATTAGGGTTTCTCCCGCATGACAAGCGCCGCGGTTTTATCGGAATTTTAAAATAATAAAGCCATCGTCTTACGCTACTATGGGTAACACCAAAAAACTTTGAAATCTCAACCTGGCTATAACCTTTTTTCCAATAAAGATTGTTTAATACGGCCTTCCGCAGGGGTCTTTTGCGAACCAGAAGATTTCTCTTTGGTTTTCGGTTTAAAAACCTTAAGAAGAAAGGTGGGGGATCGACGGAATTCGCATCCGTACCGAGGACTCCACAGGTCCTAATGCTGCTATTACACCACGATCCCCATATCTTATTTAATAATTTGAATTTTCTTTTTCTAATTCTCTGCTTGTTTTTCCAAGCGCATTGACAAGATTTATTACAAAAATAGGTCCTTGTTTTAGACTTCCTTTGTAAATCAGTTGGTGTTCTGTATAATTTGCCATGGCAATAAGCACAAGTTACATATTTTCCAGTTCTTTGACTTTCGTTTTTGCATTTTTTTGAACAATATTTTCCCCAGCCGTATTTCAGAAGGCTTGGTTTTATATAGAAATTTACTCCACACATCAGACATCGGGCGTTAGGTGTCTTTTTACTACCTGTATCCATTATTTAATTATATCAGATCAGAAATCTACAAAAAATCATTATTTACTAAAATTTGCTTTGTGTCCCCGGTGCGATTCGAACGCACAACCTAGAGATTAGAGGTCTCTCGCTCTATCCATTTGAGCTACGGGGACAAATTTGTTCTCGTAAAGTGTCTCGATAATCCCTAATTTCCATCCCTTAATTTTACGGAACAATTTCCGGTTTTCTATTCTTATGGCACATGTTCCGTTATATAAACGATTCTTTCGGTAGGTTAGAGAGGTAGGCTTAACCTGGGTCTTATAAAACTGATTCAATGGTACACCGGTAACTTTAGACCAGAAGCTCTCAATGTTTTTTCTGCAAAAAAGCCTATGAATAAAAATGGTGACCCTAAACTTATTCTCTGGCACAAAACATATCTCTCTAAACCATCTCATTATTAACTTAATCATTGCCGGATCTGAATTACTAAACTTAACAATCTCGGTAATATCAGACTTATCACCCTCTGCCCAATATAGCATCATACCCGCTAAAAATAAAGGATTTTTAAGAAAATTAATAGCCTCTTTTTTTGCCTCATTAACAACCTTTTTGGTTTCCTTTATCCTTTTTCTCTGATTAGCCCTTGCCAAACGATAAGCATTTTTCTGTCTTAGTTCGATATAGATTCTTTTCTGCTGCTTTTTTGATAGTTTTATGTCCCGTAACCACAATGTTAAAGTACTTTTTGAAACTTTTATCCTCTTCCTTATCTCGCCATAACTTCTTCCTAATTTTCTTAAACGGATGGCTTCTTTTTTTTCTTTAATTTTCATAAATCGAACAGGTTGATGTCTATAATACTACTATACCATATCTGTTCGTTTATAGAAATTAATAAGCCTTAATATAAGGCTTAAATTAATTACGCTCTCAAAAAAAATCGGGATAACCCGACCCCAAAATTATATCTAAGGAAATACTTTTCGTCAACTAAAATTAAGGGGTCGGCGAGGGAGTCGCACTCGTTGCTGGTAAAGGAAGGTTGAATGGATCGGGATAGGTCCGCGTCTCTGTCCCAGCCAATCTTTTTTCTCGCTCCG
>Ga0172365_10001826_pt1 | contig 15419 bp, 14 predicted proteins | sample LakKivSesite48cm_FD_114535 | JGI IMG/M metagenome (GOLD analysis project Ga0172365, IMG submission 114535) | Sediment microbial communities from Lake Kivu, Rwanda - Sediment site 48cm | ecosystem: Environmental > Aquatic > Freshwater > Lake > Sediment | place: Rwanda: Western Province, Lake...
AGACCACCTCGCTGGACGAATGTCTGGCCTGGGCAATGGTCGCCGTGATAAGGGCGACTCCAAACCAGGCGTCGTAGCCTGCTGGCTTGTAGTAATGGTTGGTGACGACGATGAACGGGTCTTCTGGTGGGATCCAATGTGCATTTTCCACACGGGGTGTGGGTACAATCCTGCTGAGCAGTTGCTCTGCGTCGGCACTAAAGGTGCGCTTTGCGCTCACGAGCATGGCTGTGGCAACGGACAGCACGAGTTTGGGCGGATATGAATAGTGCGGACTTAGGCTGCCGTCACCAGTCAAAGCGCTGGGGCACGAACGACGCAATTGTATGGCACGCCAACTCATTTCAAGTTCTCTCACACATGCATCGTTAACCCAATGCTGCGAGTCAGGGAAATGTCGGCTAAAAAAGCCGACCCCCTACCACGGGCTCATTTGTCGAGGCGAGGCATTGCCTCGCCCCGACGCAACGGTCTCGGCTACGGCATGGTATCAATGCCCGTCCAGGTGCCGTCGAACGCAGCCGCCAGTCAAGCGCTCAGGTCGTTCAGAATCGCTAATACTTTACATTTGAGGTCCAGTAACTCTTTCTCCACGACTGCCCACACGATGTCTAGATCAATACGGAAGTAGTCGTGTACCAGGATGTGGCGCATTCCACGAATTTTCGCCCACGGCACCTGAGGGTACTGCTCTTGGATGCCTTGGGGCACCCTAAATGCCGCTTCTCCCAGCACCTGAAGGTAATGGACGATGTACGTCTGGAGCAGTTCGTCTCCATCGAAGGCTCGCCGGCCACGGGGCAGCGTACTTCTCAATCCGGGCTATGGCCTCAAGCATATCGAGAATGCGTTCGCGAGGGGCCCTCATAGCGGCACAGCCTCCTGGAGCACCCTGGGCCGGATGCGTTCCCGCAGCCCCTTCTCCGTGATGATGTCCACCGGCCGTCCGAGCAGTTCCTCTAGGTCCACGAGCATACCGCCTAAATCGAGGAGACTCCGGCCTGGTTCCATATCCACGAGAAAGTCTACGTCGCTTTCCTGGTCAGCTTCGCCACGTACCACAGAGCCAAAGATGCGCACGTTTCGTGCGCCGTACTTGGTAGCGATACGGTAGATATCTTCCCGTTTGCTTTTCAGAAGCTCATTGATGTCCATGCCCCTACTTCCAAAAATTCTCCCGACGACTGCAGTTCAGCGCAGATCACATCTCGCGTGTAATCACTATTTCTAGCTGGAATAATAATCCGTTTTCTTCCGCTATGCAAACCCATCTCCCACCTGACGCATACGCTGCAGGAGACTTAGCCCACTCTCTGCTTCTGCACAAATTCATCTAAAGCCGTGTGTTTTAGCAGACCTTTGGGGTTTCCCAAACCCAAAGGGCGCGTTGTCAGGTAACTACGTTCTGCCAGGCAGACCCACTCCGTCAATGGTGACCTCACAGTATGGGCATTTGGATTCTGGAAGGACGAGGTTTTCCAGGATGCCAAAACCATAGCGGCGGATCAATAGGTTGTGGCAATTGTAACAGTAAGTGTTCTCGCCTTCGCTACCAGGCACATTGCCTTCATAGACGTAGCGCAATCCGGCCTGGAGGCCAATATCGCGGGCGCGGTGTAAGGTAGATAATGGTGTGGCGCGTACATCCCGCATTCTGTACTCAGGGTGAAAGCGGCTGACGTGCCAAGGTGTGTCCACGCCTGCTTCTTGCGCAATGAATTCAGCCAGATGACGGAGTTCCTCCTCCGAGTCGTTCTGACCAGGCACCACCAATGTGGTGATCTCCACCCAAATGCCTCTTTTTTTCATGGCCTTGATCGCGTCCAGGACTGGCTGTAAGCGCGCACCACAAGTTTTGCGATAAAAGTCATCGTTGAAAGCCTTCAAGTCCACATTCGCAGCATGCAAGTAAGGCCCAAATGCGTCCAACATCTCTTCTGTCATGTAGCCATTGGTCACATAGATGCTCTTGATGCCCCACTTGTCCGCTCTCACTGCCGTATCGTAGGCATATTCGAAGAAAATGGTTGGTTCCGTGTAAGTATAAGCAATGCTTTTGCAGCCATAATGGTATGCAGCGGAGGCAAGATAGTCTGGTGAAGCTTCGTGGCCCTGGATGTGGCCTTCATCACGGACCATTTGCGAGATTTGCCAGTTCTGGCAAAACGAACAGTGGAAATTGCATCCCACTGTGGCAAAGGAAAACGCTGTAGAGCCGGGGAAAAAGTGAAAGAGGGGCTTTTTCTCCACCGGGTCAATAGCCTGTGAAATAGATAGGCCGTACACTAGAGTATAGAGCACACCCCCCTGATTCTCTCGCACCTGGCAAACCCCTCGTTTGCCATCGGCGATCGTACAGCGGTGTGCACATAAGTGGCATTTTACCTTGCCCTCATCTAGTTTCTCGTAGAGCCTCGCTTCGTACATAGCTAAATCTCCTTTAGACCCTCTGGATACCTCTGCGCCAGGTCTGTATATATGCTCTTAAAACTTGACCATTCTGCCTTGTACTCCTCACTGACTTGCTTGTCCAGTAACTTTGCTGGCACACCAACGGCGATGCTTCCATTGGGAATCTGCTGCCGCTGCCTGACTACAGCTCCCTCTCCGACTACAGCCCACTCTCCAACCGTGGCCCAGTCACTGACGACCGAACCCATGCCTACCACCGCATAGTCGTGGATCGTCGCATTGTGAATCACGCAGCCGTGGCCAATGGTCACGTGCTTTCCAATATGTGTCATCTCATTCGGGCGTGCATGGATGATACAGTTGTCCTCAATACTTGTGCCGTCGCCTACAACGATAACGCCATAGTCACCGCGTAGGCGGGCTCCTGGCCCAATCCAACAACTGTCGCCTATCGTCACAGCACCGATAATGTCCGCAGAAGGATGCACATAGGTTCCCTGACCCAGTTTCGGCTTATGTCCCTCAAACTCGTAAATGGCCATCATCTAGTGCTCCTCTTCAGGCATAGGTATGACACAGATGAATCGGAGCAGTGACTCCCCCCGATTGATAAACTGATGCGCGATGTCCGGTGGTACAAACGCAAAACTGCCAATGCGCAGGGGCAGTTCTTCCTTTTCAGTGCGCAGTCCCCCTACGCCTTCCAGTACATAGACTTCGTGCTCGAAAGAATGGGCATGAAACGAGGTTGCCGCACTGGGTTGTACCTCAATGATGCGCATGGCGAAATTGTTGGCGCCGCTGCTCTGTGCAATAAGCCAGCGGATGGTGACCCCTGGAGCTTCGGCTACTGGCTCGGCTAGGACTTCCAGATAGTGCTTTACCTCCATTGTTCCTCCTGTTACCTCCACCACCTGCCTGTCAAGTCTTGCACTCAATTTTACTGCACAGCCCTGGTAAACGCAAAGCAAACATCGTCTCGTGACCACGACCATCTCATACCTTGGAGCTATGCATTTCCTGCAAAATGTGGTATAGTAGGAATAAGCTTTATGGAGGCTGGTTACTTCTTATGATAGATGATTGGGAAACTAATTCGTTTTCGAGCAAAGTCTTGTTTGATCAGAGTACTGAAGCAAGGGAACTTGCTTTGTTGCCCGTGCGGGATACAGTGCTGTTTCCACATGTGGCCGCTCCCCTTTTCGTCAGCCGTGACCGATCGGTAAAGGCCGTAGAAGCGGCAATGGCTGGTGATCAGCGGATTGCTGTTTTCGCTCAGAAGGACGCTGAGGTTCAAGAGCCGGGCATTGACGATCTTTACGAGTTTGGAACAGAAGCGGTCATTGGCCGAGTCTGGCGCATGCCAGATCAAACAACGAGCGTCTTTGTACAGGGACGCCGGCGCTTGCGCCTTTTGAAGCTGACCAAGACCGAACCATATCTCGTGGCACACGTGCTACCCATTGTGGAGGATATTGAACCTTCCCTCTCTACCGAGGCGCTCATGCGCGCCGTGTTGACCTTGTTCGAGAAAGTCGTGCGCTTGAGTAGGAACATTCCTGACGATGCCTTCGTCATGGCGATGAATGTCAATGACCCCAGTTGGCTTGCTGACCTGGTGGCTTCCAATCTCAACTTAGAGTTAGTTGGCCGGCAAGAGTTGTTAGAGATCGAGGATCCCCTGGCCAGATTGGAGAAGGTTAGCATACTTCTGGCCAAAGAACTGGATGTCCTGGAACTGGAAAGCCGCATCCATTCGCAGGTGCAACAAGAAGTGGACAAGAGCCAGCGGGAGTATTTTCTGCGTGAACAGATGCGCGTCATCCAGACCGAATTGGGCGAAGGTGATCCCCTGGCCCGAGAAATCACCGAACTGCAGCAAAGGATTGTCGAAGCTCAAATGCCAGAGGAGGTTCGCCAACGGGCAGAAAAGGAACTGAGCCGTTTGGCGAGCATGCCGCCGGCCGCTCCAGAAGTTAGCATCATCCGTACATATATTGACTGGCTGCTTGACCTGCCGTGGACACAGTGCAGCGAGGACAACCTGGACATCGCTCATGCCAACGAGGTCTTTAATAAGAATCACTACGGATTGACCAAGGCAAAGGAACGCATCCTGGAGTACATGGCGGTACGCAAGCTTGCGCCTGACAAGATGCGCAGTGCCATTCTTTGCTTCGTGGGCCCACCGGGTACTGGTAAGACCTCCCTGGGCAAATCCATTGCTGAAGCCCTCGGGCGCAACTTCGTGCGCGTCAGCTTGGGAGGGATTCGCGACGAGGCAGAGATTCGTGGGCACCGCCGCACGTATGTCGGGGCATTGCCTGGCCGTATCATTCAGACCATGCGCCGCGCAGGCACAATCAATCCCGTCTTCATGCTGGATGAGATAGACAAACTGGGAATTGATTTCCGTGGCGACCCTTCCGCGGCTCTTTTGGAAGTCCTGGATCCGGAGCAGAATAACTGCTTCTCAGATCACTATCTGGAAGTGCCATACGATCTGTCCAAGGCGATCTTTATCACCACTGCGAACATCCTCGATCCCGTCCCACCCGCCTTACGCGACCGCCTGGAAGTCATCGAGTTTCCTGGTTACATTGAGGAAGAGAAGATTGAAATTGCCAGGCAGTTTCTTGTGCCACGTCAGCTTGAACAGCATGGCCTGACCCGGCTGTACTTCCCTCGCCAGACTCTACGACATATTATCCGTGACTATACCTTTGAAGCCGGAGTGCGCAATTTGGAACGCGGGATCGCCAGTATCTGCCGTAAAGTGGCAAAATTAGTGGCTGAAGGCAAGCGTCCGCCGCGCTATATCCTGCCGCAGGCTTTATCCAGATACCTCGGGCCACCGGAATTCTTGTATGGCCAGGCTGAGGAAGCAGATGAAGTAGGGGTAGCCACAGGCCTGTCCTGGACAGAAGCGGGCGGTGACACCATATCGGTCGAAGTGACGGTGATGCCTGGTAAAGGCAACCTATTGCTCACTGGCCAACTGGGTGAGGTAATGCAAGAATCGGCACAGGCCGCTATGAGCTATGCACGAGCGCACACACAGGAACTTGGCATCGAGAATGTTGACTTTGATAAGATTGACATTCACGTCCACGTACCTGAAGGAGCTGTACCCAAGGATGGCCCGTCCGCCGGCATCACTATTGCCACAGCATTGATTTCTGCTTTGACGCATAGACCTGTCCACCGTGAGGTGGCCATGACTGGCGAAATCACCTTGCGCGGGCGCGTGCTGCCTATCGGTGGCCTGCGGGAGAAGGTGTTAGCAGCGTATCGGGCCGGATTGAAGACTCTACTTCTGCCCAAGAGGAATAAGAAAGACCTGGTTGATGTGCCACGGAAAGTGCAACGGGGTCTCAACTTTGTATTCGTAGAGCGAATGGATGAGGTGGTGCCTGTAGCCCTTGTCCCCCTACACCAGCCACAAGCGCACAAGCGTGTTGCTTCAGCCAAGAGCGGGCGGAGTGTGGAGAGATATGATCAAGAGATCAAGCCATCGTAGAAGAGGCACACAGCAGTCAAAGTTGGCTCGTCTTGCCATGCTCATCATTCTGCTTGCCACTTTGAGCGCATGTAGCAGTGCCCCGCCAGAAGAACCGCCGGAAAAGATGATTAGCTTTACCAAAGATGTGTTGCCTGGCAAGACCGTTTTGGATGTCCAACGAGCAGACACCGATAGCGATGGTCAATCAGAATGGGTGGTCTTCTATCGTTTCGATCAGGTGAGCGACCGTGGGCCTGTAGCTGCTCTAATCTATGACGTTGTGCGTGATCCCTCCTCACAGTTGCCCATTGTCTATCCGTATAGATTACGCACACCTGACCAGAATTACCTGGCGCTAGGCCAACCCAAAGTAGCACTTGTTGATGTTGTGCCGGAGGTGGGTGGCGTAATACGCAAGGAACTGGTCTTCACTACCACCCATGAGTTGACCTTTTTCCGCCTCAATCATGACCCTGCCAGCCAACTTACAGATGATCCACCCCTGTATCGTTGCATTGGCTTCTTCCGCAGCGATGGCGGTGTCTCTTTCGATCCTTCAAAAGGGCTTACGGTTACCGTTACTAGCCAGGCTGGTTACGAGCGCAGTCAGCTAGTTACAAGGTATTACTACAAGCCTGAAGCTGATGGCTACTTCATCACCGGCACCACCTCGTTGGTGCAGCCATTTGCATCGGCAATTGACTTTCCGGAAGGAATACCCTCTGACATTTTGGATACGCCGTATCCGGAGAAAATCATTCTTGCCTTCTACAAAACGCTTGGCAGGGAGGATGCTAAGCCAAAAGCTACTGACTACTTGAGCGACCAGGCTACTCAGGAGTTTGAGGCCGGGAGACTAAGATACGGTTCACCCTACCTCAAAGACCAAATCAAGTATGCAGTGGTTAAGGAACTGGGTTATTACCCCACCCAGGAAGATTCTAAATCAACCATAGTTGCTGTTAAGGTTGTTTTCTACCCGAAATCTGGCGAGAGAAGTCCCCTCATTGAGGTGCGCTGGACACTGATCCGTGTCCAAAATCGCTGGAAGATGGACTATCCTCAACCTTGAAAGCGAGCCTCATAGAAGCAGAGCAGTGTACTGCCATATTTACGCTGGTCCGATAAGACAAGATTCGTCAGTTCGAGCAGTTCGTACTCTTTGGGATAGATCTGGACCACGACCAAACTACCAGGCGTCAGCAGGGGGGAATGATCAAGGTCACGTAGGGTTCGGGCCCACAGGCCCTGATACTGGGGTGGGGCAATGTAAATGACATCAAAAGGTTGGCCTTTATAACTGGCAATGAATTTGAACACATCGCGCCGTACTACGCGGGCGCGATCAGCAAGCTGTGTAGTCTCCAGATTGCGCTGCAGAGTGGCCAGGGCACGTTTATCCCGTTCGACGAAAGTTGCCTCACGCGCCCCACGGCTGAGAGCCTCAATCCCTACCCCGCCAGTCCCAGCAAACAAGTCCAGGAAGCGTGCCCCGATCACACGCTGCGTCAGGATGTCGAACAGCGCTTCTTTGACGCGGTCAGTAATAGGCCGCGTGGCCTGCCCGGGCACAGAAAAGAGGCGGCGACCTTTGGCTTCTCCCGCGATGACCCTCATAGGCCCTTCCCCTCAACTGCGGGCAAGTCTGGTCGTGAGGGTAGCTGAAGGGTGGCGCGTTCGTTCAAAGCCAGACGCACATTGCTCGTTGCTCCCATTGGAAAGCGCAGGTAGCGCTCGGTAGCCGCTGTGAGATCGCTATAGACCCCTCGATACTGAGGGGGAAGCAGAGCAGCTATCTGCATCATGATTTCGTTGGTCATCTGTTGGCGCATCTCATGGGTAATTCTTCCAGATCCAGGATTCAGGTGAAATCCCTGCCCAAAGACCAAGTTGACCTCCGTACGACGCAGTTGGCGCAGATTTCGGTCAAAGTATTCGTGCCCATAAATAGCCATTGGCAGAATGAGGGCGTCAGGTGCACGTAAGGCCAGGAGCACAATACCTGGGCGGCCCCGTTGCAAACGCCCATGATGGCTGCGTGTACCTTCTGGAGCGATGCCTAGCACCTTGCCTTCACGCAATGCATGCAGGGCGAGACGGACAGCGTTGAGGTCCAGTTCACCGCGTCGTATGGGGATGGCACGCCACGAACTAGCCACAAGTCCGAGGACAGGCTTATCCCAAAGTTCGACCTTGGCCAGACCTGTGATCTTGCGGGGTAACAGCGCGTACAATAACGGAGCATCAATGAAGTTAACATGGTTAATGGCGAGGATGACCGGCCCACTAGCTGGTATTCGCTCCAAGCCTGCCACCTCCACTTTGAGCAGAATCCTGGCCAGAAGCTTGACCACTGTGACGGATATCCAGCGTATCGCCTCCACATGCCTCGCTTTGTCGCTGTCAAAGCGCAGAGACTTTGCTACTTGGTGCTATTGACTCGCTGCCAGACAGTGGCGAACGGCTTGTTGCGCCATTTCACATCCCACCAGACCCGCAACCAGACATGCACTCTGGCCACAAACAGCAATACTGTCCACCAGAGTTCTCTGAGGTTTCGGGCGTACTGAATGGCGCCCCATGTGCCATAGATAGCTTCCCGGCGGAAAGACCTCATCCCCTGTGGTCCTTTTGTATATTGCTGTGCATAGCCCCCTGTTGAACGTATCTTTTGCCTCATCCAGTCCCGGTAGGAGCTTGGATACTTGACATAGACCAGAGCTTCCGGGGCATACGCTGTACGAAAGCCCCGCTCCCAGACCATGCGCGAGATAAGCCCATCCTCCGCCAGCGAATCCTCGGGTATCGGACCCACCAATGACCGACGGAAGGCATACACGTATCCAGAGCACTCCAGGAACTCCCCACGCCTGGCCCGCAATGACCGCTGGCGGTGTGCACCAGCGTCCACCAGTAGGTGCGACCAATAACCCAACATCGTGCTGCGTGGGTTGAGCGAGATGGGGCGGCCGCTAACAATGCCAACTTGAGGATCGTTGAAGGCGGTCAGGAGTGCACGCACTGTGCCAGGCCCGATGTAAACATCGCCATCGCTCAGGATAGCGATGTCACCATGCGCTGCACTCAAGGCCAGGTTCAATGCTGCTGGCTTGCCTTTGGCCTCATCCCGCAGATGTTGAATGCGCTCATTCTGTGCGGCATATTGTGTGACGACGGCCGCTGTCTCGTCATCCGGGCAGACCACCAACAACTCATAGTCTTGGGGTAAATCCTGCCTGAGGAAAGCTTCGAGCGCCCGGCCAATGGTCTTTTCTTCCTGATAGGCTGTGATAATGATCGTGAGCATCGCGTCTCTCTCCGGCTTGCGCTGGTTAGTTTAGCATACAATAGCTGGAGAACCAAGTGACAAGCACAGTTCGGTTTTGAGAGTGGAACAATCAAGTACCGAAGTTGTTGCGAGCCCTCAAGGATGGATGAAGCACTCATCAGCATTGCTGACATCGCCGTGAATGGGTCCATCCTTACGAGTATCATTGCCCGGTCCCGCATTTGGCATTATGGTCAGTCGTTGGTATAATTACGTCGGCCTAGAGATCCCATGCAGAAACGCGCCTTCGAGCAACTCAAGGTTGAAAGGTTCCATGTAGCGCCACGGGCACTGGAATTGTCGCCACTGGTGGCACAGCAACGCTTCACGCACATTTGGGCACCAGTCGAGGAATTGCTGACCCAGTTGCAGGCACTACCTGTGGGTTTGGTACGCTTTTGGTTGAAGCAACCCGGTGGTCACGTGGTCATCACCCACCTGCCCTCGTACTATGAAGCTGCAGAACAGGTGTTAAAGCGTCAGGTGCTGCGTAACGTCGCCTATGTAGCGGTGTCTGATCTGGCCGCAAACTCACTGGAGGCTCTAGTGCCAGTGGGACACTTGCTGGATCACCTACTAGGAAGTGCCGGAGCGGTGGATGGACTCCGGCTTTCTGCAGGAGGAGGCATCAATCCCACCCTGCGCGAGATTGGAGCACGCATGGTTGAGCTATTCCCGCTAGGACACGGCTTTGACCCAGCAGCAAGCCGCAATGTCTATGCTTACTTTGCCCGTTCCCTGGCCCTGTATCTGCACGACCGTCGTGCCCTCAACGTCGCCGATCCACTCATGGAGAAACTGCTGCAAACTACCCTGTTTTCGGACACCTTCTGGCGTTCGAGGAAGATGGCCTATAAATAGCGACGAGTGATGCTGCCTGCTCGCTGCTTGTTGCTATCCACTTGTGGCTAATCTGACAGAACTCTCCCCTTCAGGTCATAATCCGTGGCACGTTTAACTTTCACCTTTACCATCCTCCCCACAGGCCACTCTCCGCGCACCAGTACGTAACCATCAATCTCTGGGGCATCTCGATAGCAGCGTCCCACACTGATTCCCTGCTCGGCTCCTTCGATCAGTACGTCCAGTGTGCGTCCTATCTGCATCTGGTTACGGGTCAGGGAGATGCTGCGCTGTAGCTCCATCGCTCGCGCGTAGCGCTCCTTGGCCACTTCGCGAGGCACAGGATTGGGCAGGCTTGCTGCAGCCGTGCCTTCTTCAGGTGAGTAAATGAAAATGCCAACCTTGTCAAAGCTCATCTCAGCCATAAAGTCCAATAAGACAGCGAATTCGTCCTCTGTCTCGCCGGGATAGCCAACGATAAAGGCTGTGCGCAGGGCAATGTCAGGCATAGCCTGGCGCAAATTTGTGATCAACCCTCGCACGCTTTCTACGTCAGGTGAGCGCCGCATGCGGCGCAACGTGGCAGGGTGGGCATGTTGCAGCGGCAGGTCGAGGTAGTGACAGACCTGAGGATGCAAAGCCATCGTTTCGATCAGATGCGGGGTAATGTGCTGTGGGTAAGCGTACATCAGGCGCAACCAGTGGAGCTGTGGCACGGCCTCCAGGATGTCCTCGGTCAAAGTAGGCAGAGCATCGTTTTCTCCACCATCACGGCCATAAGCTGTCGTGTCCTGAGCGATGAGGATAATCTCCTGGACTCCTTGTGTAACCAGTTGGCGGGCCTCTTCCAGAATGGCACTACGCGTCTTGCTGCGCTGTGGCCCCTTGATCAGGGGTATGGCGCAAAAGGCACAGGGCGCACTGCAGCCGTCGGCAATCTTCAGGTAGGCGCTGGGGCCCTGTGCCTGGCGAAGCATGGGCGTGATAACAGACACCTCGCTTGGGGGTCGCACCTCAGCAGCAGGTTTCACAGCCAGCAGTTGTTCCACACACCAGGCAATATTGGCCCATTCTCGCGTGCCAAGGAGGCCATCAACGTCAGGCACGGTGCGTCGGATCTCTTCTCCATAGCGTTGTGAGAGGCACCCGGCAGCCAGCAGAACCTGGCCGCTCCGTTTGGCCTGTGCCAAATTGCGTAAGGCAGCGTAAGACTCATCTCGGGCCTGGTCAATGAAACCACAGGTGTTCACGATCAGTACATCGGCACGGTCAGGTTGCTCCACTTTGCGCCAACCTGCCTCTTCCAGCAGACTGCTCATGGCTTCTGCATCTACTGTGTTTTTGGGGCATCCCAGGGAGAGCAGGTAGAAACTTTTTCTCATTCGGGATATAAAACACGGGGGACAAGATTCAGAATACAAGGTACGGGGTGGAAGATAGAAGTGCTCATGGCCTGCATCCTGTATCTTGCATCCTGCCTCAAGGGGTTGCTGTTGGACTTGGCGTTCTGGTGGGCACACCTGGCATAGTCCATTCCTTCTCGACGACTTGGCCGAACTCGCCAAGTGGACCTAATGCCTGGCCGTTGACCGTCACGCGCACGGCGCCAGCGTTGCCGCTGCGCAATACGATCCGTTCACGTGCTGTCCAGGTATTGATAGCCCCGGGCTCGAGTATCCCGGCAAAGACTCTCTGGCCATCGGCTTGCACAAGCAACCACGCTCGTTGGCTAACGACCTCGATGCGCACTTCCAGAACGGCGGCAGTTGTGGGAGTCGCTGTGGGGCTGGCAGTCCATGTAGGTGTCGGCGTTAAAGTCTGTGTAGGTGTAGTAGTCGCCGTTGGCGGAACGGGAGTGAGCGTTGGAGTTGCTGTGGCCCGTGTGAATGGCCAGATAGATGGCACTCTGGCATAATATCGCTGATACCCCCACCAACCTGCTACAGCCAAGCCAATGACTAACAGGACAGCCACGACGGGCCACAATCGTTGGGGACTAAACGGTTCCAGGGGTTCATCTAGTATCGTTGGGCCGGGTATTGCAAGCTTCGCTGCTTCAGGCTCATGGTAAAGAGCAAGCACCTGTTGTGGATTTAGATCGAGGAAAAGGGCATAGTTTTTCAGAAAGCCCTTGACATATACGGGCGGTGGCAGGCGTTGATAGTCTTCTTCCTCCAATGCTTGCAGGTAGGCACTACGAATCCTCGTCACTTCTTCAACCTGCGCCAAAGACAACCCCTTGGCCTCACGAGCCCTGCGCAGGATTTCTCCTAATTCGCCCATTACAACGATACCTCCAGCCTATCTGGCAGCCAAGCCAACTATATACTGTATTACTTGAAATGTCAAACGTTGAATGGGCAGATGCCGGTTGGTCGTTGGTCAGATGGTCAAGCCGCCACATGTCCAACTCTCAATCCTGTGCAGCCAGCGTGTGGACGAAGTGACTAACCGGCCAATTGACTACCTGACCATATTTGGCAAAATCACACTTTTACTGTATACTATTATTAAAAGGCAATGAAGCTCACGGACGAACCGTGGGCTTTGTATATCGGCTTCGATCAGGACGAGTAGTCGGGAAGAGCAGTTACAGGGAGAGAGGGTCATGGACTGCGAGCCCTCTTAAGCGAATCCGGCGAAAACCCCCTGGGAGCCGGCTCCGGAAATGCTCATCGGCCAAAGAGCAAAGTATGGAGCCCCGGAGGCACCCGTTATCGTCCACAATGAGCTGCAACGAGAGCAAGCTTTGGTTTCGTTGAAAAGTTGGGTGGAACCGCGTGAGGAACCCTCTCGCCCCAAGTGGTGAGAGGGTTTTGTATTTAGATAGCGAAAGGAGTAAACCTATGTCTGAGCAGCACAAAGAGGATTATCTGCACAAACTGCGCCACTCTGCCGCTCATGTCATGGCCCAGGCAGTGCTGGAGAAGTTCCCAGAGGGCAAGATTGCCATCGGCCCAGCCATTGAAGACGGTTTCTATTATGATTTTGATCTGCCTCGTGCATTGACGCCCGAGGATCTGAGAGAGATCGAAGCACGCATGAAGGAGATTGTCGCCGAGGCCTATCCTTTCGAATACCAGGAAGTCTCTGAGGCGGAAGCACGGCAACTTTTTGCGCATCAACCCTACAAGCTGGAGTTGATTGAAGACATCGTAACCCGCGGCAGAAATGAGTATGGTGAAGCGTCTGACGAACCACCCAGGCTAAGTATTTACAAACATGGCCCATTCATTGATCTCTGCCGAGGGCCACATGTCGCCAACACCAAAGAAATCAACCCGGAGGGCCTGAAGTTGCTTAACGTAGCTGGTGCCTACTGGCGTGGCGACGAGCGGCGGCCCATGCTGCAACGGATCTATGGGACGGTATGGCCCAGTAAGGAGCAACTCGATGAGTATCTGTACAAGTTGGCAGAAATCGAGCGGCGCGACCATCGCAAGCTGGGTAGGGAGCTAGACCTGTTCAGCACGCATGAAATCGGTGGTGCAGGGCTCATCTGTTGGCACCCCAAGGGCGCACTCATTCGTGAGATCATTGAGGACTTTTGGCGTCAGGAGCACCGCAAGCGGGGGTATGACATTGTCTACAGCCCACACATCGGTCGGTTGGACCTATGGAAAATCAGCGGGCATTGGGACTTTTACCGCGAGCTCATGTACTCGCCGATAGATATTGATGGCATCGAGTATCTGCTCAAGCCGATGAACTGTCCGTTCGCCGTATTGATGTACAAGACGAAAACCCGCTCTTACCGTGATCTGCCGCTGCGATGGGCCGAGCTGGGTACGGTCTACCGCTACGAACGGAGCGGCGTGCTCCACGGCATGTTGCGCGTGCGGGGTTTCACTCAGGACGATGCCCACATTTTCTGCCGCCCCGATCAACTCACGGATGAGATCGTTGCTGTTCTGGATCTGGCGTTCTTTATGTTACGCACCTTCGGCTACGAGCAGTTTGACGTGGAGCTTTCAGTCCGTGATCCGACCAACAGAGAGAAGTACATCGGCGAGGACAATGTGTGGGAGGGGGCAGAGGCCGCGCTACATGAGGCACTCAGATTCCGTCAGGTGGAGTACAAAGTGATGCCCGGTGAGGCCAAGTTCTACGGCCCGGCTATTGACATCAAGATGCGCGATGCACTAGGACGAGGCTGGCAGGGCCCTACCATCCAGGTGGATTTCAACTTCCCAGAGCGTTTCGACTTGACCTTCGCTGGTGAAGATGGCAAGGAACACCGCCCAGTGATGGTACACCGCACAGTATTGGGCAGCATGGAACGTTTCGTCGGCGGGCTGATCGAGCACTACGCTGGCGCCTTCCCAGTATGGTTGTCGCCCGTGCAGGTGCAGGTCATACCCATCGCTGACCGACATCGCGAGTATGCAGCCTACGTACTTAAGCAGCTCAGCGAAGCTGGCCTTCGCGCCCAGGTAGACGACAGCGATGAGCGAATGAATGCCAAGGTGCGCAAAGCCCAGTTGCAGAAGGTTCCGTACATGTTGATTGTGGGCGATAAGGAGGTCAAGGCAGGCACGGTGTCGGTGCGTCTGCGCAGCGAAGAGAACCTTGGTGCAAAGCCACTGGACGAATTCATCGCCACAGCGCAAAAGGTTGCGGCAGAGAAAAAGAATATATAGGGCTATTCGCCGCTAAGAACGCTGAGGGCACAGAGAAACAAGGTCCATGATATAAGACTCAGGATACAAGATACAGGATACGAGTCCCAGGGCGTACCGCCTGCATCCTGTATCTTGTATCTTTTCATTCGACGGTAATCAGGTCTTTAATACGGGCAAAGATGCTGTCCCCAATTCCGCTTACTTCCTTGATGTCCTCGATTCCGTTAAAAAAGCCATTGGCCTGGCGATAATCAACGATGCGCTGAGCCAGGGCAGGGCCGATTCCTGGCAGGGTCTCCAATTCGCTCACACGGGCCGTGTTGATGTTTATCTTCTGTCCAGATGTAGATGGCATTGCAGTGCTTGCCGTGCGCGGCACTGGCATCGGCAGGAGGGGTGTAACCACCTCACCCTTGTGAGGGACATAGATCTGCTGCTCATCATGCAGACGCTGAGCTAGATTCACTTGCACTAAATCGGCATCTGTCACAGTGCCACCAGCCGCCGTGATGGCCTGCTGTACACGGCTGTCCCAGGATAGAACGTAGACTCCAGGGTGTGCTACGGCACCAGAGACATACACTTGGATTGGCTCTGGCGTAGCTGTCGGTGCTCTAGTCTGGGTGGAGAGGGGTGTAATCGCTTCAATAACGATGGGAGCTGGAGCCGGTTTTCTGGTGATAAGAAGCACAGCACCCAGAACAACGGCGAA
>Ga0172365_10001828_pt1 | contig 15402 bp, 13 predicted proteins | sample LakKivSesite48cm_FD_114535 | JGI IMG/M metagenome (GOLD analysis project Ga0172365, IMG submission 114535) | Sediment microbial communities from Lake Kivu, Rwanda - Sediment site 48cm | ecosystem: Environmental > Aquatic > Freshwater > Lake > Sediment | place: Rwanda: Western Province, Lake...
GATATGGGTTTCCTCGTATGACACCATCCGTATCTTTATCAAGTCAGATTCTTACATCGCTGACAATTATCATATCCAGCCATCATTGGACTTTGGGCTATTTGACTCCCTCGAGTTTATAGAGCAGTGGCAACAAAATCAAGAAGGTAGTGAACTAGTACAGCTCGTTGACATTTACGGTCACTTTTTATATGATTCAACCAAACAATCCTTTGGTTACGTATCACATGATTTGAATTAGTGAATTTACAGTTACTCCCAGCTATGCTATGCTTTTTTAATTTATGATATACTTAATGCTTGTCAGGAAATAGATAAGTGTAGAGGTGTAATTTGGACAAGGTGGGAAAGACAGATATTATCAACAAATTTGAGCTACATGAAGGAGACACCGGCTCAACCGAGGTTCAGGTAGCTCTGCTTACTGAAAGGATAAACCAGCTAACAAGGCATATGGCGACCAATCGCCATGACTATAACTCACAACGCGGTTTACTTAAACTCGTAGGACAGAGGAGGAGGCTATTAACTTACCTAAGCAAACAGGATGTAGGTCGATATCATAACCTAATTACTAAGCTCAGCCTACGTAAGTAAAGCCCTTAATCTAAATAAGGAGAGATTGGTGGTAGAATCTCAATCTTTTGAGTGTGAGGTTGGAGGTCGGAGTCTCACTATAGAAACAGGAAAGCTCGCCGGGCAGGCAAGTGGAGCAGTAGCAGTCCGCTATGGAGACACGGTGGTTCTGGTTACCGCCTGCATCAGCAAAGAGCCGCGAGAGGGGGTAGATTTTCTGCCACTAACCGTTGACTACGAAGAAAGATTATACGCCGCCGGTAAAATCCCGGGAGGCTTTATCAGAAGGGAAGGGCGTCCCAGCCAAGAGGCAACCTTAGCTAGTCGGCTTACCGACCGCCCCCTGCGCCCACTTCTGCCCAAGGCATGGCGTAATGATATTCAACTTATAATTACTGTCCTTTCTGCCGACCAAGAAAACGACCCCGACATCTTGGCAGTTATCGGTAGCTCGGCGGTGTTATCAATATCAGAGGTACCGTTTGATGGCCCGGTAAGCGCTGTTCACATTGGCTACATTGATGATAAGCTAATATTAAATCCTACATTAGCCCAGCTTGAGGAAAGCCTACTTGACCTCGTTGTCGCCAGCTCTAAGGAAGCAATAGTAATGGTAGAAGCTGGCGCCCGAGAGGCTTCAGAAGACATTATTCTCAAGGCAATTAAATTTGGCCATGAGGCAAACCAGGATATTATTAAGCTCCAGGAGCAGCTAAAGCAGGCTTGTGGTAAACCCAAGTTAGAAGCTCCTATCAGTAAGACTAACGCTGAGGTAATTTCAGCTATTTCGTCGTTGGTTAATGGGAAACTCGCCCAGGCTCTAAGCCAACCAGAGAAACCACAGCGTGAACAGGCACTCTTCGAACTAAAGAGGGAACTGGTGGAGAGACTAGGCGAGTCATTCTCTGAAGAAGATATACTTTCCGCTTTTGAAACCAAGGTTAGGGCTGAAATAAGAACTAATATCCTTGAGAAGGGACAGCGCGTCAGTGGTCGTGGCTTGACCGAGGTTCGCCCCATCAGCTGTGAAGTAGGGCTTCTGCCCCGCACCCATGGCTCAGCTCTATTTACTCGGGGTCGCACGCAGGTACTGACAATTACTACCTTGGGCCCCATTAAGAAGGAACAGCAGCTTGACGGACTAGGTATAGAAGAGACTAAGCGCTTCATTCACCACTATAATTTCCCGCCTTTCTCCACCGGTGAAGTTAAACAGGTAGGTTCGCCTGGTCGCCGTGAGATTGGGCATGGTGCTTTAGCCGAGCGAGCTCTATTGCCAGTGCTGCCTAAGGGTGAGGATTTCCCCTACACCATCCGCCTTGTCTCAGAGGTCCTCAGCTCCAGCGGCAGCACGTCTATGGCCAGTGTTTGTGCCTCAAGCCTATCCCTGATGGATGCCGGAATACCGGTAAAGAGAGCAGTAGCCGGGGTAGCCATGGGACTAGTCACTGATGAGAAAGGCAGTAGTGTTATTTTGACCGACATTGAGGGCATTGAGGATAATCATGGTGATATGGACTTTAAGGTAGCTGGCACTACTGAAGGCATCACGGCGCTACAGTTAGATACTAAGCTCAAGGGCATAAGTTTGGAAATCATAGAAAAGGCATTAAGTCAAGCCCGGGAGGCTCGCTTTTCCATTCTGGATACGATGAATCAGACTATTAGCTCCAGCCGGCCCGAGGTTAACCGTTACGCCCCACGCATGTATAAAATAACCATTGACCCTGATAAAATTGGTAGCGTGATTGGCACCGGCGGCAAAACAATCAGGTCAATTATTGATGAAACTAAAGCAACTATTGATATTGATAATGATGGCACCGTGCTTATCGGCTCACCTGATGAGGAAGCGGCCCGTAAAGCCATTAAAATCATTGAAGAATTAACCAAGGATGTAGAGGTTGGCAGCATCTACACCGGAAAAGTAACCCGTTTAATGCCCTTCGGCGCTATGGTAGAGATTCTCCCCGGTAAAGAAGGCCTAGTTCATATCAGTGAACTGGCTGATTATCGGGTAGATAAGGTCGAGGATGTAGTCAAGGTAGGCGACGAGATTACGGTTCAGGTAATTGAGATTGATAATATGGGTAGGGTAAACCTGTCACGACGAGCTGTGTTTCAAAAGCTTTCTCAAATACCCGGAGCTGGAGTAAAGGGTTCGCCATCTGAAGACTACCCATTTAAAAAACGACGAGATGTTTATTCTCCACAGCGCCCCCACCCCTCTAGGAGTAAACAGCGTTACTAAGTAAGGGAGTTAAGCTATGAAGCCAATAAAGGTAGTAGTTCACGGGGCATTAGGTAAAGTAGGGCAAGTGATGGTTAATGCTTTATGTCGTGAATCGGAAATTCAGGTAGTAGGTGCTGTAGACCTACGTGTTGCCGAGGAACACCTGTCACTACCTGACAACAGGGGTTCAGTCCCCTCTTCTTCTAACCTAGAATATATCCTCACCAGTTGCCGACCTGACGTGCTAGTAGATTTCACTGTTGCTCAAGCCACTATGCCAGCAGTGCGTATTGCCGTTAAGCAAGGGGTTAACTTGGTAATAGGCACTACCGGATTAACAAAGGACGAGCTTAACGAGATTGCCCGATTAGCGCTAGCCCACAAGGTTGGAGCAGTGGTAGCCCCCAACTTTGCCCTGGGGGCAGTGTTGATGATACACCTAGCCAAGATAGCCGCCAAATACCTTGACTATGCTGAGATTATAGAGCTACACCATAACCTGAAGGCTGACTCTCCTTCGGGGACGGCTCTATCTACGGCTAGAGCCATGGCCGCAGCCAGAGGTAAACCGTTCAAACGCCCTCCCCCGGAACAAAAAGAAACCCCGCCCAGCCGGGGAGAGCAGGTTGAGGGTGTTACTATTCATAGTGTGCGGCTACCTGGTCTTATGGCACACCAAGAGGTACTCCTGGGAGGACCAGGGCAAACATTAAGCATAAGACATGATACTATCAATCGAGAATGTTATATACCAGGTGTTATACTAGCCATTAAGGAAGTAGTTAAACAGCAGGGGTTAGTCTACGGCTTAGATACTCTGCTTGGCTTATCGGAGGGGCAATGAAGGGATATAGGGTAGCTATTGTCGGCGCCACTGGACTGGTAGGACAGGAGTTTATCAAGGTTCTAGAGCAGCGTGACTTCCCGATGGACTCGATTCAGCTTTTAGCCTCAGACCGTTCCGCCGGCAAGAAGTTGTTCGTTAGTCACCGAGAGATTGAAGTCAAAGAGACTGTCCCCGAGTCCTTCAAAGAAATAGATATTGCCCTTTTCTCAGCGGGTGCTGAGATTAGTCGCTACTTCTCACCCATCGCTGCCCAGTCAGGGGCAGTAGTTATCGATAATAGTGCTGCCTTCAGAATGATGCCGACAGTTCCCTTAGTGGTACCTGAGGTCAATCCCGAGGATATTAAATGGCATAAGGGGATTATAGCCAACCCCAATTGCTCCACTATCCAAATGGTAGTGGCTCTATACCCCCTGCACAAGGTTAATCCCATTAAGCGCATTATTGTTGATACCTATCAGTCGGTGTCAGGCACCGGTTCAGCTGCCATAGACGAACTAACAACACAAGCTAAGCAGGTACTGGATGGGCAAGCTACTGTTCCCCATGTTTACCCCCATCAAATAGCTTTTAATATACTGCCAGAGATAGACGTTTTTCTAGATAATGCCTATACTAAAGAAGAATGGAAGATGGTAGAGGAAACAAAGAAGATAATGCATGCTGATAAAATAGCTATCTCGGCGACCTGTGCGCGCGTCCCGGTATTTATCGGACATAGTGAAGCGGTCAATGTGGAATTCTCCCAGCCCATGTCCCCTGACGAAGCACGGCGTATCCTCGCTCAGGCTCCAGGAGTCAAGGTATTAGACGACCCAGCGGTTAGTCTTTATCCTCAGCCGTGGTCAGCCGCTGGCACTGATGAAGTTTTTGTAGGCCGTATTCGCCGAGATAATTCTCACCCCAATGGCTTGGTCATGTGGGTTGTAGCTGACAATGTGCGTAAGGGAGCTGCCTTAAACGCCATCCAGATTGCTGAAGAGATGATTAAAAGAGAATGGCTTAATCTAAGGAGGTAAAAATGAAAAAACTAGGACGATTGCTGACAGCAATGGTAACTCCCTTCAATGAAAAAGGGGAGGTTGATTATGAACAGGCTAAAAAGTTAGCTCTGGCTCTACTCAACTCAGGAAGTGATGGGGTGGTGGTAGCAGCGACCACCGGAGAGGCACCAACACTTACCTGGGAGGAGGAAATGCGCCTTTTCACGGAAGTGAAATCAGCGATAGGCAATCGTGGTGATATTGTAGCCTATACCGGCAGCAACAGCACCGCCGAAGCTGTAGAAGCAACCATCAAGGCGGAGAAGATAGGAGTGGATGCCTGCCTCTCTGTCGTTCCTTATTATAACAAGCCAAACCAGGAAGGTATCTATCAGCACTTTAAAACCATCGCCGAGAACACCAGCCTGCCTGTTATTATGTACAACATACCTTCACGCGTTATCGTCAACATGTCGTGGGAGACAATCGCCAGGTTGAGTCAGATAGATAACATTGTCGGGGTGAAAGAAGCCAACGGCGATATGACCCATGTCGCTCAGACTCTCAGTAATGTCAGAAAGGGCTTTCTCATCTGGAGCGGCAACGATAACGATACCTTCCCCATCATGGCACTAGGGGGTTACGGTGTTATCGGCGTTACCACACATCTCGTCGGTAAACAGTACAAGAAGATGATGGATATTATTCTCAGCAATAAGATTGCCGAGGCAGCAGCTATCCAGTGTCACCTGGTACCACTGGTAAACGCCATGTTTATGGCACCGAGCCCGGCACCAATAAAATATGCCTTGAACCACCTCGGCTTTAATGTAGGGAAACCACGCTTGCCCCTGGTCGAGCCGGACGAAAAGGTAGCCACCGTCATTAGAAACACGCTGAAAAACTATAAGATTGACCTGCCGATGTAGTTAGATTCACCATCTATCAAAAATAGAGGCGAAACCCGTGAGCTGATGCCTGGAAGCCCGTTGACGGTAAAGCTCAAGGATACGCGGGATATCTCCCTCCGTAGCCAATCTTATCATTGCCATTCTACTTATTAATATCTCCGCTAAGGTCGCCCCAACTATCAATACTCGTCAATACTAAAGAATTGGCTTGGCCTCAATAGTCTGCCCCCGCTCAGGTCCGACACAGATGAGGTTAACCGGACAGGAAATAAGTTCTTGCAGTCGGCTAATGTACTGGCGAGCCTTAACGGGCAACTGCTCATATTTTCGGACATGACTGGTAGGAGCTTGCCAGCCGGGCAACTCCTCGTAGATAGGCTTACACTTTTCCAAAGTGGCTACGCTGCTCGGGAAATAATCGATGACCTTCCCACTCAGTTTATAGCCGACACATATCCTTAAGACAGGCAGGGCATCAAGAATGTCAAGGCGGGTGATGGCGGCCCCGGTGAAGCCATTGACTCGTCTGCTATGGCGGGCGGCAACAGCATCAAACCAGCCACAGCGGCGGGGTCTGCCACTAACCGTGCCGTACTCGTGACCCCGTTCCCTAATCAAGTCGCCGGTTTCATCTTTTAGTTCCGTAGGCATCGGGCCAGCACCAACTCGGCTGCAGTAGGCTTTATACACCCCTACGACGCGGCTGATTTTAGTAGGACCAATGCCAGCACCTACAGAACCCTGACCTGCTATCGACGAAGAAGAAGTGCCATAAGGATAAGTGCCAAAGTCAGGGTCAAGCAGAGTCCCCTGGGCACCTTCCAGCAAGACCAGTTCCCCCCTGCTCAGGGCATCCTCTAGCATTACGGTTGTATCCTTGATGTGAGCCGCCAGTCGCTCACCATACTGACAGTACTGCTGATGTACTTCATCCAGTGATAAAGGCTCTACTCCATAGACCTTGGTCAGAATGGTGTTCTTCTGTTCTAGTATCGGGCGAAGTCGCTCCAGAAATACCTCTTTATCCAGAAGGTCACCAGTTCTGATGCCGGATCTGGCTACCTTATCGGTAAAGGCAGGACCTATGCCCCTCCGCATCGTACCAATTGCCCCACCACCCCGCGCTTCCTCCTCGAGCCCGTCAAGCAAGATGTGATAGGGCATAATCAAGTTAGCCCGGTCACTGATAAATAGCCTGGAGGTATCCACACCGCGCTGGTTAAGCTGGCCTATCTCCTCAATGAGGACTGCGGGATTAACCACCACCCCATTACTGATGATACAGGTAGTCTCAGGATTAAAAATACCGCAGGGGACAAGCTGCAGCGCAAACCTACCATATAGATTAACTACAGTATGTCCGGCATTATCACCACCAGAGAAGCGCATCACTACCTTCGCTTTCTCCGCAAGCAAGTCAACCACCTTGCCTTTCCCCTCATCCCCCCACTGAGCCCCAATAACCGCAATAACTGGCATTATTCCCTCCTGTCTGGAATTAACCCCTTTACTTATAACATAAATAACCTAATAAATAAACAATCGCTAAAAGTTACCTGATTTTGTTTGCTTCCACACGTAGAGTAACCGCTGACCAGCGGTAAAAAAACTGAATATTCCTATGATAGCTAAGGCAATAACTAAAGCATAACTTATCTGGTTTAATAATAGCCCTAATGCCAGCACAATGACCCTCTCGGCTCGAGTAAATAACCCTACCTGGCACTCCAGGCCCAACGCTTCCGCCCTAGCCCTGACATAGCTCACCAGCAGTGAACCAATTAAGGCAGCACCAACCAGTAAAATTCCAGTGATTGATTGTTCCCTAGCATAGAGGGCTAAAATGCCAAGCAGCAGCACTGCCTCTGATAAGCGGTCAAGCGTAGAGTCAAGAACAGCGCCAAAACGGGTAACCTTATTAGTGTTGCGAGCCAGTGCGCCATCAAGGATATCAAAAAAACCGGCGATAAGTACCATAAGGCCAGCAACAAGGAGATGCCCGGTGATAATAAGGGCGGCAGTGCCGGCAGTTAGTAAAAAACCAAACCAGGTTATAGCATTGGGGGTTATAGGTGTCTTGGATAATAACCGCGCTAACGGTTCAGTAAAACGATAGGCTAAGGCTTTACGAACTTCAGATAACTTTGCCATTGACCATCGCTTTTCTGAAATAATCCTATCCTCGGCTGCCTCTATCTCTTATTTAAACCGACTAGCTTCAACCCCGGGAAGGCGTTTCCGCCATGAAGGCTCACTAAGTATTCTAGTATAGTAGTTCAACACCCTTTGGGCAATGTGCTCCCAGCTATACTCCATAGCCTTAAGCCTTGCCCTCGCTCCCATTTCCTGCCGAAGCGATTCATTAGTCAAGAGAGAAACGAGAGCCTGGGCTAACATCTCCTCATTCCTGGGCGGCACTAATAGACCTTCAGCGCTATGGGTTAGCACACTGTTATAACCCTCTATGTTTGTAGCTACGATTGGCTTACCCACCGCCATAGCCTCAAGTAAAACAATCCCAAAGCTTTCCAGCCCTGTGGCTGGCGCACAGAAGACATCGGCCGTTTTATAATACCGGGGCAACTCGCTCTGAGGTTTACCACCAACAAAGATAACATCATCTAACCCGCTGCGCTGAACCTCCTTCTCATACTTACCACGCAGCCTTGTTCCCGGACCCACTATGATAAGCCGTGAGTTGGGTACCTCCTGCCTCACTCTCCTATAGGCTTTTATGAGATAATTCACACCTTTTTGTACTTCCAAACGACCAACAAACAGGATATTCAGTTTCCCATCGCAAAATTCGCTAATCGGAGATACATCAGGAGAAAAGAGTCCCAAATCAACACCGTTGGGAATAATATCATAATATCCATGGACATATTTACTAGCAAACTCCATAGCTGCCTTTGATACGGCGATTTTACCATCAAGCTTATGCAGGCGTCTTCTTAGCATTATAGTAGTTACGGGTCTACCGAACTTGTAACCCGGTTTACCATCGAAAGCATGAAAAGTAGCTACATTAGCTGTATTTGAGAAACGGAGCACAGCACTGCAAAGCATAGGCATAAAAGGCTCGTGGAGGTGGATAATATCAAATTTCTCTCGGCGAAGGACCGCTTTTATAGTATGGCCTAACATTAGTGATATGGTAACACGGCAAATAGTACCGCCAGCAGGGAAAGGAACAGGAGTGCCTATGCGTATGAACCTGTCGCCAAAACCGGAGACATTGCCAGATGAGGGGGCAATAATCTTAACATCATGCCCCATCTTAGTAAAGCGACGCTCTAGAGAAGCAACATGAACGTTAACACCACTGGGGTAAGCAAAATCATAAGGCGAAACTAATGCTATCTTCATAAGTATCCGCCTGAAACTTCCCCGCCGGTTTACTCAGGCTTTTGCTTTAAAGAACGGCTCTTTTCGGCAGCTTGCTTAGTGCTAGCAATAAACTCTTCCACCATCCGGTGAGCTTCATCATCTGTATATTGGATAGGTGGTGATTTCATAAAATAGGCAGAAGGAGCTAGCAGTGCCCCCTTCAAGCCTTGGTCTAGAGCCAGTTTACAGCACCTTATAGCGTCAATAACTACCCCGGCCGAGTTAGGGCTGTCCCAAACCTCAAGTTTTGCCTCCAACTTCAAGGGTACATCACCAAAGGTTCGCCCTTCCATTTGAATGTAGCAGAACTTGCGGTCTTTTAGCCACGGCACATAATCACTGGGACCGACATGGATATCATCCGGGTCAAGCTTATAGTCAAGTTGAGAAGTAACGGCATTGGTTTTAGATATTTTCTTGGACTCAAGGCGCTCCCGCTCCAACATATTAAGAAAGTCAGTATTCCCCCCAAAGTTCAACTGATAGGTTCGTTCTAGCTTAACCCCACGGTCTCTAAATAGTCTGGTCAATATGCGATGGACAATAGTGGCTCCCACCTGGGATTTTATATCATCACCAATGACTGGTAGTCCTTTTTTAGTAAAGCGCTCCTGCCAATACTTCTCTCGGGCAATAAAAACAGGAATACAATTGATAAAGCCGCAGCCAGCTTCCAGCACCTGCTCAACATACCACTTGGTTGCCTCTTCACTACCCACAGGCAAATAGTTAAGCACCACATGAGTTTGGGTTTCCTTAAGGACTTTAACTATATCTGCGGTTTGTCCCGGCGCTTTCTCTATTACCTGAGAAAGATACTTACCCAGGCCATCATGGGTCATACCTCGCTGAATTTTAATACCCGTGGTCGGTATTTCAGTAAATTTGAAGGTATTATTGGGTGGGGTAAAAATCGCCTGCGCTAGGTCTTTGCCAACCTTATTCTTATCAATATCGAAGGCAGCGACGAAGTTGATGTCGCTTATATGGTATCCCCCCAGGGTAACATGCATAAGCCCGGGCACAAATTCAGCCTCTTTCGCCTTCTTATAGTAATAAACACCCTGAACTAGCGATGAGGCACAATTGCCGACTCCTATTATAGCCACATTTATATTAGACAAACCAATCACTCTCCCTTCTAATTAGCAAAATTCGCCTTCTCCCGTCGCCTAAACTTTCCTGTTACTATTGAATTAATCAGGCACACATTAGTTAATGACTATCGTACTTTTGCCCCTACCGACTTACTAAAATGTCGAGGTAATTACTCTGCTCAGCACAGAAGCCTAATAAGGGGCACCAGTGAAACCAGCTAATTAGCCTTAACCAATTCTAAATACTTTGGTCCCACAAGCGGGGCATACTCCCCGTGTAGCTGGTCTCTTATTCTTTAGAGTAATCCGCATTGGGTTCCTTATTTCCACCTTCTTCCGGCACTTAAAACAATACGCTTGCACTTTGTTACCTCCTTTTAGTATTGCTTGAACTATATTCTTATTATAGGCAAGCTGTCAAGGCCAACCAAATAACTTATCAATCTTTATGTTGCTCAGAGCTGCTCTCACTGCTAACCTTATTAATTAGCTGTAAGAGGTGGTCGCCTCGCTCAATAGAATCATCCCACTGAAAGCTTAGTTCAGGAATGTGTCGAAATCTCAGACGCTTGGCCAGCTCGCTACGGAAAAAACCCGAGGCACCAGTTAATACGCTTAGTGTTTCTTGCTTTTCTTCTTCGCTACCGATACGACTGACGAATATCTTAGCATACCTTAGGTCAGGAGAAGTGGAAACACTGGTTACAGCCACCAAATTGCCAAGCCGTGGGTCTTTTACTTGGCGCTGAAGTAATTCGCTAATTTCCTGCCGAATAATACTATTCACTCGCTCAATACGATGCGCCATAATTATTGCCCCCTTAGCCAGCCTTCTCCCTCCTGAAAAATTCTAATATATCACCAACCTGAAACTCGCTAAAACCCTCGATGACCACACCGCACTCATAGCCAGCGGCCACCTCTTTAACATTATCTTTAAAGCGCCTCAAGCTGCTAACAACGGATTCAACCACCACTTCCTCCCCACGCCGTAGTCTAGTTGAGGCACCCCGAGTTACTTTACCTTCGATAACATAGACCCCGGCTGCCTTTTCTCTCTTTCCCGCTGGAAAGATAGCTCTCACCTCAGCCCGCCCATCGATAACCTCAACATAAGATGGCGCCAGCATACCTTTGAGAGCCTTGTCCACATCGTCCACCAAATTGTAGATTATATCGTAGCGGCGGATGCTCACACCCTCTACATTAGCTAATCGTCGAGCTCCAGGCTCGGAGTCAACATTAAAACCGATGATGAGCCCCCTAGAGGCAATAGCTAACATAACATCGCTCTCAGTAATACTGCCACTACCACTATGGATAACTCTGACCTTGACTTCGTCTGTTCCCAACTGCTCCAAAGAACTTCTTATCGGTTCAATGCTGCCCTGAACATCAGCCTTAAGGACAACATTAAGCTCTTTCACCTGGCCAGCACTTATTTGGTCAAAGAGATTGTCAAGACTCACTGATTTTGGCAATAGTGAAGACCCTTGCTGCCTCTCCAGTTGACGTTTTTGTATTAGGGCATGGGCTTGGGATTCGCCAGCGACAGTAGTTAGGGTATCCCCCGCTTGAGGCACGCTGTTTAAGCCAAGTAGTACAACCGGGGTAGCTGGTTCAGCTTTCCTCATTTGCTTACCTACATCGTTAAACATCGCTTTCACCCTGCCCCACGCAGTACCAATTACTACAGTGTCCCCAAGCCTTAAGGTTCCATCATGAACTAGCACCGTAGCTAAAGGCCCCTTAGTTTTGTCCAGGTTAGCTTCAATAACTACCCCGACTGCCGGGCGAGAAGGGTCAGCTTTAAGGTTCTCCATCTCAGCGACGACTAGGAGGTTTTCTAACAACTCAGGGATGCCCTTCTTTTCTTTGGCTGAGGTTAGAACACAGACGGTATCACCCCCCCACTCCTCAATAACTAGACCAGCGTCGGCTAGCTGTTGCTTGACCAGCTCTGGATTAGCCTCGGGTTTATCAATTTTATTAATAGCCACCATAATAGGTACCCCAGCCGCCCGGGCATGGTCTATAGCTTCTAAAGTCTGTGGCATTACCCCATCATCAGCGGCTACTACCAAAATAGTGATGTCGGTTACCTGGGCACCGCGAGCTCGCATGGCAGTAAAGGCTTCATGACCTGGGGTATCCAAAAAGGTAATCTTTTGCCCATTAACTTCTACTTGATAGGCACCAATATGTTGAGTAATACCGCCGACTTCAGTAGCCATCACATTTGTCTGCCTGATAGCATCCAAAAGCCTAGTTTTGCCGTGGTCAACATGTCCCATAATAGTGACTACCGGAGGTCGCGGCTGCAGATTACTAATTTCCTTGCTCTGGAGTTGCTGCTTCTTGATCTCGCCAATAACACTAGCTGATTTACGGGTCGGTCGAGGCTTAAGGTGTACTTCATAACCAATGTCTTTGGCTATTGCCGCTGCTGCCTCATAGTCAATTATCTGGTTAATATTAGCTATAATGCCGTTTCTCATCAGCCGTTTGATGATATCAACAGCACTAATCGGCAAAAGTTCAGCCAATTGTCTCACACTTAAGGCTTGGGGAATCTCAATCAAGAGTGCCTTCGTTGGTGAAGAACTGCCGCTAGCGTCAGACTTCAAAGTGTTGCTCCGTTCACCTACTCTAGCCACTAGTCAACTCCTAGCAAAAGATTTTTCCCGTGCCTGATTAGCTGCTCTCGATTATCTGGGGTAAGAGTAGTCCGTAGAACATGCTCTAGCTGACTACCCTTCAAGCCGACTTCCCAACAACCTTGTGATCGACACAAATAAGCACCACGCCCTACCTTCTTGCCAACGGCATCAACCTCCACACTCCCATCAGAAACACGCACTAAGCGAATTAGCTCCTGATTAGCTTTTACCTTACGGCAAGCTACACAAGTCCGCTGTGGTATATGCTTCCTAATACTCAAACTCCTCCTCATCTTCGTCTATAGGAATTTCTCGCTCCCGTTGCTGTCTCTTAAGCTTGATGCCATCCTCGGCTCTCTGCCTGTCTTTAGTGCCTTTCTTCTTACCTTTCCTTGACTTGGTTTCAGGCTTAGGTGGTACCGATACCAAAATATCCTCAGCGAAGCGAAGCCGAGGTTTTCCCACCACTGCTTGTGATTCAAGAGGAACCTGGGGAGGAATAAATGTATCATCAGTAGCTGGTAAAGGTTCAGCCGCTTTGGGCGGTTTGGCTGATACTACAGCTGGCTCTATAACCTCCGGGATTATAACCGGAGATTCCTCCTCAACTACAGCCTCTTCCGCTGTCTTGGTTAAGAGTTCAGCCTTTGCTGCCCTCTCTGCTTCAGCAGTCGAGGCACTCTTAATATCAATTCGCCATCCGGTGAGTTTAGCTGCCAGCCTAACATTCTGCCCTTCTTTGCCAATAGCTAGTGAAAGTTGCTTGTCAGGGATAACTGCGGTAGCTACCTTCTCTTCATCATTCAGCTCGACACTCAATACCTGGGCTGGGCTAAGAGCATTAGCGATAAAGACAGAAGCTGATGGATTCCACATAACAACATCAATTTTTTCACCGCCTAATTCATTCACAATATTTTGTATCCTGATACCACGTAATCCAACGCAGCAACCAACCGGGTCAATATTGTCCTGGCGTGCCGCTACAGCTACCTTACTTCGATAGCCAGCTTCGCGAGCAATTGATTTTATCTCCACAACCCCGTTGAAGACCTCGGGAACCTCCAACTCAAATAGCCGACGAAGCAGATTGGGATGAGAACGCGACACCACTAGTTGAGGTCCCCGGCTAGTTTGAACTACTTCTAAAAGGCAAACCTTAAGCCTCTGGCCTATCTGATACCTCTCATTGTGCAGCTGCTCAGCTCCAGGCAGCACTGCCTCTGTTCTGCCTAAATCAAGAAATATCTGCCTGGGCTCAATACGCTGCACCACCCCAGTGACAATATTCCCTTCCTTATCAGTATATTCCTCAAATATTGCACTATGCTCTGCCTCATGAAGGCGTTGCAAGATGACCTGTTTTGCCGTTTGAGCAGCGATGCGCCCAGCATTACGCGGAGTAGCTTCCATCATGATAGCCTCGCCAATCTGCACATCTGGCTTGACTCGGCGCGCCTCATCCAATGGCACTTCACGGCGCCCATCTAAAGGTCGCTCAACCGCAATTTTCTCGGCCCACACTTCAACCTTGCCAGTAGCGGGATTAATCTTAACCGCAACATTCTGGTTAGCAGCAAAATTATCCTTTTTATAAGCTGATACCAAGGCCGACTCTACCGCAGCAATAACCACCTCTTTAGGCAGTTTCTTCTCTGCCGAGAGTTGGGTAATAGCCAGTAGAAAGTCGCTCTTCATCGCAGATTAAGACCTCCAATTCTATTGTCCCCCCATAATAAAAAAGTGGGGATAAAACCCACTCAATTACTCGACCTTTACCCGTTAAAAGTATAGCATAGCCAAGTATAAGATGCAAGCCCGCGATTCGGATCATCTAAACCGAATATTTGACAGACAGAGGATTTAGGCTAATAATAGATACGATTCAGCGGGAGTAACTCAGTTGGCAGAGTCCCTGCCTTCCAAGCAGGTTGTCGCGGGTTCGAGTCCCGTCTCCCGCTCCACAAAGCTAGGCGACTAACTGCCTAGGTCGAGGAGTCAAAGCTAGGGTGAGCGTGACGGCGACAACCTGCCTAGGCAAGAAATAAGGCAAATAAGGGCCGACCGCAATGAGAAGTGAAACAGAATGAAGAGGGAATTGGTCTTAGAGAACTGGTCGATGGCCTGCTGTTCTCAGTCCAGGCCGAGGGGAGGTCGACCCGTACCGTCGAGTACTACCGGGACAAGCTTCGCCTGTTTCTAACCTATGCCCACGAGAAAGGCTGGGCAGACAACTCCACCATGATAGATTCCCATCGGGTAAGGGAGTTCCTATCGTGGACTGGCTCCAGGGTTTGTGAGCACCAGGTGGGTAATGGCACTAGGCGACTAAGAAGAGCCAAGCCGACTACTGCCTGGCACTACTACCGCTGCCTGAGACGCCTGTTCAACTGGGCAGTCACCGAAGGATATCTGGCATCAAGTCCCCTGGCTACAGTCCGCTTTAAACCACCACCAGAGACACCCGTTGAAGGTTACACTGTTGACGAGTTGAAGAGGCTTCTTGCTATCTGCGACTTTGACATCAGGAACGGAGCCCATTTTACGGGCATCCGTAATAAAGCAATGCTCCTACTGTTCATTGATTCAGGGCTGCGCCGCGGCGAGTTAGCCAACATCAGGCTGAGTGACCTCGACCTTGAGGGCGGACGTGTGCGGATTCTGGGCAAGGGCAACAAGGTAGGTGTGGCACCATTCTCTCCGAA
>Ga0172365_10001829_pt1 | contig 15400 bp, 14 predicted proteins | sample LakKivSesite48cm_FD_114535 | JGI IMG/M metagenome (GOLD analysis project Ga0172365, IMG submission 114535) | Sediment microbial communities from Lake Kivu, Rwanda - Sediment site 48cm | ecosystem: Environmental > Aquatic > Freshwater > Lake > Sediment | place: Rwanda: Western Province, Lake...
CATCTCTGACCATCTGACACCCCTTCGTTGAGATCAAGGAGCCAGAACTTGATTCGTGTCGTCACGTTCATGATTGATGGCATCGCTCCGCTTTAAAGGTTAGAGCGGATTTGGTGGGAGAAACACGTTGTCTGGGGCAGGAGGCTTGCTCAGACTTCCAACTCGAAGTGAGCCCTGCATTTCTTGCAGGAGATGATGTACTTCACGGTTCCATCTGCATATTCTTCCTTCTTCTCGATGGCTGGCTGGTGGTTGCCCCCTGACGGGCACGAGACGGCCGATATTTCGTCTAGCTTCCTCTCAAGTGCTTGGGACAATTCAATCACCTCAGTACGCGACCTTTTCCCACCTGCCGCTCTTCATCGATTCATATCCAGCGTCCAGAATCGCGTTCACCACGTAGCCGTCCTTCAAGGTCTCCCTTGGTTGTACTCCCCTCCTAAAACAGTCGATGAAGTGCTGGAGTTCGCCGAGGTAACCGTACGTTTGATGTTCCCTCCACGTGGGAAATATCCATCCCCTCTTGGCCTCTGCTTTCTCCACTGTGTATCCGACCTTCTCCTCCGGCGCAACAGTGAACATCTTGATGCCAGTCTCCCTCGTTATGTCGACGAAGATAACACCATCGGAGCCGTAGATCTCGTACCTGATGTCCAGCCCTCCGTGCGCCGTCCAACTGTCCTCCGATTGCCCTATGTCTCCTCCCTCGTATCTCACCACGATCAGGCAACTGTCCTCAGCTTTGGTGTCGTGAAGAAGCGTGGCCCCCCAACAGAAGGCTTCGACCGGCGCCCTGTCCATAATCCTCCTGGCCACCTCGACGCTGTGGCATCCCATGTCCATTAGCACTCCGCCCCCGGCTAGAGCGGGATCCCAGAACCAAGCGGAGTGAGGCCCCATGTGAGCCTCCCTGCTTCTTATCCACAGTATCTTGCCTATTGCACCTTTCCTGATCATCTCGACTGCCCTCTCGACTTGAGGCGCGAACAACTGATCCTCCGCATAACCGTGAAGGACTCCGTGCTTCTCCACTGCCGCGAGCATGTCCTTTGCCTCTTTCTTGTTGCGGGCCAACGGCTTCTCAACTATGACATTCTTCCCGTTCTCAGCTCCTGCCACGACTGCTTCCAGATGGAGGTGGTTCGGCAGAGTCACATCGATGGCTTCAACGTCAGGATCAGATGCCACCTTTTGTATGGCCTTCTCCCCATAGTACACATTTGGTATGCTCCATCTCTTTGCAAACCTCTCCGCGTGCGACTGCGTTGCCGAGCCAACGGAGACTATGTCAACATCGCTGATCTCTTTCAATGCCATCGCGTGAAATGTAGCAGCGAAGCCAGATCCAAGAAGACCGAGCTTCAACTTCCCCATGTTTGTCGCGCTCGATGCGACGGAGTTCGATGGATTTAACTGTTGGCGGAGATGGCGCGCAGAAATGAGAAAGTAGGAAAAAACAGTTGGTTCATTCCCAATCCAAGGGATGGGAACACGAAGCGATCCAGTTCAACGGAGCGAAACGCACCCATTGATATGATCAATGAGAGCGACCGCACCGAAGAAGCGATCACTTCTTCTTCTTTGCCTTCTTCTTTGCCTTCTTCTTCGGCATTTGATTGAACGAGGTACAGCGAATGCTCTTAAATCTATCGGCTCGATGCGACGGCTTCACCCCATTCGATGTTTTTTCCAATCTGCATTGCCAGTCATGTGGTGCGTGAACGTCTCGCTTGAGTGACTGACATGAACGTGAGCATCGGTGCGCGTGTCATACACTATCATTCGAGTCTGGACATGATCGATTCCTGAGTATCCTCCACTCGCCGGAAGAAGTCCTGATAGTCCAAACCGATTACCCTTCCCTGCTCGACCAGATGTTTGCCATTGACGAAGACATCCCTGACATCTCCAGACCTAGCGGAATACACGAGGTGGTCATACTCTCCATAGAGCGGGACGGAGTGCATCTTCCTAGTATCTATGATTGCGATGTCGGCCTTGTACCCCTCCCTCAGGGAACCTATTTCATCCCCCCAGCCGATGGCCTTGGCCCCTCCCGCCGTGCCTATGTCAAAGGCCTCCTTCGATCCGAGGACTCGCGGATCTCCCGTTGCCTGCTTCTCAGTTATGGACAGGATCTTCATTGATTCGACCATATCCAGCGTGTTGTTGGAGCCAGCACCATCCGTGCCGAGGCCTATCCTCAGCCCCGCGGCCCTCAGCTTCGCGTAGGGGGCTATGCCTAGGGCCAACTTCAGGTTCGAGACCGGATTGAGGACTACTGACACTCCCTTGGTCTTTAGGATGCCTATCTCCTCCTCGCTTACGTGGATTGAGTGAGCAGCCACGACTATGTCCGACAGAACCCCAAGGTTGTTGAGATAATCCACGACCCCGCCCGTAAAGTCCACCTTGAAATTGTCCTTGACCTGACTCGCCTCATCGGCCACTTCTGCTATGTGGGTGTGAATGACGACCTTCCCCCTGTCGCCGATCTCCTCGTTGAGTCTGGAAGCCAGCCTGAATGCCTCCTCGTAGGCCTCTGGTCCGGTGGAATACGGGGCATGCGGGTCCACGCTGACCCTTATCCTGCCGTCCCCACTGCCGTGCCACCTCCTTGCCATGTTCTCCGTGATCCTTAGACCTTCATCCTTCGTCCTCTCGAAGAAGCCATGACCGACGACTGCCCTGATGCCTGTCTTCAGAAAGGCGTGAGCCTCGCTCGCATTGTCTGAGTAGAAGTACTGTGAATTCAGGGTCGTGGTTCCTGAGAGCAAGGCCTCGTACGCTCCAAGCTCTGCCCCCAGTTGTATGTCGGAGGGCATCAACTTCGCCTCGAAGGCCCAGATCCTGTCCAGCCAGTCCATCAGCGATATGCCCTCGGCGAATCCCCTCACGAGGGTCATGGCGCAGTGAGTGTGCGCGTTCACGAACCCTGGCGACACGAGACAGCCCTTGGCGTCTATCTTCTCAAGGCTGCCGTATTTGCTCCTCAGGTCGTCGGCTGGGCCCAGCGCGACGATCCTGTCCTCCACACATGCCAGCGAGCCGTTGCGTTTGACGCCGTCTGGGGTGAGAAGCGTGCCTCCTTCTATTACGAACCCCATTGACTCACTCTCCGAGCCCCCGCACGATCGTTGACACTATCACGTCTCTGACTACTGGGCCGACGTCCTCCATTATGTCAAGGACTTCAGCGTGAGACACCTGTTTGGCGATCCCGGCGGCCCAGTTCGTCACGACACACAACGTTGCATACTCAAGCCCCAACTCCCTCGCCAAGAAGGCCTCAGGGACGCCGGTCATGCCCACAAGGTCTCCACCTAGCCTTGAGAACATCTCGATCTCCGCAGCAGTCTCGAAGCGAGGGCCTTGCGTACAGACGTAAGTCCCTCGGTTGTGGACCCTGACTTTCAGCCGCTTGGCTGCCCCGTAGAGGGCACTGCGGACGGATTCTGAGTATGGCTTCGTGACGTCGGTGAAGACCACATCACCGTCTCCATCGAAGAAGGTCTCGGCCCTTCCCTTCGTGAAGTCCAAGATCTGATCTGGGACGACCAAGTCCCCGGGCTTCATCCTCTTGTTGATCGAACCCACCGCGTTAGTGGCTATGACGGATGAGGCCCCTGCATCCCTCACGGACCTCATAACGGCCCGGTAGTTGATCCTGTGGGGGGGTAGGGAATAGTGGGGTCCGTGCCTAGGAACGAGCAAGGCTTCCCCTCCTGAGACGTTGAACCACCCCATGAAACACTCGCCATATGGGGTGTTTCTCCTCTCCATGTCTCGGACATCGAAGAACTTTGCCATTCCCGTGCCGACTATGAGCGCTACTGTCTTGGCCGTGGTCAACGCCTGCCATCGGGGCCTCCCATTCGGTAAAAAGGGTTTTGAGCCTAGGACGGGCACACGCTGTGCAAGTCACGAGGCGACCTCGCGCTGATCTCGCGATGCCAAGAGAGACCTTTATCCTCCGAAAGAGTGCGTTTCGACGATGCACGATGGACTCTGAGGAGGTCAAGTCTCGAAGTCTGGAGTTGCTCAGAAAGGCTGGGATCGTGATAAGGCCCGGTGAGGCCGAGAACCTCGAGGTGGCCGACCTTGGTCTTGGTGACATTGAACACATCGGGGTGCAGATAGTCGTCTATGTGAATACCGAGCGATGTTGTGCCAAGGAACTGGTGCTGTTGCCCCACCAGACATGCCCTGAGCACAGACATCCGCGGGTAGGGGAGTACCCTGGGAAGGAGGAGACGTTTCGCTGCCGTTACGGCAGAGTGTACCTCTACGTTCCCGGCCCACGGACACCGAGACCTAGCGCTGTCGTGCCTAGTGCTAGAGAGAAGTGGTTCACGGTATGGCACGAATTGCAGCTGAACCCTGGGGAACAGTACACCCTGATGCCGGACACTCTGCACTGGTTCCAAGCTGGGCCCGAGGGGGCAGTGATATCTGAGTTCTCGACCAAGAGCATCGACGAGGCGGATGTTTTCACGGATCCTGACATCAGAAGAGTGGCGAAGAAGCGGTGAGCAGACTTGGGCGGAGCTGTCCCTATCTGCGTGGACCAATCAATGCAGCATGTTGGTCTGTTTACGGCAGATCTATGTCGGGGTCCGGGGCCAGTCCCCTTCCTGTGGTTCGGTTGAGCATCAATCTCTGCTCAACGGTTGCAACGCGCTTCCTCACGGAGATGACAGCGTCGGGGTTCACGCTTATGGAGTCTATCCCAACACTCACTAGGAAGTCATTGAACTCGGGGTACACGCTGGGTGACTGACCGCATATGCTCACGGTCTTGCCGTCCCTGTGGGCTATCTTGATCAGGTAGGCGATTGCCCTCTTGACCGCGAGGTTTCTCTCATCGAAGATGTGCGCTATGCTGTCGTTGTCCCTATCAGCACCGAGGATGAGCATCGTCAGGTCATTCGACCCGATCGAGTAACCATCGACGTACTGGTTGAACTTGTCGGCGATGAACACGTTGCTCGGAATCTCCGCCATGACCCACAGTTTGAAGTCGGCGCCGCGTTCAAGTCCTTCTCCCTTCATAATCTCCGTAACGCGCTTGATCTCTTCTATTGTCCTGCAGAACGGTATCATGACCCAGAGGTTCTTGAGGCTGTGTTCTTGGCGCACCTTCTTTATCGCTGCGAGCTCAAGCTTGAACGCAGAGATGTACTTTGGGTCGTAGTACCTTGAGGCTCCCCTCCATCCCAACAATGCACTCGATTCGACGGGCTCATACTTCTCACCTCCCTTGAGATCCTTGTACTCGCTGCTCTTGAAGTCAGTCAGTCTGAGCACGACTGGCCTCGGGTAGAACGCCCTGCAGATCTTGGCTATGCCGTCAGCGAGCCTGTCCACGACCTTCTGAGACTGGCCAGTCTCAAGGAGATAGAGGGGATGCTCACCGATGTCCGCAGCCCATATGAACTCCTCTCTCATGAGCCCCACTCCGTCTGCCGGAAGGGCGGATGTCTTCTCCGCCAGCTCGGGCTCCCCTAGGTTGACATAGATCCTCGTGCCCGTGACCGGATAAGATTCAGCTGCAGCCGCAACCGGCGCGACCTCCTTCTTTTTGGTGACCGCCTCCTCGATGGCTCCCTTGTACACCACCCCTAACTTTGAGTCGACTGTTATCATCTCCCCGTTTGTGATGACCTGCGTGGCGGGTTTGCCCTTACTTGCCGTGCCCACGAGGCATGGTATTGCAAGTTCCCTGCTCACGATCGCAGCATGAGACGTCATGCCGCCGCTGTTTGTGACGATCGCAACTGCTTTCCTCATGGCAGGAACCCACTCGGGGGCGGTCATCTCCGTGATCAGTATCTCTCCTGATTGGAACTCGTCGAGCTTCTCAACATCCATGATTATGTGGGCCTTCCCGACAGCGAGGCCAGGGGAAGCCGGCAGACCTTGAACAAGTACGGTCTTCTCAGACACGGTCACGATCTCCTCCTTCTGTTCCGCGGCTCCCTTCATCGACCAGACTGTCTCCGGCCTGGCCTGAACTATGTAGATCTTGTTATCCCTCTCGTCCAGTGCCCACTCTATGTCCATGGGCTTCTTGTAGCGTTCCTCTATGGCGATGCTGTACCTAGCGAGTTCCCTTATCTGATCATCATTGGCAACTTGGGCGTTCTGTTGCTCGTTCGAAACCTGCTTCTCAAGGGTTCCCCCCTTTTCGGAGCGCACGAGCATGATCTTCTTTGTGGGGATCATCCTCCTCAGTATAGCGAGGTCTGACTTCCTTACGACATACTCGTCAGGAGTGACCTTGCCTTGCACAACGTATTCTCCAAGCCCCCAGCTTCCCTCTATGAGCACCACAGATCTATCTCCATTCGAAACGTCAAGAGTGAATGACACCCCCGAGGCCTTTGAATAGACCATGAGCTGGACAGCGGCGGAAAGTGCCACAGCCATGTGGTCGAATCCCTTCTGCACCCTGTAGAATATCGCCCTGTCGGTGAAGAGGCTAGCATAGCACTTCTTGATGCTCTCCACGACGTCGGATGCGCCGCTCACGTTGAGATATGTCTCCTGCTGACCGGCGAAGCTGGCGTCGGGGAGGTCCTCAGCTGTGGCGGACGATCTGATCGCGACAGGCGGGTTCTGCTGCCGAGTCTTGGCCTCAAGCTGCTTATATGCCGAGTAAACAGTATCCCTGATCTCATCTGGGACTTTTGACTGCACCATCATCTCCCTCACCTCTTGACCGACTCTTTCCAGGGTTTGCGTGTCGTTCGGATCCTTCAAGGCCGAAAGGGCCCTCTCGATCCTGGCCTTCAGGTTGTTCCTATCGATGAACAGCCGGAAAGCCTTGGCAGTGGTCGCAAACCCGTCCGGTACGGGGACTTTCGTCTTTCTCGTCATCTCACCCAAGCTCGCAGACTTCCCACCGACCAGCGGGACATCTTCCATTCCTATCCTATTGAACCAAAGTATCAGTGAATCCTCCTTTTTCTCTGACATCCTAAGCCAATTACGCGCCTTTTTCCAAGGTATAAAAGGAATTCCCCCGATACCGAGTGCGAAATCCTCAAGCAACGTGCAGGTAAGAAACCTTTTTACCCCAAGAGCCTCGGCTCACGGCGTTCGGCTTGAGCGAGACGAAACCGAAGGGCAACGAGAACAGGAAACCATTGCAGGTGTTGCGGGGCATGGTCGGCAAACAGGTGATGGTCAAATTGAAGAGCGACTTGGGTTACACGGGCCAACTTGAGAAGATGGACGTGCAGATGAATTTGATACTGACAGGTTCCGTGGAACACGACAGGAGCAAGGAGGTCAGCAATCTCGGCACGGTCATCATAAGGGGTAACAACATACTGTACGTGAGTCTTGCACCTGCGACTGAGTCCTAGGGTGGAACCAGGGCTCAGGCCGCGGATCCGTTAGGCGTCCCCACTTCGGCCCACTTGACAAGTTGCGATAGGTCCGCGGCGATTTTCCTTCTCTCGAAGAAGGCGACCATGTTCTTGACATCCCTCCCCAAGTAGAACCGAACGTTCTCGTGCGACCTAGGAATCCACTGTGGGAAGTCAATCAGATAGACGGAACCGTCATCTCCGACGAGGACATTAAACGGGCTCATGTCAACGTGCACAATGCCCGCCTCTTCATACATCCTCCTCATCAGATCGAACGTCTTCTCGGCCAGCGAGAGGTCCACGTGTCGTGCGTACTGAAGCAAGGATCCCGAGATGTTCTTGAGCACCAATACGTGCCTCTCGACCGCCACAAGTGGGGGGACAGATATACCACATCTCCCGAGCAATCGATACGCCTCGGCCTCCCTTGCCGCCGCCCTTGACGAGAGCACTACCCAAGGCAACTTACTGCGCGAGAAGTCCCTCTTCAGCCGGACCGATCTGAAGCTGACCCTGCCCAACCTGTAGAACTTGAACAATAGCTCCTCCCCTGTTGTTGTCGTTGCCACATGAAAGTCTGACTCTTTTCCCTTGGTGACGACTGGACTCAGGTACGCTACCTGAAGGTTCTTCGCGAGCGCTCTCAAGGCTAGGATGTCATATCCTGGGAAGGTGAGGGAAAGAGAGCGCCGAGAAGGGCTTTCCCACCTGAGCAACCCTTTGTCGAACAATCTGGCCAGCATGTTGTGTGCCCTGTCAGCAGTCATCGATGATGCCTTTTGCAGAGTCCTTAGACTCGCCTTCCTCCTTCTGATCGAAGAGTTCGCCACCACGTTGAGGATTCTCCACTCCGTGTCGTGCAGTGAAGAAAGCTGCGTCCAAGCCCTCAGCGCGTCGTCCAACGGTTCGGTGACTTTGAGTGGGCAAGCAATATAATCCTTGGAGTGCGCGCGTGTCGCGTGAAAAAGCGTAGCCCTGGGAAGGTGCCGATAGCGTTCCTGAGGAGGTTCGTCTTTGGAAGATTGGGAGCGCTCAGGGACGACGTGCCACAGGGTCCGGGGGTAGGGCGCGACTTCGCGGCCACCAAGTGTGGGGACATGTGGATCATATCGTCCTCCGACCCAGTCACTGGGGCGCAGACTCTACTGGGCAAGATCGTAGTGAACGTGGCAACGAACGACGTATCGACGTCTGGAATCAGGCCAGCTTGGCTCTCGTTGACTGTCCTCATGCCCATGAACTTCACATCGCGCAAAGCCGAGAGGTTATTCGAAGACATCAACGCGCAGGCGAAGCAACTCAATGTTGCTGTCGTCGGCGGGCACACAGAATACGTGGACTACATAGCCAGGCCGATAGTCGTCGCTACGGCAATGGGTGCGTCCGCCACTAGGCCGAAAATGCCGTCGGATGTCAGGCCCGGCGATCTGCTACTTCTGGCTGGGGATGTGGGGATTGAGGGGACAGCTATCCTCGCGACCGAGATGGGGAAGAAGTTGGCCCGAAGAGGGATTCCGCGCTCGGTGCTGTCGAAAGCGCAGAACTTGATAGAGGAGACGAGCGTTATGAAGGTGGCCATGCATCTGGCAAAGTTCCAAGCCGTCAGGTCAATGCATGACCCCACGGAGGGCGGGCTGGTTGGTGGCGTGTACGAGATGTCAGTGGCATCCGGACTGGGGTTCGAGGCCAATCTAGATGACGTTCCGACGAGGCACGAGACCGACGCGATAACACGCACATTGAAGCTGGACCCCTGCAGGCTGATCTCCTCCGGGGCCATCCTAGCTTCCTGCTCCCCGGACGGGACCGATGACGTCCTGGCGGAGATCGGGAGAAGCGGGGTAGGCATCAAGGTCATCGGTGAGTTCAAGGCCAACGAAGCTGAGCGATTCGTCACAAAGGGGGGCAGGAAAGTGGCTATCAAGGATGCCCCCTCAGATGAGCTCTGGAGAGCTATCGATTGATCGATTCGATCCTCTCACGGAGTCCCTTGTAGCCGTACACCGTGCCTGCTATCCCGGACCCTAGCATGCCCTGCAGGCAATTGGGGACGACCTCCAATATCGCAGGCACCCCCATTAGGAGCTGTTCGTAGAGGAAGTAGACGGAGATCATCAGGGTCGCCCCGATTGCTCCTGCAAGAACGCCAGAGGTTGTCTCGGACCACTGTCCCCTGATTGCGTTGCCGAGGATGAGGAGAGCGAACGCCAAGAAGATGACCGCCCAAGTCCCTGGGAACAGCCAGTCCCCTGGGCTCTGATTTGTCGCCAGCAGATAGCCTATGATTCCAACCCCAACGAGACCATAGAGCGCTGTCATGACGAAAGAGAATTGCCTTACCCTGCCCTTGTTCATCGTCTGGAACCTCCGAACTATCAAGCCAGTCACCATCCCCTCCAGTCCCTTGGCAACGAGAGTGGCTGGCGCGAACACGGGGTATCCCGAGACGATGTCCGCGATGGTCGGACCTATTGCACCCGCAGTGGCACCTATGGTGGGCCCGAACAGAAGGCCGGCCAGTATCACGGCAGCGTCTCCCAGGTTGAAGTAACCCCCGGTCCAAGGCAGGGGAACGACGACCACGAACGTAGCTATGAAGGCGAGTGCCGACATCAGAGCGCTGACCACCAGCGCCACAAGTCTCCTCAGTTGTCAGACGCCTCCCCGGCGTCGGCCTTGAGACGATGTGGCTCGGTCAGAATGCATGGGGCTAGGAAACCAACCTCTGCAGTGCACCGATCTCGGTCTTCGCGGACCTCGAGAACCTGTCCATGACTTGGTCGTGCACGGCGCGTTCCTCCTTGGAAGGAACCCTAGCCTTGCTGATCGCCTCAAGCAGGTGTCTTCTGGATATCTTGAGCTTTGGCGTAATGCTGCCCGGCTGTTCGCCCTCTGCCATCGAGTGTATCGCCTCCTTCAGTGCTAGCAGCGCAGCCTCGTTGACGCAGAAGGCGACGTCAGCCCCCGTGAAACCGTCAGTCGCGTTCACCAACTCCGATATGTTCACGTCAGTGTCCAGTGGCTTTCCGCGCAGATGCACTTCGAAGATGGCCACCCTCCCCTCCGCATCCGGCCAGGATAGTCGTATCAGCTTGTCGAACCTTCCGGCCCTGAGCAGCGCTGTGTCGAGCATATCCGGCCTGTTCGTCGCAGCAACGACGACCACGTTCCTTAGCTCCTCCAGACCATCCAGCTCGGTCAGCAATTGACTGATGACCCTTTCGGTTACCATAGCATCCCCTCCGCCTCCCCTGGTCGGGGCAATCGCGTCAATCTCGTCGAAGAAGACTATGCATGGCGCAGCCTGCCTTGCCTTTCTGAACACTTCCCTGATTCCCTTCTCGCTCTCTCCCACCCACTTCGACAGCAGCTCCGGGCCCTTGATGGAGATGAAGTTGGCCTCTGATTCCGTCGCCAAAGCCTTGGCAAGCAGGGTCTTGCCGGTGCCGGGCGGGCCGTAGAGCAGGACCCCCTTGGATGGCTTTATGCTGAGGTGAGTGAAGAGTTCCGGAAACTTCAGTGGCCATTCTATGCTCATGTTCAGTTCCCTCTTCACTTCCTCAAGCCCACCTATGTCCTCCCAGTGGACATTGGGAGTCTCTATCATGACCTCCCTCATCGCAGAGGGCTCGATCTCCTTCAGCGCATCGGTGAAGTCCTGCATCGTGACCCTGAGGTTGGACAGGACATCGCTCGGTACCTCGTCTGCCTCCAAGTCTATGTGCGGTAGAATCCTGCGAAGCGACCTAAGGGCAGCCTCCTTCGACAACGCCGAGAGGTCGGCCCCGACGAACCCGTGGGTCACGTCGGAGAGATACTTCAGGTCCACGTCCTCTAAGAGCGGCATACCTCTTGTATGTATCTGCAGGATCTCAAGCCTAGCGCGTTTGTCTGGGACTCCGATCTCAATCTCCCTGTCGAACCTTCCTGGTCTCCTGAGGGCAGGGTCTATCGCATTGACCCTGTTCGTCGCCCCGATTACAACGACCTTCCCCCTTGACTTCAGCCCGTCCATGAGCGAGAGCAATTGGGCTACCACTCTCTTCTCCACTTCACCTGTAACCTCCTCTCGCTTGGGAGCTATCGAGTCGATTTCATCGATGAAGATGATGCTGGGGGCGTTCTCCTGCGCGTCCTTGAATATCTCCCTCAGCCTCTGTTCGCTTTCTCCGTAGTACTTGCTCATTATCTCGGGTCCGCTGATGCTCACGAAGTTGGCGTTTGTCTCGTTGGCTACAGCTTTCGCGAGCAGGGTCTTGCCGGTGCCGGGCGGGCCATGCAGCAGGACCCCCCTGGGAGCTTCTACGCCCAGTCGCTCGAAGAGTTCAGGATGCCTCAGAGGAAGCTCTATCATCTCCCTGACCTTCTGAATCGCATTATCGAGCCCGCCTATGTCCTCATACGTTATCCTCTCAATGTCCCTCGGCGGCGGCTGTGGTTTCTCGCTTATCGCAACCTGAGTGTAATCATTCACTATCACGGCGTCAGCCCCTGGGCTGAAACTGGTCACTATCAGGTTGATCGTGCGACCCATGATCCTCACTGGAAGCACGTCTCTCTTCGAGATTATCCTGCCAATCAGCTGGCTCTTGATGAACTCCTCGCCGCCCATGATCTTCAGGGGCTCGGTCGGCGCCAGCTTCACAACTTCGGCGTACTTGGCAGTGACCTTCCTGACCTTAACCCGATCATCAATGCTCACGCCCGCGTTCTCCCTGGTGTAACCGTCTATTCTGATGAGCCCCCTTCCGGTGTCCCTTGGGTGAGCGGGCCATATCAGCGCGAAAGTCCTCTTCTTTCCGACTACCTCTATTGCATCTCCGGTCTGGAGATTCAGCTGCTCTACGACCGCGGGATCCACCCTCGCAATTCCTCTGCCCACGTCCGTAGAGAGCGCCTCAGCGACCCTCAGATGCATGTAGTTCTTTCCCTGACCCTTATCGTTCCCTGAATCGTCTTCACTCAACTTGACTTCTCATCCCTCCTGGGATGACAGAAGCAGATAGCCCCAGCCTTCTTTTAAAGACTACCGCCTGCTCGGCCCCTTCGCTCAAGTCTCTAGGGACCACTGCACGCCTCAAATCTGAGGCTATCCGGCCGAAGTCCGGCCTCCAGGCGTCCTTACCCCGTGGCAGGGCCGTGGTCACTGCTTTATCACCTCGTGTTAATCACATTTAGTGAGTAATATTTAAGAATTACCTCGCCGTTCATAGGGCCATGATGGACGACCTGGAGGAGATGCTCCGGGTTCTGGGAAACCCGACCAGATTCAGGATAATGAGGAGGCTTAGCGTCAGCCCGACGTACTTCCTCGACCTCGTCAGGTTCTCTGACTCTGGGCCCCAAGCCGTCGCGAGACACCTGAACCTGATGGAGAAGGCGGGCATCCTGAAATCATGGGGGGAGGAGAAGTCCAACAGGAAGTACTTCGGTCTGGCCAAGAGGATCAAGATCGAAATAGACATGAGTTCTGGGGAACTGTCATGCGAGACCCAGCGGATCCCGAGGTCTCAGACGAGGCAGGCCTTCTCTTCGGTGACGGACAGTGGAGTTCTGGAGGAGCTGAGAAGGATCGACGAGGAATTCGGCTTTCTGGAGAGAAGGCTCAACATCCTCAGGAAGAGGAGGGACAGGCTCCTGAGAAGGTATTGCGGGAAGCAATGAGGGACCTAGCGTAGCAGTTTTCTCAACGCGGACGAGTACTTATCCGCCAAGCCCCTCGCTCGATCGTCAGAGAGGGCCTCGGCTATGACCCTGATGACCGGCTCCGTTCTGGACGCTCGGACGAGCGCCCATCCGTCGGCCTCGAAGAACTTCAGGCCGTCCCACTCCTCGCACCTGACCTCAGAGAATGTGTCTCTCAGCGACGATAGGACCTTTCTCTCGTCGGCGGAACTCGGGAACGGGACGCTCACCCTGCGTTCGTGGTACTTGAGATAGGGTCTGACGATCGGCCCGATCGGGCCAGCTTCTCTGACCAAGGCGGCAATGGCCATCGTCGCGAGTATCCCGTCCCTGGTGGCGGCCAAGTTCGAGTATATCACCCCACCGGAACTGCCCTCCCCGCCCAACAGGGCGCCTTTCTCCCGCATCTTGAGCACCACGTTCCGTTCGCCTACGTTCGACACGAATAGGTCGCGCCCCATCGCATGGGCGAGGTCGGAGAACGCAGACGACGACGCGCAGTTGACGACGAACGAAGTGTCGATGCAATCGAGCAGACAGCGGAGAGAGGCCAGGAGGGTCATGTCCTCCCTCAGTACCCTCCCTGTCTCGTCAGCTAGGACTGCCCTGTCCCCATCACAGTCATAACCCATGCCGAAGTCACACTTGCTTGACCGGACGGTTTCGCCCAGTCTGGAGAGAGATTCGACCTTGGGCTCTATCGTCCTGTGAAAGGTCCCATCCATATCTTGATTGATGGCAACCACGTTTGCTCCCGCCGCCTCAAGCGTCGAACGCGACAGGGCCGCAGAAGCCCCGTTGCCCGCGTCCACAGCGACCTTGATTCCCTTGACGCTCAGTCGCAACTGATGGAGCTCAGAACGAAGACCGCGGACATATTCCTCCTGCATATCTTGGGCTCTCTCGAACCTCTTGAGTTCCGGAGTTGCGTCCGATTTGAACGCATCCGAACTTATCGAGGAGATCGTGGCCCCGTCGACTATCACGCCGCTCGGGCCGAAGAGCTTCAGCCCGTTCCACTCGGGAGGGTTGTGCGAGGCCGTGACCATGAGCCCGAAGTCTGCCAGCCTCTTCGAAACCAGGTATGACACCACGAACACCGGGCATATTCCGCACACCGTCACCTGCATTCCGGTGGAAGCGAGCCCCGACGCTAGGGCGTCCGCGAAGGGAGCAGAAGACTTCCTCGTGTCGTGACCGAGGAAGAAATCTCCCTCTAGCTTCTTCCCGATTGAGACGCCGAGCCTGAAGAAGAACTTGATGCCATCCTTCACGTCCATCTTCGTGCGCAGGCCGGACCACGAAGTTATGACGCCGGCGTAGCTGTTGTCTCCGCTCATTGCCTTCCCTCTGCTGACAAAAGAGCGATTGGCTAGAGTTTCTTAGAGAGTATCCAGTAGTGCTTGATCTTGTTGATGTTCGGCAGCTGTGAGTAGAAGAAAAGGTGTGAAGCCCATGGAATGACTGCAGTTCTCTGTCCTCTGAGTTTCATCTCCCACAGGGCCTTGTAGAGCAGGACAGTATTCAGCCCTTCGTATTTCGGATCTTCAATCACTCCGAGCGGCCCGAACCACTCGAGTTCCAACGAGCCGAATCCGGCAAAGCCCACTATGTCTTCATCCTGCTCAGCGATCATTATGCCAGGAGGCTTGTGCCTGAAGCTCATCACGGTCTCGTAACTCCAAACCGGCCCGAAAATCTCCAGAACCCAAGACATTATCCTCTCTTTCTCGATCTCGTCGGGGATTCTGAAGGTGAAGCCTGCTTGCCTGAACTTGTCCTCAAGATCCAACACCATCTCCGGTATCTCGAAGCCACCAAGGTCGACAACGTAGTCCACTGCCTCGGATACCTTCTCGTAGTCTCTCTTCGTGAGGAACGACAGGATGTTTTCCGATCTGATGTTTATGCCGGGGAAGAGATGCCAGCCTGCGAAGTCCGTGGCCCTAATGTCTTTGTACCCTCTTGCCCTGAGTTCACCCTCGACCTGAGATAGGAGCTTGTCACCCAGGCCAGTTTCTAGGTGCTCGCGGGTTGCTGCAAAGACCTTGAGCCAAGCGTGCTCGTGAGTTATCAGTTCCTTGGGTTCCTTGCTCCTGGCCGCTCCAATGACCACCCCAATCGTATTGCCATCCTCGACGGCCACTGAAGAGAGGCCAGGGTCGAAGTTGGGATCCAAGAACGTTGACCTAGTGAGACTCCATGTTGTAACTGAGTCGTGGATGTAGACGGAATTGATCAAGCTCGTCACGCTCGGTATCAACGACTCGTCTAGGTTGACGATCTCGTACATCTTCGTGCCATTTCTGCTGAGGGAAGATAAGTCTTTCAGCATAGAG
>Ga0172365_10001833_pt1 | contig 15381 bp, 13 predicted proteins | sample LakKivSesite48cm_FD_114535 | JGI IMG/M metagenome (GOLD analysis project Ga0172365, IMG submission 114535) | Sediment microbial communities from Lake Kivu, Rwanda - Sediment site 48cm | ecosystem: Environmental > Aquatic > Freshwater > Lake > Sediment | place: Rwanda: Western Province, Lake...
ATTGGGTTTTGAAACCTGAGTGTGCTGATTTTCGTGGGTCCATCCTCTTATTATAGCAACGGAAGAGTCAGGATACGGCTTTCATCCCCGCCTTAACAGGCGGGGATTTCCCGCTGGATTAAACAATCTTCTCGTCACTTCGTCACCCCTGAATGTTTCTATCAGGGGTCCATAAATATTTTGGATTCTCGATAGGGACATTCGGGAATGACGGATGAAGACCTCACCCATCCTGTAAACACGAAGATCAGTCTACGGCGTGAGATAGAAAAATGAAAATGTCCGATTTTTGCCGGATATGAGAGTATCTCCTATAAAACCAGATTCAACACTATCCCGGTAAAAGTTGCCGCCACAATCATAATTCCAGTAGCTTGGATGAGCCGTTTGATCCCGAGTTCCTTCAAAATCACCATGAAAGTCGCTACACAGGGAAAGAACATGGCCAGCATGACTGAGGAAATAACCAGTTGTTTCACCGTCAGCTGCAGTGGCGTTAAAAGCCCCATGGCAATGTCTTTACGGAGAAATCCCAGAGCTAAGACTAAAGAGACTTCCTTGGGGAGTCCTAATAGGGTTTTCAATACAGGTCCGATAGCATTGGCTATCAGGGGGAAAAGATTTGTCATGAAAAGCAGATTGATAGCCAGAATTCCCAGGGAGACAACGGGGAGAGCTTCCTTGAGGAACCCTTTAACCCTCAACCAAAGCTTGGGGAGCACCGTTTTCCAGTATGGCAAACGATAAGGGGGAATTTCCAAAATCAGGGCAGGGCGATATCCTTTGACGGTGTATTTCAAAATAACCCCTAATATAATCCAAGCCAGCAGGAGTACCAGATAGACCAGGGTCACCGGCCACGTCCCATATTTTCCTAAAACTCCAAAAATGAGTGCCTGCTGGGAAGCACACGGAATACCCACTGATATCAGAACCGATACAATAAACCGCTCGTTTTCACTTTCTAAAACACGGGTGGCTAAAATCCCCGGGACATTACACCCCAATCCTAAAAGGGTAGGTACGATCGCATAACCATGCAAACCCACCCGATGCAGAAAACCGTCCAATAAAACCGCCAAACGCGGGAGGTAGCCGGTATCTTCCAGGAGGCCTAAAATCAGGTAAAATGCAACGATATAGGGGAGAACCACCCCCAATTCTACATAAACCCCTGTCGAGAGGAGACCGAGAGATTGTTCAAAATCGATAGTGCCGTTGACTGGAAGTCCGATAAGAACAGTTTTTAAAAAGGGGGAAAAGGACAAGAGTTTATCCAAACGGAGAAGCAAGGGAAAATACACGGTGTGAAAGAACGGATCGAGAATAGAGGTGATGAGTCCTTCGCCGATAAAACGAACCAGCCAGAATACTCCATAGAGTACACCCAGACCGATGAAAAAACCGCTGACCGGAAGAAGAGTCGCTTCTTTTATTCGATCTAACCAACTGGGTTTATAATATGAAAAGGTTTGGACGGCTTCGATCACCTGACCGATTTCCCGCCAACGCTCCTGGTGCGAACCAGGGACGATCGCCGCTACCCGGGCATCATCCAGTGACTGGACAAGTTTTTTCATTCCTTCACCGGTGGTCGCTACCACTGGTATCACCGGTATGCCGAGCAGCTGGGACAGCTTTTCAATATCGATACGGATCCCCCGGCTCTGAACCTCGTCCCACATGTTGAGTGCCATCACCAATGGTTTTTTCTTTTCCAAGAGTTCGAAAGTGAGATAGAGATTGCGTTCGAGATTACCAGCATCTACCACATTGACCACGACATCGGCCTGATCGATGATCTTGCTGGCGATTTTCTCGGCCTCGGCATCAGCTTCTAAGGCATAGATTCCAGGAGCATCAATGAGCTCAAATGAAGTTCCACTACGATTGACAAGACTCCGGGCAATTTCTACGGTTGTACCCGGGTAGTTGGATGAAACGGTATAGATACCGCTCAAACGGGTAAAGACAACACTCTTCCCAACATTGGGGTTCCCAGCCAAAACGACTTTCTTCATCTATCAACCCTAACCTTAATTCGCCGAGCAACGCCCCGCCCTAAAGCAAGGTCATGGGAGTCCATCCGGATAACGATCGGACCGCCAGCCAGAATCTGGCTGATCTTGGTAATTTTTTTCCCGGGAATAATTCCCATCACGCAGAGTTTTTTTGCTAACCCATGGACATTATCAATATCAACAACCACTCCCGTCTGACCGGGAAGCATATCAATCAAAGAAAACGTCGAATTGAGCAAAGGATGAAATACGCATCGTTTCTTGATCACGGGAACCATCCCCTTTGTTGTATAGACCTTAACGACACTTTTCACAGAGTCCGTAAAAATAAATTTGATGGGAATCGATTTTAAAGCGATAACGGGTATTGAGTTCCTGCTCCAATCGAGAAATAAACTCACTCTCTTCCATCAGTTCGCTGTAATCAATCACGCTGCCGCATTTGTTGCAAACCAAGTGATGGTGGTGAGTGGGTTTGCGGGTCATTTCAAAGTGATCTTTGCCATCACCAAAATTCACCCGATGTAAAACCCCGATACGTGTTAACAAATCCAAATTGCGGTATACGGTGGCAATCCCGGCTTTTTGATTACATTTTTTCAGCTGCTCATGAACTTCTTCCGCCGAAAGGTGTTTCTTGCTCTTCTCAAAGACTTCGATGATCGCCTGCCGCGATGAGGTCATTTTTTTATGGTAGTATCCTAACGCTTTATCCCACTCTTTTTTCAGCATTTCTCCACCAATTCAAATGATAATCATTCTCATTCTCAATTATAGTCTTATTATACTCCCTCTTCAAGTAGCATTAAAGGTCTGTCCTGAAAATACAGTGACGAGTGATCAGTAACGAGTAACCAGAAAACAATAAAAACTCCTTTTATTCAGGATAATCAATCATTCCATTCACCGAACCTCTCCTTTTGGACAAAGGGAGAACGAGAGGGATTCGAGCTTTTCGTCTTTTATTTTTTCCCATCCTTACACTTTTTACATTTCACATTTTACTTTTTACCGAGTTTTTCAAATCCCCCCTGGCCCCCCTTTGCTAAAGGTGGGAAATTTTTCTCCTTTCCTTGCATTTTACAAAAGGGTGTGATATATTTTTGCTACTTTTATTAAGGGATCGGACATTCTTCACCGGTGAATCCGATCTTGTCAAAAACGATGAAGGGGCACAGTAGGTATCGATGAGGTCACAGAGAGCCCGCAGATCGCTGAAAGCGGGTACTTTCAGACATACTGAAACTCACCCCGGAGTTACAGGCTGAACGAGCAACCCTCTATTAGGCTGTGTCGGGTACTCCCGTTAACGAGGATGATATTGGTTTTCACCAGTATCTATAAAGAGTGGCCTGTACATCAGGCAATGTGGGTGGTACCGCGGGGAAGTTTTCATGAACCCCTCGTCCCTGTTGGGACGAGGGGTTTTTTGTTACCCTGATCCGTCGGGATCATTTTTTCTTCTCAAAAAAATAAAGGAGGAAACACATGAAAAGCGACATGATAAAAAAAGGGATAGACCGATGTCCACATCGATCACTCCTTTTCGCTACCGGGATTTCACGAAAAGCGCTTGATCGCCCATTCATCGGAATTGCCAGTTCCTTTTCCGACCTGATTCCCGGTCATATCCATATGCGTGATCTGGAACGATTCATTGAAAGAGGAATTGAAGCTGGCGGCGGGAATCCCTTTGTCTTTGGAGTCCCGGGCATGTGCGATGGGATCGCCATGGGTCATGAAGGAATGAGGTATTCCCTCCCGAGCCGTGATGTGATCGCTGATGGGATTGAAGCGGTCGCCAAAGGACATTCCCTGGATGGCTTGGTGATGCTGACGAATTGCGACAAGATCACTCCCGGAATGTTGATGGCAGCTGCCCGCTTGGATATCCCGGTTCTCCTGGTTACTGCCGGTCCCATGCTTTCCGGTCGGTATCAGGGACGAAAACTTTCTTTTGTACGTGATACCTTCGAAGCCGTCGGAAAATACCATGCCAGACAGATTGGGTTGAACGAACTGGAAGCCCTGGAATTAGAAGCCTGTCCGGGAGGTGGATCCTGTCAGGGGCTCTACACCGCCAACACTATGGCGTGTCTCACCGAAGCTATGGGAATGAGTCTCCCTGGTTGTGGAACCGCCCTGGCGGTCTCGGCGGAAAAAAGACGTATCAGCTATGAGAGCGGCAAACAAATCGTCCAGCTGGTGAAAGAAAACATCACCTCACGGATGATATTAAATTCCAAAGCGCTGAAAAATGCGATTGTGATGGATCTCGCCCTGGGGGGGTCCACCAATACCGTTCTTCATCTGCTGGCTTTAGTAAATGAACTGGGCTTGGGTGATATTACCCTCCACACCTTTGATGAATTATCGAAAAAGGTCCCCCACTTGGTTTTATTACGACCGGCGGGAGAACTTTTCATGGAAGACCTTCATTTCGCGGGTGGAATACCGGCTATGCAAAATACCCTGGGAGATCTTCTTGAAGATAATCTCACTGTATCCGGTCATTGCGTGAAAGAGATCCAAGCAGCGGTTGAATATATCGATCGAGATGTGATTCGACCCCGTGAAAACCCGCACTCTCTTGAAGGAGGACTGGCAATTCTGACCGGTTCCCTCGCACCGGATGGAGCAGTGGTAAAACAATCCGGGGTGAGTGCCGATATGAAATTTTTCCGAGGAAAAGCTATCTGTTTCGACAGTGAAGAAGCCGCCATGGAATCCATTACCGCTGGAAAAATCACCAGGGGCTCGGTGATCGTCATTCGTTTTGAAGGACCGAAGGGTGGACCGGGGATGAGAGAAATGCTGGCTCCAACTTCTGCGGTAGTCGGTATGGGTCTCAGTCACGACGTGGCTTTGGTGACTGACGGACGGTTTTCAGGCGGAACCCGAGGACCTTGTATCGGCCACATTGCTCCTGAAGCCTATGATCGGGGACCGATTGCTCTGGTTAAAGATGGCGATGAGATTGTCATAGACATTCCCTCCCGTAAACTCGAACTCCTGGTCAGTGAAAGTGAACTGGACAATCGGCGGAAAAAGTTGGTACTTCCTCCCCCAAAATATACTCATGGACTCCTCGTCCGTTATATCGAACGGGCACTACCAACCAGCCAGGGAGCAGCCATGAAGTAAAAGTGAGGTGATAACGTTGAAAATGAAAGGTGCACAGATACTGATTGAATTACTGAAAAAAGAAGGCGTGACCACAGTATTCGGTTATCCCGGCGGTTCGGTCATTGACATCTATGATGCTCTTTTTGAAAACCCTGATATCAAACATATCCTGGTTCGGCATGAACAAGGTGCTGCCCACGCTGCTGATGGATACGCCCGAACCACCGGAAAAGTAGGAGTCTGTCTCGCCACATCCGGACCGGGAGCAACGAACTTAGTAACCGGACTGGCAACCGCCTACATGGATTCAATTCCCATAGTTGCCATTACCGGCCAGGTACCAACCCGGCTGATTGGGAAAGATGCTTTTCAGGAAGCCGATACCACCGGCATTACCATGCCCATAACCAAACACAATTTCCTCATTAAAAACATTCATGACCTCCCGCTGATCATCCGGGAAGCGTTTCTTATCGCTTCCACCGGGAGACCCGGGCCGGTACTGGTCGATATTCCCAAAGATATTCAAATCGCCGAAATCGAATTTTCTTATCCGGAAAAAATCGACATACCCGGTTATAAACCCACCTATCGCGGCCATGTCAATCAAATCAATATAGCGGCCCAGGCAATCAAGGAGGCGAAAAAACCCCTTTTCTACGTCGGGGGGGGAGTGATTTCCTCCGGGGCATCCGATGTCTTGTTGACCATCGCTGAAAAAACCAATATCCCCGTCACCTATACCCTGATGGCAAAAGGAGCGATTCCAGAAAATCATCGGCTTTCATTGGGATGGCTTGGCATGCATGGAACGTATCACTCCAACAAGGCCATCATGAATTGCGATCTGTTGATCGCTGTCGGCACCCGTTTTGATGATCGGGTCACCGGGAAAACCAGCACTTTTGCTCGCAATGCCAAAATCATCCATATTGACATCGACCCGGCCGAGATCGGGAAAAACGTTCGGATCCACATCCCTATTGTCGGTGATGCAAAAAACATACTCACCGAACTCGCCAAGCAAGTTGAGGAAATGAACCATGATGCGTGGCTCAATGATATCCTGGTTTGGAAAAATGAATTCATCCCTAAACCTCCAAGCACGAATGAACTCGTTGCCCAAGTCGTCATTGAAACAGTATTTGAAATGACCAAAGGCGAGGCCATTCTTGTCACCGATGTTGGACAGCATCAAATGTGGGCGGCTCGTTATTTTCTCTGTCGCCGCCCACGAGCGTGGGCAAGCTCGGGAGGCCTGGGAACCATGGGATATGGTCTTCCGGCGGCAATTGGTGCTCAGATCGGCAATCCGGACCAAACCGTCGTTCTTTTCAGTGGTGATGGCAGCATTATGATGAAAATTCAGGAGCTGGTTACAGCCGTAAATAACTGCCTTCCCTTGAAAATATTCGTATTGAACAATGGATACCTGGGCATGGTGAGACAATGGCAACAGTGTTTCTTTGAGGGGCGCTATTCGTGTACTCCCATCCCCAACCCCGACCTTGCCCGATTAGCCGAAGCCTTCGGCGCGGAGGGCATTACCGTTAAAAATTCGGATGAACTCGAGAAAGCGGTCCAGCGGGCGCTGATCGTCAAAGACCATCCGGTTTTTGTCGATTGTCACATGGAGAAAGAAGCGAATGTCTATCCATTTGTTCCTCCAGGAAACTCGCTTGATGAAATGATCCTGGAATAGACACCCTACGGTGTAAGATGAAAAGCGAAAGAACAATTCATTCGAAATAGACAACCATTTCATGTAAATTGAGAAAACTTCTAAAAGTCTGATGGTGTTCAAAATTGACCTGGTTGTCTATTGAAAAGGAGAGCGACCATGCAACACATTATTTCGGTTCTGGTGGAGAACAAACCCCGGGTTCTGGCACGAGTGGCTTCGCTTTTTGCCCGGCGGGGATACAACATCGAAAGTCTCGCGGTGGGCCATACCCAAGACCCGGTCATTTCCCGCATCACCCTGGTGGTTCGCGGTGACGAAGATATTTTGGAACAAATCACCAAACAACTCTACAAACTCATCGAAGTCATTAAAGTATGCGATTACACCGACACTAACTATGTCGATCGGGAGCTGGCGCTCGTCAAAGTCAATGCTCCCTCCAACCTTCGGGGTGAAATTGTCCAAACGGCTGGAATTTTTCGAGCTCGGATCGTCGATGTTAGCGAAAAAAGTCTGCTGATCGAAGTCACCGGGACCTCCGACAAAATCGACGCCTTGGAGCAACTTATGAAAAAATACGGAATTATCGAAATGACTCGTACCGGAAAAATCGCTTTAGCCCGGGGAAGCCAATCCTTATAATACCAAGTGAGACTTTTTAAATCTCAGCTTTGAGAGCTGATAATTGATAAAAGGAGGAATTTTCATGGCTCGTATTTATTATGATCAAGACGCTCAATTGGAACTCTTGAAAGGGAAAAAAGTCGCCATTATCGGTTTTGGAAGTCAAGGAAGCGCTCAAGGCCAAAACCTAAGAGACAGCGGTATCGAAGTCATCGTCGCTGAACTCCCGGGGACTGCGGGATACGAAAAAGCAAAAAAAGCCAAATTTTCACCAGTGAGCGCTGACGAAGCTGCTCAAGGTGGCGATATCATTCAAATGTTGGCCCCGGATCAATTCCAACCAGCAGTCTATCAGCAATCTATCGCCAAACACTTAGCGCCGGGAAAAGCTCTGATGTTTTCCCATGGTTTCAATATCCACTTCCATCAAATTGTTCCGCCTCCTACCGTCGATGTCATCATGGTGGCTCCGAAAGGACCGGGTGACTTGGTGCGAAGAATGTACCAGGAAGGAAAAGGTGTTCCATCTCTAATCGCGATTAACCAAAACGCTTCCGGAAAAGCCAAAGAATTGGCTCTGGCCTATGCCCGTGGGATCGGCGCCACTCGAGCAGGCGTGCTGGAAACTACTTTTCAGGAAGAAACTGAAACCGACCTATTTGGTGAACAAGCAGTTCTATGTGGTGGCCTGACCGCCCTGATTAAAGCTGGTTTCGAAACCCTGGTCGAAGCTGGGTATCAACCAGAAGTGGCCTATTTTGAATGCCTTCACGAAATGAAACTCATCGTTGACCTGGTATATGAGGGAGGGTTGAGCTTAATGCGTCAGGTAGTGAGCGATACCGCCGAGTTTGGCGACCTGACCCGTGGTCCTCGGGTTATTAATCATGAAACCAAAAAAGAAATGAAAAAGATCCTGGGTGAAATTCAAGACGGAAGCTTTGCCCGGGAATGGATCCTGGAAAACCAGGCAAACCGGCCAGTTTATCATGCCCTGAGAGAAAAAGATTTCCACCACACCATCGAAATCGTTGGCAAACAACTGCGAGACATGATGCCCTGGCTGAAAAAATGACAGGGAGGAAAGAAACGTGAAAAGGGTTCGGATTTTTGATACCACCCTGCGAGACGGAGAACAATCCCCGGGAGTATCGTTAAACGTTCAGGAAAAATTAGAAGTTGCCCGACAGCTGGCCCGTTTAAACGTCGATATCATCGAAGCCGGGTTTGCCATTGCTTCCCCAGGCGATGCCGAAGCGGTGAAAATCATTGCCCAGGAAGTCAAAGGCCTGGTGATCTGTTCATTGGCCCGGTCCAAAGAAAAAGATATCGACGTAGCCTGGGAGTCGGTACGCCATGCTGAACAACCGGCTATCCATACTTTCATTGCCACTTCCGACATTCATCTCACCTACAAACTTCGCCTAAGCCGTGAACAGGCTCTGGAACAGGCGGTCTGGGCTGTAACGCGGGCGAAGGGCTATGTGAATGAAGTTGAATTTTCAGCCGAAGATGCCACTCGTTCCAACTGGGATTATCTCTGCCAGGTATACGCAGCAGTCATCAAAGCCGGAGCAACTGTAATCAATGTACCAGACACGGTAGGCTACACCACTCCCGACGAGATGAAGGCGTTGATTCAATACCTGTTTCAACACACCGAAGGGATCGAAAAAGTCATCGTCAGCATCCATTGCCACAACGATCTCGGTTTGGCCGTCGCCAATTCCTTGGCAGCCATGCAAAGTGGGGCTTCTCAAATCGAATGTACCATCAATGGCATCGGTGAGCGTGCTGGGAATGCTTCCCTGGAAGAAATTGTGATGGGAATGCATGTCCGCAAAGACTTGTATCAGACTGAAACCGGCATCAATTTTTCGGAAATCTACCGTACCAGTCGGTTGGTGAGCCAACTCACCGGAATGTTGGTCCAGCCCAATAAAGCAGTAGTCGGTCAAAATGCCTTTGCTCATGAATCGGGTATTCATCAGGATGGAGTATTAAAAGAAAAAAGCACCTACGAAATCATGGACGCTAAGCTTATTGGCCGTGAGGAAAAAGTGCTGGTGCTCGGAAAACATTCGGGTCGGCATGCGTTTGCGAAGAAATTAGAAGAGTTGGGCTACCATCTTTCTGAAGAAGATTTCAACCAAGCTTTCGAACGCTTTAAACAACTTGCTGATCAGAAAAAACAGATCGCCGAAGCCGATATCCATGTTATTGCAGCCGATGAAGCCACTCGAGCCGATGAAGTCTACCGGCTTGATTTTGTCCACGTCTGCTGTGGGAATAATATCCTTCCTACTGCGACCGTCAGACTCATTCACGAAAATGGTACCACTCTTCAGGGAGTAGCAACGGGCGTCGGACCGGTCGATGCTGCTTATAAGGCAATCAGCCAAATGGTGGGCCTCTCATCAGATCTGGTCAATTTTACCCTGCAATCCATATCAGGAGGAACCGAGGCCCTGGGTGAAGTCGTCGTCAGAATCTTTACCGAGGATAATGTGTATGTGGGAAGAGGATCTAACCAGGACGTCGTAGTAGCCAGTGTCATCGCTTACCTCTCTGCCATCAACAAGATGACCCGGCAGAAGAAAATGAACCCCCAAACCCAAGTTTAAGAGTACTAAAGAGATTCGATTCTTCTCATACAATGTGCAGCAGGAATGCTGCTCCAACGGGTTGAGACAAAGTGTTTATCTACATGGAAAGCGATGGAGAAATTTTCAATATGAATCTTGATTTCTCCATCGCTTTTGCAAGTTCCAATATCAAACAACGGGAGAATGACTATGGGAATGACCATAACTGAAAAAATCATCGCCGTGCATAGCGGCCGAGAAAAAGTGATTCCGGGTGAACTGGTTCAGGTAACCATCGATCTGGTGCTTGCCAATGACATCACGGCTCCGTTGAGTATCAAAGAATTAAACAAATATGAGATCGATTCAGTATTTGATCCGGAAAAAATTGTGTTGGTCGCTGATCATAACACCCCTGCCAAAGATATCGCTTCCGCCCAAAACATAAAATTGATGAGGGAGTTTGCTCAAAAATATCACCTTCATCATTTTTATGAAGGTGGATCGGTGGGAATCGAACATGTGCTCCTTCCCGAAAAAGGCTTAGTCATACCTGGAGACTTAGTCATCGGAGCCGATTCCCATACCTGTACCTATGGTGCGCTGGGTGCATTTTCTACCGGGATGGGAAGTACCGATATCGCAGCCGCCTGGGCATTGGGAGAAACCTGGCTCAAAGTCCCCGAATCGATAAAATTTGTGTATTCTGGTCAACCGGGGCGATTTGTTACCGGAAAAGATTTTATTCTTTTCACTATCGGTAAAATCGGAGTTGAAGGTGCTCGGTATTGTACCATGGAGTTTACTGGTTCAGCCATAACCACCCTCTCTATGGATGGACGATTTACAATGGCAAACATGGCAATCGAAGCCGGTGCCAAAAATGGGATTATGGAAGCTGATGTCACTACTCTTGCTTTCGTTCGAACCACACCCACTCCCCGAAAACCGCGAGTGTATCAGTCTGATCCAGATGCGGAATGGAAAAACGTCATCGAGGTAAATACCACTGCCATCGAACCGCAGGTCGCTTTGCCTCATCTTCCCGAAAACACTCGGTCGGTGTATTCTCTTCACCATACCCCGATTCAGCAGGCAGTTATCGGATCGTGTACCAACGGGAGAATGGAAGACTTACGCCAAGCTGCAGGGGTGTTGAAAAACCATCAGGTTCATCCCGGCGTCAGGGTGTATATTTTCCCCGGGACTCCCTCCATTCTTTTACAAGCTGAAAGGGAAGGTTTGGTGAAAATCTTCTTGGAAGCTGGTGCCGTACTCTGTCCACCATCGTGTGGACCGTGTTTAGGTGGACACTTAGGGGTTTTGGCTGAAGGAGAAAGAAGTATTTCTACCACAAATCGTAACTTTGTCGGTCGGATGGGACATACTGGCAGCGAAGTGTACCTGGCGAACCCCTACATCGCTGCCAGCTCAGCCATTGCCGGATACATTACCGCTCCAGATCGTTTGTAACCCACAGCACACTGGCAATAGACAGTGGAGCATAGACCACCATGTTACAGGCAGCACCATATGACAGTGAAAACACCGGGCGTAATGAATTTTCACCCCTCCCATCATCATGGTGTTTGTAGGGGTTTGATTTATCAAGCCCGAAAATACCACAGAATAGAGGAAAAATGGAAGTGAATTTTTGGGGAGTCCATAAGCATCTCTTAGGAGGTAAATACCAATGATCATCAAGGGAAAAACCCTGAAATACGGAGATAATATTGATACCGATGTCATTATCCCCGCCCGTTATCTGACGGCAACCGACCCCATGGAATTAGCCAAGCATTGCATGGAAGATCTTGACCCCAATTTTAAACAGAAGGTGACTTCGGAAACAATTCTTGTCGCGGGTAAAAATTTTGGATGTGGATCTTCCCGCGAGCATGCCCCATTGTCAATCAAAGGGTCTGGAGTAAAAGCTATCATTGCTTTATCCTTTGCCCGGATCTTTTACCGGAACGCTTTGAACATTGGTCTTCCCATCCTGGAATCTGAAGAAGCTGCTACTCATTTGCAAACCGGTGATGAGATCGAGATTGATATTCAAAGGGGGACGATCATCAATCTTACCCGTAGGGAAAGCTATCGCGCCCAGTCTTTCCCTCCTTTTATTCAGGATGTTATTACCCGAGGAGGATTGATGAATCTCGTCAAAGAAAGAAAATCATCATAATCACTGACAGGGGTGGTGAGAACCTCCCCCTGTCATTTGGCTGATATTATGCCTTGTCTTTTTTCGTTCCGCATGAATCTCGAATAATGATTTCGGTGGTGATGACTCTTCCCGAAACCTCTTGTTCTCGCCCTTCCATCATTTTTACCAAGAGCTGGATAGCTTGATCACCAATTTCTTTCGCTTTCCAATTGATTCCGGAAAGTGCTGGCACATAATTGGCGGACATTTCATTTTCTAACATGCTCATTATTGCCAAATCTTCCGGGACTCTCCTTCCTAATTCCTTAGCAGCGTTAATCGCCCCTTCGGCGAGAATCTGGCTCTCGGTGAACAAGGCAGTAATTCTTTGATTTGTTTTCAACATCTCTTTAATAGAGGTTTCGGCTCGATAGGCATTCGGCTCGAGATAAATAGCGACTTTGTCTTTAAGTGAAATCCGATTTTTTTCTAAAGCCCGCTCAAAACCTCTCTGTGCTTGTACGGTTATGATTCTTCTATCTTCCAATCCGACAAAAGCCATTTGGCGGTGCCCCGCAGTAATAAGTTTGCGAACTGCCTTTTCTACCAGGTTCGTTATATCGATAAAAACCCAGCTCACTCCACGACTATCTTGAATTTCTGGTTTTCCCATTGAGACGAAGGGCTTGATTCCCTGGGCAAATCGTTTGATGCGGCTATCTCGTTTTAAAAGCTCAATAATAAGAAACCCGTCTCCCACATTACCATTCAACATGTTCTCGTAGATCATAGTCGGGTGAAAATCCTGTACGGAGGCGGCAATCATAAGCTGATAATTCAAACGCTGGCAAGAAAGGGTAATCCCCTTGAGAAGCTCTTGGTAGAGAGGAAAAGTGTTAAATCGTTGCATCGAATGAGGAAACAAAGCAACGATGCTGTTGGATTTGGGAAAAGGATACCCTTTTTTGTATTGTCGGGTTCGATAGCCTAATTCATCAATCACTTGCGTTACCCGTGCTTTGGTTTCAGGGCTTACTCGTTCATCTCGGTTATTTAATACATTGGAAACAGTGCTTTTGGATACTCCGGCTTGTCGGGCAATTTCATCTATGGTGACCATTTAAAATATCCTCCTTTTCAAACATACGATTAAATCAAATATCCACGTTTAAATTTTGATTTTTCGATCAAGAATGGGTGGTGGAGTTTGGATAGTGAAATGGTTCGATATCCCTTGGTTTTCATTGTTCAGATGGTGCCAGGGTATTTTCCTGGCATGAACATCTATCGATGAAATAAACTATCGAGTATACTTATACAAACGAAACTCATTGTCTACCAAATCTGGCTGCCAATCTTTCAAAATCCATACGTAGGATACAATTCTTGCTCCCGGTTTGAGTTCCTGCCAGAACTTATTTCTCAGTCGGTCGTTCACGTTTTGAAAGAGAAAAATGGTGATTACATCGGCATCCTGGATTGAAATGTCGTGGATATTTGCCAATCTTACCTTTACTTTAGAGCTTAAACCCAATAAAAATATCCGGAGCCACGCCAGAGCGAATAGCCAAGGGTTGATTTCAATGCCGACTGCACGAGCGCCATGTTTTCGAGCTGCAAGGATCAGAATACGCCCATCACCACATCCCAGATCATAAACCATTTCGTTGGGCTTCAGTTGCGCCATTTCAAGCATTCGCTTCACTCGTTTCATGTCGGTCGGTTGCCAAGGTATCCCATGGAAAAAGAGGGGAAATATCCACCAGAAAAAAAGAAACAAAATGCCAAGAAAGAAAATAAATAAAAAATAGGTCATAAATTCTTACCCCGATCTTTACTGATTATGCAATGAATTCCCTTCTATGCTCTAAAAACAATCTATTCATTGAATGTTAAATTTTGGTGTTTTCTTATATAAATATAATAACAGTAAAAATACTGATAAAACAATTATTTATCATTTTATATGATTTGTACTAACAGGTAAATACAATTAACAATCAAAATTCAAGAATAGATGTCCAGGTGAGGAAATTATCAAACCTGAAAATTTATTGCCACGACCTCATCCTTGGATGCTTTTTTCAAGGTTATCTTTTGTTATTTAATTTATTCTGTCTTACCCCGTAGGCTGCCGGTCTCGCAATAACAGATTATTATTAGAGTTTTAACCGTTACTGATCACTCTTCACTGTATTTACATCCCCAGCAATCCACTTTTTCAATAATTGGGAATCCATCTCCACCATCTGAAATCCGAATACCCGGGAAAAATCTTCGACGAGAGACCGATTGAATTCCTCCCGTTCTATGAGTGAAAATCTTTTCTCGCACACTTTCTCCAGCGAAGTCACGCCCTTGTCCCGTATTCCACAGGGAATGATATACGAAAAATACTTCAAGTCGGTGGCAATATTAAAGGCAAAACCATGATAGGTCACCCATTTTTTCACCGCCACCCCGATAGCGGCAATCTTTTCCGGCTGTTTCTTATTCATCCATACTCCAGTATGAGGCGGAAGCCGAAAGGCAAGCATCTCAAACCGTCGTAAAAATTGAATAATCACCTCTTCCAAGCTGCGCAGATAGAGATGAACATCTTTATTCCATAAACTCAAATTTACCAACGGATAACCGACGATTTGTCCCGGTCCGTGATAGGTGATGTCCCCTCCCCTTTCAACCGAATAAACCTCTATCCCTTCTCTTCTCAACACTTCATCACTCACCAAAATATGCTTCCGGGTAGCTGCCTTCCCCAGAGTAAATACATGAGGATGTTCCAGTAGCAGTAAAATCCCGGGAAGATTCCGACGGTATATTTCTTCAATCAGGCGTAGCTGCAATTGCCGAGCTCGTTCATAATTTACACAACCGAGCAGACAAAATGGCAGAGGAGTCATGAGAAACCTCCATGGTGAATCAATTTTCCTCGTTCGGAGGAATTCATGTGTTTTTTATTGATAACTCACTTTTCGTTGTTCAATAATAACATTTTTTTCTCATTTATACTCGGCAACTCTTCATAGAATAGACCGCCATACCGAATTTCGGCACCATATGAGGATGGAAATACCAAAATGTTGAGGTGTTGAGTCGTTGAGGTGTTGAGTTGGATAAGGGCAGATGGAGAGAAGATGAGGTTGAGGGTGGATTATTAAAGCTTTTTCACTTCCACACTTCCACAGTTCC
>Ga0172365_10001835_pt1 | contig 15368 bp, 21 predicted proteins | sample LakKivSesite48cm_FD_114535 | JGI IMG/M metagenome (GOLD analysis project Ga0172365, IMG submission 114535) | Sediment microbial communities from Lake Kivu, Rwanda - Sediment site 48cm | ecosystem: Environmental > Aquatic > Freshwater > Lake > Sediment | place: Rwanda: Western Province, Lake...
GTAATGACAACGGAAAAAATACAACAATATCTACAAGTTTATTTGGACTCCGTAACTAAACCTAATGTTGATAAAACACGAAATGAAATGGGAATGGGTCCAATTAACTTCACAATTCATAGTATTATTAAAGGTAGTTATCAACCTCCAATTTACCATATTTTTTTGGATACAGAACCTGAAATTAAAAAAAGTCGCAATCTCAACCCCCACACATCAATCATGTTACAAAAGATTCAACAAGACATCCAAGACTTTTTCAAAATACTTTCCATAAATTTTCCAACAAAAGTTCATTGGAACAAAAGACCACTATTTAAAAATGACACCTTACACACAGAAAATTGAAAGTGGTAAAATTTACAGAACATTTACTCCTGATGTGGATTCCGAGGAATTGAAGTGGCATCAAGACTTAAAAGACAGGAAAGTTACTATAGTTGAGGATGGTGGTTGGCAATTTCAGATGGAAAATTCTTTGCCGAACAAATTGTTTGTTGCCGAACAAATTTTCATACCGAAACTTGTTTGGCACAGAGTAATAAAAGGAACGGGCAAACTGGTTGTAGAAATAGAGGAATAAAAAAACCCACTCTTCGGTGGGTTAATTATTTAAGCGATGTTAGGTCGTTCATAAACCGGTACTTCAGTCTCGGTAGAATATAATTCACGAACTGCCCTATCATAAAATCTATATTCTTCAACAGTTTCAGGAATTGATTCGTCAATAACGAGCTCTCGAGGTTGTTCATCCGTAACTCTTAATTCACTTTTCTCCAACACTGTAAGACACTCCTGATGAACCTGTTCTTGAAGTTCGGCAGAACATAAGTTTTTGTTGGTATCTTTGGATTTGAATATTTTACACACCGTTGAAAACAAATAATTATCAACATTCACATCTAAGAAATCGAGTCTTTGGTCTTCAGCATTCCAAAAACTTAACTCCCTACTATCCAAATCTCTAAATCCGGCAAACTTATAGCCTGTTTTTTTATTGATAAAATATACTAAAATACCTGTTCTCCAATACCTCTCGAAATATTGTTTTTCGTGTTTGGAAGTTGTACACCATTTTGTACCGGCGCCATATTTCAAAGACGACAAAAAGGTTAAAGGACGAACAATTACCCAAGTTTCATCTTCATATTCCTTGATGACTTGATTTTCCATTTCCTTCGAAAATTCTCTTAAGGATGCCAAAGTAATTGCACCTCTCATCTCATCTACGGAACTATACGAGGTCACATCATTTTTTTCTATGAATCCTCTCTCCATAAGTTCAGTAAACTCACTAAAAGTAGAATAGAGGTTGTGTGAAAAATAGTCTGATAAATACCACACGAAATACATTTGATTGGTAGTGAGACCTTCACAATCAATCCCATAATTTTGTAAACGCTCTCTTATCTCTTTAATTCTATGAGCATATTCCGAAGAAACCACATTTTGTTTTTTGAAATCAAATCTCTCACCAAAAAGTTTACATAGAAGTGCTAAATATTTGTGGCTTTTGGTATTATCTAATCTGCAAAGAAGGTCAAAAACCGTAATGTTTAGTTCAGGATATTGTTTTTTAAGTTCGTTCAATCTCGACATAAAGTTTTTTTGAAAAAATAAAAGAAAAAAGTTGATGAGTCAAAATAAAAAAGGTGGAAGTTATCCACCTTTTGCGGAGGCTCAGGGATTCGAACCCCAGTTACCCTCACGAGTAATTCAGTTTTCAAGACTGACGCATTCGACCGCTCTGCCAAACCTCCTTTGTTTATGTAAACAAAAGTATTATATTTGCATCATGAAAACAATACTATTATCTATTTTGTTATTTTTTTCTGTGAAATCTTTTTCACAAACTACTGATATTCTTTATGTTCCCGACCAAAAGTCCTTATTATTAACATATAAGGGTTGGAGCCCATTAGGTTTTTATTTGGGTGGATATTTTATTACTAACTTTCCTCAACCCTATATATACACCACACCAATTTCAATAATCAATCGAGCAGGAATCAATTTGAATGTTGACAATAAAGTTTCATTTATGGGTGGTTTTTTTATTGAATCGTTCCAAGATAGTCTTTCACTCAAACCTGACATTTGGCTCAAAGTAAACCCACTGAGAACATTACTCAAGACCGACAGGGGATTTGATTTCTCTTTAGGTGTAAATTATATGAACAAAGAGCTTCGATACGCTGTAGGACTGTCTATACCAATTCGAGGTATTTATTGATATGGAAGAGTTTTTACCATTTTTGAAAAAAAGACTTGAAGGGAAGGTTTACGAACTCAATGGATACAAATACGAGTTTCTGAAAGTAGGGTGGGATGAATCTCTTTTTGAATTTACAGTAAACACTACTTTACCTGAAAAGGGTCAAGGATATGTTTTAGAAAAAATATACGCGGACGTAGGAGAGATTGTTGATAATTTTTTTAGTTACTTAGGAATGAAATCAACCATTTCCATCCAAACTTATGTGGATGGTGAAGAAGTTCAATCTTCATATTTACCCTACGAGAAAATTCAACAGGTTTTTGATTTAGCAAATGAGAGGAACATCAAAAATAAGTGGGTTATCGATAGGGATGTCTTTGAATTCGAAGTGGAATATTTACCACTTGCCAATTATACAAATACAGTACAATTTGACGATGGTGTTACTTTTATTGTTCAAATAAATGTTAAAAATATTTTGGTGAATGATGTGGAAAAAGAACCAAACCTAAATTCGGAAGAAAAGGAATCAATTTTCGTTGCTTATTTATCCGAATACTTCCAACAAACCCCATTTGAAAATGCGATGTATGGAGTTTTGGAACCTCAATTACAATTTCGTGATGCTGATGATTTGTATTATAATGCCTACTTACGAATATCTTATTATAAAGGGAGAAAAATTGAAGATGTCGGTGTTAACAGTGATTCAAGGACTTTTTTAAGCCTTTTTGAATCTTCTAATGATTGATTTTATAATTGAGTGAAGGAGTTCTGAACCTATGAGAATTACTCCCGAAGCAACTAATCTTGAACTTATATTTTCCGCCGCCACATCAATTGAATCTACCTCTCTAACAACGTCAAAAATATCCATTACGATTGGTATTATGAAGGAGTAGCTCAATATTTCAGAAAAACTTTTTATTGAGGTGTCTAAAGATTGCATGAACCCTAAGAATGCTTTACGAAGTTCAAAACCCTTCCCCAAAACGGTTTGGAATTCATTTTCTAAATTTTCTTCTTTGATTTTCGGTAAAATCTTCTTTATAACTGATTTATTATCAAAATACAAAATGGCCGCAACACCTAAAAGAATCAAAGCTTTCTGTTGTTCGTCTAAATTAAAGTTATTAGTCTCTATAAAATTGTTTAAAGGTAATACTAATCCACCCATCGAAGTTCCCCAAGTCAAAAGCAATTTAAGATTCAATCCATATCTTCTTTTGACTCTATTAACTAAGTCATGAGAGAAAGCATTTAACTCTTTCATGTTGTTATTGAAAGGAGACTTCAAACCCTCCGACACTAAAACTTTTAGTTGATTTTCAGAAATTAAAAAATTCATCTCTAATAAATACTTTGTATATTTATTTAAGTATGAGTGAAAATCTAAATCCGATATTAGAGATAGGTGACCAAGTTCTTTGTTACCATATGGAAGGTGAAATGAACGTACCTCCTGGTTCCAAAGGAAAGGTAACAAAAATTCAAAGAGACCCCTTGATAGCTGATGCGGTGATGTACAGTGTCAAATGGGAAAACGGACAAACTCTTCCATTACTTTCTGACGTTGATACATGGAAAAAAATTAAGAAACAAATTGAAGAACAAACATCTGACCCACTCTACGATATTTTCAGAAGAAATAGAGACCTTTTCAAATATTTTGACTATGGTTTTTTTAGAGATTTTTTTATAAAACTAAGAAATTCAGGAATTGTGAATATGTTTGGTTCCTTTCCTCTACTTTATGCTGGAAGGGAACATTTGGAAAGGTATTATGGTGAAGGAAGAGAGGACGACGAAGCTTTTCAAGAACTTTTGGAAGTGGCTGATGAGTCTAAGAACAAATTAATTCAGGGAGTTTTGAAATACCTCGAGGGTAAGGGTAAAGAAATCAATCTCGACGAAGATGGTGTTTCACAAATTAACTCTTTAGCCAGAAATTTTTCTAAAGATTTATTTTTGGTTTTCGCAAATAGTTTCTAATTACTTAAAGGTGCTTTGATTGGTGGGTGTGAATTGTAGTTTTTTAAGACAATATCTTCGAGTTTTACTTTGTCCCAAGCAACCAAATATCCACCACGGAAAGTAAAATCAAAATTCAGTTCCACTGAGGGTAAATCAAATGAGGACCTTTCGATTTGTTCTTGAGCTTGTTCCAAATGGTCGTTATATAGATGAGTGTCTCCCAAATTCCCAATTAATGTTTCAGGAACCATATTCACCAATTTGCCGAGCAAAATGAGTAATAAACCGTATGAGGCGATGTTGAAGGGCAAACCTAAAAATGTATCGACTGAACGTTGATTCCACATTAGAGAGATTGCTCTTTTGGGTGCGTAATCCAAAGGGTCAATATTTTTGATATATCCCGCATTTTCATATGCTTTAACTCTTTCTTCTATTGTTAGCTCTCTTGTGTAAACTTGAAACCCGTAATGACAAGGTGGAAGAACCATTTGGTCTAACTCCGCCACATTCCATGCATTAACCATCATTCTTCGACTATCTGGTTCAGTCCTTAGTTGACTGATTACTCGAGAGATTTGGTCATACCAAATTGAACCACGTCTATCCCCATCATTTAAGTCCATCCAACCTTGCCACTTTCTCCATTGCTTACCATAAATCGGTCCTAAATCACTCCACGTCTTTGCAAACTCATCATCTGTTTTGATTTTGTTAATGAACTCTTCTTGTGTCAACCAATATTGGTCAGGTTCTGAATTTTTTAAAATCCAATTCTTATAAGCATCACCATCCCATATATGACAATCATAATCCAATAAGAATTTGATGTTAGTATCACCACGTAAAAACCATAATAGTTCAGTGACAATTGTTTTCCATGCCATTTTTTTGGTGGTTAGCAAAGGGAAACCCTCACTCATATTGTGTCTAATAGTGTAACCGAAAATTGATTTTGTTCCAGTTCCTGTACGGTCACTTTTATGAACACCATATTCCGTTATGGCTCTAAGAAGTTCTTGATATTGTTTATCTAAATTGTTCATATGGATTTATACAGACCCGAGTGTAGTTTGACGTTATCCAAAGATAGTTTTATCGCATCGACTTTTTCCATTCGAGGATTTAATTGTAAAATACGTGATGCTGTTTCGAGAACCTCTTCTCTAAGTCTCAATTTTTCTGCTTCAAAAAGCAATTCTTCTATAATCTCTTCGTTTGTCATTAGTCGGTTTGATTTTTGTATTCTTCAATAAGATAATCAATATTGTCAGACAAATGTTTTTGGTTTTTCAACCAAGATATTACTTGTTGAACACCATCTTTTTTTCCAATTTGATAACAAATGTCCATTGCACTTATACACCCCTCTTTATCCATGATAGTGGAGGTCACGGTTTGTTCATTCAACAATTCAAAGTAGTTAGGTTTCATTTTACAATTATCATGTTAGTATTTGCAATTGGGAAACGAGCGACAGGGAATCTAGCCTTTGTACCTTGTGGGGTATCTTCTTCTTCCATGACCTCATAATAATTTTCTTCTCTTTTCACTGTTGGTACATTTTGGAAACGGTAGAATACTTCTGAACCCTCCATTTTACCTGCGTAAAGGGTTGCTGATTTGGTTGTGGTGTTGAATATTAGTGTTTGCATTTTGTGGATTTTAAAAAGAAGGGGGTTTCTTATTAAGGCGATAAGTAAATTACCAAGATACTACCGAAAAATTTAAGTCCCCCTTCAGGTTCAAATTTAAGAAACTATTTCTGATGAGTAAAATATTTATATAAAAATATTATTATGCAAATTTGGAGCACATCAAGAATTTCGGATGAAGAAAAAGAAAATATCTTGGCAAAACACAGAGAGGTTTATAACGGATATCAGACAATGCAACCTCGAACAAACAACACACAACCACTTTATGTTCAGGACTTTGCAAAAGATAAAGCCGGTGCTATGGTAAAAAATGATGGGACTGTGACTCCTTATACCAACTACAGAATCAATGAATCGCACGTCATGGATACCTGTGAACAGTGTGGTGGAAATCTTACAGAAAAAGAATGTATGGAGTGTGGTTGGAAAATGGAAGAAATTGGTGAAGACGACATAAGTTCAGAGGAGGAAGTACCTTCATTTGATACTGAAGGAAATTTCTTAGGGATGGAAAAACCCAATTCAGATATGGAAACAGGCGACGAAGTCCCTTCATTCGATACTAAAGAAAATTTTCTAGGAATGGAAAAACCCAATCGAGATTTGGAAGAGACTACAGAGGGTTACAAAACAGGAAAATTAGATGACATTTACGATGAAGAAGATTTGAATATGAGTGATGATTTTGATTACGTAGAGGGTGGTGGAAATGATTATGGTACATTTGAAAAAATGCATCATATGAAAGGAATAAAGAACGAAGGAACGGCAACCTCAAACGCTCCTCTTTCCTATGGTAAACACTACAATGAAATTGATGAACCATATGATTTCAAATCTAACGGCCCTGTTGGAGATGGAGGGACTTTGAGACAAAAGTCTTTGAAGGAGGTCGGATATACAGGTGGTGGAAACGCTCCCGACTTTGACATTGACTTCGAATCACCAGGGTACGATTTTGAAAGTGATGGACCAAGAGAGGATACATATACAGAACCTGCAGATGATATAGACTTGGATTCAAGCAAGGTCAAAAAACCATTCGATTTTGTTTCAGATGGTCCCGAAATAGGAGATTCATACCCAGTTTTTGAAGAAATGAAATCTGCATTTGACGACGATGAAGTTGAATTAGACGAAGTTGATATTTCAGGTGCGCAAGCTTCACAAGAAAGGGCTGAAAAACCTTTTGCATTTGTCAGTACAGGACCAGGAAAAGCGGGACCTTATCAAACTCATAGCTGGGGTGGAGAACAACTTAGTACAAGTTTGGATGAACAACCTGAAGACGAAGATGTTTACCGTGTAGACGACTCAGAAGAAGGGGAGTTAGATTTGGATTTGTCAAAATTCAATCCTGAGGATAAGTCTTGGGAGGAAATAACAGCATACACAGGAGAAGACGAATTTTCACACTTGGGGGAAAATTTCCAAAAACAACAGGATAAGATTTTGGAAATGTTTCTAAGAGTACAGAAATTCAATTGATAAGTAATTTGAATTCTTTTTTTATTTGAACCCACTCGTAAGTTTTTTTTGTATCCGTTTCAAAACGTCCATAAAAATGAACTAAGTCCAAATTTTGGCTGTTCATCAGATTCAATCCGTATAATTTTTTTTGGACCTCACGGTAAAAAAAGGTTTCGTGAAAATCTCCATCAGTTTGATACAATTGGTAGGGCGGTATGAAAATGTTGAAGTCATAAATTTTATCTGATACTTTTATTTCTGAATAGGTAAAATCCTTTGAAAAATTGAAATTGAATACCCTATCATATTTTTCAATCCAAGAATTTTCAATTTTTCTCTGTTCATGATTTATTACAATCAAAGTTTCTAAGGCAATTTTTTCGTGAAAATTTTTTTGAAATAAAAATTCAGAATTCACTTTGACCGAATCTTCGAAATCGGTCAAATACTTTTTGTTTTCAACTTCAAGGGATTTCGGGTGGATATTCGTTGTCAGAGTATATAACTTGGTATCGTTTTCGAATGGAAAATTACAGAAATTATACCCGTTGTCCACAACATACATGACATCTGAAACTAATTTTTTCTTAGCAACATTCAGTTTTTTCAATATGCTTGAGTTGGACAATACATTCCCAAAGTTCAGACAACAAGAACCCAAATGTTTATTTTTACAGTGAATTTTCAAATTGTAGACAAAATCAACCATTCTCAAAATAACTGGTTCGAATGTAAGATGTTCAACCACCGATTCGAAATTGGAGTAGTCGGGAACCTCTGCGCAATTTGAAAAACAAATCAAATCTTCAAAAAGTGCATCATGTTTCTTAAGAACTGTTAATAGATGGTTCAAATCATAATTTTCCATGAAAGATTTCGATAGTTCATCGTCCAAGAAAACTACCTTGTCAATCCAAGGTAAACAATCTACATAAATTTTTTGATTTTTTTGTGAATCCGAAGTTTTGAGTATTATTATTTTGTAAACAAAATCATAAACGTTTTTAATCCTGTGTTTGATAAGGTAAAAATCATCTTCACAAGTAACTATGTCGAATATTTTGTTTTTTCGGACTTGAGGAATCATTAATATTGAGTTTGAATTTTTTTTGGTTTATTATTAAAATACAAAAATTTTATAAAATGTCATTATCAAGATATTTTCTCGATGACCAACGAGGTCAAACAAATCACATGAATTATTACTATTTCACTGACGCTTTCACCAAAGAGGAACTTATCGAAATTCGTAGAATAGGTGACTCGGCACCCAAACAAGCCGGCACAACCGTGGCAGATGATTCTGAACATGTCTCAGATTACAGAAAAAGTGAAATTTCTTGGTTAGGTGATGACAATGAAACAAGATGGCTCTATGAAAAAATGGCTAATCTTTGTAAAACAGCTAATCAACAAATGTGGAATTTTGATATTTGGGGATACCAAGATGGGTTTCAGTATACGGTTTATTACGGTGATGGTGGACACTATGATTGGCATGCGGATTTAGGACCTAATATTTCTAACAGAAAAATTTCCTGTGTTCTACAATTGTCTGACCCTGATGAATATGACGGAGGTGACTTACAAATGAATCCTGGTGGGAATATCTTAACAGTCCCTAAACAACTTGGACTCGTGTGTTTTTTCCCATCTTTCTTACTTCACAGAGTAACTCCATTAAATTCAGGTGTTCGTAAATCTTTAGTTAATTGGTTCTGTGGCGCAAACTTCAGATAAAATATGGTTGAAAGAAAAATTGTTAAGGCGTCGGATTTTCATCAAATAGCCCAAACTAACGAATATTTCATTTGGCATTTTCTCCAAAAAAACCAAACACAAAATCCATTATCTTTATTTTCGTATTTTGATGAGGTTCCTACCGACAAAAAAGATTTTGTAATACACACTCTAAAGTATCTTTTAGACGGAATACAAATACCATATTTCGAGTCATATACTGACGAAAGTATGGATTTTTTGATGGGTTTGGGTTTTGATGTAAACTATCTTTATAAAGTTCCCAAAAACCCTACACACAAAGAGTTTTACTTCTCTCCCATTTTCATAGGATTCAATAAATTTAAGGTCGTCGGGTCATCTGCAGAAAAGTGCTATTGCGATGAAACCTTTTTGGAGTTGGTTATGAAAATGAATCCAGACTTTATTGTCAATAGTAGTTTTGACTAACGTTCCGTGTTGAAAAAAAACACCTGAAATAATCTTCCGTCGTACATATTTTTCCCAAAATAATCTAGTGACACGTGATAGTTGTCCGCTCGGTACATTATCAACCTATTGAAAACGTTTCCAATTCTATCTACTATTTCCCATTTTGTGTAATCCCTCATTTCATCACCAGGAGGTGCAGATTGGATATATCCTGGTTCTTTTTCTCTTTTATAATCATAATGCATCCACCCTGTAGACTTATGTCTATAGATACCTGTACCCGATGAAAGTGGTGCATTTGGAGTGAGATAAAGTACTGCCGCCCAATCTGTAGTGGAGTCGGCGTGAATCCATGAACGGTCCTCGGCTACAGTGTATTGAAAAGAACCCGTATAACTGTTTTCAGGGTCATCACTTCCCCAATATGTTATTTCACCCGCAAACGGGTATAAAATTTCTCTCAACTTTTTTTTCAAGGGTTCATTAAGGAAAGACCTTGTCCTTTGACCCGGATAGTTACCTCTAACTTTGAATTCTTGTTTCAAAGCAAAATCTCTAACCTCTTGTGGGTTTTCGTAAAAGTCGTCTATTGTTAAGGAATTGAATCTCATTATCGAATAATTTTATATATAAAAATTAAAATAAAATTTACTTAAATCAAATCAAAAGATTTTTTGTTTTTTTATACATTTTGTAATATTTGTATATAAATTAAATCAAATGGAAATCAAAGAGATAATATCATATTTTTTGAATGTTGAATCCAATATTTTGGAAATTTCATTCAGAACCATCGAAGACAATGATGAAGTTTTACGGTCTGATAATATAGACTTTTCAGTCACAGAAGATTACGGATTTGAACTCGTAATAGAAAGTTTTGATTTTTTCGATGAAGAGTTTGAAGATGACGAGGTTGTTGTTGAAAAAGTGGAACTAGATGAAGAGGAATTGATTATATTTCTGAATGAATATTATACGGTAAATCCACACTCGTTACCCAACGCAGATTTTTATTAAGGGCCAACACGAGTCCAAACAAACGTCAAAACTTGTTTTTCACCGAATTTACCTCTAGCCCAGCTACCAGTGCTTTGTAGTTGGAGACTTTCTATTCCATCTTCTTCGATGTGAAAGGTGAGCGTTTTTGAACCGGTCTGATTTTCATAGTCAAATTGTAAGTACCCGTGATTATAGGTATTGTTGTTTAAAACCCTGTAGTAAATAAAGTTAGGAGAATTACCAAACTCCCAAACATCTGAACCAAAAGGTGTCACTCCCAAAAGATTCATTCTTAGAGTAGAATAATCCAAATGAATATAAAATCTATTGATTACTAAACTATCGAATGGCTTCGGTAGGTTTCTGTTTATATAAACACTTCCTGTTCTATACAGAGAGTCAGGTGTGATATTTTGGTCAACGGAAGTGACATCGAGTAGTGTTAATTTGTACTTTCCACTCAGAGTTAAGTCAGAAATAGGCAAGGCATACCTTTCACAGGAGCCGAAAAATAAAAGAATGAATATTGGAATTATTTTTTTCACGAAGCAAAAATATGTAAATTATTTGACTCAACCAAAATAATTATAATTATGAACCTCAACGTCGACTCTTTAATAGATTTTTTCAAAAAATATTCTGAACCTCGCAAAAACGAAATTGGTGAACAGGAGGAAGGTGGTGCCGCGGGGGGAGGTAAAGGAAATAATCCCTCTAAGTGGGCCGACACTGTGGGTGGTCCCGTGAGAGGTGTAGCGAACAGTCTACCGAAAAAAGGACAGTATTGGTCCCAAATTCACGGTGGACCAAAAAGAGGACCTGCTAACAAGTTGGGGACTGCGTAAATTAATTTCCTTTTTCCCAAAAAATTTTCTTCAATCTTAATCTATCTTCTTCACTAACGGTTTGTCCTGAAAAAACTTTGGAAAAATATTCGGAAACAAAAGAATCGAATTCCTTTTTTACATCAGAGATTGGAAAACACTTAACATCTTGAGTAAAAACAACTGTGATATCATCAATAGTTTCAATCGACTCTATTACGTGTTTTGTTTTTTTTGTAATACTGCTTATTGTATCACCTACGTTTAAGTTTATCATTTTTCAAAATTAGTTAAATTATTGTTGTTTACAAAATATTTATAAAAAAATTAGATGCAAGACTCCACAGTAAGGATTTTCATAAAAGAGGAAGTAGATAGAATTCATTCAATCATGGGTTTAGTGTCTTTGGAGGAACAATCCGTTATGGGCCTTCCGCTTATTGGAGGACCATCGATGTCTGGTGTCTTTGACCCTTCAACGGGAGCTAAACTTTATAATTGGTTTGAAAGTTTTGACAAACATGATTGGCTTTCGTTTATCGAAATTACGTCCGGTATCTTAGGAATGATTCCCACCCCGCTAAGTCCCGTTTTACTTGGTATATCTCTTGCGGCTGGAACTGCTGATGCGGCTGTATATTTTAACGAGGGAGACCCTTATATGGGTGGTTTGATGTTGGCACTTGCCGTAATTCCTGGCGTTGAGTTTGTCAAAGCCGTCCCAGGATTGAAGAAATATTTAGTCAAAGGTAAAAATTACATTGCGGACGTTTTGAAAAAAGCAAAACAACTAAATGGTGCTAAAAATTTATCTAAAGGTGCACAGCAAGTTGTTGACGAAGCCAAGGAAATAATAACTCTCATGAAATGGGGGTCATATGAAATAGCAACGTTAGCTGCAAAGTATACCGTGACAAGGGTTTTGAAAGGTGTAATTTCTACAGGAGGTAAAATGCTTTTTGGTACCGCACTATTACTTAGTAAATTAACTTTTGCGGTAGGAAAACCTGTTGCCCAAGTAGCCGGAATATATTATACTTATGATGAGATTTATTTGGCTCTTTATGGAGACGACAAAGAAAAAATGAAGTTGAGGTATAATTCTAGATTTCAAGGATTGATAAGAGCATTGAAGGTAATTACAAACTATGAATCTGTGGAAAAACAAGTGGCTGAATATCTCGAAATGAACCAAGATATTTTAGTGAAAGACCCATCTAAACTTGCGTCAATCGACCCAGAAAAAAATCAACAATATGTAAATGAAACTAATAAAGAATCCGCACGTTTACTTGAAGCCGCTCAAAAAAGACAAAAAGAGGGACCAACAGTAATGGAGCTCAGTTCGGGTAAAATAAACCCATATTATGGAAAGCCATGGGTTGTAACTGAGGGTATGGGAAAAAGCGACTGCATAAAAACAATTCAAAAATATCTACTTCTCTTAGGTTATGGACCTGTATTGAAAGAGTACGACAAAAACAAAAACGCTGTTGATGGATGGTATGGAAAAAACACGACCGACGCCGTTATGATATTTCAAAGTGATAATAATTTACCTGAAACCGGTGTGGTGGATACAAAAACATTTAATACAATGACAAGGTTGGTGAACCAAAAACCAAGAAAAAAATAAAAAAATGAAAAAAAACTTATTGATAGAAGAAATTCTTAGAATCAAAGAATTAATAGGTACAAAATTACTTAACGAACAATGGAGTGAACTTACTAAAATTGTTTTACAAGGGACAGAGGCATTATCTGACTTGGCCAAAAAATACTCTGATGATTTTGTAAAATTAGCTGCTGCAACAACAGATGATGAAGCAATTACAATTTTAGCCAAATTAGCCAACGCAGAGAGACAATTTGCTGACGTCATATTACCACAGGTTATGAAAACAGTTTCTGATGAGGTTTCTCAAGAGATTGGAAAAATTATTGCTTTTGGTCAGGACCAATTAAAAAAGGGAGTACCCAAGAGTTCTGTTGATGCTCTCATCGAAAAAAGATTGAAGGCTATTGATACCCCTTTCGAGGGTGTGAGAACAATGCTAAAAAAACAAATTGATGATGCTTTGGACGGATATGTTCCTCCAACACCGAAACCACCAACCCCTGATGTGGGTACTGAGGCACAAGAATTGAAAAAAGTTTTTGAGGATTGGGATAATCTTGCCCCTGGTAAACTCAGTGTGAAAGATAAATTATTATTAAACGACTTATGGTTCAGAGGATTGAGAGCTAAAATCAACTATATGTTGAATAATTTATTGAATAGGAATCCAAAAAAATATCAAAAATCCTTTGAAAAAATTGTTTCACTAATCAAAGAGGCCTCGAAAAATACTGAAGATTTTACGGTAAAACAAGAACTTTACAAAACTATTGATGCGGAGATAGAGGCTCTGAGAAAAAATGAAGACTTTGTAAAAGAAGAAGTTTTCAAGGTGATACAACAAGAACTTACAAAAAAAATTGGTTCTACTAAAGCATACGATTTCATGACACAACTTAGAAAAAATGACGCTTTATCACCCGACGCAAAATCGTATTGGCAATATTTGATTAATGAGACATATCTTGGTAAAATGTTACCTTCCCTTTCCAAAACAGGAAAAAAAATGGAAGGTGTAAAAAATATTTTCCATAGAGCAGTGATGACTGCGACTACGGGTAATCCGAGGAAAGTAGGTGAAGTCTTTGAAGATTTTATCAGGAAATATGGAACAGTCAAGGGTCTTGCGATATGGTACGGAATGTTATGGGTGGTTCATAGAACTATTTGGCCTCTATTCTTATCCGAAATCGATACTTTTTTTTATTACGCATTGTCTGAAGACCCTACACTAAAATTTGATAGTTGGTGGAAGGCTAATGCGTATTTCTTCAAGGAAAGATTTTATGATATGTTTGCACCAGTCGTTGAAGAACTAAATAAAGAGACGGGTAAAATGGAACCAGGTAAAGACAGAAAGTTCAGTTTAATACAAACCGCAAAGGCTTTCACTTGGATGTGGGATGATATAAGTAAGGGATTAGATTGGCACGTAGCTGGCGGCTCAAGAAGACTTTTTGACAGACTTGCTAAAGACGTTCAAAATATAGCTCCTCCAGAAATTCCGAACCCTCTAAGTGGTACAAGCGTTACGGATATTTTTGGTGCGTATTCCGATAAAATAGAGTCCTTTGTTGATTTCTGTATTGCAGCGAATTATCCAATAGAAGAAGCTGAAAAGGCTACACAAGACCCAATTACAAAATACTACATAACACCAGATAAAAAATATCAATATAAATTTGTAGATGGTAATTTTCAAAAAGTCACCAACTAAGTTTACTTAGGAATTTTATGAAAAAAAAATTATTAGAACAAAATACAACTTATCAAAGATTACCAGATGCAGACCAAAACTCCGCAGGAGAATTGAAGTATCTTAATTTAGGGTGCGAAGTAAAAAGAATTGGAACAAAATTATATTATAGAAACTGTACAAATCAACCAACACCACCGACCCCACAAACAGGTTTAACAAAATATGTGGGTAACTACTCAGGTGAAGGATTGTTCCCATCTTTCGAAATACTCGAAAAGAATTCAAAACTTTACCTTAAGAAAGGTATTCTTGAGTCAGAGCTAACATACGTTTCAGGAGATTCATTCAGTGGTTCTCTTGGTGTGAATTTTCAAATAAATTTCACAATTACAAATAATGTTGCGTCTGGAGGCTCCATAAATACTTCTAACCAAACAATTAATTTCACTAAATTTACAGGTGGTACAGGTTCAGATATAAATTGGGTTGAAATTTCGAATACCGCGTGGGAAAATTTGAAAAAAGCGGGATACTGGGTAAAAGAACAAGGTGGTAAATTATTAGCCGCCATCCAGAACGGTTCCTTCATCAAAAAAGCAGACAACAGTGCTTGGGATTGTATAAATGCGTACAATAAATGGTGGGGGTATTATAAACTTTCAGAAGGTTGGGACGGAGTTAATAAGTACGCGTATGAACACACAACTCACAAAGTCAACGGAAGAGAGGTCAA
>Ga0172365_10001837_pt1 | contig 15347 bp, 13 predicted proteins | sample LakKivSesite48cm_FD_114535 | JGI IMG/M metagenome (GOLD analysis project Ga0172365, IMG submission 114535) | Sediment microbial communities from Lake Kivu, Rwanda - Sediment site 48cm | ecosystem: Environmental > Aquatic > Freshwater > Lake > Sediment | place: Rwanda: Western Province, Lake...
GACGCGCCTTCTCTGGCAGCTCTGCTGGACCAGCTGTTCTGCCCCAGCCTGTCTGCTCAGCCAGCGTAATTTTTCAAGGTGCCAAAAGTGTCAACCTATTTCAGCCCCTAATTGAACCTTCCCAAAACGTTAGAGCTTTTGTTAGACCTGGGCAGTTACTCTAACTTTCAAAACACGCTCTTAGACGCCCTAGAGGCGGAGGTCGCAGCCAAGGGGATCGAGGTCGAGGAATATCCCAGTGGGGACTAAAGGCAAGCCTCCAGGTCGAGAGGAGGCCAGGGCGCCGCTTCGCGCCGTGCTTGACGCCAACGTCTATGTGGCTGCCTATCTGAGCAGAAATCCCCGCAGCCCGAACAAGGAGTTATTTCAACGCTGGCGCGACACTCAGTTTGTGCTTTTGGTGTCCGAGGCCATCCTCAAAGAGGTTGTCGAGAAGTTGGCGAGCTAGGCATTGATCAGCGACTAACCCTTGAGCTTATCTCCTACATCCTGGCCGATGCCGAATACGTGCACGTCTCCGAAGAGGATGTCCAGCCTATCATCCTTGCAGACCCTGACGATGACTATGTCCTTGCCTGCGCTGTGTAGGAAAGGCGGATTACTTGGTCACCTATGATCCCCATTTCGATTGGGTGCAGTTGCTCTTATCTCCCGAAGCGTTTCAGGTGAGCCCATAGGTGGGCAAGGAAGCCGGTTCTGTACACTTCAAGGAGAGGTTGCGGTGTTCTTGTTGAGCTTGTGCACTGTGCGGTCGTGCACAAAGGTGATAAACGCCTCCCAATCGTTGTTCACCTCGATGCAACGGAGTTGCAGCAGGGCCTCGGCCCGCTCTTTGATCCAACGCCTGCCGCCACTGTCAAACCGTTGGGCGATGACGTAGTTCACCGCGCCTTCCACAGCTCCGGAGAAGATCTCCAGGTCTTGCTCGCGCAGCCGCTTGTAGTCCATCTTCGTCTGGCGCTTGGTGAGATACTCCCGGATCTTCGCCAGCCGTTCCCGCTGGCTCACCCGGCTCGCGTCCAATTGTTTGCGGCGCCGCTCCAGTTCAGCGATCACCTCCGCCACGCGGCTGTCGTACAGGGCGGCTTTCTGCGCTTCGACCCACTCCTGCAGTTCGGCACTCCCTTCGGGGTAGAGGCACTCACCCGCTTCCCAGAGGTACTCTACCACATGGTAGACATCAATGGTGTGTTCGGCCTCGGGGAAGAACTTACCCACATAGCGTTCCAAGTCGTTGTCGCCGTCGCTCACGATCTGGATCTGCTTTCCGCTCTGCGGCGTAAAGCCGCGTTTGTTCGCTTCGCGACGAGCGATGGCCACGGCGTGGCGCTTGGGGGCATAGGAAGCGTAGACCTTCTTGTTCAACGGCCCTTCCAGGGTGCCGTCTGCGCTTTTGCGCAGTGTGTACATCACCACGATGGTCGCCATCTTGCCGTTCTTGGCCTTGTCACCCCTCCTCCGCCGTGGTTTGCTGCCCCGGCGTTGGCGCGCAGCACGTCCCCGATGGCGCGCCGACCCCGGATGAGAGTTCGGCGCCCGTGGCCCGCGACGTTGCGCCAACTCCGCTTCCGTGACGGTCGGCGTGGCTTTACTGTCGAACTGAATCACCAGCACCTCCCCGTCTGCTGTCGGTGCAGGCGCGTGCTCAAACCACGCCGCCGTGTGCCGCCCCAGCCCCAAGACCATCCCTTCAATGCTCTCTTGGGCGGGCGACCAGTGCAGAAACAGACTCAAGATCAGGACAGTCTGCGCATAACTCACTTTGGTGGCAATGCGCGTCGCATAGCTGCGCAGCAACATGCTGAAGCCGTCACTGGTCAACCCCAGTTCGACATCCAGCGGGTAGTACCCACCCCCGTTGCGATACCAGTAGGTGCGCACATAACGCACCTTCCCAAAGAGGTCCCCAACCACCGGGCCACGGGACCTTGCCGTCTGTACCTCGGCTCGGGCTGCGGGTGGGCCGCCTGAAACTGGGCTTCGCGCAGACACAGAAAGAGTTGGATGAACAAACATCCCAACGCCAGAACGCGCGGCACCAACTCCATCTCGAAAGCGAAGAAGGTCAGACTCTGGCAGCTCAACACCCACGTCACCAACGCACTGACTTCCTGAGCAATCTGCCCTTGCACCTCTTCAACCGTGGGAACGGTGGCGCTGTCCGCTGCGAGAACGGGCTTGTCCGTGGCTTCCATAATGCCTCCTGGGTGTGCAATGGAAGCCTATTATGCCCTATCTCCCCAGTAAGTGCCAGGGAGACAAGGGCGATTACACCCATTTCGATTGCCTTGGCGGTGAATATCGGGGTTTCAAGATCGTTGACGGACTCCACTTCCTTTACGTTGTACGCGGCGATTAATTGTAACCATTGCGCTTCCTCCCCTTGAAAGCGGGCGAGAAGAGAACGGGGGTTGGCATGCTTCTCCAACTCCCGTTTGATTCTGTCAGCCCGTGGTATCAACCGGCTCAAGGGGCGATAAGACAGAACCCCTAGATAGCATCACCCCCTGAGATCTGGGCACGAGAAGGCCGATTGTTGGGTGGGCAATCGGCCTTTCTACGTTCAATTGCGGGGGTTGCCCCTGCTCAATTTGTGTGTCACCCACTTTTCTGCTATCATATGCCCAGTGAATCGAATGGAGTTTTCTATGATCCTGGTCAGCGCCTGCCTGTTGGGCTTGCCCTGCCAATACGATGGCCAGTTTTGTCCCCAGCCCGCCCTGCAGGAGCTGGCGGCCAGGGGGGAGGTGCTCCCCTGCTGCCCGGAGGTGTTGGGCGGGCTGGGAGTCCCCCGTCCGCCGGCGGAGATCGTGAGAGGCGATGGGGAGGATGTGCTGGAGGGCCGGGCGCGGGTAATAAACGCCCAGGGGCAGGATGTCACGTGGGAGTTCCTGCGGGGAGCGCAGGCCACACTGCGCCTGGCCCACCGCTGGGGGATCAAGCGAGCGATCCTCAAGTCCCATAGCCCCTCCTGTAGCAGCCGGTACATCTACGACGGCACATTTCGCGGACGATTGCGCGAAGGCCAGGGCGTGACGGCCGCCCTGCTGCAACGAGAAGGCATGGAGGTGTGTAGTGAGGAGGAGTGGAAAGATGAGCAGTGAAGGAAATCTGCCCCAACTGACCGAAGAGGACATTCAACTGCTGTGCACTGAACAGAGCTTCGAGCGGGGAGAGGACTACTACTGGCAGGGGGCTATCCGCGAGCCGCTGCGCCAGGGCATGACTCTGCGGGCCCTGTGCGAGGGCTCGCAGTATGAGCCCTACCGGGTCAGGGTGGAGCTGGATGAGGAGGGGGTGGCCTGGGCGGACTGCTCCTGCCCCTACGACTGGGGCGGCTACTGCAAGCATATCGTGGCCCTGCTGCTGGCGTGGATCCACGACCCTGAGGAGTTCACGGTTATTCCCGAGACCGAGGAGCTCCTGGCCGGGATGGGACGGGAGGAGCTGATCGAAGTGATCGAGGCCATACTGGAGCAGGAGCCGGACCTGATCCACCTTCTGGAGCGACGCGAACCCCTCTCCACGGCCCGCGAAACCCCCGTAGACCCCGAGGTCTACCGCCGCCAGGTGGTCTACGCCTTCGGACGGGGCGTGGATTGGGACGAGGTGTTCGCCTTCGCCTCGGAACTAGAGGACATCAAGCGCACCGCCGATCAGTTCCGCGAGGGGGGCGACTGGGCCAACGCCTGGATCGTCTACAAAGCCATCGCTGAGGAGACCCTGCTCCACTACGAGGAGATCCACGACGAGGGGGATGTGGCGGGCGTGATCGCCGAGTGCATCGAGGGGATGGCGACCTGCCTGCGCGAGGGGCCGCCCTCGTCGCAGACGGAGCGGCGGGCCTGGGTGCGCGAGCTGTTCCAGATGTACCTGACCGACCTGGATTGGGGCGGCTACGGGCTGACCGACTCGGTGCCGGGTGTGCTGGCCGAGTTGGCCCAGGGGGAGGATGGCTCCTTCATCGAGGGATTGTTCCGCGAGGCCATCTCCCAGCGGGAGGGCGATGACTGGAGCAGCCAGTGGCGTCGCGGACAGTTGCTTCAAGACCTGCTTCGGATCTACGAATCCCAGGGGCGGGAGGAGGATATCCTTAACCTCTGCTGGGAGGAGGGGTTCGACCTGCTCTACGCTCAGAAGCTTTTGGAGCTGGGGCGCTTGGAGGAGGCGCTGCGCGCGGCGCGGGATGGGGCGCTGCAGCCTAGAGAGGTGCTGCAGTTCAGCCAGGCGCTGTGGGGGATGGGCCATCGGGAAGAGGCCCTCTCCTTCGCCCAGCAGGGGCTGCAGAAAAGCTACGACGATGGGCTGGCGGGGTGGCTGGCCGACCGATACGAGGAGCGGGGGGAAATCAGCACCGCATTAGATTTGCAACTCCGGCGCTTTGAGTCACGCCCTGTACTGGAGCGCTACCTCAAGGTCAAGGGCTTGGCTGAAGCCTTGGGCCAGGAGACGGAGATATGTCCTCGTCTCCTGGCCTCCTTGGAGCAGAAGGGGGACCACGGGGTGCTGGTGGAGATATACCTGCAGGAGGGGGAGATAGACCGGGCCATTGAGACAGTGGGGAAGCTTCGGGGCTACTCTGTGGAACCCTATCTCGTGCGCGTGGCCCAAGCGGCGGAGGAGCCACGTCCCCGGCAGGCCATCGCGTTCTACCAGGACTTGGCCAACCGCCAGATCGCTCACACCAATCGGGGGGCCTATCAGACAGCAGCCGGCTACCTCAGCCGGGCCAAGAGGCTCTATCAGCGTCTGGGCGAGGAGCAGATATGGCGGGCCTACATCACCGACCTGCGAGCCCAGTATCCCCGCCACCGCGCACTCCAGGATGAACTGAACAAAGCGGGGCTGTGACAACAGACCCATTACTCGTTACCCGTCCACTCGTTACTCTCCTCCACAGGAGTTGACCCTTGAGACACTTCCGTTCCCATCTGATTTCTCTTCTCATCCTGGCCCTCCTGCCGACCATCCTTCTCTGGCCGGTGCTCTTCACGGGGAAGACGCTGCTCCCCTTCGATAACCTCTTCGAGTGGGAGCCTTACTGCCAGTTCGCAGAGCGGGCTGGCGTGACCTTGCCCCCTCACAACAGCCTCCTCAGCGACCTCATCCTGGAGAACTACGTCTGGAAGAAGTTCATCGTGGAGTGCTTGCGGAAAGGTCAACTGCCACTGTGGAATCCCTACCTCTTCTGCGGAGTGCCCTTCCTGGCCGCGGGCCAGCACTCGGCTATGTACCCCTTCAGCCTGCTCTTTTACATCCTGCCCATCGTGCGGGCCTACGGCATCTTCACCTGGCTGCAACTGGTGCTGGCTGGCTTTTTCGCCTATCTTTTCCTGCGCACCCTGCGCCTCGGCCCCTTCGGGGCGCTCGTGGGGGCCATCACCTACATGCTCTCCGCCTTCATGGTGGTGAGTGTGGTCTTTACCATGATCATCGCCGCCGCCTGCTGGCTGCCCTGGCTGCTGATGATGCTGGAGCGGATCGTGCAGCGCTGGGAACGGGGCGACGAGCGGGCGCCGCTGCTGGAGATGGTGGGCGGTGCCGTAGGGCTGGGGATGCACCTGCTGGCGGGGCATGTGGAGATCACCTACTACACCCTGCTGGTCATGGCCTACTACGCTCTGGTGCGCATCGGACTGGCGTGGTGGAGGCGGGAGAGAAGCCGAGGCTGGGCAGGGGTCTGGACTGCGGTGCGGACGGGCCTGTGGTGCCTGGCCCTGGTGGGGCTGGGAATGGGGTTGGGGGCAGTGCAGACCATCCCCCTGTACGAGTTGGTCAGCCACTCCTTTCGGGAGGGGGCGGTCAGCTACCAGCAGATTGTGGGCTGGGCCTACCCCATTCGCCGGATCATCGCCTTCCTGGTGCCCGATTTCTTCGGCAATCCTTCCCACCACCGTGCCTTCGACCTCTTCCGCTGGCAGTGGGTCCCCACCACCCACAACCTCTACGGCCAATCGGCCACCTCCACTGACTGGGGGATCAAGAACTACGTGGAGGGAGGGGTCTACCTGGGGATATTGCCTCTGTTACTGGCAGCACTCGCTCTGCTCAGTCAAATCACGCATCACGTATCACGCATCACGCACCACGCACCACGCAATACGCAGCACTCATCAGCCCTCTGGCTCTTCGCCCCTCTCGCCCTTCTTTCCCTGTGTTTCGTCTTCGGCACCCCCCTCTACCGGCTGATCTTCCTCCTGCCGGGTATCAGCCAGCTCCACTCCCCCTTCCGCTGGGTGTTCCCCTACACCTTCAGCTTGGCGGTGATGGCGGGCTTTGGAGCCGAGATGCTGGCAGGCCCTCACCCCTCCCCCAACCCCCTCCCCTCTCCCAAAATTGGGAGAGGGGAGGGGGCCAGGAGGTGGGGTGAGGGCACACTCCTTCCCCGGCTGGGCTGGGGGGCGCTGCTGGCGGGAATGGGCACTCTCGCAGCTCTGGCCCTCAGCCGCATCTTCATCGGACCCTTGGAGCCACTGCTGAGAAAAACCTTCATCGGGTTGGCTAAGGCCTCCTACACCTTTGCTAGCTGGGAGCTCTTCTATTCCTACGAGGTGCGGAATCTAGCGCGTTTCGGTCTGCTCCTGGCAGCCAGCGGTGGAGTGCTGCTTCTGAGCCATTCGAGGCGGACCTGGCAGACACGATGGGGTCGCCTGTATCCCTGGCAGATTGCGGCCCTGGCCCTTCTGGCAGCAGACCTCCTCCTCTTCGGCTACGGCTTCAACCCCGCAGCCGACCCCAAGCTGGCAGAGTTCAAGCCGCCGGTGGTGGATTTCCTGCAGTCGGATCCCGACCTCTACCGCTTCACCACCCTGGAATGGCATGACAGGACCTTCAACGCCAACGTGGGGATGTACTACGGACTCTACGATGTGCGCGGCTACGATTCTATCATCCCCAAACAGTACACGGAGTACATGGGGCTCATCGAGCACCAGGGACAGCTCCTCTACAATCGCATCTCCCCCCTCTTTGGCCTGCATTCCCTCGATTCCCAACTCCTGGATCTGCTCAATGTCAAGTACATCCTCACCACCCATCCCTTTGACCATCCTGCCTGGGAGCTGGTCTACGACCAGGATCTGATGGTCTACCGCAACCTGGAGTTCCTGCCCCGGGCCTTTGTGGTGCGCGAGGCGCGTGCCTACCCCGATCGCCAGGAGCGGGAGAGGGAGCTCCGGCGGATCAACCCCCGCGCCTACGTTATTCTGGAGGAGAAGCCTGAACTGGACTTGCCTATGAAGGATCACGCCGGGGAGTGCAAGGCCATCATCGTCACCTACGGCCCCAATGAGGTGCTCATCGAGGCTCACATGCCTGACCCCGGCTTCCTCGTGCTGCTCGATAGTTACTTTCCAGGATGGAAGGCGTATATAAGCTCCAAGTTGCAAGTTGAAAGTTCCAAGTCAGAGGCTGAACTCGAAACCGAGGTCCCAATCTATCGTGCCAATGGCAATTTCCGAGCTGTGCAGTTGCCGCAGGGCGAGTGGTTGGTGCGGTTCAAGTACACACCCCTGTCGTTGAAAGTGGGATTATATGTTTCCTTCATCGCGGTGGTGGTATGTCTGCTGCTGGCGGCCATGGCCCTCTGGCAGCGGTTCTATCGGGAAGGGGTAGACCAGACGGCGATGCAGCGGCTGGCCAAGAACAGCCTGGCACCCATGTCCCTGTCGCTGCTCAACAAGGGGATTGACACCGCCTTCGCCATGTTGATGCTACGGGTGCTAGGGCCTGAGGGGGCGGGGAAGTACGCCTTTGCCATCGTGGTCATCGGCTATTTTGAGATCCTCACCAACTTCGGGCTCAACACCCTGCTCACCCGCGAGGTGGCGAAGGATCGCTCTCAAGCCAACCGTTATCTGTCCAATACCGCCCTCCTGCGGTTGATCCTCTGTGGTGCAGCCGCCTTTCTGCTAGCAGGCTTCATCCTGGTGTGGTGGCAGGCCTTTGGACTGCCGGGGGACACTATCCTGGCCCTGTTGCTGCTGGGAGTGGCCCTCATCCCCAGTAACCTCTCCACCGCCCTGTCCTCGCTCTTCAATGCCTTCGAGCAGATGGAGTACCCGGCCCTGATCACCACCGTAACCACCGTGTTGAAGGTGAGTCTGGGGGCCTTGGTGTTGCTGGCGGGCTGGAGCTTCGTCGGCCTGGCAGGCGTATCGGTGGTGGTCAACCTGATCACACTGGCCATCCTGCTGTGGCTGGTCCGGGCGCATCTGCTGAGTCCCAGGGTGGAGTTTGATCCCTCGCTGAACCGGGAGATCCTGGGCGAATCCTACCCCCTGATGATCAACCACCTGTTGGCGACGCTTTTCTTCCGCATGGATGTCACTCTCCTCCAGCCGACGCAGGGGGACCTCGTTGTGGGCTGGTATACCACAGCCTACAAGTTCATTGACGGACTGATCATCGTGCCCTCCACCTTTACCATCGCCCTCTTTCCCCTCATGTCCCGCTTCGCCGCCTCAGCCCGCGAGTCGCTCATCCGCGCCTACTTCCTGTCCATCAAGTACTTGGCGGCACTAAGCCTGCCCGTAGCCCTGCTCACCACCTTCTACGCCCGAGAGGTCATCCTGCTTTTCGGCGGCTCCCGATACCTGCCTCACGCCGCTACCGCGCTGCGGCTTCTCATCTGGTTCTTCCCCTTCAGTTGCGTGAACCAGGTGACCCAGTATGTGCTCATCGCCATCCAGCAGCAGCGCTTTCTGACCCGCGCCTTCCTCATCGGTGTGGCCTTTAACCTGACCGCCAATCTTATCTTCATCCCCCTCTACGGCTATCGGGCCTCAGCAGTGATCACTGTCCTATCCGAGTTGGCGTTGCTCATCCCCTTCTATTGGTGTGTGCGCCGCAATCTGACCCCTGTGCCCTGGGCCCGCTTCTTCTGGCGACCGATCCTCGCTACAGCGGCCATGGCGCTGCTGGTGGGGAGACTCTGGCAAAGGCTTAGCCTGGTGGTGGTGATCCCCCTGGCGGGCCTGGTGTATCTGCTCCTGCTGGTGGGACTGGGCACCTTCGGGATGGAAGATCGGGAGATATGGGGTCAACTGCTCCCTGGCAGTGGGCGATGGATGCGCTGGTTGACTGCCAGGCCCTCTAGTGAAAGGGTAACGAGTTGACGAGGCACCGGGTCAACGGGGGTTCAGTCCACTCGTTGCCTTATCCACTCGTTACGTGTTGCCTCATTGCTCTCGTGAAAGTGCGCTTGACAATGTGGAAGAGGTGGGGTATACTAGTATACCGTGAAGGGAAGGCAGCGGGGTGGAGTGGGCGGGCCGCTCCATTGGAACGCACTCGGGCCGTCTCGGTTTAGTCATGGGAAGGAGACATCATGGAAGAGATTCTGGAGAGAATTGCCATATGGGCCAGCCATGGCACGCTGGCGCAATTCCGTACAGAGATTGACGGATATCTCAAAAGAGGGGGGTACGATTCAGAATTGCAGGACGATGAGCTCCTGTTCTACAGGCCACGCAAAGGAGGAGGCTTTCTGGGCCTCGGGGCGAAGACGATCAAGGAGCCGATGATGAGGATCAGCAGGGCAGAGGGGAAAGTGCGCATCCTCCCAGAGCCTCTTGATGAGGAGTTTGCCCAATATCTTAACAGTTGCCTGAGGCAGCATTAAGCCCTTGCAGCAAGTCCACGAGAGATACTCCGGCCCGAGGGGGGAGACAGCCAGGGGTAAGGGTGCTCACTCCTTCCTGCTGCTTTCGTCTTCAAATTGTCGCTGTAGCCCGGTGATGTATCCTGCTTCAGAAGGCTGTCTGCTTCCTGCCAATCTGCGCGGTTTAAGGATGTTGAGCCCTTTGAGCTGACCTCTGTCCATGGTCAGGAGGTCAGTTCTTTGTGTGGGATTTATAGCCCTGACAAGCGCGCAACCGATCCGTAAATCCTGCTGATCCGTTGTTCTTCTACGACTGCTGAATTTGACCAAAGGGCGGTTCTGTGGTATCATTGCCCCCTCAGCAGCTCTCGGCCGAGGGCTGTGGTGTGGAAACAGGTATCAAGCATGTTCCTATGATGCGATCGCGTGCCTCGCGGGGGCAAGGTTCCCTGCCAGGGGAAGCTGGCGGGGAAAGGGGCGGAAGTGTAAAACGCGACTGTAAGGAGATGTGAATGGCTATGGTAAGCATCAAGCAGCTCCTGGAAACAGGGGCGCATTTTGGCCATCGCACCGAGCGATGGCATCCTAACATGAGGCCTTTCATATTTACTGCGCGGAAGGGTATCCACATCATTGACCTGCAGCAGACGATGGTCCGCCTGGAAGAGGCGTGCAATGTGGTGCGCGATGTGGTCAGCGAAGGCGGAAGTGTCCTCTTCGTGGGCACTAAACGCCAGGCCAAGGACGTCATTCAGGCTCAAGCGGAACGCTGTGGCATGCCTTATGTCAATGAAAGGTGGCTGGGCGGCACACTCACCAATTGGCAGACCATCCACCAACGCGTGGATTACCTTCGTGAACTGGAGGAGCGCCAGGATCGAGGGGAGTTTGATCTGCTGCCCAAGAAGGAGGCCGCCGGGTTGCAGCGGATGATAGAAAAGCTGAACTATCGGCTGGGTGGTATCAGAGAGATGAGTGGACTGCCCGATTTGCTCTTGGTCATTGATGTCCGCCAGGAGGATATCACCGTCCGAGAAGCGAACATCACAGGCATTCCCATCATCGCTATTGTGGATACCAACTGCGATCCCCGCCGTATTGACTATGTGATTCCCGCCAACGATGATGCCATTCGGAGTATCAACCTCATCACCAGCGCCATAGCCGATGCAGTGATCGAGGGTCAGCAAATACGCGCTTCACTGGTGGCCGGGGAGGAGGAGGGGGAGCTCGAAGAAAAGGAAGAGGAAACCCGTTATCTGGGTGAGTCCACACTGGCCAAGCTTCGCTCTGGAGAACTGGAGTTCGACTTGGAGGAGTAAATCCACCTTCGTGGAACTATTGGGCCCCGGCGTGGGCATAGGTGCAAGGGAAGAGGTAGGGAACATTGGCCATTTCAACAGCCTTGGTGAAAGAACTGCGCGAAGCGACCGGCGCCGGCATCCTGGATTGCAAGAAGGCCCTGCAGGAAACGGATGGAGATCTGGAAAAGGCGGTGGAAATCCTCCGCAGGCAGGGTCTGGCAGCGGCCCAGAAGCACTGGGGCCGAGAGGCCAAGGAGGGCCTGATCGAGGCCTACGTCCACACCGGCAACCGGATCGGAGCTTTGGTAGAGCTGAACTGCGAGACCGACTTCGTGGCCCGCACTCCGGAGTTCGGCCAGTTGGCCCGTGACTTGGCCATGCAGGTGGTGGGCTATGGACCAAAATACATCCGCCGCGAGGATGTGCCTCCGGAGGTCTTGGAGCAGGAGCGGGCCATCTACTGTGCCCAGGCTGAGCGAGAGGGCAAGCCCTCCCACGTGATCGAGCGCATCGTGGAGGGCCGGCTGGGCAAGTTCTACGAAGAGGTATGTCTGCTAGAGCAGCCCTTTATCCGGAATGGCGATGTGAAGGTGGGCGATGTGATCGCTCAGATGATCGCCGCCGTGGGGGAAAACATCGTCGTCAGGCGGTTCGCCCGCTTTGAGTTGGGAGAGGAGTGAGAGGCATACTCGGTGAGGGAAGAAAGAATGAAGAGACCCCTCGCCGAGTTTCTTTTAGTGGTGACTTCAGCCGCCCATGAGGGCTGAGGACAGGGGAAGGAATGGCGCAGGCGGCCTATCAGCGGGTCCTACTGAAGCTGGGGGGAGAAGCTCTGGCAGGGCCAGGAGGGTACGGCATTGATCCCCAGCGAGCTGAAGAAGTGGCATTGAAAATAAAGGATGTGCTGAAGCACGGAGTCCAGGCGGCCATTGTCATGGGGGCTGGCAACCTCTGGCGGGGTGCGGATGGCTTGGCCCACGGCATGGATCGGGCTACTGCCGATCACATGGGGATGCTGGCCACCGTGATGAACTCCCTGGCCTTGCGCGATGCTCTGGAGCGCACCGGCGTCACGGTGCGGGTCCACACGGCTATTGAAATGAGAACCATCGCTGAGCCCTACATCCGTCTCCGGGCCATTAATCAGTTGGCCAAGGGGTACGTGGTCATCATTGGCGCAGGGACGGGCAATCCCTATTTCACCACCGACACCGCCGCTGCGCTGCGGGCCATGGAGATCAATGCCAACATCCTGATCAAGGCCACCAAGGTGGATGGCATCTACACCGAGGATCCTCACCTCAATCCCCAGGCCCGGCGCTATGAAAAGCTGACCTACATTGAGGCCCTCAACCTGCGGGTGGGAGTGATAGATAGCACCGCCATCACCCTGTGCATGGACAACAATCTACCTATCCTAGTCATTGACCTGTGGGAGCCCCGCAGCCTAGAGAGGGCGGTCCTGGGGGAGAAGATCGGCAGTATCATCACCCTCTAGAAGGAGGCGGATCATGATCCAAGAGTTGCTGCAGGAAGCAAGTGCCCGCATGGAAGGCGCGGTGGAGGCTTTGAGCGATGACCTGCGCGTGCTCCGCACCGGCCGCGCTTCCCCGGCCTTAGTGGAGCGGTTGGAGGTAGAATACTACGGCGTCCCCACTCCGCTCAATCAACTGGCCAGCATCTCTGTCCCGGAACCCCGGCTGCTGGCCATTCGCCCCTGGGACCCCAGCGCGCTGTCATCCATTGAGCGGACGATCCTGGCCTCGGACCTGGGGCTCACCCCCAACAATGATGGCCACATCATCCGGTTGCCCATCCCCCGCCTCACCGAGGAGAGACGTCGTGATCTGGTGAAGATCGTGCGGAACCGTGTGGAGGAAGCCAAAGTCGCGGTGCGCAATGTCCGTCGTGATGCCCTAAATGACTTTCGCGACTTGGAGAAGGAGGGCCTGGTCCCCGAGGATGACTTCTACCGCGCTCGCGATGATCTGCAGGAGTTGACCGATAGCTTCACTTCTCGGCTTGATGAGATTGGCCAGGCCAAGGAGGCGGAGATCATGGAGGTGTAGGCCTGGCGGCCGGGTGTGAACTGATCATCAGAGGTTGAGGACTGTATGGCTCTCAACCTCTTCTGTTATGATGCTTAACCTCTGTGGTAAGTCTGCATTTAACCGTGGTCACGCGGGTGTCCCTTTCGGGTGCAGAGGAGACACCCTGTACGTTAACAACTCCAATACTGTCCAGCGGTGATTGGTGAGCCCGGCTGCCATCGCGGGCGAAGGCTCTCATATGGGAAGGCGGTAAGATCATTTCTGGCAGTGGGGGCAGAAGTGGGTTCCTCGCCCACCCACTACAATCCGCTGGATGGGTGTGCTGCACAGGGGACAGGGTTTCCCCTCCCGGCCGTAGACCTGAAGCCGATGCTGATAGTTCCCCACCCGGCCATTGGGACGCTGATAAGCGGCATCATCCAGTGTGGTGCCCTGATGGACCAGGGCACGGGTGAGTACCCTTCGAATAGACTGATACAGATACTCAATCTCCTGATTGTCCAGTGCGTCCGCTGTGCGCAGGGGGTGGAGCCGGGCGCTGAAGAGTGCTTCGTCGGCGTAGATGTTGCCCAGACCCGCCAGGAACCGCTGGTTAAGCAGCAGGGATTTCAACCTCCCTCGTCGCCGGGCGATGCGGATTCGGAACTGATGGAGGGCGAACCCCTCGTCCAGTGGCTCTGGCCCCAGATGGCCCAGCACCTCATTCGGGTCAGCCACCAAGTAGGCCCGGCCCAGCTTTCGCACATCCCGAAATCTCAACTCACGTCCATCATCCAACAGGAATCGGGTGTGAATATGTCGGTCGCAGGGCTCAGAGCCGGGGAGGACTGGGAGATGGCCGCTCATCATAAGGTGGATGACCAGTGTGTCGCCGCTGGAAAGGGAAAATAAGAGGTATTTGCCTCGCCTTCGCACTTCCAATATGCGCTGGCCAACCAGGCGTGTCCGAAACTGGGGCAGGGGAGCGGTGGCCAAGGCGGGGGCCCAATCTGTATCCAGGCCGGTGAATACCCGCCCCAGGAGCTGGGGGCGCAGTTCATCAACAATGGTCTGTACTTCGGGGAGTTCAGGCATATTGAGGTGAGGGTTCATCCATCACGGGCTCGATGCCCCGGCTCTCGAGGTAAGCAATCACTCGCTTTCTGGCACCCTCGAAACGACGCGATAGTGTGGTGTCAGAACCCTTAAAGCTCGAGAGGGCCCGTTGGGCGCAGGCGCAGCACCCCAGCGAAGCCTTATAGCTCCCCAGATCACACTTCAGGCAATTGCACAGTCGGATCATGAGCAGCGACAAGGCTAGACTGTCCACATGGTCTTCGGGGAGCCTGGACACCCGGCTGACCAACTCCTGCCACTCTGGGCCGCGCATCCTCCTCAGGCTGGGCAAACAACGACGGGGAAATAGGATCTCGCTTTTGGGGTACATGCCAAGTATCAACCTCGTTCAGTGTGGGGGTCTACGTTGCGCATATCAAATCTTAACACCAACCAGGGCAAAAGTCAAGGGTTTTGAGCAAATTGGGTACAACAACGGCCTTCAGAATTGAACGGACTTCCTCGTCTGTGCTCTGTCCGTTTAATTCTTCCGTCCGTTGTTCTTACTGGCCGGGCTTGACAAAGCGGCAAGATTCGAGTAAAGTAGGCCTTGTTATACCTCGAGTTTAGACAAAGGTCGAGTGTCCATAATTGATCATCGCGGTGCACCAGAACTGGCCCCTGGCGTCGGTTTCAGAATAGTCTTTTTTTCACCTTTGTGGCCGACGTAGGACCAGAGGGCATCCAACTGCCCCCGGTTCAGTTGGTAGTCCGCCAGCAAGACCTCTTCCACCACTCCTGCATGTTGAGCGGCGTCTCGGATCCAATCCAGGATCGTGTCTTCCTTATGCCCTTTGACCCGTGCCAGGCTGCTCACGAAGATAGTCCCTTGGGGTTGATCTGTCTGAAGCTTCCCATAGATTACAAGAATTAAGGAGACATCACAATGGCGAACATAGAGAGCATCAAGATGAATTCCCCTCAAAACAGGCTGGTCGGCAGTATGCCCAAAATTGGCATCCGCCCCACCATTGACGGCCGGCGGAGAGGGGTGAGGGAGTCGCTGGAGGGGCAAACGATGGCCCTGGCCCAAGCGGTGGCGAAGCTGCTGACCGAGAACCTGCGCCATGCCAATGGCCTGCCGGTGGAGTGCGTCATCGCCGACACCTGCATCGGCGGCGTGGCCGAAGCCGCCCAGACCGCCGAGAAGTTCGCCCGAGAAGGTGTGGGCGTCTCCATCACGGTTACACCCTGCTGGTGCTACGGGTCGGAGACGATGGACATGGACCCTTACATCCCCAAAGCGGTGTGGGGCTTCAACGGCACCGAACGCCCCGGCGCGGTCTACCTGGCGGC
>Ga0172365_10001843_pt1 | contig 15319 bp, 14 predicted proteins | sample LakKivSesite48cm_FD_114535 | JGI IMG/M metagenome (GOLD analysis project Ga0172365, IMG submission 114535) | Sediment microbial communities from Lake Kivu, Rwanda - Sediment site 48cm | ecosystem: Environmental > Aquatic > Freshwater > Lake > Sediment | place: Rwanda: Western Province, Lake...
CCCATAACCACGTAGCCGGCCAGCCCGGTCCGGTTAAATTTTTCGATGTTTTCCCTGAAATTTTCCAGCGCGATTTGACCGTCCTTGAAGGGTGTAGTCAGGGCGGCAAAAATACCTTTGATCTCAGTTTTCATTTTATTACTCCTCAGCTTTCCTTTTTCATTTTGTCCGTTCTGACTTTGTTAAATTTTTGAGATTCAATTTCCCGCAGTGTCCTTTCATCCAGGCCGAAGTAATGTCCAATTTCGTGCTGCAGGACTTCTTGAATTTTTTCCTTCACCTGGTCTTCGCTCCAGCAGAGACTTTCTATCGGTATCTTATAAAGGACGATGACATCAGGAGGCACATTTCCATAATAAGAACCCCGGTGTTTCAAGGGAACGCCGTGATAGAGACCGAGAAGATTCTGACCCGGTGGGGGATAATCCTCAATCAGCACAGCCACATTCCTTATCTGCCGGGCATACCTGCGGGGAATGTTTCTCAGAGCTTCCTCCGCCAGCTCCTGAAATCTTTCCCGGCTTAACTTAATCATATCGTCTTCCTGGTATCGTAAGCAGTTATTATCGTAGCTAAAAATCTATAATTATGAAAGCCGGGAGATATAACCGGGGTGTCTTCGCCCCGCCTTAAGAATTCCGCTGCTTATGACCGGGATTGAGTCAGCGGACGCTCTTTCTGAACAGTTATTCCGAAAAGGCAGTCACTCTGAGGGGGGCTTTTTTACGCCCTGGTTATTTCTCAATGCCTTTCCTGGCTCGTACCCCCCGGTCGTAATAATGCTTGCGGCAGACCATTTCGGTGACCAGGTCAGCCCGGTCCAGTATGGTTCCGGGGGCGTAACGGCCGGTAAGGATAACCTCAACGCCCTCCGGCTTTCTGTCGAGAAAATCAAGCACTTCTTTTTCGGGCAGGAGGCCAAGATTAAGGGCTACATTGACCTCGTCCAGCACTATCAAGCGGTACTGTCCGGAGAGCATGGCCTGCAGGCATTTTTTGAGTCCGGCTGCGGCCAGGCGGTAATCTTGCTCCTCGAAATCTTCTGTCACCTTCAGGAAGCTTTTTCTTCCGAACTGTTCTATGGTGATCAGCGGCGAGAGCTTCCTGGCGGCCAGTATCTCCCCGCTGGGCTGTCCTTTGAGAAACTGCCCGAAGTAGGTCCTGAAACCATGACCGGCAGCTCTCAGGGCCAGACCCAGGGCGGCTGTTGTTTTTCCCTTTCCCTCCCCGGTATAAACCTGGATATAGCCGCAGAATGGCTCCGGGGGCTTCTTTTCGCGGCTGACATGTCTGGTTGTCTTCTTCTCTTTCATTACTGATAGTCCAGAATCCGACTGCTGGATGAAATCATCAGGCCAGAAATATAGTTTAATATTGGACTTGAGTCAAATTTTAATCGTATATTATTTATAAGATGAGAATAAGGACAAACGGAAAATATTTACAGTCATGAATGATTCACTGAAAAACCAGATAGAGGAAGCCAGCCGCCGGATCAGGAATTATGCTTTCTGGACGCCCATGTCTGAATCGCTCGAGCTTTCAGCCAGACTTGGAGGTCGCCTGTTTTTCAAACTGGAGAATACCCAGCCGACCGGTTCATTCAAGATACGCGGAGCCAGTAACAAGATCCTGGTTAACCTGGAACCGTGCCGGCAGCGAGGAGCGGTGGCTGCTTCCACCGGCAACCACGGCCTGGCTGTGGCCGAAGTCTGTCAGAGGGAAGGACTGGCTCTTGAACTCTTTGTTCCCCGCACCATCTCCGGAATTAAAAAGCAGAATCTTGAAAAATACAGACTCCTTCTCCGGATGATAGACGGCCCCTGCGAGCAGGCCGAAAAAATGGCCCGCCGGGAAGCCGCTATCAGCGGCCGGGTTTTTGTCTCGCCCTATAACGATGAGCAGGTGATTGCCGGGCAGGGGACCTGCGGGCTCGAAATTCTTCAGGACTGGCCGGAAGTGGATGAGGTGGTGGTTCCGGTCGGCGGCGGAGGGTTGATTGCGGGAATAGCCTGCTACCTTAAAGAAAAGAATCCGTCAGTCAGAATCACCGGCATCGAACCCGAAAATTCGGCTTACCTCAAGCGATCACTTGAACTCGGACGACAGGACAATGATTTTCCCGAGAAACCGACCATAGCCGAGGCGGTGGCCGGTGGGCTGGAAGAAGGCTCCATGACTTTTGACCTCATCCAGAAATACGTCGATCGGATTCTGACAGTAACCGAAGAGGCTATCATCCAGGCCATCATCATTCTATTCCGACTGCATCGCCAGCAGATAGAAGGAGCCGGAGCTCTGTCGCTGGCTGGAATTCGTTCTTACCCGGAGCTTTTTTCCGGGAAAAAGCTGGTGGCGGTCGTCAGCGGCGGCAACATCGAGGATGAGGTCTGGGAAAAGCTGGTTTTTTCAAAAAATAAAGAAAGATGAGAACAGAAAAAAATGAACGTGAGAAAAATTATTAATTCCGGACGTCTCTTATTATGGTTTCTGGCAGCGGTTATCTTTCTGGCTACAGTTATGACAGGATGTAAGGAAAAGACAGACAAAAAAGGAAAAGTTTCGCGCCCCTTCTCGGTGGGTGTGCTGATGGCCTACGATTCGCCAACTTCTCTGGAGGTCCTGCGCAGCTTACAGGCAAGACTGGAGGAATATCAGAAAACAAGCGAGGAAAGGCTGGAAATCATTGTCGGCAGAGCCGGAGGGCAGGTTTCCCTTCTGCCCGAACTGGTTCAGAACCTGGCTTCCAGGTCGGACCTCCTGGTTCCCATTTCGACGGCTGCCCTGCAGGCCGCCCTGATTGTTCCGGGTGACCGGCCGATTGTCTTTTCATCCGTGGCCAATCCCTATATCGTCCGGGCGGGAAGGACGGCCGTTGACCATGACCCCAGGGTGACCGGAGTCTGCTCGACGGCGCCCATCAGGCAGGTGCTGGAGCTGATACACCGGGCACTTCCTCAAGCCAGAAGAGTCGGCACCATCTGGACCCCCTCGGAAATTAACTCAGAATACTATTTTGAGCTGATGAGAGAGGCCGCGGCCGAGCTGGGGCTGGAAATCATAAGTCAACCGATAGGCAGCGCCGGGGATATCATCCAGGCTGTTCAGGCTCTGGTTCGCGACCGGGTTGAAGTGCTATTCCCGGTTTCCGATAACACCATCAACTCCAATTTCCAGGCACTGGCCAGACTGGCCGCCGAAAATCGTCTGCCGCTCTTTGCCGCTTTTGCCACCGGGGCTGAGCTGGGAGCCTGTGCTTCCATGGGATTCGGGTTTGAGGAGATCGGCCTCAAGACGGCCGAGCTGGTTATAAGGGTAAAGGGGGGAGAGAGTCCGGCCCGGATTCCCTTCCAGTACATCGACCGGGTCAGATTTGTTGTGAATGAAGAGGCCGCCAGACTTCAGGGCATCAGGCTGCCGGAATCGATAACCGGCCGGGCTGACCGGATAATAAAACTATCCGGAAAAAGCGAAGGGCAGCCCCTGGCGGAGACAGGGGGTGCGGAATGAAAGTATTAAAAGTTTTCAGGATTGTTCTGCTGGTGGCATTATTTATGCTCCTGGGGGCTTCCATACTAATCTATTTTATCTTCCGGTCTTCGCTGCCCGACAGGAAGGATTCCGTCACCATACCCGGACTGAGTTCTCAAGTAATCGTCAGCCGGGACAAATGGGGTATTCCTCATATCAAGGCCGACAATGAACAGGACCTGTTCCTGGCCACCGGTTTTATCCAGGCCCGGGAAAGGTTATGGCAGATGGAATTGATAAGGCGTCTGGCCTATGGCCGGCTGTCCGAGATACTGGGCAAGCCCGGGGAGAGATTTGATGTTCGCAGCCGGGTCCTGGGCATTCCGCTGGCCATCGAGCGCGATTATCAAAAGCTGCCGGTGGAAATGAAGGAACTGCTGTCCGCTTATGCCCGGGGAGTTAACGCCTACCTTGGCAGCCTTAAATGGAACTGGCCACCCGAATTTATGATCCTCAGATTTCGCCCTGAGCCCTGGCGGGTGGAAGATACCCTGGCCATAAAACATGTGCTGGCCATGGAGCTGGCAGCCGACCTGACTTCAGAACTGCCCCGGATGAACATAATGAAGTTAACCGGGCACCGCGGGCTGGAAGTCCTGGAGCCAAACATTGATTTTGCTCCCGACCCCGAAGTCAGGCTTGACCTGCTTTTTCTGGGTGAGCTGGAGCGGCCGATTCTAGCCGGTTCCAACAACTGGGTAATTTCCGGGAGCCTGACGGAATCGGGCCAACCGCTTCTCGCCAATGACCCTCACCTGGCCATCTCTGTTCCCCCCATCTGGATGGAGATTGACCTGGAGAGTCCGGACTATAAAGTCTCGGGGGTAACCGTTCCGGGGGTGCCGCTGGTTATCATCGGGCACAATCAGTATATAGCCTGGGGTGTGACCAACTCTTACCTGGATGTTCAGGATATCTACGTGGAGCAGGTTAACTGGGATAATGAATCGTATTTCCGGAAGGGAGAATGGAAACCTTTTACCTTCCGGAAGGAAATAGTAAAAATCCGCGGGGAAAAAGAGCCCAGAATTATGAACATTCGCTGGACAGAAGAAGGCCCGATGCTCAATCCCTTTCTGCTGAACTGTGAAATGCCCGTTACCCTGCGCTGGACCATCTACGAGGGCGACCAGACAGTTTACGGCTTGTATTTAATAAACCGCGCCCGCAACTGGACCGAATTCTGCCAGGGGGTCAGGCTGTTTGAAAATCCCTCCCAGAATTTTGTCTACGCTGATATCGCCGGCAACATCGGTTACTACCTGTCGGGTAAGATTCCGGTCCGCAAAAAAGAAACCGCTGTCTATCCCTATCCCGGCTGGCGGGATGATAGCCTGTGGACCGGCTATCTGGCCGAGGAAGATAAACCGAACCAGTTCAATCCACCGGCCGGGTTCATCGTCACTGCCAACAGCGATCTTTATCCCGAAGGATATCAGCATTACCTGGGTTATGACTGGCTCAGCTCCGACCGGAAAGAAAGAATCAAGGAACTGATTGCCGCCAGACCAAAACACTCGCTTGAGTCCCTGATGGCCATCCAGAATGATGTCTATTCCCGCAGGGCAGAGCGGGTTAAAAAAGTTTTGAATCAGATCAGGCTCAGCGACCCGGCTGCCGAGCAGGCCAGAAAAATACTGGTTCAGTGGGATGGAGAGGTCAGGGGAGGGCTGGCCCCGGCCATATTCGAAGTTTTCTGGGAAAAATTGCAGGAGCTGACTTTCAGCGATGATTTTAGAGCTTATTACGAGCAGATTGCAGACTACTTCCGTTTCAAAGAAGCCGGCCTGGAGAGGATTTTGGGTCAACCTGATTCTCGCTGGTTTGATAATAGAGAAACCGAGAAGGTGGAAACCAGAGAAGAAATGATTGAAAAGGCGCTGCTGGAAACGTTGTCCAGCCTGAGAAAAAAGTTCGGGCGCAACGAGGAGAAGTGGGACTGGTCGCTCCTCCACCGCCTCCACTATCAACATCTCCTGGGACAGAAGTGGTTTCTGGGTTTCTTCAATGCCGGCCGTTTTCCGATGATTGGCGACAGCACCACCGTCCGGGCTAGTTTCGGTTCCGGTGGCTGGGAAACGACTGGAGGTGCTTCCTGCCGGCTGATCGTCGACCTGTCGGACCTGGATAGATCTCTATCGGTGATTACCTCAGGGCAGAGCGGTCATTTTATGAGTCCTCATTACAGGGACCAGATTTCTCTTTACTTAAACAGCCTCTACCATCCCTGGAGTTTTTCGGCGGCTGCGGTCGGCCGGAATCTGGAGCGAATTGAGAAGCTGTTGCCGGAAAAATAATCCCGACCTTAATTAAAGTTCAAAAAGAAGACCGCGGCTTATTTTCAAGGGAGAGCGCAGCCGGAGTTGTAACCAGTGGCTGGCTTTCTGGCAGGCCTCGGGCAGGCTGCGGCCATCAGCCAGATAACAGAGTATGGCTGAAGACAGAAAACAACCGGTGCCGTGAACATCGAGCGGGAGTTTTCGCTTCTGGAACCGGAAAATACGCCGGCCGTCAAAAAGGATATCAACTGCCCTGTCAGTCAGATGACCTCCCTTAACCAGACAGGCAGAGGAGGTCAGCTCAGCCAGCTGCCTGGCGGCTTCGGCCATTTTTTCCGGGGTATCGATCTTCTGGCCAAGGAGAAGAGAAGCCTCTGTCAGATTGGGTGTCAGGAGGGTAATTTTGCCGCTTATGGCTTTAAGATAGTTTTTCAGGCTTTGTTTCTCCAGCAACCATCCTCCGGAAGTGGAGCGGAAGACCGGGTCAACCACCACCGGCAATCTGCGGTTTTCAGAAAGAATATCTTTTATGACCGGGAAAAGCTTTCTGCTTCCCACCATCCCGACCTTGAGGCCTGAAAGTTTGAAATCCGACCGGAGCTGGCGGTATTGCTGCCTGACCAGGTCAGGAGATAGGGAGCGATAATCATAAACGCGGCTTGAATTCTGAACGGTAACGGAGGTCAGAACTGCCAGCCCGTAGTACCCGCGGGAATTAAAGACCCTTAAGTCGAGAGTGGCTCCGGCCCCGGAAGAAGGGTCAAATCCGGCCAGAGTCAGGAGAGCTTTTTTCATAAAATCATTCTAACCCAAAATGAGAAATAATTTTAGCCGTTCCCGTCTCCGGAGGGCTGACCGAATTTCCCGGAAGAGGAGAGGCAGAAAACGTATCTGGCCGAGCAGGAGTAATCAATGTTCAATGGTCTAGAACTAATTTTGTCTGGCTTTAAAGAAACCCTTAATAACAGGCGCTTCACCCGACTCTTTTTTATAGCCCGGCTTTTTTCCCATTTCTGTTGACCCGGCGGTTATGTTAGAATTTTTCCTGTGGAAGCCAGGTTTCATGCTTTCATCGCCGGCCGGGTTCAGGGAGTGGCCTTTCGTTTTTTCGCCCGGGAGGTGGCCAGCGAGCTGGGTCTTACCGGCTGGGTCAGCAATCTTTATGACGGTCGGGTGGAGGTAGTAGCCGAAGGCGACAGGGAAAAGCTGGAGCTCTTTCTGGCCGAACTTAAAAAAGGACCCCGGCTGGCCAGGGTGGAGAAGGTTGAAGTTACCTGGGAAGAATTCAGAGCGGAATTTTCCGATTTTTCGATAAGATTCTCCGGCTATTGATGGGGAGTCAGTTTATTTTTCCTCCGGAGTCCAGAAACTTTTTCCGGCAATCTTCAGAGCAAAAATAATAAACCCGGCCATCTCTATTTTCTTTCAGAGCTTCGTCCTCGGGAATATAGGTGTTGCAGACCTCATCCTTGACCATCGTTTTTTTGGGCAGGGAATCGGGCCGGGGGTTGCTCCTGGAAACATTGTGCCCGAGCGATTGAAAGAAGCGCACAACCAGGAATACCAGGTAGAAGAGCAGAAAAAGGAAGATTAATCTTATGATCATTAAATTAAAATTTACTCGATATCCTGTTCACTGTCAAATGACCTCGGCCGCAAGATTTTCGGCTTGCTTTGACGGCCACAAACGGCTATATTTCCTCTGAAAATGATCGACTGCCTGTTGTCGGCCAGAATCTGCCAGGCCAGAGAAAAAATAAGGGAACAGGCTGTCTGCCTGAAAGAGAGCCGGATTTGGACCGGTACTCCGGCCGGGATGGAGTACGAAAATGAAACGATAACCCATTTCCTCAGAATGCTTGAGCCCCTGTCTGAATATTTTAATCCTGTGAACAGGCAAACAGCCGAGTTGCTTTGGCTGCTGGAAGAACTGGCAGCGGGTTTCCCCGAAGTTGCTCTGCGGGCGGTTGTCTGGTGGGCCCTCATCATTCCGGTCTTGAAGGAGTCCGGTCGGGACCAGAACCTGCCGGAGAGACGCGGCCACTGGCTTCCCGGACAGGAGCCCTCATCCTCCTATAATCATATTTTTCTGCCTCCGCCCCCAGGCAGGGCCCTTAAAATACTGAAGGCCGGTCTTGCCCGGATGACCGGTCGTGAAAATTGTCTCCCTGGAGATTTTTTGGTATTTAACCTCCCTCCGGGAAAAAGAGTCCTGGTCCCAGTTTCTCTCCCGGCTGAAAGCCGGTCAGAGCCGCGGGTGGCGTATTTTCTGGTTGAGGGCAAAAGTCTGAGCCCCGGTCCCCGCCCGGTTGGAAAGAGATATTTTCCTTTCAAGCCTTCGATCTGCCGGGGAGGGGGAAAGGAAGTTTCTTTCCAGCCCGGAGAACCTATCGTGACTCTGACTATGGACTGGTTCCGGACGAGACTTCAAGCCTACTGCCTGCTGTTGATCCCGGTGTTCTCAGGCTGGGCGCGGCTCGGATGGCAGGGGCTTGTCCTCAGAAAACGGAATCTGAGTATGCAGCCTGACCTGGAGGCGGAAATATCTTTCCTGGCGACTGAAATTGGCCGACTCCAGCTCGGGCTTTTACATCTGGGTCAAAGCCGGTCATTGGCCGGGGATCTGTATTCCAGGAAAGTTGAAAAGCTCTGCCTGAAGGGATTACACTTGGCTTCCAGGGCCTGGAAATACTCTATCGACCAGGCCCGTAAATAATTTTTTCCAGGAGAAGAAATATGAAACTTAAAGATTTTTACCGGCTGGCGGTCGAGGTGGGCATAAGGAATGACCCGAGACCACGGGAAGAAATAGAGCGACTGCTGCAGGAAGAGAAAAAGGCTTATGATAAGCTGGAAAAAGAAGAGAAAGAAAGCTTTGACCTGGACCGTCTGTTCAACCCGTTTGGCGACAGCCGGGTGCTGGCCGGCGACCCGGAAACTGAGGTCAGGCGCATCCTGGCCGGAATTGACATGGATGCGGCCGAGATTATTCTGGCCTACACCCTGAACCGCGATACCGACAGAAAGATAGACCTGGTGCTGGCCCACCATCCTTCGGGCAGAGCCCTGGCCCAGCTGTCACAGGTGATGGCCCTGCAGGTCGACCTGTTGACCTCCTTTGGCGTTACTCCCAGTGTGGCCGAGCAGTTGATGGAGAAAAGAATCGGAGAAATTGAGAGAAGACTTCTGCCCATCAATCATAACAGGACGGTGGATGTGGCCAGGCTTCTGAACCTGCCTCTGGCCTGTCTGCACACCCCGGCCGATAACTGCGTCACCAGATATCTGACCGATCTTTTCCGGGACAAAGCTCCGGAAAGGTTGAAGGATGTTCTGGAGATTCTCAAAAGCATTCCCGAGTACCGGAATTCCAGCCGGAATTCTGTTCCACCAAAAATTCTTTCCGGCTCGGAGAACAGCCGGGCAGGCAGAATTTATGTTGATATGACGGGGGGAACCGAAGGCTCAAAGGATATCTTCGAAAAGCAGGCTGCGGCCGGAATCAGCACCCTGGTTGGCATGCATTACAGCGAGGAAGCCCTGGAAAAAGCTAAAAAAGCTAACCTTAACGTCATCGTCGCCGGGCATATCGCCAGCGATACTCTGGGGCTGAATCTTCTTCTGGACCAGCTGGAAAAGGACTCGGGCGAGGCTCTGGAGGTCGTGGCCGTCTCTGGTTTTGAGAGAATCAGGCGCGTTTGAGGACGGGCTTAATTTAAGTCGTAGCCATTCCGGGGTCTTACTGCCTGGCCAGGGAGACCACCCAGCGGGCAAAGGTCCTGGCGTCTTCCAGGTCATGCTGGTCGGGATGATTCCGGGCGGTCACAGCCATTTCCGTCCAGAGCTCATGTTCCGGGGAGCGGCTGAGTATTTCCAGTGCCTGTTCAGAAACCTTGCCGCGGCAGGCAAAAGTTCCGAGCAACCGGGTTTGCCCGGCCAGTATCTGGGCCTGCTCCAGAGCTTCCCGGGCCAGCCTGGTCCCCGGTATTGAACCATGAGTCATGAAAAGGGCGGTTTTAAGCCCGACTGGCAGGGATTTAAGAAAGGACTCCATCCTGGCCGGAACGCTGTGACTCTGAACGGGAAAGCCGATAAATACCAGGTCATAACCGGACAGGTCGGTAACCTGGGAGATGGGCTTTAGCTCTTTCGGTTCTGGCAGGGCTTCATAAATGGCTTCGGCCACCAGCCTGGTGTTGCCGGTCAGACTATGATAAGTAACCAGAATTCTCATTCTTAACCTCTTGGCTTCAAAAAACAACAATTATTCTGCCATAATTCAGGCCTTTTAGCCAATTCCGGCTCTGCTTCTGCTATTTTTCACCGTTTCTCCGGCGGGGCAGGGTGATGGTTACGGTTGTGCCCTGCCCGGGCCGGCTTTCCAGTCTGAGCTTTCCTTCATGTTCTTCCACGATTCTTTTGCAGATGGGAAGTCCAAGACCGGTTCCTTTTTCCTTGGTTGAAAAATACGGTTCAAAGATGCGGGCCGCCACTTCTTCGGGTATTCCGCAGCCGCTATCTCTAATTTCCAGCTCCAGCTCTTCCCCTCTGTCCATCAGGCTGACCTCAACCCGGCCCTGACCTTTGATGGCTTCGATGGCATTGATCAGAATATTACGGATGGCGACCTTGAGCTTTCCCCGGTCGCCCACCAGCTCGAAATCCCGCCCCGATTCGCGCAGGCTAAATTTTATCCGCTCGGCCAGGGTCTCCCTGAACGGCTGAAGGAGGTCGAGCACCAGCTCTTTCAGGTTGAGTTTTTCTCTGATGGTTCCGCTTTCCCGGGCAATGGTCATAAATTCACCCGCGATGCGGCGCAGGTTTTCCACCTCAGAGATGATGTAGGAAATTGATTCCTGTAGCACCCGGTCGAAATCCGGATGGCGGTCGGCATGAACTTTCAGGATATGTTCGGCCGAGAGCTGAATGGGTGTCAGCGGATTCTTGATTTCATGGGCCACTTTTCTGGCCATTTCTGTCCAGGCTACTCTCTGGCTCAATTCGGCCAGTTCTTTTTCGTGGGCCTTCAGGTTTTCGACCATGGCGTTGAAGCCATCAACCAGACTCCGCAGTTCATCCCGGGCTTTATGTTCAACCCTGATGTCCAGGTTGCCCAGGCCGACTTCCTGGGTAGCCCGGATTAACTGGTTGATCGGCACCACCACCATCTTCTTGATGGTGGCCACCAGGAAGGCAATCAGGAGGATGAAAAAGATGGAAGCGAACAGGAAAAATTCAAACAGCTCGGTCCGGGCCCTTGAGATTTCCTGCTTCTCAAAGGGGAAAGGGAGGTGAAGGAAGTAAATATCCTGCCGATAGCGGTAGGGGATAGTAAGGGTCTGGTAGGAATAGCGGCCGAAAGATTTTCGGTTTACTGCCAGGGGCTGATTCTGGTAGTTCAGTTTGTAGTAGGCCTCTCCGTCCAGCATTTCGGATAGAATTCCGGTCTCAAAATATTCCCTCCGGCTGGAGGACAGAAGCCGCCCGTTCTTGAACAGGTTGACGTCATTGTTCAGGGTGCTGCTTATCCAGAAGACCAGGTCTTCTGGCATCACCGCTGGCGGTTGTTCTGTCTGTTCCTGCAGGCTTATGAAATCATGCAGAATGCTTCGGGCGAAGTATGCCCGGCTGGTGGCTTCCTGAACGAAACGGTCGGCGAACAGCCTGGCCACCACTGTCTGGCTGAAAAAAATAAAAAAGAAAAGGGGCACCAGCCCGGTAATCAGAAAGGCCAGATATACCCGGAAGGAAAAGGAGCGGCCAGAAATCTGCCATTGTTTTTGCTTGCTGACTCTCGGAGTCAGGGAGAATGCGGCCAGGATGGCCAGTAAAAAGAACAGTTTCAGAAAGTCAGTAAACTGGCGGCGGAGCGATTTTTTCGGTCGGTAGAAGACATAGAAGTTGTTGTCTTCATGGGTTAGAAAGAAGGCCCGGTAGAGGTCTCGACCGGTCTTAAAACTCGTCCAGAACCCGCTTGAAGAAGCCAGGATTTTTCGGTGAATATCCGGGGGCAGAGCCAGGCCCGGCCGGCTCTGGCTGAATATCAACTGGCCCTGTCGATTGAAGACAGCCAGGTTGACCGGGAAATGCTGGAGTGAGGGCAGGGTATTGAGTCGGAGCAGCTCAAAATAGGGGTTGGCGGAATAGAAGAAGGGCAGCAGTTCGGGCTCAAGGCTGACCCAGATAGCCAGCCGGCCGCCCCGGCCCTCCGCATCCCTGAAGTCCTGGTAACCAACCAGAAAATGCTTTTCCTGCCCCAGGATATCAAGATACTGTTCTTCAATAACCGGACCCGGCGACAGGGGCAGGTCGTTGGTCTGTTCGGCAAAAACGGGCATGTTGAGCCCGAAAGAAGAGAGCAGTTTCAGGTCCTGGTTCTGCAAATAAAGACAGGAATTCCAGTTGAACCTGGCCAGCAGGGTCAGGTTCCAGAGGGTCCGGGCCGCGTCGGGGCTGGTCGGATTCCTGAAGTAATTAAAAAGATCTCGCGACCGTTTCTGAAGCTCGGCGAATGATTGCCTCAGGGCCATTCCCGCCCAGCTTTTCTGGGAAGTGACCAGGTGAACCAGCACCTTTTCTGTTAGTTTCTCTGTTTTAAGTTCGGTGAACTCCCTGAGGAGGGAATAGGAGAAGCCGGAAAGCAACAGTAAACAAATGAACCCGTAGGCCCAGCTCTTCCAGTTCACAGTCGAGATAGACACTAGCAGCAGCCAGAAAAGACCCGGGATTAGAATCAGAGCCGGCTTCAAACCGGAAACCAGCCAGAGCGCGGAAAAGAATATCAGGCCGGCAAGCAGGAAAATTGCCAGAGCCGCCGGCTGTCTTTGAAGGCCGGGCAGCAGTTGCCGGGAAAAAATGATTACCGGCACCAGCAGGCTGGCCATGATAAGAAATAGACTCAGATAAACAGCCAGGGAAGACAGTCCCAGGGGGAAGCTCAGAAGATTCAGGTTACAGTTGACCACAACTTCCCTTATAAACCAGGCCAGAGCGAGTATTGATAGAGCTGAACCCGGAACCAGAAGGCCCAACTTTACTGCCGAGAGCCGGGAATCCGTGAAACAGGGTGGCTCAGCCCAGAATCGGCGGAGGTAGTTGCCGGCAAAAATTTTCAAAGTGAAATAAATGAGGCCCCAGAAAAGCAGGCTGCTGAGTAAAAGGTCGCCCGGAGAAGAGGCCAGTCCCAGCGGCAGCTTAATACCCAGAGCTTCAGCGCTAAATATTTTCCATCCGGAGGCCGGGTAATTGCGGGCCAGGAGGCCGAGATGAATCCTGATAATAGTGAGACCGCCAAGGGTCAGTAGCCAGGACAGCCATCTGATTGTCTGACCTTTGATGGTGGCTCGCGAGAGCCAGCCGGTAAAAAGGATAAAGGCTATGAGGGCCAGGACTATGGACAGAATCCTGATTATTCCCGGAAGAGCAATCCTCTGGCGTTGCAGTTGCAGGGAGTTAAGCGTAACCGTGGCCAGAATCTGACCGCGTTCATTCCGCAGCGGAAAATAGAGCGTCCGGATTTCAACCTCTTCAGTTTGCTGGCTGAGATATTCATCCCCGGTTCTGGAAAAAAGTCTATTCAGGGCTTCTGTATCCTGGTCATAATCCCAGAAGTTGATGTCGGCACTGTTCGCGGTCACTGATTTTAGCCTGATGAATTCCCGCAGATAGGTCGACTGAAATTGCGGCTGAAAGGCCAGCAATTCGAACAGAGCAAGATAATGGTCGTCATCGCAGGAATCCAGTTTGACCAGGAAAAAGGAGGCCCGGTCCTGAACCACAAAACTGGCCGACAGGAACCTGTCCCGGGCTTCCGGCCAGCTGCTCAAAATCTTATTAAGGTCAGCGACATTTCCGAGCCAGAGCAGGGGATTAAGGTCTCTATCCAGCCAGGCCAGACCTTCAGTTGCCGGTTCCGGCGCGGCTTTCTGAAAAGCAGAAAAAACCTCCTCGGGTTGTCGGCCGGGAAGGGTCGGTTTGAAATGGGCAAGTCTTTTTTCCAGAAGAGAGACCAGGAGCGAGAATTCATTCTTAATCTGGCCGGCGCTTTTTCTGAGGCTGTTCAGAGTCTCGGTTTCAGTCTGAGTGGCCCTGCTTTTGAGGAGGAAAGAGGATCCGGCCAGCAAGAGCAGTCCGGAAAGGAAAAAGATAACGGCCAGCAACAGCAACCTGCTGGTTCTAATCTTGTACAAACCGGCCAGGGCGTTCAGGCTTTTCATTTAGCGTCTTTCGGCTCTGATTTCTTTTATCTTCAAACTGCTGGCTTTGTTTTTCTCAGTTGACTTTTCTGGAAAGACATAGAGATATAGCCGGAAAAGATACTTCCGGCCGTCCCGTCGGTCGGAAAGCGACCAGCGGGCCTGGATGATGGTTCCCTGGCGGTCAAAAACGGGCTGATTTTCCTGGTCGATAAAAAACTCCAGAGTTGAAGTCTGGTTGAAAAGTCTTTTTATAATCAGAAAAGCCTGCTGGCGGGAGAAACAATCTGAGACCGCGAAGGGTTCAGGCAGAGTGATCAGGAGCGGAGAGTTCTGGGGCAGCAATCTTTCCAGCTGGACCGGGTCGTTCTGCAGAAAAGCACTTTCAAGAGAAAAATTAAACTGGTTTATTATGGCCAGAAGAAAGGATAGAAACAGCCCCAGACCAGCATTCACGATTATGATTCTATTAAATATTTATGGAGAATTCCACCCCCCCGAGGGAAGAATTCTTATGGAAAAGTGCTCGGGCTTTACCGTCTAAGCCTTTTTTTCTTCCGTTTTCTGCTCTTCCTGAAGGGCGGCAGCTTCGGCTTCCAGCTTTTTCTGCCTTATGGAATCCTTAATGCTGGAGATGCCGGCGATGATGGCAATCAGCCCGCCGAAGAACAGGATGGGGGGGATAAAGCCGAACACCAGCTCATAGAACTCTCTCCACCAGACAAAAATTACCAGATAGAGACCGGCGATCATGGCCACTATGCCCAGGAATATGGCTAAGTACTTGCCCATGCTAGACCTCCCTTCATAATCTTCATGAGAACTATTATTTACAAAATTTTTCGGGAATAGTCAAATAAAAAAGAAAAGCAGGAGGAATCCTTTCCGCTGCGGGGAGCAGGAGACCTGCCGGGCAATTCTTGCATCTTTCCCGGGAACAACAGAAAAGTTCCTCGGAACGACCATTTTCGCTATGGAGGAACAAGGGCCGCCTCCTTTGAGTTCCTGGCTGAACCACAGAAAAAAGGAGCTTCCGAAAGCTATTTCTGTCTGGTTGAATTCTCGCCCGACGGCGGGTAACATTATCCTGAAAATGGAAGCCAAGCTGAAACTGGTGATATTCGACCTTGACGGCACGGTAGTTGAAAACAGCTATGACTGGCCGGCCATCAGGAAGGAACTGGGTATTCCGGGGGGCTCTATCCTGGCTTATCTTGAAAGCTTACCGGAGCCGGAGAGGTCAGCCAAATATGCGCTTCTCCAGAAGTTCGAAAAGGAGCAGACCGAAAATTCGGTGCTGAAAGAAGGGGTCAG
>Ga0172365_10001844_pt1 | contig 15315 bp, 10 predicted proteins | sample LakKivSesite48cm_FD_114535 | JGI IMG/M metagenome (GOLD analysis project Ga0172365, IMG submission 114535) | Sediment microbial communities from Lake Kivu, Rwanda - Sediment site 48cm | ecosystem: Environmental > Aquatic > Freshwater > Lake > Sediment | place: Rwanda: Western Province, Lake...
CCGTAGCTCTTAGAGCCGCGGCCCGCGACGACCTTGCGGATGAAGAAGACCTCGTCTTCGACCTCGCGGATCGAAACGTTATAGCATTTAACCCCGGTAAACTGCTCTTCGAGCTCGGTGAGCTCGTAGAAGTGCGTGGCAAAGAGCGTCTTCGCTTTGATACGCTGGTTCACGTATTCTCCGACCGCCCAGGCGATGCTGACGCCGTCCAGGGTGCTCGTGCCGCGACCGATCTCATCGAGGATGATCAGGCTCCGGTCAGTGGCATTATTGAGGATGTTGGCCGTCTCGCTCATCTCGACCATGAATGAGCTCTGGCCCATGGCGAGGTCGTCGTACGCGCCCACGCGGGTAAAGATCCGATCAACGACCCCGATCCGCGCTTCGGTCGCGGGCACGAACGAGCCGAGCTGCGCCATCAGCACGATCAGGGCCACCTGGCGCATGAAGGTGGATTTCCCGCTCATGTTCGGGCCGGTGATGACCATTAACCGGTTATCCGTTCCAATGCGGATATCGTTGGGCACAAAGCCCTCCTTCACCTCGCGTTCAACGACGGGATGCCGACCCGCGGTGATCTGGATCTCCTCGCTCTCGTCGACCGTGGGGCAGCAGTAGCCGTTCTCGGCCGCGATGTCCGCGAATGCGACGAGCATGTCCAGGTCTGCGATCGAGTTCGCAGCCGCCTGGATCTCCTTTGCACGCTTCGCCACGGCCTTCCGTGTCTCCTCGAAGAGCTCGTACTCGAGCTCCTTGAGCCGTTCCTCAGCGCTCAATGCCTTCGCCTCGTACTCCTTCAACTCCTCCGTGATGTACCGTTCCGCGTCGGTCAGCGTCTGTTTCCGGATGTAGGACTCAGGGACCTGGTCAGTCCAGGTCTTCCGCACCTCGAGGTAATACCCGAATACCTTATTATAGCTGACCTTGAGCGATTTAATGCCCGTGCGAGCCTTCTCGCGCTCCTCAAAGTCCACGAGCCACTTCCGGCCGTCGTGCTTGATCTGCCGCAGCTCGTCGAGCTCAGCATTGCAGCCAGCTTTGATCACCCCGCCCTCCGTGACCGTTACGGGTGGCTCGTCCACAATGCGTTGGTCGATCAAGGCGATGATCTCCGCGAAGCTGCTGGATTTCAACGGGCCCAGTGCGCTTTTGATCCGTTCGGCACGGCAGCGTTTCAGCGTCGTGCGTACCGCCTCGATCTGCTGCAATGATCGTTTCAAGGCGATGAGATCACGTGCATTCGCGTTGCCGAACGATATCCGGCTGATGATGCGCTCGATGTCCGCGATCTCCTTAAAGGACGCCTTCACCGCTTCCCGGAGCAGGATGTCGGCATGGAATTCCTGCACAGCCTGCTGCCGCTGCTTGATCTCGGCGGGATCGCGCAGGGGGAACCGGACGTTCTTTTTGAGTAGCCGTGAGCCCATGCTCGTCTGTGTTCTGTCGAGCACGCTGATGAGCGTCCCGCGCGCGGTGCCGTCGCGGATATTGGCGAAGAGCTCGAGGTTCCGGACCGTGACGCTGTCCAAGACCATGTAATCGGCTACGAAGAAGGTCTTGATGGGTTTGATATGCGCGAGCACCTTCTTCTGTGTCTCCCGGAGATAAGAGATCACCGCGCCTGCTGCGGTAATGCCCGCCTTGAGCTCGCCGCAGCCGAAGCCGTCGAGCGATATGACGCCGAAATGGTTGATCAGCGTCGTGTACGCGGTCTTATACTCGAAATAGTAGGGGTCATAGCGTGAGATTGTGCAGTTCTCCTGGGGTAGCGGGAGCTCGAGTGACTCGGGCAGGATGATCTCCGCGGGCCGCACGCGTTCGAGCTCGGTCTGCACTGCGGTGTGCGTGCTGTCATCCTCGAGCTCGGTGACGGCGAACTCGCCGGTGGAGACGTCGAGGATAGCAATGCCCACGCGACCATTGAGGAGATTGAGGCAGAGCAGATAATTACTTGCGCGGTCCTCGAGGAATGAATCGTCAATGATCGTGCCGGGCGTAATGAGCCGTACGACCTCACGGCGCTCGATCTGTGTGCCTTTCTCATCGGCGAACTGCTCGCAGATGGCGACTTTATACCCTTTCTGGATCAGCTGCTTGATGTAGGGCGTGACGGCATGGTAGGGCACGCCGGCCATGGGCGTCTTCCGTGCAGCGCCCGTGCCCCGGCCCGTCGCGGTCAGGGTGATCTTCAACTCCTTCGCGGCGACTTTGGCATCCTCCCCGAACGTCTCGTAGAAGTCGCCGACCCGGAAGAGGAGGATCGCGTCGCGATACTTCTCTTTGATCTGGTAGTACTGCTCCATCATCGGTGTATGCTCGGGCATTGGCAGGGAGAACCTCGCGGGTTACGGTAACGTACGTCACGAATAGATTCGCCTTCTTCTGGTTTAAGGGTTTCTGAGCTTCAGCACATCCGATGTGGAGAACCGCCCGGAAGTACCTGCATTTGGATAACAGGATAAACCAGACAAACGAGAGGATCATCTGCTATTTATTATCGGAGTAGCATCTGGCCTTTTTCGCGCTGGAGCATGGGGCATGGGTTTATGGGCTAACGAAGCGCCGCGTGCAACAGGTACTCTAACGTTCCGTGATACGCCACCTCTCAACGTATCAGAAGGCGGTGCATGATTAAGGATAGTAAGAAACGCGCCACCAAGAGCGATACTCAGCGAATTTTTGAAAGAAGACACGTGGCAGGGGTAACTCAAACCTGCAACGTGAACTACTCATCGTACTCTCTACTGCGCTGCGGACTAAGGTTCTTTCACGCCGGAAGGTCCGATCAAGAACCTCGCTGGCTCTTCGGATTTAGACGGCGCTCGCCAGCGGGCCCATTAGCCAGCGGATTATTGTGCATAATAATACTCCTGGCGGGCCCGCCGCGGCAGCCTGCGGTTTTACTTCTTACCTTTTATCTTTTCTGTGACCGATTTGAACAGGCCGCCTTTTTTCTCTTCTACCTTCTTGCCTGCTTCAGCCTTTTTCTCTTCTACCTTCTTGCCTGCTTCAGCTTTCGCTTCCCCTTTGGCCTTTTCGCCAACCTTTTTTGCTTCCTCTTTGGTTCCCATTTTTCACTCCTCCTTTTGGTTACTACCAATCACCTACCAGACCCTCTATTTGTATGTCCCCCTATATAAAGGTACCCCTTTTTAATTATGTCCTCTGAGCTGGCACACGGCAAGTTACTACTACCTTACCGGGCTATTTGAGCTGCAGGCGGTTTCTCGATCGATGCTTTTAGAGCTGGTCGTGGAGGGGGTTACTCTCGTTACTCGTGCAACGCACTGGTTCATCACGGAACTCGCCCGTTTCGGCGAGCTTATTAACCAGGAACGTCTACAGCATCTATGTATGGTGTACGCTCTACCAGTCAGCCAGAGCGAGTCCAAGAGTAGGATAGGTGTCGCGGTGCGCCCTGGGCCCGTGGCTTAGCATGGATATAGCACCGGCCCTCTAAGCCGGGAGTCGCGGGTTCAAATCCCGCCGGGTCCGTTCTTCTTTCCCGATTCAGCCGCTTCCCACACTTTTTTTCCCCAGTAGTGCCTCTATCATCACGGGTATCCAGTAATTACCCCCGCGGGCTCGCCATACCAAGAGCCATCCTTCTTTGGTAGGTTAATCTCCCTGAAATACAACCGGGGGAATAAAGGCGCCAACAAGAAGACACGGCTTTGACGAGTTGAACGACCCATCCAGGATGCAGAGAAAGAAAGTACTTTTCCCAAACCCAGATGAAGAGCGCGGTCAGCCAAAAGGAAGGACACCCAGAGCAGTGTCCGTTCTTTGCGACGGCCGCGTAGTAAATTTGTGGAGGTAGTCCAGGGAGAAGGTCTTCATCATCACTTTATTCTCGATCAAGGTCATGAACTCCTCCCAATGAGGGATCTTTTGATCATCTCTGCGAACTGATCCACCGTGAATCGGCTTACGAGACGGTAGACCGCCTTTACCTCACGACCGGCCTGCAGCCCCCATGAACGATCGCACAGTTACCTTCCCCCGCAAAACCCCTCTCGCAGGGCAAAACCCCAGCTATTTATAACGCGCCATCAGATTTCCCCCTATGTCCTTCCCTCTCCGGACTAGGCATCTCCTGCTTAGTGCGGTGCTGCTTGGAGCGCTGCTTCTGACCGTCGGCTGTCTTACAGAACGTGAGGAGGCCGCCACCGATGCCTCGAAGTCGGTTACCCTGACGTACTACACCGAACAACTACCGCCCTACAACTATCAGGAGAACGGTACGCTGCAAGGTATCTCCGTGGATCTCCTCGAATCGGTCACCGGGAAGCTGGGGGCGAAGGTGCCCCGGGAGAAGGTGCACCTCGTGCCCTGGGCGGAAGGTTATCAGGCGGCCCTCACCCAAACCGGTACGGTCCTCTTCAGCACGGCCAGGACTCCCGAACGTGAGCCGAGCTTCAAATGGGCGGGGCCTATCTATACGGATAGATCGGTCCTCTTTGCCAGGCGAGACCGGGGCCTCACGCTACAGAGCCCTGCAGATCTTACCGGGTATCGGATCGGGGTGATTGCCGGCGACATGGCGATCCAGCAGCTGCTCGAGTTCGGGGTGAACCCGAACCAGCTCGTGGCCGAGAGCAACGTATCGGCGATCATCGCCAAACTCGAGAGCGGTGAGCTCGACCTCTGGGCGTGCCCGGAGGCACCAGGCAGGTACTTCGCCGAGCAAGTGACCGGGAACTATAACACCTACGCGGTCGTGTACCACTTACAGCCCCGGGATGCTTACTATGCCTTCAGCAAGGACGTCCCGGATTCAATGGTTCAAGCCTTCCAGCAGGCACTCGATGCGGTGAAGGAGGAGAAAGACGCTGCGGGCATCAGCAGGTATGAGCGGATCCTCGGACGGTATATCCCCCCCATCGGCTTTGCACAGCTCACGTACCTAACCGAAGAGTGGGCACCCTTTAACTACCAGGAGGGCGGGAATGTCACCGGTATCTCGGTCGAGATCCTCGAGGCGGTCTTTCGGGATATCGGCGTGAACCGCTCACGGGCAGATGTCCGAATTGTCCCCCTGGCGGAAGGCTTCCAGGCAGCGCGGAATGACACCGGTACCGTGCTTTTCTCCATCGTTCGCACACCCGAACGCGAGCCGTTTTACAAATGGGCGGGACCCTTTACTAAGGCGAGCTTCGTTCTCTTTGCACCGCTGACCCGGAATATCACCCTAGCAGCTCCCGAGGATCTGAATCAGTATCGGATCGGCGCGTTACAGGACTCCATTGAGAACGCTCTCCTCCTCGATCAGGGCGTTAACGCGTCACATCTGGTCTCCGGCCAGACCCCCGCAGATCTCCTGCGGATGCTGGAGGCGGGTCAGATCGACCTGTGGGCCACGGGCGACCTCGCCGGACGACATCAGATGCTTAAGACTGCAGCAGATCCCAACGCCTACGAGATCGTCTACACCCTGAGCGAGAACGACTTCTACTTTATCTTCAGCAGGGATGTCCCGGATATACTGGTCCGCGCCTTCCAGTATGCGCTTGACACGGTGCGAAACCAGAAGGATGCACACGGGATCAGTGAGTATGAGCGGATCATCTACCGGTACCTCGGGGTCAGCTGCACCCGGCAGTCGTTCACCGACGAGGCGGTGATCGCGCTCGTGGATACGACCGCCGCGGCACTTGAGCAGAACACACCGGATACACTCCGTCGCATCAACGCCGGAGAAGCGCCCTACCGTGACCCGACGAACCCGGGCCTCTATGTCTTTGTCTACGATACGAATATGACGGTGGTCGCACATGCCTATTACATCCAGGAGGTCGGTGTCAATTACAAAGGAAAGACCGATGTTACTGGTAAACCGTTCCGTGATGAGATTCATGAAGGTGCCATGGCGAACGGGACCGGCTGGGTGGAGTATGTTTATCTGCATCCTGTCCAGACGAACCTGTACTACAAGACCGCCTACTATCGCTTGACCCGAGGAAGCGATGGTGCCCAGTATATCGTAGGCAGTGGCAATTATAAGCGCTGTGAATAGTTCTACCGCGCAGCGAATGCCGCCTCCGCCGCCCCGCAGTAGCCGGAATCCCTCTATTCCAGAGCCGCTGGATCAGGTGGTGCTGAAAGCGATGGCCAAAGACCCTGCTCTGAGATACAGCTCAGCGAGGGATATGGTAGCTGCGCTTGAATCCCTCAGCAGGGCGACCGTGAAGCCCTCTGCGGCGCCATCGCCTGATGTGACGACGCTGCTGCGCCGATTTCCGCAGGCCCTGCCGATGCGAAGCCTAAATAAGCTCAGCTAACGTTCATCTTGGTGGTAAGGATAGAAAGTTTTAATAGTGCGGAGAAATTAGCAGTCCCTAGGGCGGTGGAGCATGCAGAAGGGGCTTGGCTTCGGCATTCTTGCCGTCGTCCTATTAGGAGCGATGGCGATCTTTGCAGGCTGCATTGAGCAGGAGGAAGCATCACCTAGCATACCCACACCTGAAGTGACGCTATCGCCAAGCCCTACCCTTTCTGAGGTGCCCGTGAAGACCGAAGCGCTAACATGGACGCTCTTTACCTCGCCCCAGGGGCGGTTCACGATCTACATTCCCGAGGGCTGGGCATTTAAATCGTACTCCGATGATGAGTCCAACATCGCATTCTCGCCGCGTGGTGAGAATATACCTGAAGTTGGCATCCTCGTCTATTTCGCCGTGAATCCCGCGGATATCAAGCAGAAGATGTCAGCCGCGGAGTTCCTTGAAACGGTAATGGTTCCTTTGTTCAGGACCACTATCCCTGATTTAGCGGTTGAATCTATTGTCCCGCTGTCAGATACCGTCGCGGAGATGACTCTTTCAGGGACTTATTATAACCAGCCAGTAACCTCTTCCATTGTCTGCTACATGGATTATCTCTATGATGAGACGATGCCCAGCCCCACGTTGTCCACGGAGTGGTCATCGATGGGCGGGTGGTATAATTTTGGTTTCCTCACCCTTGCCGTTGCATCGGCACGTGATCTCCCGGAGATCAAACCGCTTGCTGCCCAGATGACCGGCTCCTTCAAGCCGAACTCGAACTGGCTCTCTGAAATCCGAGATAGCTTAGCATGGGGTATGGCGACGCGAGCGGAGATGGTAAAAGGCACGATTGCACGAATTACTGCTATGGAATATAATCAGCGGATGAGTGAAATGCAATCCAATTATAATATTGGCCTGGGCTGGATCAACGCGCTCGGGGGCACGGTCGATGTGCGCAATCCCGGTACGGGTGAAGTGTGGCATGTTGATAACAGCTATAGCTATTACTACCAGAGAGGCACGGATATAGTGGCAACAAACGAGCCCTTTGCGCCTACGGAGCCGGGCTGGACTCAACTTGAGATTGCGAGGTAGCCCCAACCTATGGTTTTACGTCTCCACTGCAGGGAAAACTCCGAAGACCGTGGAATGAAAGGCGCGCATTGCCTCCTGATGCTCCTGGTAGTATCAGTGCTCTAAAATCAGGGAGGAGGAGCTGGAGCGGCACCTGGCAGAAGGCTGGCACTTTGTGAGCACGCTGCCGTCACAGAGAATATTGGTGAAGAAAGGGGAATAATATTAAGACGGCGTTCCAGTATATGCCAGTAATTTATCCCTGCCTATCATTTTAATAATTACTGCTCGACTTGAGCCATCATCGATGTCCCAGTCAAAAACCTTGTATCCATTTGCTTGATCTCTAATTTCTCCACCTTTGACCACGATTATAGGGTTCGCTTGAAGGTACTTATCCACATCATCTTAACTGGCTACCCTCATCATATCCCACATTTGGCGCAATTTCGTAAGGCGCTTTCTCACTTCATTAGTTTCCTCATAATCTCGTAAATGTTCATTACCTTCCAATAATCGTCTTATGTCAGCCGAGGTCTTTGGTACTGCTTCAATACAGTACCGATCTGGTAATTCGCACATCGTTGGACATACTCCAAGAGTATGTAAGGGCAATGTTTTTAATTCCCAATTCCACGTTTTGAAGCGATATGCTCTCTGTGAGTTTCGATTATCGTCTATCACACGATCAACCTTTGCATCTGTCCATATATCTACCTCTCTCTTTTTATCTAAGAGCTTCACAAGATGGTCTTTCAAACTAGGGGCCTCGAGACTCTTTCCCACATCTGCAAGAATGAAACATTCCTTTACCTTCCTGCTATTTATGCTCATGGGTAGTCCCCACAATATTTTTCCTCCCTATTGCACGATCCATCAATGCGGTATCCACTGTAACTACGCTGACCTTGGGGTGACGTAACAGCTATTAATGAACGCCAGCACATAAGCAGTAGCGAGTAAAAAAAGAACGGTAACTTCGCTCTTCATGCCACAAATGGATATGACTCCCGGATTGGCGATAGACGATAAAGCCGAACTTCCGCAGGAGTTTAATAACGTCGTTAGCTGAGAGAACGGGAAGCTTGGGCATGTTGCTCTACCGCGATCTCTAGGAATGACGTCTTTCGATCCTTTGGTGCGAGCTCCATGAGGATCTGATAATGCTCTTCAAGCCCTTTCTTCAGGTTGGCCACTGCCGGTGATCTTCTGCTCTATGACCTCACCGCGGTCTTCACCCAGTCGCAGAACATCAGACTCGCGGAGCGCGGCTACAACGCCGATCATGCGTACCTCGATCAGATCGGGTTCATTCTGGCATTCTCGTGCAGCACGAAGATGCCGGTGGGCGTCGAGGTCTTCTATGGCTCTCTCAAGGATATAACGACCTTTAAGGACTTCAGTGAACGATTGCCGAAGAAAGACCTGGGCTTCATCTTTGATCGGGGTTTTTCGTCCTTCGCCCTGCTCGAGAAGCTCAGAAAGCAGGGCATGCACTATATTGCCCCCCTTCGGAAGAATGCAACGCTCAGTGACCTCAGATGGCTGCGCTGGAAGGGTACCTTTCTCTATAGGGAGCGGCCCATTCGGTGGGGGAGGAAGGAGACGGAGTATGGCACCCTCTATGTCTTTGAAGACCCCCTGCTGCGGGGGGAGGAAGAGAAAGCGCTGCTCAAACAGGTTGAGGCAGAGAAACTGACGATGGCTGAGTTCGAGGCGAAACGCCGGCACGCAGGGGTCGTATGCATCCTTTCGGACATGGAAAAAGGAGGAGAGGATATATTTGACCTGTACAAGGGGAGAGAAGACGTCGAGCTGGCATTCGACGCCATGAAAAACGAATTAGAGTCAGATAAGACGTATTTGAGGTCTGATGAGGCGGTACGGGGCTATTTCTTCGTCACCTTTCTCGCGCTCCGGGTCTATTTCAAGATCCTTCAGCGGCTGCGCGAGAAGGGGCTCACCACCCGGATAGCCGTCGATGAGGTGCTCTTTGAGCTCTCAAAGGTGATGAAGATCGTCGAACGAAGCGGGCGGGAGTACTTCGCACAGATACCCAAGCGGGCACGACAGATGTGCTCACTCTTCCCTGAGGCGCTACCCAGGGGTTAACTTGCGGAGTTTGGGTAGCGGACATGAAAATCTGTTTCTCCTACCACATCTATCAAGGCTGTAGTCTCGGGTCCATGGCAGCCGTTTTCGGAACGGGGCTTCGAGCCCGACAGTAGCATTTAAGTTATCGGTTACTCCCATATATGCTTGGAACCAATTGAGCTGAATAGGGTTCAATGTAGATAGAATCAAAAAGTTATAAAAAATATGCACTAGGTATGTTAGAGAAGATGTAGGCGTATGCAGGTCTTACATGCGACGTGGGATAAAGACAGACTTTATCTCTGGGCGGAATCTTCTACCCGGCCACTGAGTGCTCCAGGACATCGTGGTCGGCAGCCCGCAGCTAAGAAGCCCAAATCAAGAGCACATCCTTTTGCTCTCGCCAGCGATGAGTTAAGAGAAGGTATTAAAAGCATTTTTGAGCATGTGATTTATGAAAATGTAGCGTGTGAAAAGAAGACTTTTCTCTTACCTTCGACTCAAAAAGGTCCACTGCCATCACCATGGCTGATTCGAGAGGAGGATTACAGCGCTGAGAAAGCAACCGGGTTAGCGGGTTGGGAGATTGCGACCCTGGCTTTTGACCCCTATGTAGCATTCGACTTCTTACTCGGACTGCCAGAACAGCCTCCTCGTGGTTTTGCTTTCGGCAGTTCACTTCGGTTCTGGATAGAAGTAGCCAAGTTCTCACTGGAACTCATTTCGAAACAGCAATTTATGCCATCAATTCGAGAGGCTAAACATGACGGTTCCACAACTGCATTCTTTCGGGCTGCTTGGGAGGCAGTTATTACCGAGAATGACGAAGAACGAGTGCATCTACTGGCAGAGGCGATGCCTCCGTGCTGCCGAGCATTTCCCGAGAAAGATAAATCGCAGTTACTATCCCCAGCGAACTTGATCATGAGTTTTATCAATCGAACCATTGACGCATTTATACGCACAAGTTTAGTTCCCCTCTCGCTCCTGCCACCCGGTCGTGGTCGCCGCCCCAAAGTTGTCCCTGTACCGGAACAATGGCTTCGAGCTCTTTCAACTGACAATCCTGCTCTTGTAGCATCGCGTGAGGAATTAAATGCCTTTTCTAAGGAGCTGCAGGCATGGCTCGCTCAACTTCAGCCTGCTGCGTCGGATGCACCGTTTCGCACGTGTTTTAGACTCGACTCGCCATCTGATTCGGGCGAAGAAGAAAAAGGCGAAGAATGGAAGGTTCGGTTTTTCCTCCAGGCAAAGGATGACCGAAGTCTGCTGGTTCCTGCTGAAGAGGTATGGAAAACGAGATCACCCACACTTACTTTCCTCAAACGAAGGTTTAAAAACCCACAAGAGCAATTGCTCGCCGACCTCGGTAAAGCATCCCAAGTTATTCCTCTTGTAGAGCGGAGTTTGCAAACCGCACGTCCTGTAGGAGTGGAACTGAACACAGAGCAAGCTTATTCCTTTTTGCGACACTCAGCACCTCTTCTGGAACAGAGTGGCTTCGGCGTCCTCCTCCCCTCATGGTGGGAAAAACCAGGTGCACGTATTGGCGTAAAACTCCGGTTGAGGCCTGCCTCAGAGGGAATTGGCAACGTGGTAACTTCAGGGCTTCTTGGTGTCAAAGGCATCGTCGCTTATGACTGGGAAGTGGCTATTGGAGACGAAACGCTTTCTGAGGCTGAATTCGAGCAGTTAGCAAGTTTGAAAGTCCCCTTAGTTCAGGTACGAGGACAGTGGGTGGAATTGCGACCAGAGGATGTGGAAGCCGCTATCGATTTTTTCAAGCATAAGCACGGCAGCGGCGAGATGACCTTGGGGGAGGCGATGCAACTTGGACTGGGCGCAGGGGCCGAGGGTGTGGAAACCGAAGTGGGGCTTCCCGTAGTGGAAGTGGAGGCAGAGGACTGGCTCGAAGATCTATTGAGCAGTCTTTCGGAAGGGCTTAAAATAACAGCTGTTAAGACGCCTCGAACCTTCCATGGCAACCTTCGCCCTTATCAGGTAAACGGCGTTTCCTGGCTCGCATACCTCACTAAATTCGGGTTTGGTGCTTGTTTAGCGGACGACATGGGACTTGGTAAGACCATCCAGCTAATCGCTCTTCTTTTGCATGAACGAGAAGGTAAACGGGAAAAGAAACCAGCTCCAACACTCCTCATCAGCCCCATGTCTGTGGTGGGCAACTGGCAAAGGGAGGTTGAACGTTTCGCGCCCTCGCTTAAAGTCATGGTTCATCACGGCGCAGATAGATTTACCGGCAAAAACTTTGTGAGGGATGCGAAAAAGCACGACCTTGTCATCAGCACGTATGCACTGGCGCATCGAGATGAAGCGGCACTTTCCACGGTTCAATGGCGGCATGTCGTGCTCGACGAAGCACAGAATATTAAAAACCCGGCTGCTAAACAGACGCAGGCGATAAAGAAATTCAAAGCAGAGCAGAGAATCGCACTCACCGGGACGCCAGTAGAAAACCGCCTGTCCGAGTTCTGGTCCATTATGGACTTCCTCAACCCGGGATACTTGAAATCCGCACAACATTTCCGCACGAACTTCGCTCTGCCCATTGAGAAATATCGAAACAAGGAGCGTGCGGAAATACTTCGTTGCATAATTCAGCCATTTGTCCTTCGACGTGTGAAAACTGATCCCACTATTATAAGGGATTTACCTGAGAAGATGGAGATGAAGGTCTACTACAACCTCACGCGCGAGCAGGCATCACTTTACGAAGCTGTGGTTGCGGAGATGCTCGATAAAATCGGGGTATCAAAAGGAATTGAGCGTAAAGGATTGGTGCTGGCGGCTTTGATGAAACTAAAACAAATCTGTAATCATCCTGCGTTGTTCCTCCAGGACGGTAGTCCCTTGGTAGGTCGTTCCGGAAAGCTTACCAGATTGGAGGAGATGCTTGAAGAAGTGCTTGCAGAAGGCGACAAAGCACTAATCTTCACGCAGTTCGCGGGAATGGGCGTTATGGTGCGGCACTATTTACAAGAGAAGCTGGGATGTGAGACACTGTTCTTGCACGGGGGCACGCCAAAGAAGCAGCGTGATGCCATGATTCAGCGTTTCCAGAATGACCATTATGGACCACCGCTATTTGTTCTTTCACTTAAAGCAGGCGGGTTTGGGCTCAACCTGACTGCTGCGAACCATGTCTTCCACTTTGACCGGTGGTGGAATCCAGCGGTGGAGAATCAGGCAACCGACCGCGTCTTCCGCATCGGGCAGAAGAAGAATGTTCAGGTTCATAAGTTCGTTTGCATTGGCACGCTTGAAGAACGAATAGACCAGATGTTAGAGCAGAAGAAGGAACTCGCAGAATCCATTATCAGCACTGGCGAAGCGTGGCTCACCGAGTTATCAACAGATCAGCTCAAAGAGGTATTCAGATTGAGTAGCGATGCCGTAAGAGGTGATTAAAAATGGGGTGGGGGAGCTATTGGGGTTATTACAAACCAGCAAAGCCGAAAGAAGTAAAAGACGGCATAAAAGCAAAGAGCAAAAGAGGAGCAATTGGTGAGACATGGTGGTCAAAACGATGGATTGCTGTGCTTGAATCCTTCGATATGGGTGCAAGACTGAGCCGTGGACGGTCTTATGCTCGCAAAGGGCAGGTAATCTCAATTGATGTCCAGAAAGGCATTGTTATCGCGAAGGTCCAGGGCACACGACCAAAACCCTACGATGTCAGAATCCAATTGATCCCGATTGCTGAACACGATTGGGACAAAGTAACGGATGCCATGGCGTCAAAGGCGATATTTGCGGCTAAGTTGCTTTCGGGAGAAATGCCGCTCGACATCGAGGATGCTTTTAGTGAAGCGGGCATCGCTCTTTTCCCGAGAGCCAAGAAAGAACTCGAAACTGATTGCTCGTGTCCCGATTGGGCAAATCCCTGCAAACATATCGCCGCAGTTTATTACCTCTTAGCAGAGCGGTTTGATGAAGACCCGTTTCTTATCTTCAAACTACGTGGTCGAACAAAGGAAGAGATTATTGATACGCTTCGTGAAAAACGTGCTGTTGCCGTAAGTGTGGAAGAAGAAAGCGAAGTGATAGCCGAGAGCGCCGTTTCCATCCCTGGTGAGGAAGTCAAACCATTGGAGGAATGCCTGGATTCTTTCTGGCATGTGGGTGATGCATTAGATTCATTCTCCGTCAATCCCGCTCGTCCAGAGGTAGAGAATGCGATACTTAAAAGGCTGGGAGATACTCCTTTCTCCGTTGGCAAAGTCAATCTCACCATTTTGCTATCAAAAGCATACGAGGTGTCAAGCAGTGCGGCATTACAAAAGGCATCCCTGGAATCGGAAGAGGGTTGCAAGAAGCAGGAACGCAATAAAAGGATTAAATCAGGTCACTTAGAGAAGCGAAAGTAAAATTCAATTAACCTTAAGTTATAATTAGATATTTCAATTCTAGGTGTTTGATTTTCATTTCAATCATACCTTAGTCCGTGTTTAACTTAACTCTGGGGTGCACCCCAAGAGTCCCCTTAGAATCCTTACGAGATAGCCGTATGAGATCATGAAGTTTACGGTCGTGCTGGTGTTTGCACTAAACCTTCCGCACACCTTTTCCAGCTCTTCTTTGTGAACAACCTTCTCGCCGAAGTTGGAGAGAATGTACTTCGTCAAATTTTTCATACTGGGTATTTATATAACAAACTTTAAAAAGCTTTATGCTTGTTATATAAAATGGAGAACGACTATGCGTTGCACCTTTGTAGCCGATGAAAGCGGAAGAAAAAGCGGCGGATGGCGACGGCGATGATGGTTCGATCTCAAGCCGGAACCGTGAGCACTGAATGGGGGAATATCCTTTATTCATAATTCAACGATAATCCCACACCAACTTCCCTCAAATTTGCTACTTTTGCTAATGCGATTTTCGACCCAAGATCAACACAATGACATGCATGTACCTCCTTCGTCCCGAGCTTCTTGAAATAATCAGTAGTACCCTTCAACTGTTGCTGGGATGGTTGCATCAAATGAAATCCGCCGATAACGTCACTAACCCGCCATTCACCCACAACTTTCTTAGCGTATTCAATGATATTGCAGATCCCTGAGTGAGAACAACCCGTAATAACGACTAGACCATCGTCTCCTTTGTACGCTACTGCGGTATCGTCCACTAAAAAATCATCTTCCGTTTCGGTATCGCGATGCACTTTTCCAACAGGTTTCGTCTTCTCGAAATCATTTGACCGTTCTATCTCACCGAGAAAAACCAATTTATCAGTTAACCAAACAGGCTCCTTTGATAATTTCATCTCAAAATGTCGCTGTAACTTACATTCAGAAATTGTACAACCAATTTCGTTCAAACCATCGACTGACTTCGTGAGAAATACGGAGGGATGCGCGACTAACGTTGGTTCCTTTAACGGTAACGATTCAAATCTCGCTTCAGTATACATTTTGATAAGCGGATACAATCCCCACGTATGATCCAAGTGCCCATGCGAAAGGACAATAAAATCGGTTTGTAGCAAATCCACATTCATCTTCTTGGCATTGATGATAAACGCATCAGAATAACCGACATCGAATAGTATCTGTTTATCCCCGTCCTAGATCAGATATGACACTCCAGGTTCACCGATAAAATATCTATCTATCAGGGTATTATTGTCAACCAGTACTGTTAGTTTCATGTCTTATCTCTCTAAACTTATTAAAGATCCTTTTTTAATTCTTAAAAATTGGCAGGAGTTCAACAATCATCCAGAGGCCGTCGATTTTTCTCTTTCTTCTCTTCTTCCACAAGCTGTTCGATCTGCTCGTGGAGGCTTGGGATTCTGGTTGTAATAACATCCCAGACGATGACCCAGTCAACACCGAAATAATGATGGATTAATTTATCC